>Ga0233423_10001826_pt1 | contig 10543 bp, 12 predicted proteins | sample Watercolumn_Mata_FD_180713 | JGI IMG/M metagenome (GOLD analysis project Ga0233423, IMG submission 180713) | Freshwater microbial communities from Lake Matano, South Sulawesi, Indonesia - Watercolumn_Matano_2014_112_MG | ecosystem: Environmental > Aquatic > Freshwater > Lake | place: Indonesia... | reverse complement strand
GTTTTCCTCCACGATGCCCATCACGAGCTTCTTTATTATTTTCTCGTCTCCTTCCATATGATTCACCTCAGATTATCTCTATTCCGAGCTCTTTCTCCATCCTGCTTTTTTGCGCTACCGCTGCTTTCTTGGTTTGTTTTCCAATTATCCACGGAGAATTCACGCCCGTTATGATAGTCATGACGCAGATCCTGCCCTTTGACTCTTCGCTCACTCTTGCTCCCCAGATGACGTTTGCATTCTCGTCCATGTTTTGGGTCACAAGCTCTCCTATTCGTGCTACCTCGTCAAGAGTCATCTCTGGTCCGCCTTCGACGTGTATCAAAGCGCCTTCTGCTCCTTCATAGTTGATGTCTAGCAACGGGTTGGATAACGCTCCCTTGACTGCCTCTTCTACTTTGTTGGTGGTGTCTGACACTCCGACGCCGATGGCTGCGACTCCGCCGCCTTTCATGATGGCTTTCACGTCTGCGAAGTCCAGGTTGACTAGGCTTGGCACTGAAATGGTCTCTACAATGCCTCTTATCATGGTCGCGATGACTTCGTTTGCGACTGCAAAGGCTTGCTGTACAGGAAGGTTTCCTGCGATCTTGACTAGTCGGTTGTTGTCGATCACGATGACTGTGTCTGCAACTTCTCTTAATTGCTGCAAGCCGAACTCTGCTTTGTCAATTCTGACGCGCTCTATGTTGAATGGCATGGTCACTGTTCCTATGACGATCGCGCCCATCTCTCTTGCGATGTTCGCTATGAAAGGCGCTGCTCCTGTCCCTGTTCCGCCGCCCATTCCTGCGCACACAAACACCATGTCTGATCCTTTAAGGCATTCCTTTAACTCGTTGACTGACTCTTGTGCTGCTTGAGCTCCTTTTGCAGGCATTCCTCCGCATCCTAAGCCTCGGGTCACGTTCCTTCCTATCAAGAATTTGTAATCAGCCTCTGTTATGTCCAAGTGAGCCTTGTCTGTGTTGCAGGCTATGATGTTGGCTCCTTTTATGCCTTTCTTGTAGAGCCAGTTGACCATGTTGCTTCCGCCGCCGCCGACGCCAATTACTTTCATGTTGGCTTGTCCGACTTCTATCTCGTTGTTCTGTACTGGTTGGTTTTCCATTGCTTTCTTTGTAAAAAATTCCATAGTTTCGACCCCCTTTTTGTTTTATTTATGACCAATCATATCATTCTTACCTTAATTTTAAAAAAAGGAAAATCAAATCATATTTTTGGTTATGTCCTTATGGGTTTGTCCTCTGTTTTTTTATTTCTCCATCTTATTTTGGTAAGATGTGCTCATTCAATAAGTAGAACTAATATATAAATGTTGTGTTTTTAGTATTGCAATATACTATTTACCACACCAGTTATTTGGATATTAGTACTTAGCAATGACTAAGAGAACTTGGCTGTAGCCAGCAATACTTTTATAAATCACGTATTTTTTCTCTGTATTAAGCCAAGGTGGGACAATCTGGTACTCCGCTAGCCTGGAACGGCGAGAAACCAAGGGTTCTTGTCAAAAACAGCTAGTGTCTTCGGACATTCCCGGAGATTGTTGCGAATTGCGCAATCGGGAATTTCAAAAAGTGTGAAAGCACATTGAAAGTCCGGGCCTTGGCGTTTTCTATTTTAGAGAAACTTTTATAAAGCAACCACTTTTCTTTTCTCTCCATGGGCTCATGGCTCAGCCTGGTAGAGCAATCGGCTCTTAACCGATAGGTCGGGGGTTCGAATCCCCCTGGGCCCATATGCCCCTGTAGTGTAGACCGGCATAGTGAAAATTCAGACGAAAATCTGAGTTTTTTTGCGGGAACAATCATGAAGCCCTCTCGAGTTTTCAGAGAAAGGCTTCGACCCGGGTTCAAAGGCTTTTTCGCGAAAAAGCCACATCAAAAAGGCCTACGGCTCCTAGTTGTGAGCAACCGGAGCCCTAGAAAAACGCGAGAAGTTTGAAAGTCCCGGCGGGGGCATTTTTTTAATAACATTTTAATAATACTTATTTTTCTTTACTCTTGTGCCAAGGTGGGACAATTCGGTACTCCGGCGGTCTCGAATTTTCAAGACAACCGCTGCCTTCGGGCATTCTCGGTTCAAATCCGGGCCTTGGCGTTCTTTTTCACAAACTATATAAATTATGGTTGCGTCGCTTTTTCAGAGGTGGTTTTATGGTTGACTATCTGACGAATGAGGCTGAAGCGTTGAAACTGGCTTTGCATAATGAATTGAAATCCTATGATTTCTATAAGGCTGCTGAGAAGAAAGCCAAGAGCAATTTCAGCAAAAAGACATTTTCTTTTCTTGCAGAGCAGGAGCTTGGTCACATGGATAGGATCAAGGAGTTCATCGAAGAATCTGAAGAGCACGTCGATGCTGATGTGCAGATGGAGTCAAAAGAGGATTTCTTCGAGAAGAGCAAGGATTTTTTTGAAAATACAATACGGCATTTCGCCCAGAAATTGAAAGCTGACAAAACAGACCTGAATATATATACTGTTGCTATGGAGATAGAGACATCTGGTTTCGAGTATTACAAGAAAGCCCTTGAGAAAGCCAAGACCAAAAACCTAAAGATATTCTTCAGGTTCCTGATGGAGCAGGAGCAGTTCCATTACCAGCTTTTAGAGAATTCCTACAGTTACCTGAACAATCCGCAAGGATTCTTCTTCAATCAGGAGAACTGGAATTTTGAGGGTGGTTAGGCGTAGGCCATTACTGGGTTTAGTGTTGTTACGTATCTAGAGAAAGGTCCTCCCAGCGTTTCTCTCATTTCTTCTGCATAATCCCTTGTTGTTTCTATCACAACTTTGACGCCTAACGAGGCATCTTTTAATGCTTCCGATAGAATGTCAACTGTTGACCTGCTTGGCAGCAAAACTCTTCTTGCATGCTCCGCCAGCACTCTTTTATCAGGTTTTTCTCTTGAATTTCTAGCGACATCTTCCACAAGCCTATCTATTATTCTTTTGTGTTCTCTATATACTTCTACGTCTCCTGTTTCGATCCCTCTAATAATGGTTTGTGCTCTTTGATACGCTTCTGTGCGTGTGAGTGCATCTTCTATAGATGTTGCGAACGTTCCATTTTGAGGACTGATTATCTCTACTTTGTCGCGCAAAATGCCGGCCCAGGCATCTTGCTCGAGTCTGTAAGCATCATCCTCTGAAACAAGATATCTAACTCCCTGCTCAATCTGTTCAAGTATAGAGTCAACCACATTATAACCGCGCGCCATAGCTTTTTGTAGTGAACTAAAATCTAGAATATGGATGGGGGTAGAGGGCAACCTGCGTTGAGAAGTTGCAGGAGCTTCTAAGGTTGCAGTTGCCATACTCTTTCTTAGATTAGCTAGTATTTAAATCTTTCGTTTTTGTTGTCACTTATAAGTAACAATAGAAAAGCTTTTATACTTGTTTCGCTTACTTTTCTCGACGAGAGCGGTTAGAAACCTTTTTGGTCTTAGTGTTGCGGATACGTGTCTAGCCAAAAGGAAACCTTTATACAGATATATAAAAAGGTATACTAAAAGATATATTTGTATATAAAAAACTAAACGTTTATACAGAATTCACTTCAAAATCTTTCCCGTCTCCAGATACCAGAGATAAAGGTCGAGCTCTGCAAGTGTCAAGCCAGATTTTTTCCCGAGGGTCCGCAGGACGTTCTCTATTTCCAGATATTTATTCTTAGTCAGAGTGTTAGGTCTCTCGATAATCTTTTCTTTCACGAGCAAATCTACGATGTGGAAATCAATAATGGCATAATCTTCGTAGCCAACATTCCTCAAAAAATGGCTTGCCTCTTTATACCCTAAACCTTTTATGTTGTTGACGAGCCATTCCCTCGGCAGTTTTTCTTTTTTCAGGATGTTCTTTATGTTCTGATATTTTCTGGCGTCGACGATCCGTTCTGCTCTCTGAGGCCAGAACCTGTGCCCTTTCTTCTTCAGGAAATCCTCTAATTTCTTGTGCTCTAAGTCGCAGAAGCCTTCATGCCCCAATTCCTCCTGCAGCTTCATGGATTCTTCTGCCTTCCAGTTGGCCGTCATCAGGCAATAGCATAATTCGCAGAACCAGTCGCGGTTGGTTTTTTTCTCGAAACTTTTGAATTCATTAATCCTTTTTTTTATTATCTCTCTTACCTCGCTCTTCTTCAACTCGTCAACAGAATCCAGCAGACCTTTCACTTTGACGTCCACAAGCCATGCACGCTGCAGTATTCTCTTGCAGTTATCTTTTTTGCCTTGACGCAGAACTCTGCCTCTGGCTTGTTTCCAGGCTTCAGGAACTTCTTATAGGTTTTCTCGTCGGCAAACAGCTCTATCCATTCGATGTAATGTTTCTCTTCCATAGGGTGCGGTATAGAGCCGACCTTCACTTTCACGACGTCGCCTTTCTTCTCTATCACAGGGACATGTTTTTCCATACCTTGGTCTTCTGTTTTTTCTCTCAATAATTCCATGGCTTGTCCGCAACAAACCAGCTCTCCTCCTCCTGCGTGCAAAACCTCGACGATGTTGCCGCAGATGTTGCATCTATAAACCTCATTTATTTGTGTCATAATGCCACCTCATATTACGCATTAATTTTATTTAATTCTCAAAGCTTTCCGCAACTTTTCTTTGTCAAAACCTATTATTATTTTGCCGTCGATCTCTGTTATCGGCACGGTCCTCTGCCCTGATTTTTCTATCACTGCCTTCCTCTTCTCCTGTTCCACAGCGACGTTCACTGTCTCGAACTTTACGTTGTTTTCTTTTAGCCATTCTTTTAGCTGTATGCATTCAGGGCATATCGGGACAGAATATACTGTGATTTTCATCTCAGTCTTTCCTCTGACAGCTGCAGATGGTCTTTCTCCACCTCGACGAGAGCAGTAAAAATCTGCTTTAATCTCTGGTTTTCTGACTCTTTGGCTGCTTGCCTGTAGAAATCTATAGCCCTAGTTTCCCTTGCGTGCGACTCTTCGAGGTTGTCCTTGTAAGCAGTTGTGCACTTCTCGTTTCCTAAAGGTATAGCATCAAGCTTTAATATTTTTTTCCAAATAGTGGCGTGCTCTGCCTCGACCTTGCCGAGAGCTTTAAACATCTTTTTGCCTTCTTCCTCCTTATTCTTCTCTGCAGCGCAGAAATAGAATGCGGAGTTGCTTATTTCTACTTCAAGCGCATGTTTCGCATTGGCCTTGTCTTTCTCTTCCAGCTCTACGTCAAAGTTTACTTTGGCATCCTTGAACTCCTTTATGAAGCGCTTGTGCGCGCCGCAGAAAGGGCAGTTGTCAGGAGCAGATTCACCTATATACGGGTCTCCGCAAATCTCGCATCTCCATAACTTTACCATTTTATTCTACCTCGCAATTTTTATCCTCACACATCCCCTGTTAAGGGCAAAGGCCGGATGTTTTATAAATTTTGCGGACTGTTTGATTACGTTTAAAATCTCCTACTCCGTTTTGCTCATTAACATTCGCAAAACTCCGTCTGGCCCGCCATTACTGCGTAATTGGCAACAATGGCACAGACGAAGATTTTAAACGCATTCGGACTGTTTATCTTGTTTTTCTGCATTTTTTCCAAAAGCTTTAAAAACTCAGGTGTAATCGCTTGATGGTTCAGCTTATTCTAAGCTGTTAATTTATAGGAGGAGTAAAATGGGAAAAATTGAAGGAACCGTCAAATGGTTCAACCGAAGCAAAGGATATGGATTCATCACAGGCAAGGATGGAGAGGAATATTTTGTCCGCCATTCCGGCGTGGCGCAAGGCACATTTCTGCGCGACAATGACATAGTCTCTTTTGACGGTGTTGAAGGCGACAGAGGCAAGAAGGCAGAGAACGTCACCTTGCTCAAGAAAGGCAGCGAATCAGCAAAAGAAGACGAAGAATAGTTCTTTTTGGATTTTTTTTTCTTGTTTTTTTATTGGATAGTTAGAGGAATAAATGTCTTCGAAAACACAATCTATTTTATTTACACCTGTTTAGTGGTGACAAAATCGAAAGATTTATAAATACGACCTTCTTTTATGGAGTTATGACAGTAGGAATAATGTTAACCAACGGATTAGAAGCCATTGTTGTAACAGATGTAAGAGTGTCTGGTGCTGGCAGGGAAACTGATTCGGCAAACAAGATGGCACAGTTTTTAGAGGAGAATTATGCGGGAGTCATCTATGGAGCAGGTTCAGCAAGCCAAATCAAATCCATTGTTGACAATATATCTAAGTTTTCAGGTGAAACTTTAGAAGAGTTTGTCGAGGACATACATTCATTTTATAAAAAATTTATGGATGAGAAAGATGCTAGATTTCTGGCTGCGGCCAGGAAAGAGATTGAGAAAAAAGCACAGCTCTTTCCAGAAAAAGAGAGAGCCAGATTTATTGAAAGGGAAATATCTGAACTTATGGATCGGTATGATAGATCTAGACGTGATCCACAAACTGAACTCGTACTTGTTGCTTTAGATAAAGAACGACGCGCAATCAGGTCGTTTCTCATTCGTCAAGATGCATATCTAGAACTCTTTGCTGATCACTTAGAGATAGGTTCAGGTGCGGATGGTGCAAATTTTTATTTTGCAACCAAACTTCAGGGTTTAGATACAAAGAACTTAGATGTAGCAAGTCTTGCATTCCATGCAATAAACGCCTATGGATACTCTACTGTGAATAGAGGAGTGGGAGGAACTCCTAAAGTGGCCAGAATAGGTCCAGATAGGCCTGAAGAGAGAGGACTTCAAATCTTAGATAGAGAACAGACTCTTCCTATGTTAAATCTTAGTGGAGCTTACTTGACAGACAACGTTCCGGGATTATCTGGTAAAAATATGACGGAGTATTTTAAACAAGTGTTAACCGGAACTCCTGATTATTCTTATCTTGCAAGTAAGTTGGGCATTAATAATGTTGTCTTTACAACCCTCAATATTCCTTATAGTTCCTGGCAAGAAAGAGCTAATGGAAAAGTAGATGCTGAGATTAGGAAGGAAATAATTGTGTCTTTAGGAAAATAAAAATGCCGGTACCGTGATTTGAACACGGGGCTTTCACGTCTCTCAGTTGGCCAGTTGAGTTTAATCATCGGCTTCCGCCTCATCGCTCAACTCTTATGAGCCTTGCCTTCATCTAGGATGTGGCACTCTAACCAGGCTGAGTTATACCGGCATTAGGGAAGAAGAAAAAAAAGGTCTATAAAAATGTTTTGCTTTCAGAGAAGCAAAACGTTGAGAACATTAGTGAACAAAGCTTACTATTTTTCTGGCGTATTCGTCCATCTCGCCTTTCTCGTAATTTTTGTGAGGCCAGGATCTCAATCCGTCGTCATCAAACCGAGGCATGATGTGGAAGTGTATGTGCGGCACCAACTGGTTGGCTGCCTTGCCATTGGACTGGCCTATGGAGATGCCGTCTGCTTCCACGCCTTTCTTAACTGCCGGAGCAACTTTTTTCACGACGGCAATCACTTCTCTCAGCAGGCCTTCAGGTATGTCTAATATGTTCTCATGATGCGCTTTCGGGATGACTAGTACGTGTCCTTTATTGACGGGCGTGATGTCCAGGAAAGCAAGGACTTTCTTGTCTTCATAGACTTTGCTGCACGGTATCTCTCTTTTCACAATCTTGCAGAATACGCAGTCTGTCATTTTTTTCACCTTGATATTCTTATGAATTCAGCTTTATCATTTTTCACGTCTAAGAGTACGACCTGGTTCCATTCTTCTGGATTTCCAAGGTAAAAACCACCAGGTCTTATAACTCTGGTCTTTCCAATTTTTCTGTCCATCGGTTCATGCTGGTGGCCTGTCAATACATAATCATACTTTCCCGAATCTATGAGTTTTTGCAGTTTTTTCTCGTCGGTGCCGTGGAAGCAGCATATCTTTTTCCCTTCATGTTCCAACTCCAAGAGTTCTCCGCAGAATTCTCCGCCCACATCTCTTATGATGCCAGGATTCTTGGCTAGGAAGCCATCATTGTTTCCCTCTATAAATTTAATCTTCAAACCCGCGAAGAGCTTGGCTGTCGGCGGAGAAATGACGTCGCCAAGATGTATGACTAAGTCGAGATTCTTGCTCTTGAAGAGCTCAACTGCTTTTTTTGCTTTCGGAACATTCTCGTGCGTATCAGCAATAACACCTATCATCCCATCACCCTTTTTATAATAAAAAAAGATGTGATTTATATATTTTGTGACTTATAAGCGAATGCTTTAAATATAAATTCTGAAATTCAGGGCTATGAGGTGTGTTTGATGAAGGCAAGCGCTGATTTGACATTCACTTTCACTAAAGCAGTGAGTATAAAGAAGGATTTGGACAAGATCGCTGACGACATAAAAACAAGGAGCATCGGCAATAAAAAAGCAGTCTTTGACATAAAAAGTGATATTAAAGGTGCAGTTTACAAGCTCTCGCTTGAGACGGAGAATATTAATCTGCCGGATTTTATCCTCCAGCTGGACAGAAAACTGAAAGAGTTCTTGGGAAAGAACCACAAGACAGGCGTCCAATCCTTTATCGTCGAGGACTACAAGCAGTCTTTCGAATTGGAGAAAGAGAAGAAGCATGATCTAAAAGTTCCATTTGTCGATAAATTAGAGATAAAAGGCAAATCATGCACCATCTTCTACAAAAAGCTCTCACCGGAATTCATAGAGGACAACTGCGTGCATAGAACCATCAATCTCATCAAGGAAAAGATAGACCACCAATACTATGAAGGCAAAGCAGAATACCACGAATTATTGTTCGAGTCTAAAGAAAAGCACGCTGTCTGGGCCAAGGACCCTAGTGAAGAAATGGAAAAGCTCGGCTGGATAAAATCCGGCCCCACTAAGGGCAAATGGTATTTTGGTCCACAGATGACCGCAGTGATGAAAGCCATGGAAAGAATTGCCAGAGACACCATTCTTGAGCCTTTGGGTTTTGTCGAGATAATGGACTCCAATATTGTTACAGAAGATATATGGCTCAAGACAGGCCACCTCGTAGGCATGCCCATGGAGATATATTACGTCTGCGAGCCAGCGTCGAGAGATCCTGAAGAATGGCAAGGCTTTATCGACGAGATAAAGATAACCAGAAAGATTCCTTATGAAAAGTTTGATTCTTTGTTAAAGAAAAAACCCTTGCAAGGATTATCTTATGCTCAATGCCCGTCTATTTATTGGGCTTTCGCCAACAAGATAATCGCGAATGAATCATTGCCGATACTCGTCTTTGACAGGACTCAGAACTCTTTTAGATACGAGTCAGGCGGGAGACATGGCATAGAAAGAGTCGATGAATTCCACAGAATAGAAGTCGTCTACATAGGCGCGCCTGAACAGCTTGTCAAATTGAAAGAGAAATTATTCGAGAGATACAAGCACGTTTTTGAGGATATCTTTGAGATAGAGTGGAGGACCGCATGGGTGACGCCGTTCTACTTGCAGCAGGCTGGCGTCGATTATAAAGAGCAGGACAAGATCCAAGGCACTATGGATTTCGAGGCGTGGCTGCCTTATAGAGGACCAAGAGAAAAAAGTGAATGGCTGGAGTTCCAGAACATGTCTATCGTCGGTGATAAATACTCAAAAGCTTTCCAAATCAAGGCTCAGAAAGGAGAGCTTTGGAGCGGATGCTCAGGCATCGGCCTGGAAAGATGGGCAGCTGTTTTCCTTGCACAAAAAGGATTAGACCCGGACAAATGGCCGAAAGGCTTTAAGAAATATTTGTCGAAACTGCCGGAAGCATACAAGTTTTTCTAATTCTAGAGAGTTATGGACGGACCGAGATTCGAACTCGGGGCCTCATCCGTGCGAGGGATGCGCTCTACCAGGCTGAGCTATCCGCCCAAGGAATAATACGCCTCTGTCACGTCGTCGGGTCGTTAGACTTCACGAAGTGAATGTCTAACTAGTTTCTTCTTCGAGTTCTTTGAAAGAACTCCTGGACTCGTCGGGAGTTTCATGCTTTCTGCAATATTCGGGGACTCCGGTCACTTGTGACTAGGAGTCGCCGGCACTGGTTTGGAAGCAGAGCTTCCTAACCCGCCAGAAACCCAAGGTTTCTAAGCGTTTGGTGTGGCTTTTCTTGCAGAAAAGCCTTTGAACCCGAGGCCCCTACCATGCCAGGGTAGTGCTCTACCAGGCTGAGCTACGAGCCCATTTGTGCTCAAAAATTTCAAAACATATTTAAATGTTACTAATTATTCATGCTTCATGGATGAACTAATTGAGAAATACGCTTTGCAGAACGCAACAAAGTTCGACGGCAAAGCCCAGATTGGAGCTGTTATTGGTGCGTGCATCAGAGAGAAGCCCGAGTTGAAAGACAAGGTTAAAGAGCTGTCTGCAAAAGCCAGACAGATAATTGTTAAGGTCAATAGCCTTAGCGTCGAGCAGCAGATAGCCAGACTGGAAAAGCTCGCTCCTGAGCTTCTTGAAAAAAAAGAGAAGAAGAAAAGGGATTTGCCAGAGCTTCCTAATGCCAAACCAGGTCATGTTGTGACGAGGATTCCTCCTGAGCCGAGCAAGTACAATCACATTGGCCATGCTTTAAGTTTTCTCTTGAATTATCTC
>Ga0233423_10001825_pt1 | contig 10545 bp, 13 predicted proteins | sample Watercolumn_Mata_FD_180713 | JGI IMG/M metagenome (GOLD analysis project Ga0233423, IMG submission 180713) | Freshwater microbial communities from Lake Matano, South Sulawesi, Indonesia - Watercolumn_Matano_2014_112_MG | ecosystem: Environmental > Aquatic > Freshwater > Lake | place: Indonesia... | reverse complement strand
GGCCACCAGATCCCCCTGCAGTGGGGTGAACTGCCGCCTCAAGGTGGCCAGATCGCCTACCCGAACCCAGCGCCCTAATTCCTCTTCTCTCAGTCCCACGTCTATGAACAGCTTATCCATGGGTATTGTCTTCTCACGCTCTTCTGGTGGGAGCACATGGGGAGGCCGGCTGCCGATGATGCCCGGCAAGTCCTTGCGGCCATGCACGATCACCTCCTGGCCCAGAAGGGTTCGCTCATCGAAACCGCCTACCTCAGTAAAGTGGAGGAACCCTTTCTCCAGCTTGGTCACCATCAGGCCGATTTCGTCCATGTGACCGGCCAGCATGATGCGGCGACGAGGCCCCTCACCCTCTCCCCTCTTCAAGGCGATGACATTGCCTAGCTTGTCGGTCTGCACTTCGTCGGCGTATCGCCCGAACTCCTCGACGACGATCCCTCGCACCTCGGCTTCATAACCCGAGACCCCTCTGGCCTCGGAAAGCTTCTTCAACAACGGCGCTATTTGCACGGCTTATGGCCTCCTCAAGAATAGCTACTTGGCCTGTTATTGGAAAATGGCCATGGAGTTCCTTTGAGTGTGGGAACTCAGGGGAACTCATAGGAACTTATCTTTTTGCTCGTGGGTAAACGTGGGTATTATAGCTCAATTCTGGCTTCTGTCAAACGGGGATCAGCCAACAGGTGTAGGTGTCTCAGTAGGCTCAGATGTAGCTGTGTTGGTGGCCGTCGGCAACTGTGTTGGCGTGGCCGTGGGCGTCTCTGTGGGTGTCTCTGTACTGGTTGGCGTTGGCACCGCAGTGGCCGTCGGAGTGTCGGTTGCGGTAGCCGTCGGCAGCGGTGTGAGCGTGGCTGTTGGGGTGTCGGTTGGTGCCGGTGGTGCCTCCGTCGGGGTCGCGGAAGCTGTGGGAACCTCTGTCGCGGTTTCCGTAGGGGTGACCGTGCTCGTCGGTGTGTCCGTAGTTGTGGAGGATGGCGACGATGTCGGGGTCTCGGTCGGAGTCGTCGTGCCCGTCACTGTAGGCGTGCCGGTGGGTGTGTCGGTTGGGGTGGCCGTCGAAGTAGGCGTCGGTCCAAGGGGAGTAGGGCTAAGGGTTGGTGTGCGCGATGGGGTAAGGGTAGGCGTAGGACTGGACACTGTCGTGGTGGATGGCGATGGTGTAAAGGTTGAGGTGAACGCCGTCGGGGGAGGCGGGGCAAGGGACAGGGCTGCCAATCCCAGACAATAGCAGGGCAAAGTAAGCAAGATGATGGCGAACAAAACCCCGTAGGTCGTCCTCTGTCTGTCGGATAGATTTCGGTACCAATTGCGCAGCTCGTCCATTTGACTCGGTTGAGTATGATAGCATTGATTGGGTCTATTGTCAAAAAACGCGGGTTGCGCATTTTGACCACTCGTGGTAATATTATTACATTTGCAGGCAAGGAGAGCTTGAAGATGAGCAAATCGTCATCCAAGAAGAGCTCTGTTGATAAAGTCCGAGAGCATCTACAACACTGTGGGGTAGCTATCGAGGTGATGGAGCTCGACGAGAGCACCCGCACGGCAACGCTGGCCGCCCAGGCTGTGGGATCACCCTTGGGCGCAATTGTGAAATCATTGGTCTTCCTGGCCGATGGTAAGCCAGTCCTCGTCCTGGTGGCGGGCGACAAGCGGGCCGATCCCAAGAAGCTGGCGAGAATCCTCAAGGTCAAGCGGGTGATGATCGCCAACGCCGACCAGGTGCGGGAGGCTACTGGCTTCGCCATTGGCGGTGTGCCACCGGTGGCCCACAATAGCAAACTGGCCACACTCATTGATGAGAACCTGGGGCGCTTTGAGAAGCTTTATGCAGCGGCAGGCTCTCCTCGCGCCGTCTTCCCCATCTCCTACGAAACACTGTTGGAGATAACAGGTGGACGGTTGGCAGATGTGACCGAGGATTGACCTCCACGAAAGGAGATTATCATGAAGCGAATTGGTGTATTGACCAGTGGCGGCGATGGGCCGGGCTTGAATCCCTGCATCCGCGCTGCGACCAGGATGGCCTTGGGATACGGCCTGGAGGTGATGGGCGTTGAGCGGGGCTACGCTGGGCTGATGGATGGCGAGATAATCCCTCTTGATGCCCGCTCGGTGGGGGGCATCATCGGCAAGGGGGGCACCTTTTTGGGCACTACACGCGCGCCTGAGTTCAAGACGCCCCAGGGCCAACGGGAGGCCCTGCGCAACCTGAACCGACACGGCATCGAGGGCCTGGTGATTATCGGCGGCAATGGCTCCTTGAGCGGAGCTCATGCCCTTCACCAACTTGGCTTTCCAGTGGTAGGGGTGCCCGCCACAATTGATAACGACGTAGTTGGCACTGATATCACCATCGGCGTGGACACCGCTCTGAACACCATCCTGGACGCCATTGATAAAATCAAGGACACCGCCTCTTCTCACCAAAGGGCCTTTCTGATCGAGACCATGGGCCGTGACTCCGGATACCTGGCTCTGATGGGGGGGATGGCCGGTGGGGCAGAGATGGTGCTGATTCCTGAGGTTGAGACCACTCTCGAAGAGGTGGCCCAGGGCCTGCTGGACGCCTACGTACGGGGGAAGGCTCACTGCATCGTCGTGGTGGCTGAGGGGTATAAGCCTGGCACCCAGGCAGTGGCCGCTTATCTCAAGGAGAGGCAGGAAGAACTGGGCTTTGAAGTACGGGTCACCGTTCTGGGACACATCCAGCGGGGCGGTGCACCCCTGGCCTTTGACCGAATCCTGGCTACCCGACTTGGTGCTGCCGCTGTGAGAGAGCTTCACGATGGCAACCACGGCCACATCGTAGGCCTGATCGGCAACCAGATTGTTCTAACGCCCTTGGAAGACGTATTGACTCGTCAAAAAGAGCTCGATCTGAGTCTGTGTGAACTAGGCAGGATAATGGAGAAATAAACGCTTATCTCGCTTTTACTCACCCGACAGCGTCTGAACCTCGATGACTTCTCCCCCCTTGAGATACACTCGCGGCACACGCACGGAGACGGCCGCCAGCACCACATAGTTGATGCTGTCCATGAGCGAAGCTATCTCCTCAGCGGTGATCTCTGCCCCGTTACTTCGACCAGGCTCAGTACAAGCCTGCCGACCAAAAAGGACCACTTCATCGTCCTGCTGAACTTCTGGTATCCCACTGACGTCCACGATGCACTGATCCATGCAGACCCGTCCCACGATAGGGGCTCGCCTTCCCCTGATCAGAACCGACCCTTTGTTCGACAATTGCCGGCTGAGGCCGTCCCCAAAGCCAATGGGCACCAGGGCAACAGTGGTCGGCCGCGTGGTAGTGTAAGTGCGTCCATAGCTGATGCTCGATCCGGGCGGCAGGGTACGTATCCGCCCTACCCGGCTCTTCAGCGTCATGGCCGGACGCAAGGGGACGGAATGATTGGTCACCGGCGACGGATAATGGCCGTAGACGGCAGTGCCACAGCGTACCATCTCCAGATGCATCTCCGGGAAATTCAGCGTGCCTGCGCTGTTACAAACATGGCGGATGGGGATGGGGATGCCTGCTTCCTCAAGGCTCTTCAGGACCCTCTTGTAGATTTCCCATTGCTTATAAGTATAGGTTTTGTCCGCCTCATCCGCTACGGCAAATTGGGTGTACAAACCCTCCAAGCGTATTCCGGGTAGCTTGATGAGCCGCTTGACGAAGTCCACTACCTCGTCAGGTAAGAGCCCGAAGCGACCCATCCCCGTGTCCACTTTGACGTGGACTGGAGTGACTACACCTTGGGCGGAGGAGATCTCTGATATGGCCTTGGCCGTATGCCAGTGCATGATAGGGGGCGTGATGTGCCACTTTACGACCGCCTCCATCTCCTCCGCAGGGACGTAGCCCAGCACGAAGATCGGGGCCTCGATCCCTGCTTTGCGGACCACGACGCCCTCGTCAACGCGTGCCGCCGCAAACCAGGTGGCTCCGTTCTCCAGGGCCGTTTGGGCAACCATGGCGATGCCATGGCCGTAGGCGTTCCCTTTGATCACCGCCGCCAACGCCGTCTTCTCTCCAATCCACTTCTTGATTTCACGGCAGTTTTGGGCGATGGCGTCCAGGTCTATCTCGACCCAGTTCGGTTTACCGTACACTTTGTTCCTCTATGTAAATTGGATATTGAGTATTGGAGATTGCAATCATCCTCTCAGTAGGTTGCTTTCACCTGGGGGTCAGTAAGCAACTAGTGGGTCAGAATCTGGCTCAGGAACAGCTTGGTGCGTTCCTCACGCGGATTTTTGAAGAATTCCTCCGTCGCGTTCTGCTCGACGATGTTTCCGTCTGAGAAGAAGATGATGCGATCCGCCACCTCCTTGGCGAACCCCATCTCGTGAGTGACGACGAGCATGGTCATCCCAGAGCGGGCCAGTTCGACCATCACGTCGAGCACCTCTTTGATCATCTCCGGGTCCAGCGCGGAGGTTGGCTCGTCGAACAGCATGATCTTGGGCTGCATGGCCAAGGCCCGGGCGATAGCCACCCGCTGCTGCTGCCCGCCAGAGAGTTGGCCGGGGTACTTGTAGGCCTGCTCGGGGATACCCACTCGCTCCAACAACTCCATGGCGTTCTTCTCCGCCTTCTCTTTTGGCCACTTCCGCACCCATAAGGGGGCCAGGGTGATGTTGTCAATGACCTTCAGGTGAGGGAAGAGGTTGAAGGACTGGAACACCATGCCGATTTCGCTGCGGACAGCATGGACGTTGCGGATGTCGTTGGTCAGCTCGATGCCGTCCACGATGATAGTGCCCCGCTGGTGCTCCTCCAGGCGGTTGATGGTGCGAATGAAGGTGGACTTCCCCGAACCCGACGGACCACAGATGACCACCACCTCACCCCTCTTGACGGTGAGATTGACCCCTCGCAGCACATGAAAATCCCCGAACCATTTGTGGACGTCTCGGCAGATGATGATGTCTTCCACTGGGTTTAGCTTCTCGTTCTGCATGATCCCTCACTACTGGTAGACTGGTAGATTGGTAAATTGGTCAGCCCCCAATCTACCAGTTTACCAGTTTCCCAATCTACCAATCCCTATCGCTCCCCCACGCCCAGTGCCACCTCCAGGCGCTGGCTGGCGTAGGACATGGCATAACTGAAAATGAAATAGATCACGGCTACAAAGAGATATACCTCTCGCGTCAAACCCATGAACTGAGGCTGGGCCACCACGCTCTTAGCGATGCTCAGCAGGTCCAGGAGCCCAATAGTCAACACCAGGGAGGTGTCCTTGAACAGGGTGATGAACTGCCCCACAATAGGCGGGATCACTGCCCTGAGTGCTTGTGGCAACACGATCAGCCCCATCACCTGCACGCCTGACAGGCCCATCGCCTTGGCTGCCTCGTATTGCCCCAGGGGCACGGCGGCCAACCCTCCGCGGACATTCTCCGCGATGTAGGCGGCAGTGAATAGGGTGAACCCCACCATGGCTCGCAGAACCTTGTCCACCCTCACCCCTTCGGGCAGGAAGAGGGGCAGCATGATGGCAGCCATGAACAAGACAGTGACCAGCGGCACACCACGGATCAGCTCGATATACAGCGTGCTGAACCAGCGCACCACCGGCAGGCTGCTGCGGCGGCCCAGGGCGAGCAGTACTCCCAGGGGGAAGGAGGCCACAATGCCGACGATGGATAGCAGGAAAGTCAACAACAGCCCGCCCCAAAGGTTCGTGCCAACTGGAGGCAATATCGAGTTGCCGCCGAGTCCTCGAAGCAAAAAGAGCGTCATGGGGAAGGATAGCAGCCAGCCGGCTACTACCCAGCGCCTCGCTCTTGTCCGACTGCGTCCAGGTGGTCCCCAGAACACCCAGCTAAGCCCACCAAGCAACAAAACCATGAATCCGCAGGCTGCTACTCGCCAGATCTGGTCGCGTGGGAATGGTCCGACCATAAACAGCCACAGGTTAGTCGTCACCACGTCCCATCTCGCCTTGGTCAACGCCCAGGTGAGCAGCCCACGAAGGGCCACATAGATGAGCCCTAGCGAGCCGAAGGTGAGCAGGGCATTATACCAGGTACTGAACAGGTTTTCCCTGAGCCAACCAAACATACCAATTGAGGTGCGAGGTGGCCGTACTGCTTCAGAAATCGTTGCCATTTTTGCCTCCACCCCTCCCCCTCTCCTAACGTTGGGAGAGGGGGAGGGGGCTGGGGGTGGGGGTGAGGGCTTACCTCTCAACGAGCTGTACGCGTCGGTTATACAAATTCATGAGCAGCGAGGTAAACAGACTCATGCTCAAGTAACTAACCATGATCAAGGCGATCACCTGCACGGCCTGCCCGGTTTGATTAAAGATCGTGCCAGCGACGTTAAAGAGATCGGGGAAGCCAATGGCGATAGCCAGACTGGAGTTCTTGGCCAGGTTGAGGTATTGGCTGGTGAGAGGAGGGACGATGACCCGCAACGCTTGCGGGAAGATGACCAACCGTAGGGTCTGCATCTCGTTCAGCCCCACGGCCCGGGCCGCCTCGATCTGGCCGCGAGGCACGGCCTGGATCCCTGCCCGAACCACCTCGGCGATGAAGGCGCCGGTGTATACCACCAGCCCCAGCAGCATGGCCACGAACTCTGGCGTGAGAGTGATGCCGCCTTGATAGTTCCAGCCCTGCAGGGAGGGCCTATCCAGAATGAACGGAGTCCCTGGCGTTACAAACCAACCAAGGGTCCCCAGGGCGACGAAAATCACGCCTATCCACAGCAAGCTGAACGCCGGGCGTCCCGTGCGTCGTTGACCACGAGCGCGCACGATCCACAACGCCACGGCCACAACCAACGCAGCAATAAGATAATACAACCATAGATTGAATGAAGCCGTAGTAACGGGCCAGGGAAGCACAGCGCCGCGATTGCTGATGAAGATCGAGCCAGGCAGGGCGATGCTCTCTTTGACCCTGGGGAACTTGAGGATAATGGCGAAAAACCAGACGTAGAGCTGCACCAGCAACGGCGTATTGCGGATCAATTCGACGTAAACGGCAGCGATCTTATTGATTAGCCAGTTGGTGGATAGGCGGGCGACGCCCATCACCACCCCCAGGATCGTCGTCAAAATGATTCCCACGATGGTGACGCGCAGGGTGTTGACCACCCCGACCACGAAAGCGCGGGCATAGGAATCGGAGGGGTCATAAGTGATCCCCTCCCCGATGGCGAAGCCGGCTTCCAGCCTGAGGAAATCAAAGCTTCCACCGAGGCCTCGGGTTTCCAGGCCGTGCTTCATATTCGAATAGAGGAGTCCCGCCACGACCGCGACCAGGACAGCGAAGGCGATCTGGCTAAGAATCCTGATAACGCGAACGTCGCGCCAGAACGGCACGGCGCGATGGTACACGGTCGAAACAGGTGATTTTTTGATCATGTTTACACCATTCTTAGGCTTGGGAACCGTTCAAGCATTTGCACACGGTGTCTAGCGCTCAAGCCCCCGCAACGGCACGCTTGGTGGAAAGACAACAATGCCTTTAGCGACGCGATGATGCCGACAAGCCGCGCGCGTGCCGCCTGCCCTGAGCTTGTCGAAGGGTTGTCGAGGGGCGTGTGTTTGGCAGCGTTCGTCTTCTATGCTTGTTCGTATAGGGAAATTTGGGCATTAGACCGCAACTCCTGCTTCGGCAACGCTGTAGCCTTGCGCCGCGCGTTTAGCATGGTCGCAAGGCGGATGTTTGGCGGCGTTCTTTTTGGGACGGATGCGATTCATCCCCTCCGGCTGAGAAGCAGTCTTAACAACTCTCGCTGTTCTTCGAGCAGTCGCCGTTGCTCTTCCATTAGCACAGACAGTTGACTATTCAGTTGTGCGAGCAACTGCACTAAACTTCGATAGCGGGTCAGCAGACGGATCTCTTCGGCCTGTTGTCGCCTGCGTAGACGCCAGGCTATGAGCGGTGGGCGGTTGAGACGAAGGCGTTTTATGGTGAAAGCGGCTATCGCTGTCAAAGGGTACAGGGTTCCGTCATTGAGTTCGAGAAAATGTTGGGACGCTGGCTCACGCCGAGGATTCCACAACGATGGCTCCTCAGGATGCATTGGCCAGTAATCAAGCTTGTACTGGTTGCAACGGGCACAGCAGTAAAGCAAGTTTTCGAGGCTGTCGTCGCCACCTTTAGCCTTCGGTTGAAAATGGTCAACCGTAAGTTCACCGCCTGTGTCGGTTTCCGTGACATCGCAGAACTCACAGGCGAAATTGGCACGTTGCCGGACTTGCTGTCGGATTTCGTCGGCGATTGTCATGCTGGTTGCGGCGTAAGCAGATAAGCCAGTTGGTGGCGAAGGATGGCGATTTCATGGCGCAAAGCTTCGTTTTCAGAAGCAACCTCTTGGATGCGCTTTGTTACCGCTATCAACTGAGCCAATGCTGCGTCAACTTGAGCTTGCAGAGTTGCCAATGTCTTTTCAGGGGCGGACAAGCCTAACGTTTCGCTCTCGCCATTATCTTTAAGTACATACCACTTTTCCAGACGTATCTGCTCTTCTGGAGAGAGCGACTCGCCTCGTGTCGCTTTATCGTGCAATTGCTTGGCAAGGTCATCAGAAACCATTGTCTGACTCCTTCTTTGACTTGGTGCTTGTAGAATCGGGGCGCGTGTGTTTGCAGACGTGCGTCCGTGTTCGTGTCTCTTGCTCATCATCGTCTGCTTCCACCATTCCCACTTCCAAGGTAGAGGTCACGTCAAAGCCGTACTTTCGTAACTGCTATGCCAAACGTGGTGATATATGCTCGTTCAAGTGGAGTTTAGGCGGTGGCATAAGCGTACTGCTCCTGCTTCCAGCGTTCGTAACTGTTCTGCTCGCGTACTTCGTCAATTTCTTGCTTGTGGTCGTGGTAATACGCCACCGCGCTGAATACCTGAGCAGGCATTAGGTAGTTCCACTCGGCTAAGATGGCCTCGACGGACATACCTACTTTGTAGTAATAGCCAACGATGTGCCATACAGCAATACGTGTGCCTTTGATGATGGCTTGCCCGCCGCAAATGCCGTCAATCTTCACAATGTGAGGATATTCTGTTTGATGAACCATTCTGTTTTTTGCACTCATAGTAAACCTCCCTTCCTTATCAATACTCAATTATACGCCTGTCGTGGAAGTTGTCCAACATGTCGTGGTCAACTCACGACGCCCGAATTGAAGGGCATGTCGGTAAACGTGCGAGCAGGTGCGCGATGTGCTGTGTATGGTCACGCTCGTGCCACAGCGTGCGCCGAATCACTTTGCGCGCTGACCACGATTCATCACAGTTTTTGGTTATCCGCTCATCACCGATTAACTTCACGAGTTGTGCCCGCGTGTTTGCACGTACAGCTTTGAGCATATCAAGTGGGTCATCAGGTAGTTGTGCTCGGTCAAGCGCGAAATCCAGTTGGTGAAGGTACCAGTTTTCTGCGCCTGCGATATGTTTGATGATTCCAGCGATTGAGCCGCTCACTTCGCCAGTAATTGGCTTACTCAACTGTTCTTGTGTTGCTGACTGTATGACTTTCAGTAGGTCTTGGCGCGTCCATTGCAACAACCGAAGTGCCAGTTCAATATCCCAGTAGTGTAGCGGACGGCGGTCGTCTTCAAAGAAAGCGTTGACAAGATACTCTGGGTCTTGGATACTGGCGAATGAGTGAAAGGTCTCAACGATTTCTACTTCAATTGGTTCGGTGATGACGGGCAATGAACTATCGTGGCTTGAGAGCCATGAATAGTACGCCGATATACGTTCAGGCGCATGAGCAACAGCGTCGGCTTGCGTCTGCGCCGAACTAAAGCAAGCGGGAAGGTCAAGTACCCACGCTACCCAGTGGTTTGGCTCCATATCTTCAGTTGACAATCGGTAACGCATGTTATTTTCTCCGCTATTTGATGGGCAACGCCCCGATTTCAGCGGCGTGTCTGCAACGCTTCAGCACGCCGCCACGCCCGACGTGCCCCGCGAAATGAAGCCAACGTCTAATTGCGTTAACCACCTTCGTCAAAAAGTCGCGTACGTGGCATTGTCGGCGGGCGAGTGTTCCCGTTCGTGCAGTGTGTCCTTCGTTCCGTCAAAGCGCGCGATAGACATCGCGGCGATGTCGCACGTAGAGTATCATGATTTGTTTTGCTTGTGTGTCCACTTCGTACACGATGCGATAGTCGCCCACGACAATCCGATAGAGTCGTTCAGCAGTTTCGATTTTGTCTACACCGTGAGGGAAAGGTTCATCCTTCAATTTCTCAATCCGCTTCATCACGCGCTCAACCACCGACTTGGGCAGACGACGAAAATCTTTATGGACAGATGGCTTGAAGTCAACGTTAAAGGATGCCATCTTTTTTCAACCGCCGTTTCATTTCCTCAAAACTAATCGGTTGTTCATCGCGTCGCTCGGCAACTACCGCCAAGTCATGTAGGTCTTCCATTAGTCGCTCGTAGCGCTCCAGCGAAAGAATCACACTCACCTTTTTCCCCTTTGTGTCAGTCACGTACTGTTCTTGCACCATTTCCATTTCTGCCTACTCCTTTCCTCGCCTATATTCTATCGCAATCTTGTATCGCGCG
>Ga0233423_10001824_pt1 | contig 10547 bp, 9 predicted proteins | sample Watercolumn_Mata_FD_180713 | JGI IMG/M metagenome (GOLD analysis project Ga0233423, IMG submission 180713) | Freshwater microbial communities from Lake Matano, South Sulawesi, Indonesia - Watercolumn_Matano_2014_112_MG | ecosystem: Environmental > Aquatic > Freshwater > Lake | place: Indonesia... | reverse complement strand
ACAGCTTCCTTCTGCACATCTGTGAGACCATCTGCCTGGCTAGTGGTTATAACAGTCAACGCCCAGTCGGGGATGATAAGCTCCATAGGTTCTAATGACTCGTTAACCTTATCTTCTGGTTTACCGTCACCATCATCTTTCTCACCCCCATCACCGGCAGACACTGGTTCTTGAGCCACAAGTTCGTCTTCAACCTTGGCATCCTCGTCAGTTGCTTTTTTCTCCTCGGTAGCCTGAGCAGCCTTGTCTTTATTGACGTTGGCTTCGAAAGATTCACCCTCTGTTATCAAATCACCACCTGATAATAAACAAGCGTCTATATCCGAACATATGGACTCATACAGCGAACACATACGCTCTATCTCCTTACCGAACGATGCCTTTATGGTGTTCAAAGAAGCAACATCCTCATCCCTCAAACCACGTTTTAACGACTCGTCTATCTTAACGATAGCCTCTTTGTACTTGTTGATGTTGTCCATGGCAGCGTTCTTCTGCTCTACTATCGCGTTTATCTTGGATTTATCCGAATTAACCTTGAACCCGAACACCTTCGAGATATCATATCCGAACTTCTTGTTAACAAACTCGTACAGCTTGTACGCGGATAGCTTGTAAACATCGGTCTTGGTCTCGTTAACATGGTCATAAACGTAGAAATCCTTACCAACATTGATAACCATAGCCTTCGCGTTCCTGCGCTCGTTAACCACGTGTTTCACGAACGCCACGTTGTGTATCTTGTCGACGTTATCGAACACGTTGAACACGCAAGTCCTAACCTCGCTACCTTCAGTGACCAGAGACCCGTTAGCCTTCTCGCGCTTGATATCAGACACCACGTTGCCGTTAACGACGAGAACTGTATTCATGTTCTCGTTCACGTTGAACGCTATGGTGTTGTTCCTCAATTTAGAGACGGAACCACTAGAAGTGGTCTTGAATCTCAACGCCTCGTAAGCCTTGGCTGAATTATAGAACTCGCGCTCGGTGTTGTACACGTACACGTCGGTCATCTCGTACAGCTTCACGTCTGACGATGCGGACACGGTCTTCTTTATGAACTTCTTCTCCTGAGCATCAGGTGTAATTTGTATGAAGCTACCCGAGTGGTACAACATAAGGTTCTTGCCCTCCTTCAAGACTGGACCGATGTGGTTGTAGATAACAGTATCCATGTTGCCAGAACCTATATCAAAACCGTTCGACTTCTCGTTCCTAACAGCACGCAACGATTCTAGCATCGTCGAAATGGTACCCATCTTGGATACACCACCTAGCTTCAAAGCTATCACGTCAGGGTTGTACTGCGATTCGAACAAGCACTGCTTCAATATACCGGTGGTCTTGGAATCGGCGACCATGTTCTTGGTGGAAGCGATGTAGTTAATCTGGTCAGCTATGATGAGCTTCTCCTTGTTGTTGGAGATGTAAGCGTTTATCTTGTCGATTGATTCCTTGACGACGGGGTATTCAGAGTAAGCCGACAGAGCGTTAGCCACTGGTACCAAGTACAAGTACGTGGGTCTCGATTTATCAGAACACTCGTTTATAACCGAGCGGGCTATACCTAGAACAGCAGGGTCGTTGATGCTGTTAACTATCGACTCACATAACGACACAACGTCGAACTCGTTGCATACCTTCCTGACAAACCCGTCGATGTCACTCGCCTTGGCCTCGTTTATCTTCTCGTTTACAGAAGCAACGATAGATGCTATATCATCGCTTTTTATGTACTCGTTTACGCTCGTCAAACCCTCTTTAAGGGAAACAAGGTAATCCTCGTCACTGCCATTGTGCTTAACGCTTTCCAGTACAGCACGTAACACCGTATTATTCTTCAAAATACCGTTGTTGTTTATAACAGATGACACCTTGGCGGTGAACTCGTTCAAATTCATGCAAGAAATGTTTTTTTATTATTTATCTTAAATAAAGACCCCGATTTAACGAGCGTACATCACGTACAAAAATAACATAAATAACAATAAACACACAACAACCATGGAAGAAAATATAGAAGTTATTTTCGAGCACATCGAAACGTATGGGCAATTACTCGGTAAAGATAGAAACACGCCGATAATGACCAACTTCGCACCTTCATTCGAGCTACACGAGGCGGTATCGAAGATAAACGAAGAAGTATCCGGCACGTTCGATGATTTTCTGCGCTTGATAAAACTACTGCCCAACCGCAACGACACTGGGTTCAATAACATAATGAGTTCTCTCATAACCGTGTGGGATTCTTTACCACACGAAGAAAGAGCGAAAGTACACGACCACTTCACAACACCAGGCGCGAGCTTGAGGGATTTCAACATAGCAAAGCCAACACACGCTGGCGTTCAGGCTTAATAGACACAAATAAAAAAGCGGTGATTGATAACAACCACCGCTTTTTTTTCATTCACAAATCCTCGTGAAATCTGTGAAGCTCAAGTCGAAACCATCCTCCCGTTCCTTTGCTACGAACTCGGTTCTCGACACATACCACTTGCTGTAATCAATGTCAGGGAATAACACGTCGGCATTGAACGTGTTGTCAACTATCGTGAGGTACATCTTCGACGCGTGTCCCATGAAGTACTCGTACATCGTCCCGCCACCTATAACGACGAATTCATCACCACGTTCGTGACGCTTGACGATTGACGCTGGGTCGTTAACCACCACGCAACCAGGTATGCTCACATCCTTGCTCGTTACAACTATGTTGTTCCTATCTGGAAGCGGTTTAACAGGCAGGGATTCCCACGTTGTATAACCGTTCAAATGAAATTGGAAGAAATTACCTTATCACCTGAGTGGTAATAAGGATGTTTAACCAAGAACATTTGTTTGTATTGGGAACCGTAAGTACCCAAAGCGAATCGAGCCAGTGAATTTGTCGCACCGACAGTATCGGCATTGCGTGAAACACCACACTTCACACAAACAAATTCTTCCTGACTTGCTCGGTTCGCCTTCTCGCTGTGGCTACAGTATGGACATGTAATAGAATTACCATAAGCAGGTACTCTCCGAAGAGAGACACCGTTCTCCTCGGTTAGCATTTGAATCCTGCTGTTTATTCTACCAATAGACCAACCAGTGAGAACAGACCGCATATTTTTACTCAGGCGACCTCTGAGTTTACTCTTGCTTTTTAGTTTACTCTTGTTTTTGATTTTCCTGTTGTCCTCTAGGACAAGCAACCGTAAAGTATCAAATGGAATCTGCTTTATGGAATGATCTATGTATTCAAGGATTTCCTCTCTACACGCATGCCATGCTGTTGAATTTCGTTTCTTTCGTTTCAGTTTTTGTAGCAGTGACATCATTTTTGACCCGTAGTGGTTTCCTTCATCGTCATTGACGACATGTACAGCACCTGGATCTACACCAATGATGTTTCCTTCCGTATTCTTTACTTTTTCACATTCAAATGAAAACTGGACATATTTATCGGTCAAGATAACAGATGTACACAGCGTTCCTTTAGATTTCCATTTGTTGAACATCTTGTTCTGTTTCAATGGAATTGCCACAGAAACTGCTTTCTCACGTGAATCAAAATAACGCAAATCAACCAACAGATCGAACCATTTCAGTTCTGGATTCAGTTTAATATCTACATTCGTGCAGCTAAGTAGAATACGACTCGAATTATGATGCGGTCGTGAATATGGCTTGTTCAATTCATCAGCACTGCGTTTGGACCCAAGAACCAAAGCATGTGCTTCAGCGAATGCATTCTTCTTTGCTCTAGCGGTCAACCACGATTCGCATCTGGATAGGTTCTCGGCTAACGTCAAAGATGGTCTCTTCATTCCACCCAATATATCAGATTCGTGATGCTCGATAGCCCAGGTCACAACTCTATGCATCTCAGATATGAATTCACGAATCGAAGTCAACTTCGATTCTGTTATCCACTTGCTGAAATGGCATTTTGATGATCTGATGTATTTCATTTCCTCGAGCTATTTATTTTTCTCACTGATTTCTTTGTTTTTGTGACTACGCTTGCCGGATATTTTAGCAGAGAATGAAGCCATCAATGTAAGCATATCCTCAACCAATTAGTTTTCAAATGATTTGTTTAGTACAATATCAATGAATTAAACTTCGACATCATGTCTTTTGAAATATTTATATAGAATATTGTAATTGAACCTAATCAATCTGTCTTTATGCTCGATAATAACTTTCGATATTTTCTTATCGGCAGCTAGATCCATTAATTTCATCATCTTTGATCGCTTATCATTCATGTCGGAACCAACATCATAGGTTGGATGGTTCCGTCATCCAATTCGAACTCATCTTCCGTTACACGCACTACTTTCATCCGTTTCATTTCATACTTTCCTATTAGTTTATAAAAATTGGTATTTTTTTCCAATTTCTTCTAATAATGTATATTATTTAATATGCAGTTATCAACCCTTTGTTAAAGACACGAACCTCTTCATGTCCGCCTTGGACTTGTAAAGCAATTCGTTATCCTTGCCTATACCAGATCCCAAATCAAGCGATGCTACCAATGTAATCATAACTATAGTAATTAAGTTTACCGCGAATATACAAAACAAAAACACACGCAGTGCATTACGGCGTGTGTTTTTGTTTTTTATGATAATTATTTTTATCATCTATGTCAACAGAGTACATATATCCATCAATTTGATTTGTGATTAAATGAAGCAATGTGATTTTTTGAGCTATATAATCTACACCAGAACCTTTAATCTCTTTCACATTAATTTCTTTGTTGCCACAAATGTAATCCTATAAGTTCATAAATCCATTTTTTTTCGAAAGATTTTTAGATTAAGCCCTCGGTTTTAACTTCAACGTCGAGGACACCTCGCTGTTATTGGAACTCTGGTCGACGTAACCGGGGACGTACACGGACGACGGTATGGTACCAGCCGAACCAGTTGTCGCCGAATTAACGAGCTGCTGCAACGTGTTAGCGTTCTTAGTCGCCACACCGTACTTGGCGTGTATCTTGGCAACATGCTCGTTGTATGCATCCACCTCACTTGGCTTGTGCCAGAACCCGTGGTACACGACGCTTTCCTGCAACGTGGAGTAGTTGTAAGACGTTATGTAGAAATCCCTGACGGGTGATGCTAGTATCTTGGCGGAATCAACTGATGGTATCCTGAACACGACGTCACCATCCACGAGCCTCGCCGTGTTCTCGTCCGTCACGTGGTCGAACATAACCTTGTCGTTACGTGAATTAACTATGAACACGAGCTTGTACACGTTGACTGGATCCAACTGCATCGGCACGGAATTACCGTTAGAATTATAATACACCCTGAACTTCAAGTTATTGTCGAACGGCTTCAAGATAACCCTCAAATCACCCTGCGAGTACACGACCGAATCACCGCTGTAATCAGCCTGTGGCAACGCCGTGCTGGACACGCTGATCTTGTTATAATCGACGTACATAGGGTACCTAGTTATCCTCTCGACGACACCGGAAGACGATGCCGATACCGATGTACCCTTCGAGGCGTGGTTGAACTCCGGTTCCATGAAAAGATCGCTCTGCGTGAGCTTGGATTTGAACACCCTGTTGTACACCTTGTGTGCCGACGGCGCAGCATCCATCTTTATAGCCACTGTGTTCTTACCGTATCTGTTGACACCAGAGTTACGCATAGTCGATGCCGTCCTTATTATCTGCTCGCCGTTGCTCTGGTTAAGCAACCTGACCATGTAATCCATGCTGAAACTTACAGCCACACCCGCGTTCTTGATGATGGGTCTGAACAGGTTTGGCGAGTCGAACTCGTCCTGCTGGTACGTCGTTATGGAGCTTGACTTTATGACACCACCGTGCGCGGTGTACTCGTAAACGTTTATCTGGTGTATGATGACCCAGTTGCTGTTAGCATCACTTATGGACGCCAGGAACTCACCCGGATACCCGCCGTTATACTTGGCGTGGTACATGTAGTAGTTACCGTCGGCAGCCTCGTATATGTCGCAGCTCAACAAGTCGAACTCGTTAATCTGGGGGAGCGATGCCTCGACGTGGTGGCTGGACACGTACATCTCGTAAGTAGCGTCGTCCGTAACAAGGTTGGTAACAGAACCACACTCGTCGATGAAGAATGTTATCGGGTTTTCACGTAAGAACCCCGTGAAGTTACCGTCGAGGTTGGAGGCATCGGTCAACGTGAGCTTGGCTGCGAGCGTCGTCTTCTTCGTCTGGTCATCACCGTCTAACGGGTCGGGGTCATCATCCGGCAACGAGTAGTACAGGTTGTTCATCTTCTTTATGGAAGGGATGAGGACATCGACGTACCTGTCGTATATCGTGCCAGCAAGGTATATCGGGTTGGTGTTGAACGTGACGAGATCCTGGTAATTCAACGACGTGAGTAACAGAGACGAGAATATGTTGTACTTGCCAGAGTTCTCCAGATTCTTTACACCGAGCACGAGACCAGCATACGACTTAACATCAATGCCACTAACGAAGTGGTACCTCACCGTGTCGTAGAACGCCTGTGCATGTATCAACGGCGACTTGACGTAACTTGGCGAACTATCTAGTATGTCGTTCTCCTCGTCGAGCCTGACGAACTTGTTGTTACCGTAAGGTATGGCAGAGTAATCCTGTATGTTGTGTGTGACGTTATCAATACCATTGGACGCGAAGAACTGGTGCGTGTTGTTCAACTTGTTATCGACTAGGTACACGTCACATTCCTGCTGCGTGTTGGTGTTGGAGTATATGAACTCCACCATGCAATAATCAGTTAAGTTCAAGAACCTGCTAGTGAATGACATTAAGTATCCATGTTTTTATTATTTATCCGTTAAAAGAAAACCGCGGCTGCTATCAAACAACCGCGGTTAATTTACCATCAGAACTTGGGCATACTCGGCATACTCGGAATCTTAGGCATCATGTTCTGCATGCTGGACATGTACTTTTCCATACCACCGCCAGCCTCCTGCGCCTTGTTCTGCTCGGCAGCCTTCGTCTCTATATCCTCTATGTCGTTAAGCATGTAGTGGAACTCGTAGTAATCCAGAGAGTAAATCTCCGACCTAGATGCACCGTAATGCTTGCAAACACGCGTCAGAACCTTAAACAAGGACATCAAGTCCATCTGAAACGCGGAAAAGATCTGCGATTGTGTATCCTCCACGAAAAAATAACGGCCTCTCTAAAATGGAACCACACCTCTCACACTCATGTTTTACGTTAAGGTCAACGCACTTCTTGAACTTTTCTATAAACGCGCTAACTATTAAGAACTTGTCCATGTTCCACCCCTGCGAGTTGACCCGCAACTTGGAGAATCTATCTTCGTTAAGGTTACGCCAGTTGGACACGAAGAACGGAGCGTACCGTATGAACGACTTGTCTATCTTCTCGCTGTTCTTCATCTTCTCCACCATGTAGTTCTGAACGTAGCTGATCGTACCGATAGATGGGACGTGAAGCTCTATGGTCTCGTTTAACTTCGATGATGTGATGGAGAAGCAACGCTTGTCGCTATCGTAGAACGACATCAGTTGCTCCGATATAGTCAACATCTTCAAATGGTCAGACGATAGCCTTACTTCCTTAGTATATGGGTCCTCGGCTGGACAACCACCATTACACACGAACTTTATGTTAAGCTTGTTCTCGTTATCGGGGAACGTCAGTTCCTGTATCCTGAACACGACGAAGAACCTGTCTATCTCCTTTATATCCTTCCACGACATCGAACCATCCTTGGTACGCAAACGCGAGCACTTCTCGATGATGTAGTTTATTTTTTCGGAAATATCCAATTCATCGCTCTCGTCGATAGTAGACCAGTGTCTGATTTCACCGACCGTAGCCGAACGTATGGTAAGCTCGACACCCTCGGGGTAGAACAAACCTTTACTTGGTAGAACCGAAATAGGTATATTCTTCCAACCAGCATCGGCAGCACCGTGTACCTCCGATTCATACGACGGTGGTGGCACCATCACCATCTTGCCAGTATCATCCTTCCTAGCCCTCTTGGCGATGTTATCGGCATGTCTCTGCTCGTGTGTCTCGATGGGAGCACCATCAACCTGTAACCCATCGAAGTTATCAGGGTTCTGTCCCTCCATCTCCATCAACTTTTTGAGCATATCTTGTTCTTTACCGTTCATCAAGAATTATTTTTTTATGTAACGCGCGAACGTTGATTTTAATTATACGTGGCGTGGGTCTAGTTCAACCTACACGGGTAAGCTTGACCGTTTATATTCGATGTGCCAGCACCAGTCATATACACACCGTACGTTATCGAATCACCTATACAAATGACATCACGCTTATACCTGTAATTAGAGTACATGTATTCGGAAACATAATACCTTATCCTACCGTGTCCGTATGAGGATGCCCTGGGTATTCTAGTTTTTGTGTCTACTTGCTTTATTTTTCCGTTAATTTCTCCATTTCAAACACGCCAGTTTCAACTATTGATTTACACAATTTATCAATCACGGGAACAGAAACACTATTTCCAATTAATTTCATCCATCTCGCACGAGATTCAGGTAGTTTAAACTCTTTCGGGAATCCCTGAATTAAACAAGCCTCCTGTTTTGTTATCCGCCTATACTTCTTAGACATATAGACGTCGCTTATGAATTTCGTTTTAAAGTCAGCGTTATTCTTAGCACTTATCAACTCATCGGTGATAAAATCATTAGTATCACTTGCTACAAGCGTTGGGAAAATATCCGATGTCGGCAAGAAAATTCGATTAACACCAAACAATCCTGTGCTGATTTTAGTGTTTTTAAAGTCGTATCTAATTTCATCAACTTTCAAAACACCTTTTGATTTCAGGTTGTCTATTGTATTGGATATTGAAATTTTCTTGATTTTGAATTCACGTTGGATCTTTAACGAATCAACAAAAAGCAAAGAATCCTTATTAAAGGATAACAAAAACTGCTCTTCTTCATTTAAATTGATTTTTTCATTTTCAACAATCTTTAAAACATACTCCTCGGCCTTTAAGATGTTTAATTCAAGTAATTCATCTATATCAGCTTGTGTTATCGTAGAATCGAGTTGTTGAAAATGTTTTAATGACAGCGGATTACCATCTAAATCCCCGTATTCTCTTTTTCTTCTGTTTCTCAACAAGAGCAAACAGATGTTTTTTTGCATTTCGGTCGTATCGATAATTTCCCAAGAATGAATCGTAGTGTGTCCATTTCTAAGGTCATTAAACAAAAAATAGTCATTAAAGCCATTTGTACTGGAAAGGCTCATGCGTTTTGGTTCTACAATATTGCAAAATAAATCTCTCTGTAGAGTCGAATTGGTATTCACGGGTTGCCCTACTTTAATATCCAATATGTCAGAAAGTTTTATTTTTTCCGAGACTTGTTGGGGTAACTTGAATTTATCAAAGAATAATTTATCCTTGAACCCGATTATATAAATCCTGACACGATTTTGAGGCACACCGTAATCAAAGGAATTTATCACAAAGTAATCCGCGTGATAACCTGCTTGTTTTATTCTATCTAAAATGTATTGTAAAGCCTTTTTGTTTCGGGGGTCAGCCAAACCCTTTACATTTTCGAATATAAAGGCTTTAGGTTTTGAATGTTGTAGCAAATATATCGTGTCGTTCCACAATTGTCCCCTGTCATCGTCAAAACCAAGGTTCTTACCAGCAATCGACCAGCTTTGACATGGCACACCTGCGGTTAGCAAATCATGCGTGGGCAATTCTTTGATTTTGGTAATATCCCCGAGGTTCTGTTCTTGCCCTACATTAAAATTATCGCAATACGTGTTTATCGCGTCCTTATTAATTTCGCTAAATCCAAGACAAAGCCCCCCGTTATCGCTAAGAGCTTTCTTGAATCCACCAATTCCGGAAAAAAGGTCTATAAATGTGAATTTACGGCTTTGCATTTCGATAGTATTTATCAACTCTAATTATTTCAAACCACCTTCCTCGAAATTTTGCGGTGGTTCTATACCCAAGAATTCACGATATATTCTTTCTCTGTAATCCTTGCCTAAAACATAAGAACTTATATCATCGTCGAACACGTACATCTTATTATTGAAATTACAGAAAACAATACCGGGTGTATTAGACAACATGATGAGTTCATCAACTGTTTTTAACAACACGGATGGACGTGTTAATATCAGATTGTATCGACTCGAAAACATATTTAAGCCCAGCTATTAAATTACCCCCGGTGGTCTTGAGAAGACCATATATTATATTATCTTTAATAAATACATCTCGTTGAGTATACTCTCCGTCACCATATCCTTGTTGAATATGGTCTGCGGGTGTACTTCCTTCACGGTGTTATCGGCAGAATCAAGCACGAACACGCGAACCCTCTTGTTCGTGTGGTCTATATCGTAACCGCTTACCCTACCTACTATACCCTCGACCTCCGCATCACACACATTGGAACCGACAGTGACCGCATTGACGAGCGAACCAACCTTGAACAACGACTTGAACTCACCCACGTAAGCGTCGAACTCGGTGTACTTGTTCTGT
>Ga0233423_10001823_pt1 | contig 10549 bp, 7 predicted proteins | sample Watercolumn_Mata_FD_180713 | JGI IMG/M metagenome (GOLD analysis project Ga0233423, IMG submission 180713) | Freshwater microbial communities from Lake Matano, South Sulawesi, Indonesia - Watercolumn_Matano_2014_112_MG | ecosystem: Environmental > Aquatic > Freshwater > Lake | place: Indonesia... | reverse complement strand
CCGCCGGGACGACCTGCACCCGGCCGTCCGGCGGCTACGCGATCTGGGTGACGATGCCGAAAAAGTTCTCGGCCGGAGACCTCCTCCGCCGGCTCGCCCCGTCGGGGGTGGACGTATCGCCCGGCGAGCCCTATTTCCCCCGCGGCGGACCGAGCGCCCATTTCCGGTTGTCGATCGCCCGCCCCAACGAGGCCGAAATCGGCGAAGCCATCGGCCGGCTAGGCCGGGCGCTTCGGGCTTTCTGCTGACGCCCGCCGGACTCCCCGCGGCTTGATTTTCAGGCCGATTCCAGGTAAGTTTGGGCCGTCCGGCGCCGACGCTCCTCGTCCTCTACCCGCGACCGCGAAAGGACCGACCCATGGACATCGCCGAGAATCCCCGCAAGCAAGGCCTGTTCATCGCCATCGACGCCAATATCGGCGCGGGCAAGACCAACGCCTGCCACGCCATCGGCTCGGCCGCCACGGCCAACGGCTGGCCGACCCGCGTCCTCGAGGAGCCGACCCACAGCCCCAAGTTCACCCACTTCCTCGAACACTATTACGACGACCTGCGCACCGGCAAGAACACGGGCGGCGGCTTCTCGATGCAGATGTTCATGCTCTGCCAACGCTACCAGCAGCACCGCCTGGCCGTGGAGATGGCCTGGGGGCCGCAGGGGCAGGTGGTCATCCAGGACCGGCCGATCTACGGCGACACCGTGTTCGCGACGACGGCCATGGAGCGCGGCTTCATGACCAGCCAGGAGTTCGAGCTTTACGTCGAAGTGTTCCGCAACATGAGCCGCGACGTGATGCCGCCCGACATCTTCGTCTACCTGGACGTCTCGCCCGACGAATGCTTCCGCCGGATGGCCAGCCGGGCCCGTACGCAGGAGGAAGGCGTGCCTCTCGACTACCTTCAGCACCTCGATAAGAACTACAGGCTCCTCCTCCAGGAGATGCGGCGGCGGGGAGTGAAGGTCATGGTCATCGACTGGAAGGAGTTCGGGCCGCCGGTGGACGTCTGGAAGCAGATCCTCCGCATGGCCATGTCCTCCGATTCATGGTACGAGCAGCTGGCCTTCTCGTACGGAAAGCATCCCCGGATGCCGGTCATGCCGACTGGAAGCGAAGAAAAATAGGTCAGGTCCGGAGGGCCCGGAACGTCCGCTCGGCCGTCCAGGGGGCCTGGAGGAAGGCCAGGGGCAAGTCCGGCCGGAAGGCCCGGAGGGCGTCGACGATGGCGAAGTAGGCGCCGATTCCGTACATGAAGGGCGGCTCGCCCACGGTTTTTGAGCCCAGAATCCCGGCCGGCGGCGGTCCGCCCTCGAGAAACGCGACCTCCACCTCGGGCGTCATCCGGATATCGGGGACCTTGTAAGTCGACAGGCTGTCGGTCAGGATTTTCCCCAGGGGCGAATAGACGAGCTCTTCGCAGGTCATCCAACCGAGGCCCTGGATGAGAGCGCCCTCGACCTGCCCGAGGTCGGTCGCCGGGTCGAGGCTCCGGCCGACGTCGTGGACGACCTTGACCGAGTCGATTCTGGGGATCCCCCGGAGGCCGTCTATGGTCGCCTCGACGACGGCCGTTCCGACCGCGTGGTAGGCGAAGGGGCGGCCCTTCTCCTTCGTCTTGTCGAAGTGGATGCCCGGCGTGGCGTAGTGGGCATAGGCCGAGAGGGGGACCCGGCGGGCATAGGCCCAAACGACGAGCTTTTCCCAGTCTTCGTCTTCGAGGACGATATCTTCCGCCGGCGTACCCCGCTCCGCCGCGAGGGCCTGCCGGAGGCGCTCGACGATCTGGAGACAGGCGAGCCGCGTCGCCTCCCCGTTGAGGTCGGCGGCGCTCGAGGCGGCGGTCGGCGAGGTGTTCGCCACCCGGGCCGTGTTGGTGCTTTCCATCCGGACGCGGCCGAGGTCGATTCCCAGGGTTCGGGCCGCGACCCGGCGGATCTTGCGGTTCACCCCCTGCCCCATTTCGACCGCCGCCGTCGAGACCCCGACGCTGCCGTCGGTATAAACGTGGACCAAGCTGGCCGCCTGGTTGAGCAGGGTCGTGGTGAAGGAAATGCCGAAGCAGACCGGCATCACGGCCAGCCCCTTCTTGGTCAAGGCGTGGCCGCGGTTGAAGGCGTCCGCCCGGGCCCGGAGCGAGGACAGCCCGTGGCGCCGGTCGAGTTCCTCCCAACACCGGACCGGGCCATCCGACTCCAGCCGCATGCCGTAGGGAAGCTCGTCGTCCCGGCGGAGGAGGTTCCGCCGCTGGATGTCCGCGGCCGGAAGCCCGAGCTCCGCGGCGGCCTGGGCGATGGCCGCCTCGATGACGAACATGGCCTGCGGCGCGCCGAAGCCGCGGAACGCGGTGAACGGCGGCAGATGGGTCCGGCAGCTCGCGGCTGCGGCCCGGACGTTGGGGATGAAGTAGCTCCCGGTCGCGTGAAAAAGCGTCCGTTCGAGGATGGCGGGCGACAGGTCCGCGGCGGCGCCCGCGTTCTGGTAGAACCTGACTTCGTAGGCCAGGATCCGGCCGTCTTGGGTCAAGCCGATTTTGTAATCCGAAGAGTACGGATGGCGCTTCCCGGTCCAGCTCGCGTCTTCCTTGCGGTCGAGGACGACCTTCACCGGCCGGCCCAGCCGGAAGGCGGCGAGCGCCGCCAGGGCGGCCCAAGACGTGGCTTGGTCCTCCTTCCCCCCGAACGCGCCGCCGAGACGCGGCACTTCGACTTCCACCTGATGCATGGCCAGGCCGAGGACGCGGGCGATCGTCCTCTGGACCAAGGTCGGAGACTGAGTGGCCGAGAAGACCTTCAGCCCACCGTCGTCTCGCGGCACGGCCAGAGCGGACTGCGTTTCGAGGTACATATGCTCCTGGCCGCCGGAATCGGCCCGGCCGCTGACGACGACCGAGCAGCGCGGCCAGGCCGAATCCACGTCGCCCAAGGCGAACGTCCGGGACGGGCCGATGATTTCGCCCCGGGCGAAGGCCAGACGGGGGTCGAAGACGGGCGCCAGCGGCTCGACCTCGACCTCGACGAACGGCCTGGCCCGGCGAGCGGCGTCCATGCTGTCCGCGACGACCAGGGCCAGGGGTTGGCCGATATAGTCGACTGCGCCGGAGGCCAGCAAAGGCTCGTCCGGGATGATGTTGCCGATTTGGTTTTGTCCGGGAATATCGGCCGCCGTGAGCACGGCCCGAACGCCCGGAACCGAGGCCGCCCGGGCGGCGTCGATCGTCCGGATGGTCCCGTGGGCCGAGGACGAGGGGACGGGCGCGGCGTAGAGAGTCCCCCACGGAACGGGGATATCCCGGACATAATGGGCCTCGCCGCGGACATGGAGAAGCGCGTCGTCGTGCTTCATCCCAGGTCCTCCTCGCGGACGCGCTCCGGGAAAAGGGCCAGGAAATGGGCCAGGATCAGGCGGGCGAGAAGGGCTCGCCGGTAGTCCGCCGACCCGCGAACGTCGTCGAGGGGGGAGGTCTCGGACACCGCCAGGTCCGCGGCGGCCCGGGCCGTGGCCGGGGAAACGGGCCGACCTTCGAGAAACGCGGACGTCTTTCGGAGAAAGAGCGGAACGGGAGCGATGCTCCCAGCCGCGACATGGGCCTCGAGAATCCGGTCCGCCTGGACTCTCAGCCGGACGGCCGTGCTGACCCCGGCGATGTCCAAAAATTCCCGGCGGCCGACCTTCTCGAAATGGAAGCGGGTCGCGGCGTCGGGGGCGGGGAAGGTTATTTCGGCCACGACCTCCTCCGGCGCCAAGTCCACGGCTTTATATCCCCGGTAGAAATCGCGGAGCGGAAGGACTCTTGGGCGCGGACGCCGGCCGAGGACGAGGGACGCGTTCAGGGCCAGAAAAATCACGGCCAGGTCGCCGGCGGGCGAGGCGTTGACGATATTGCCCCCGACCGTCGCCCTGTTCCGGACGGGCGGGGAGGCGATTCTGGCCAGGTGCCGGCCGAAGCCGGGGAAGAGCCCTTCGATCAGGGGCGAGGCCTCGATGTCCGCGAGCGTCGTCGCCGCCCCGAGGCGGCAGACCCCATCCTCGAGACGGATCCCTTGAAGGTCGGCCCGACGCGAAAGAAAGGTCAATTCCGCGTCGCGGAGCTCGTCGGCCCGGACGACGAAGAGGTCTGTCCCGCCGGCGACCAGGACGGGCGCCTGCGCGGGGCGGCCGTCGGCCGAGCCTTCAATCCCGGCGGCCTCGGAGAGACGGCGGAGGCGTTCCGGGACGCCTAAAAAATGGGGGGGCAGGACGCCGCGCTCGACGAGCGCCGCCGTGCGCTCGGGCGAGGACGGTCCGGAGGCCTTCTTCAAGTCGCCGAATTGACCGGCCAGACGGGCCGCCGCCCGGCGGATGGAGACGTATCCGGTGCAGCGGCAGATGTTGCCGCCGAGGGCGGCGACGCTGTCGGCTCCGGAAAGCGAGTCGCTCGAGAGAAGATAGCCGGTCAGGGCGACGACAAGGCCCGGGGTGCAGAAACCGCACTGGATGGCCCCCTCCTCGACGAGGGCCTTCTGAACCGGGCTGAGGTCGGGCCGGTTGAGGCCCTCGATGGTCACGACGTGTCGGCCGGCGGCTTCGCCTAGGGGAAGCAGGCAGGAATTGACCGCCCGGTAGCGGACGCCGCCCTGATGAGGTTCGCCGAGCAGGATCAGGCAGGCGCCGCAATCGCCCTCCCGGCATCCGTCTTTCGTCCCAGTCATCCCGAGGTCCTCCCGGAGGACGTCGAGGAGAACCGAGCCTGGGCTCCGGGAGAGCGCCTGCTCCAGGTCGTTGAGGAGAAAGCTTGGGCCCGCCACCGTCCTCAAGCTTAAATTCCGGGCCGGGTGAAGTCAAGAAGGATGCGGCGGGTGGCATTTTATCGAAAACCCTGGTATAAACACGCTTCTCGGAGTCGAGAAGGACCGAAGAGGAGGCCCGTGATGAGCCTGAAGCGCAAGAACGACCTGTTAAGACGGAAGGACGAATTCGAACGGAAGCTGAAGGACCGGCTGGCCCAGCTCGCCGGCAAGGGAGTGGAAGCCAAACAGGCCGACAAGGACCCCATCGTCCGGAAGCTGAGGGCGGAGGTCAAGGAGGTCGACGGCCGGCTCGGGGCAATCGCCCGGGGCGAAAAACTGGCCCAGGACCTGGCGAAGATGAAAGCGGACCGGGCCGCGGCCGCCCTGAAGGAAAAAGAAGGCGGCAAACCCGAGAAAGCCGAAAAGCCGGGAAAAAGCGAGAAGCCCAAGAAGGGCGCCGAGGCCGGCGAGGGGAAAAAGGCCAAACCCGAAAAGAAGGCCCCCCCCAAGGCCCCCGAGGGACAATAGCCCTACGGCCGCCGGCCGGCTTCTGAGAAGCCGGCTTCGCGGTTGAACTCGGAGATGAGGCGCTCCAGGGGGGCGGCCTCTTCGGTGAATATCTCCCGCCAGAACTCCGGCCGCCACAAGTCGTTCAGCTCTTCGACCGTCTTCCCCTGCTGTTCGACCCAGGTGAAGTATTTGAGGTTATGGACCGCCTTGCGGTCGCGATACCCCAATTCCTTGAACCAACCGATCCCCTGATGCTCGATGACCGCGGCGTGGTCGCGGGCGGCGTCGAGGTCCCGATAGGCCCCCATTTCCCGGCTCCTCTCCTCGAGGCGGGAGCGGTAGAGGTCGAGCGAATCGGTGAAGACCGTGACGACGACGTCCTCCCGGCCGAACTCGAAATAGCGGGCCGTCTTGACCGCGGCCAGGAGGTTGCAGATTCCGGACAGGCCCAGGAGGGACAGGCTGAGGGTTTCGGCTTCGGTGAGACCGAGACTCCTCAAGTAACGATGGCCGGCCTCTTCGTTGAACAGCCGGAGAAGACGGAGGCAGTCCTCGTCGTCGACCGCGGCCACGGCGTCGGTCTGGCGGACATTATGGACCCAGGGGACGTGCTTGTCGCCGATCCCCTCGATCCGGTGGCCGCCGAAGCCGTTCAGGAATAGGGTCGGGCAGGGACTCGCCTCGGCGGCGACGATGCGCATCTCGGGATGGAGGGTCTTTAGATAGTCTCCCGCGGCGATCGTCCCGGCCGAGCCGGTCGCGGACACGAAGGCGGACAGGCTCCCCTTCTCCGGCCGCCGGGCCGCATAGGCTTCCTCGGCCGCCGGGCCGGTGACCTGGTAATGGAAGAGCGGGTTTCCGAACTCTGAAAACTGGTTGAAGATCATGTTGAGGGAGTCGGCCTCGAGCTCCCGGCACTTGTCGTAGATTTCCTTGACGTTCGACTCACACCCCGGGGTGGCGATGACTTCGGCCCCGATCGACCGCAGCCATTCGAACCGCTCGCGGGACATCTCCTCCGGGAGGATGGCCACGGCCCGGCAGCCGAGGAGGGCGCAGTCGAAAGCCCCGCCCCGGCAGTAATTTCCCGTCGAAGGCCAGACCGCCCGGTGGACCTCGGGGTCGAATGCGCCCGAGACGAGGCGGGGAACGAGACAGCCGAAGGCGGCCCCGACCTTGTGGGCCCCGGTCGGAAAGCGCTTGCCGACGAGGCCGATGACCCGGGCCTCGAGGCCGGTGACGGCCCGAGGAAGCTCGAGAGCGTTCACCGGGCCGTAGAGCCCCGTGCCGGGGTCGTTTTTCCAGCTGATCCGGAAGAGGTTGAGGGGATGGAGGTCGTCCATCCCCACGCCCGGCAATTTTCTCCGGATGGCCTCCGGGATCTTTTCCGGGTCGCGGAGCTCGGCGAACGTCGGGATGACGACGCCCCGTTCGCGGCACCGCCCGGCCGTTTTTCGGATCACGCGTTCGTTCATCGGCCCGGTGAGTTTCGGCATTTCGTCACCTCAAAAGATGCGCGGTCGTCCGGCCTCGGCCAGCCGCCGGAGCGACGCTCGCGGGTCCGGCAATCGAGCCAGGAAGATGAGGGCGGCGATGACAAACGGCTTCCAGGACGCCTGACGGTAGGTCTCCAGACGGTAGCGTTCGAAGACCTCCCGGCTGACTTCGCCCTCGGGGCAGGAGACGCCGCTGATGTCGGCCGGCAGGCAGTGCATATACAAGGCCGAGCCGCCCGCCGTTCGGGCCATCGAGGCTTCGTCGCACTGCCAAGACCGATGTCGGGCGTTCTCAGCCAAACCCTCTTTCTCCAAGGCCTGGAGGCCTGCCCGGTCCCCTTGCCGGAGGAGTTCGGTCCGGCGTTTCGCGACTCCGATCGGCGCCCAGGATTTGGGGTAGACGACGTCCGCCCCGTCGAAAGCTTCGGCCATATCGTGGCTGAGGCGAAAGACGCCGCCGGAGGCGGCCGCCTGCTTTCGGGCCAATTCGATGACCTCGGGCAAGAGGTCATAGCCCTCGGGATAGGCCAGCCTCACGTCCAGGCCGAATCGAGTCAGAAGGCCGACGAGGCCTTGGGGCACGGAAAGCGGCTTGCCGTAGCTGGGCGAATAGGCCCAGGAAATGACGAATTTCCGGCCGCGCAGGGCCTCGACCCCGCCGAATCGGCTTTCGAGATGGAGCAGGTCGGCCAGGGTTTGGGTCGGGTGGTCGAGGTCACTTTGCAGATTGATCACCGCCGGGCGTCGGGTGAGCACGCCCTCGTCGTATCCCTCCTGTAAGGCCGCGGCCACCTCGCGCATGTAGCGGTCGCCCTCTCCCGGGTAGATATCGTCGCGGATGCCGACCGCTTCGGCCAGGAAGGCGGTCATGACGGCCGTCTCGCGCACGGTCTCGCCGTGGGCGACCTGGGTTTTGGTCTCGTCGAAGTCGGCGAGCGTCAGCCCGAGAGCGCCCGCGGCCGAGGCGAAGCTGAAGCGGGTCCGGGTCGACTGGTCGCGGAAGATCGAAACGGCCAGCCCCGAGTCAAAGACGCGGATTGATTGGCCGGTTTCGTAGAGCTCGCGAAGGATAGCGGCCGTGAGGAGAATCGACCGGAGCTCGGCCGGCGTATGTTCCCAGGTCAATAGGAAATCGCGATTGAAGAGGTCGAGGTCGGCCGGCCATCCGGCCAATTTCCGGAGCTTCTCTTCCAGGGGGATCTCCTTCATCCGGTCACTCCTTTTTCCGGTAGCTCGGGGCGGCGGCCAGGATGGCGTCGATGATTTGCTGATATCCGGTGCAGCGGCAGAGGTTTCCGGAGACGGCCCGTCGCGCCTCCTCCCGGCTCGGAGCCGGCCGCTTGAGCAAGAAGGCATGGGCCGAGAGGACCATCCCGGGCGTGCAGTAGCCGCACTGGATGGCCCCGGCGTCGATAAAGGCCTGCTGGAGCGGATGCAAGCGTCCGTCCGGGGCGGCCAGGCCTTCGATCGTCGTCAGGCGGCGGCCCAACACGTCGGCCACGGAGGTCCGGCAGGCGCGCAGGGGCCGGTCGTCGGCCAGAATGGTGCAGGCTCCGCAGGCGCCGATGCCGCAGCCGCGCTTGGCCCCGGTCAGGTCCAGGTCTTCGCGAAGGAAGGTCAGCAGGTTCTTGCCCCGGTCGCGGGCGGAGACCCTCACGCTCCGTCCGTTGACGATGAGGGCGGGAAGGGCGGCCGGTTTCATCTCTCCCCCCCGACGGGCAGGCGGAAAGCCCGCCGTCCGGTGGCGTGGCAGTAGGCGTTGGCGATGGCCGGGGCCATGAGCTCGTTGGCCGGCTCGCCGATGCTCTTCGCGCCCGAGGGCGAGAGGGGGTCGCGGTTTTCGAGGACGATGGCCGTCATCTCCGGCAGGTCGGTCGAACGAGGGATGCGGTAGCGGTCGTAATTCAAGGAGCGCAGCCGGCCCCCGGCCATGGCCGCGTTCTCGAAGAGGCCGTAGCCCGCGCCCATGGCCATCCCGCCGTAGAACTGCCCGAGGAGCATGGCCCGGTTGACCGCCCGGCCGACGTCGTGGGCCGCCCAGGCGTTGAGCAGCCGGACGCGGCCCGTCCGGCGGCCGACCGTGAGTTCGACCGCCTGGCATCCGTAGACCCAGGTGAAGTAGGCCCGGCCCTGGCCGACGGACTCGTCCCAATCGACCCTCGGGGCGGGGAAAACTCCCAAGGCATAGGGATATTTCTGGTCGCGATAGAGGCGCCGGGCGGCTTCGGCGAAACCGAGAGTCCGCCCGTTGGGAGCGATGAGACGGCCGTCCGCGAATCGGACGTCCTCGGGCCGGCAGCCGAGGTCGGCGGCCACCGCCCCGGCCATCTGCCGCCGGACCTCCGCCGCGGCCCGGCTGACCGCCCCGCCGCCCATGATCGTCGCCCGGGAGGCCACCGTCGTCCCGCTGTCGGGAACGGCGGAGGTCGACGGCCGGCGGTAGACGATCCGTCCGCGGTCGAGGCCCAGCTCCTCGGCCAGGAGGAGGATCATGGCGCTCTCGGCCCCCTGGCCGTTCTCGTGGATTCCCGTCTCGAGAAGGACCGAGCCGTCGAACTGGACGCTGACCACGGCGGCGCAGACGTCGGTCCCCTCGGCCCCGAGGCTCACGCCCCGGTAGCTCATGGCCAGGCCGATGCCATAGTAATCGCCCTCGCCCCGGCCGCGGGACGACCGCCGGAGTTTTTCCTCGTAGCCGCTCTCGGCGAGGACCCGCTCGAAGACTTCGGACATGCTGACCGCGTGTCCCTCGAGGACCTGGCCGGTCGCAGTCGTGCTTCCCTGTCGGACCATGTTCCGGCGGCGGAACTCGACGCCCGACAGGCCCGCCGCCTCGGCCGCGATCTCGACGAGCTGTTCGACCGCGAAGTTCACTTGGGGAGAGCCGAAGCCGCGCATCGCGCCGGTGAAGACGTGATTCGTGTAGACGCTCGCCACCTCCCCGTCGACATGGGGCACGACGTAGGGGCCGCAGCACTGGACGGTCGAGCGCCAGGTGACCCAGGGCGAGGTCGAGCAGTAGGCCCCCCCGTCGGCCAGGATGCGGCACTCGACGGCCCGGATCAGCCCGTCGGCCCCGACGCCCAGGCGGTAGCGCATCCGGTAGGGATGCCGCTTGTAGCTTTCCCGCATCGACCATTCGCGGTCATAGGTCATTTTGACCGGCCGCCCCGTGAGCAGGGCGGCCAGGGCCGTGCGGGCGCAGACGACCGCCGCCGTGTCGTCCTTTCCCCCGAACCCGCCGCCCATGGGCGTCCCGAGAACCTCGACCCGGGCCAAGGGAAGGCCGAGAAACTCGGCCACGAAGCGGCGGGTGGAGTAGGGGTGCTGCATGCTGCCGCGGACTTCGACGACTCCGTCGGCCCGGACCCGGCAGAGGGCGGCTTCGGGTTCGAGATAGGCATGCTCGACGAAAGGCGTCCGGAACTCCTCGTCCACGACGAAGGCCGAATCGGAGAAGCCGAGGGCGATGTCGCCCTTGCGGATGACGTGGCGGTGAATGAGGTTCGTCCCGTGCTCTTCATGGACGAGCGGCGCGCCCGGAGCCAGGGCCTCGTCCGGGTCGAGGACCTCGGGCAGGGGTTCGGCCAGGACCCGGACCCGGCGGGCCGCGGCCACGGCCCGGGCCCGGGTCTCGGCCACGACCACGGCCGCCACGTCGCCGTGATAGCGGATCTTGTCGTCGGCCAGAATCCTGAGGTCCTTCAGGATCTGGCCGGCCCGGTTCTGTCCGGGGACGTCCCGGACGGTGATGACCCGGACGACACCCGGGAGTTTT
>Ga0233423_10001820_pt1 | contig 10555 bp, 10 predicted proteins | sample Watercolumn_Mata_FD_180713 | JGI IMG/M metagenome (GOLD analysis project Ga0233423, IMG submission 180713) | Freshwater microbial communities from Lake Matano, South Sulawesi, Indonesia - Watercolumn_Matano_2014_112_MG | ecosystem: Environmental > Aquatic > Freshwater > Lake | place: Indonesia... | reverse complement strand
GGCGGAGGGGTGTCGTTTCCAGCATTTTGAGGGCAGATATAAATAAATCCATTCTGATTTAAAACCTGGGGCCATCCCGATGGCAAATCCACGTATCGATCGGTTGTGTCTAGGTAGACGATAAGTCCATAATCGCCCTTGCAAGGTTTGTCTTTGGGGACACTGATAAAAAATCTTGCCTGGCTTTGATTTATTTTGTAGTCGACATATTTGCTTTGATGAGCCGGAGGAGGGATTGGGCTTTTTATGCTAATGATGGACTCCGTGCCAAGATAGCGGATTGCATAAGTACAGTCGTATTTAATGGCTTGTTCAAAATATTGTCGGGCGATCTGGTCATGATTTTTGTCTTTGATCTCATTCCTATATATCAAGCCGAGGTAGTAGTTGGCATCGGCATTTTCTGGTCTCAATTCCAGACTGCGTTTGAATAGTTTTATTGCCTCAGGGATATTTCTTTTGCCATTTGGTGTTCCATCTAAATATTGCCTACCTAAATTGACGCAGGCCATCCAACATCCATTGGCTACACCTTTTTTAAGCAGCGCGTCGCAGCGCTCGGGTTGTTTTGGGCCGCCGTAACCAAATCGGTACATATTTTGCAAATTGTTGCAGGCGTGTGGGTTATTGAGTTGCGCTGCCTTTTCGTAGCAGGCACGTGCTTTGACAAAATCCTTTTGGACTCCTTGGCCGTTTTCGTAACGCAATCCCAGATTGTATTGGCTGGCGGCAATGGCATCTACTCGTCCGTTGGCTTGTGGTTGCGTAGCCGAGCGCGAGTCAAAAGCAAAACTTTTTTCGTAGTCTTGCTGGACGCCATCTCCCTCACCGTATATATCGGCCAGTTCATTGAGAGCTGGTGGATAGTTGCGTTCGGCCGCACGACTGAGCCATTTTATTGATTCTTTTATGTCTTTAAATACGCATATGCCACTTCTATATGCATGTCCTAGCCTATTCTCAGCTTCTGCCACATTTTGCTCGGCAAGAGCATGTAAGGTTTGTAGGCAGGTCTCGCATTCTTTCTCTCCTCCGATGCCATACATTTGCATTTCGGCCAAGAGGAGCATAGAGTCTAGATCGGCTTGATTGGCTGATTGTTGGGCTAACGTGCGGGCTCTTTTGAGATCTTTTGGCAAAACGTCGCCATCATATAAAAGGTGCGCTAGCGTCAAACGAGCTTCTCTCAGCCCAGCGTCACCTGCTTGCTTTAGGTATTTGGTGGCATCAGCAGGATTTTTTTTGACGTACGCGCTCATCATAGCCTGACCATATAAATTGTATGGCGCCTTCTGATTGCTCAATTTTTCATAAAGAGCAACATTTTTTTTGTCCTTTGGATTGTCGCTGCTCATCGCCAGATGTAGCATGGCTGGTGCGTAGCCTTTGGTAATTTGTGCGGCCCATATTTTCAAAGCAAGAGGGCGGTTTTTTGCAAGGATACGGCCATCAAAATATAGACTTGCCAATGCGTCTTCGCATTGCTGGTCTCCACTGCTGGCGCCGCTTTTTAGGGCCTCAGCGTATTGAGCGTATTGCTTATTTTTCAAAAAACTTTGGGCGGTAATGTTTGATGATCTTGGCGGAGACATTTGCGGAACTGCAATCGCCGCCAAGACAGTTGGTAAAATGCTCAAAAGCATTGCACTACCAAGCCGGACAAATTTGTGTCCTAATTGCCATTGTGACATTAGCAACTGCCTTTATATGGGACTCTTTTTGTCCTATACCCGGTCTTGCATAGTTGTCGATCTATGCATCTCGCAGCCCTCTATACAAAGCATCCAGCACAGCCCTCAGCAAAGGCTCTCGGTCCTGGTCTATGTACTCCACCACCATGGCCGGAAAGTGAAAACCAATCGTGGCATTAAAGAGCAACTGCACTATCTCTGTCGCATCGCCCTGGAGTAACCCTCCGTCAATCGCCTCTTTCACCAGCATCATGAGCTGTCTATCCATCGATTGGAGGTGCTGACAGACAAAGACCTTTTGCCGCACAGCCAAAAAATTAAATGCCCGATACAACTCCGGATCACAGCGCACCTTTTCGCATTTAGTCTTGTGCAGGGTCACAAACCAATCGGTGATGCGTTCTAGTGGTGTGCCGCGGGCGCCGGGCTGGCAAAAACGCTCTAGTTTTGCGTCCAAGTCTCGGATAAAACGCTCACTCACTGCGTCAAACAGTGCAGCCTTGTCGGCAAAGTGCGCATACAGGGCGGCATGAGTGACGCCCAGGTCTTTTGCTATGTCGCTGAGGCGGACCTTTTCGTAGCCAAACTTGCGCATGCGCTCCATGGTGCATTCTATGGCGCGGTCTTTTATTTGTTCGGCAGTAAGGCCAGTTTTGGGCATCTGTAAGGTCTCCTCAAATATATCTTACAAAACTTGCCAAATGTAAGGAAGGGGTGATATGCTTACAAATGACAAATTTTGTAATTTGTTAAAAGTTTACGGCATGAGATTCGCTCAGGCCGCCAGTGCGATCAGATCAGTACAAAGGAGCATTCAGACAATGAAAATTTCCAACAACACCATCCTCATCACAGGTGGCACCAGCGGCATCGGTCGCGGCCTAGCCGAGGCCTTGCACAAAAAGGGCAATAAAGTCGTCATTGCCGGCCGCCGCAAGCAACTAATCGATGAGATCGTCGCAGCCAATCCTGGCATGGAAGGCATCGTCCTGGACGTCACCGATCAGAGCAAGATCGCGAGCTTTACTGCGGATGTCCTCAAAAAGTATCCTGACCTCAACGTGCTCATCAACAATGCCGGGATGGCTCGCATGGAAGACTGGAAGGCCGACAAGGTCGACATGCGCGAAGTAACGGAAACCATCACCACCAACATCACCGCTGTCTTGGGGCTGACTCAGGCTTTCATGCCGCATCTCAAAAAGCAAAAGGATGCAGCCATGATCACTACGACTTCGGGGCTGGCCTTTGTGCCCCTTGCTGGCGGGCCGACTTATAGCGCGACTAAGGCTTTCTTGCATTCGTGGTTGCAGAGCGTGCGTCAGCAGCTTAAAGGCACGAGCGTGGAGATTCTCGAGTTGGCTCCGCCTTATGTGCAGACAGAACTCGGTGGTGAGGCGCAAAAGAAAGACCCCCGTGCCATGCCGCTGGATGAGTATGTAAGCGAAGTCATGCAGATCCTCGAATCGGGCAATACCCCTCGGGGCGAGATTCTCGTCGAACGCGTTAAGCCTTTGCGTGATGCAGAAGGCAATGGCTCATATGATCAAGTGTTTGAGCAGTTGAATGGCATGGAATTTGCGATGGTCTAAATTTATGACAGATTTTTCGGCAGCTTTCTCACTTTTTAGAACGGTTTGATCTCCATTTTGTGGTGGAACAAACTCTTTCTAAAGGTCAGGGAGCTGCCGAAATGCTGACGCCACCATTCACTCTCGAAACCGCCGTTGCCAAAGTGCGTGCAGCTGAGGATGCTTGGAATAGTCGCGATCCGCAGCGGGTCAGTCTGGCTTATACGCTGGATAGTCGATGGCGCAATCGATCGGAGTTTTTTACTGGGCGATCGGAAATTGTGCAGTTTTTGACGCGCAAATGGGAGCGTGAGCTGGAGTATCGATTGATCAAAGAGATCTGGGCTTTTGGTGAAAGCCGGATAGCGGTGCGTTTTGCTTACGAATGGCACGATCAATCGGGCGCATGGTATCGGTCGTATGGTAATGAAAATTGGGAATTTGCTGCTGATGGTTTGATGGCTGTGCGGCACGCTTCCATAAATGATGTGGCGATCGATGAGAGTGAGAGGAAATTTTTGTGGGATTTAGCCGGAGTGAGACCGGATGGCCATGCGGAGCTGAGTGAGTTGGGACTGTAGTGCGCTCTGGAGTGCCATCGATTTATCGCCGGTTTCGTTTGCCATTATCCAATGATACTTTATACCCCAAAAATGCTAAATGTTAGCAATATTTGCGTTTATCTCACTGGCGATAAAGGCATGTGCCACAAGGGATTTTGGGAGGGAGAAATTATTTGGATGGTTGGTGGCACCGTGGAGAGTACCTTTCAGGGCTCAAAAACAATGAAGATGTTGGTAATTTAGCCAAAATGGAGACTTTTTACTAAGGCCAAAAAATCACTCGGCCGCACCCCGATCCGAGGCACGGCCGAACGATGTTTGTTGTCAAAGATCTAACGCGGTTAGAAGTTTGGTGAAATATCTAACGCGCGAGAGCGAGACCTCAAGCTTCAGACTAAGCCTTGAGCGCACCCTTTACTGCATCTACCAAGCGTGCATCATCTGCGGTGACATCCGGAGCAAAACGAGCGATCACTTTCCCGTCTTTACCAACGAGAAACTTCTCAAAATTCCACAAGATTTCACTCTTATCTGCTCGCTCCACACCATAACCCTTCAATTTTTCTCTCATAGGTCCCTCGCCGATTGCATCCGGCTGCTGGGCAATCAAAGCGCTATAAAGGGGATGGCGGTCGCCACCAAGGACGGTGATCTTTGAAAACAGTGGAAAATGCACATCATAATTTGTCGAGCAAAACGACGCGATCTCGCTCTCGGAGCCAGGCTCTTGCCCTTTAAAATCATTGCAAGGAAAACCGAGTATCTCTAAGCCTTCACCCTTGTGAGCCTGATACAGCTTTTCGAGCCCTTCATATTGTGGCGTCAAACCACATTTGCTGGCCACGTTGACGATGAGCAAAACCTTGCCCTTGTAATCGTTGAGTGTTGCCGCATCGCCGTCGATGGTTTTTAGTGGGATGTCGTACATATTTGCAGTGCTTGATGTCATGATATTAGTCTCTATCCTCTTATATGTGCCGCAACCGAGCGGCTAAGCAGATTATATCCATTTTGCGCTTTGCGTTTGGCACATGGACATAATGTAAAATATTTGGTCACTGAGTCTAGATTACATAGCCATGGATGATCAAATGAGCCAAAAATTTGTCGGATACGCCGCAGAAGCCCTCGGCGCTCCATTTGTCAAAAAAGAGTTTGAAGTAGGCGAACTCGACCCTGAGTATGTCGAGATTGATATTAAATACGGTGGCGTGTGCCACTCAGATCTTTCCATGTGGAAAAATGAATGGGGCATCTCACAGTACCCGTTTATCGGCGGCCACGAAGCCGTTGGCACCATCACCAAGGTGGGGGCTCAGGTCGACAATCTCGCAGTCGGACAAACAGTCGGCGTAGGTTGGGTAGTCGAGAGCTGCATGGACTGCCTCCAATGTCTTAGCGGCCACCACAACCTATGCGCCAAAGCCCAACCCACTATCGTCCATCACCATGGCGGTTTTGCCAACAAACTCCGCGCCCATAAAAACTGGACTATCACCATACCTGATGGCATGGATCCAGCTATTGCCGGGCCGTTGATGTGCGGAGGAGTTACTGTATTTGCACCTCTCCTTGAGTACCGCATTAGTCCTGTCGACAAGATAGGAGTAGTCGGCATCGGCGGTCTTGGTCATATGGCGCTCAAGTTTGCGCGTGCCTGGGGCTGTGAAGTTACAGCCTTTACCTCCAGCCCGTCCAAATTTGACGAAGCAAAGCGCCTTGGTGCACACAAAGTCATCAGCTCCAAAGACGCAGAGGACATGGGGCAGGCTAAAGGCACCTTTGACCTCATACTTGTAACTGCCAGCGCCTCTCTCGATTGGGACCTTTTGATTTCATGTCTTGCTCCTCAGGGGCGGTTGCACATATTAGGCGGGATCTCTGAACCCATCAAGGTTTCTGTGACGCCTATGATATTTGGCAACAATGCAGTCTCGGCATCACCGGTAGGGTCGCCTTATGCCATTTCCAAGATGCTAGAGTTTGCCGTGCGTCATGGTATAGCACCACAGGTGGAGTCATTTAAGATGAGTGAGATCAATGAGGCCTTTGCTCGTCTCGAATCTGGCAAAGCACGTTATCGTATTGTCTTAGAAGCCGATTTTTGATGGGCCTTTAATCATCCAGCATATTGCGTGCGTTGACTGTCCCTTTGCTCCCAATCAGGCGTTTAAACTGCTCGAGCCTGAAATGTGGTGAAGTATTGGGACAGCCTTAGCGCTTTTTAATACTGAACGACTAAACAAAAATCGTTCAGTCGTTTATATTGGTATTGCGGAAGGAATACCATGCCAAAAACTAACAGCTCAAACGCTACCACCACCAGCTCAGAGACCAAGACGCAAAAGATCATCGCTTGCGCCCGCAAACTCTTTCTGGACAATGGCTTTGAAAAGACGACCATGGAAGAGATCGCTCGTGCCGTCCCTGTCAGCAAAGCCACGTTGTATGCAGCTTTCCCGAGTAAAGAAGACATCCTTTTAAATATTTGCGAGAGCCATTGTGAAAGCTTGCGAAAAATGATGCTCGCTGTGCTCGACAAGACCGTTACAGACTATCTTGGTGCTCTGCGCACCATGATCATTAGCTTTTTAGAATCAATCTACTGTGAGTCCAGCAGTGTCCGCTCTCCCGAAATGCTTATCTACGTTAGCAACCGGGTCAAGGTCCGCGCCTTTCCACTCTTTGCTGACATCAAGCATGTCATCCGCACCGCACTTCAAAAAGCCATCGCAAACGGCGAGATCGCCCCTGATCGCGCTCGCACCCTCGACCTCGATTTGATCACCGAAGTCATCACCTGCGCCATGACCCCCCATATGCCACCGTATCAAAGAGTCCTCAGCGCCCCGCAGGACGGCCGCCCGGACAAGCAGATCTTTGATAGCGAAGTCGCCATGATGCTCGATCTCCTGATCGCCGGCATCAAAGGCGCCTAGCTAGTCCTGGCCCACGACAACCTCTTTTTTTGATAGCTCGCGCAAGCGAGCCTCCCACCGGTTTATTGCACCTCGCAAGAGGGGCTATCGTCTAGCGCGCACACGCACACAAATATAAGGTATGCAAGAGAAATGCCATCAGAAAAACCCGTCAGCCGCAGAGATTGGATCGTCGTACTCGGCGCCTGCCTGGGCGCATTTATGGCCATACTCGATATCCAAATCACCAACTCTTCGCTCGCAGACATCCAGGGCACCCTGGGCGCCACCATCGACGAAGGCTCCTGGATTTCCACCTCTTACCTTATTGCCGAGATTATCGTCATTCCTCTCAGCGCCTGGCTCTCACGCGCTTTTGGGCAAAAGCAGTTTTTGCTGACCAATACCGTTTTGTTTGTGGTTTTTTCCTGTCTTTGCGGACTGGCTAAAGATCTCTCGTCCATGATCTTTTTTAGAGCCGTTCAGGGTTTTACTGGCGGCGTCCTGATACCGCTGGCAATGCACCTCATCCTGCAAAAACTGCCACCATCCAAGCAACCAATCGGTATGGCTCTCTTTGGCCTCTGCGCCACCTTTGCCCCTGCCATAGGCCCTAGTCTCGGCGGCTGGATCACGGATACCTACGGCTGGCCATTTGTTTTTTATCTCAACATCGTCCCTGGCGTGCTCCTCATCATTGTCCTAGGTCTCGCCCTCGAAAAATCGCAATCTCAACTCGAGCTCCTGGCCAAAGGAGATTGGCTCGGCATCATTCTCATGGCTGTTGGACTGGGCTGCCTCGAGACTTTTCTCGAAGAAGGCAATCGCAAAGATTGGTTCGGCTCCGAGTTTATCGTCCGCATGGGAGTTACAGCCGTTATCTGCCTTACGGCTGCTGTCATTACCGAGCTCAAGGTACGTAACCCATTTATTGATCTGCGGCTTTTCACCAAGCGCAATTTCTTTTTTGCCAGTGTCGCCAATCTCACAGTCGGTGCCGGTCTGTACGGCCCTACATATATCCTGCCGGTCTACCTCTCCCAGATCCACGGCTACAATGCCGCCCAAATCGGGCAGGTGATGATCTGGTTTGGCATACCGCAACTCTTTGTCAATCCACTGGTGCCACTGCTGATGCAAAAGGTCGACTCGCGCATCCTGATCTTTACGGGGACATCGCTGTTTGTTACAGGTTTTGCTCTGAATATCCCGCTCAATCATGATTTTAGTGGGCCTCAATTTGTGATACCACAAATAGTGCGTGCTATTGGCCTACCTCTCATATTTATTCCGCTATCTGGCCTTGCTACAGCCGGCATCGAGCCTGCCAAACTAGGCTCGGCGTCCGCACTCTACAATATGACCCGCAATCTCGGTGGCTCTTTTGGTATCGCCGGCATCGGGACTCTATTGACCATTCGCGAAAAATTTCACTCGCATCATCTCGGTGAAGCCGTTACCGTCTACTCTAGCGCAGTGCGTATGCGCATCGATACTCTCGTGCACGGGCTCATGACTAACGGCTCCAACTATGATCAGGCGTATCGGCAGGCGCTCGCCATCATCGATGGCACTATCCGGCGGCAAGCCAATCTCATTGCCTTTAGCGATTGTTATTTTGCCTTTGCCATTGTGTTGAGCATAGGTTGTTTGGCTGTTTTGTGCTTGAAAAAGACTACTCTCGGCGCTGCCAGCCATGAGATGCACTGAGGAGAAATAGAAATAATGAAGGGTAAGAAAGCAAAAGTAAGGAGATCCAGACGTAAGGCGCGGCGTATGTCTAAGAGAACAAGGGTTTCGGCGCATGTCTTTGTGCGGCCTCCCTCTCGACCCTTTGATCCTGATGTTTGTTGGGGATTTTTTTAGTCAACCTATTTGGGTATATTAGTGAAATAACCTAATGAGATCAATATGGCAGAAGACAGCCCTCTCTCAACTTCTCAGGCCGTCAAGCGCGTTGCCCTGGTGTTGGTGCTGGCCATCACTGGGATGGGCATCTGCATCGCTCCATCCATCCTCAAAACAATTGAAATACACAGGCAGACTGTGCGATTTAATGTTCCGGTTATTTCCAAGAAGCTAGATTACAAAAAATGCAAGTTTTTTGATGAACATGGTGCCTCAATCAACCCTGACAAATCGGTGCGATGGGATTGTCGCAATGCATATAAGATCAAATATGGTGGGCAAGATTTCCCGTTGTACAATGACCAGACAGCGGCGGACCAGCTCTACGACAAGTATTGCAATGCCCAATCTTACAGACAACCGCAGATAATCATTGAAGGCAAATCACAAGCTCTGGATTTAATGAGGCGCGTCCTACTGTCTGACGGCCGAGTCTTTTTATGCGGTGCCACTGCGACTGATATGAATGGCAATGTTAAACATCTACCCGATACCTGGCTACTCGACGCAAGCGGGACTAAACTCTCTCCCGGACCAAAGATGCAACGCGTGCGGGAAAGCCCGACAGTAATCAGGTTGGCTGATGGTCGAGTGCTCATATCCGGCGGCGATGTCAATTCGCAATATCATCATGAGACGCCGACTTTGGAGATTTTTGATCCGGGTACCAACCAGATCAACACTCTCTGCAACGTGAGACTGCCACGCATTTTTCATGAGGTCGTGGAGATCCGCGACGGACAAATCCTTATCCTTGGCGGTATGAGCAACGCTCTCAATAAACATACTAGCGATAATGTGACTCCGCTCGTTGAATTCGTTGATGTTAATCAAAGGAATGCAAAGGTCGTTGGGCAGCTCGATAAGCCAAGGACCAATTTTAGGATTTTTAAGATGCCGCCAGATAAAATACTCTTGCTTGGAGGTAGCGTGGCCGAATACGTCCGCGATAAAGATGATCGTGAGGATCTGGTCGACATTTTGACATTGCCGAAGCGGCATAGTGGTGCCAAGGACGGAGGGGATCGCCAGGGAGTTGGAGGAGTTTGAAAAGGCTGGGCGGTGAGTGTATGAGCCCAAGCAACGCTCGAGCCCATCGGTAGCATAGAGGTGGCGAGCAAGCAGGCCAGTCCTGCTCTATACAGCCGATCTTTAAATATCACCTGCGACTCTCCTGCATTGGATTCTTTTCTGAGACGATCAAATCGCTGACAAAGTTCAATGCAGTGCTCCGCTCCATTACTTCTAGATAACCAGCAGGTATTTTGTAGACTACGGAGTGGTGAGGTGCATACTGAGTGGCTGCATATTGTTTGACTAGGTCGATCACAAAAGTCTTATCGATCGCACAGATTGCCGGATCGATGACTACATGTAGACTCTTGCCCCGATCTCGGTGGTTTTGGTATTGCACCATCCCTAGTGCCGTATTGCGATTTTGAGATAATTGCCAGGCTGGGTATATCTTGGCATATCTTTCATAATCGGAGCTGACATCGGCATATTGTTTAATCACGTCGGTATCTAATATGTCGTTTCTCGTTAGCATCGCTCGAACCAAGTTTTGCACATTGGTTTTGTTAAAATCAGCGGGTTTTAATTGATTGAGGCTGGGGGTTTTGGATTTTTTCCCGTCGAGAATGGCGCTGCATGCCAGGCAATTTTGTGCCAATTTTGGAAGGCCAATTGTCGAAAAAGCCCTTGCTGCCAGCATCATGTGGTAGCGCGCAGACTCAATCTCGCCCAGATGGTGGTCGATGATTGCAATCAAGTACAGGCTTGCTGCTGTTTCGCGAGGGTTGCCGTGATCCTGATCCAGTCGAGCTCTCATAAACGATTGTTTGGCATCTTGATATTGCTTTAGCTGCACGAGCAAAACGGTTTATGAGAGCTCGACTGGATCA
>Ga0233423_10001819_pt1 | contig 10558 bp, 8 predicted proteins | sample Watercolumn_Mata_FD_180713 | JGI IMG/M metagenome (GOLD analysis project Ga0233423, IMG submission 180713) | Freshwater microbial communities from Lake Matano, South Sulawesi, Indonesia - Watercolumn_Matano_2014_112_MG | ecosystem: Environmental > Aquatic > Freshwater > Lake | place: Indonesia... | reverse complement strand
CACGTGCAGATCGCGCACGACGAGGACTTGGTCACGCGCGGATTGAATCACGTCGTAGCAGAGATGCCCTTCGGGTTTGTCGACCGGATTGTAGCCGGGGGGCGTGTGCCATTGTCCCCACGAGCAGAGGAGTCCTTGATCCAGCCGGTTGTACAGCGCGCAATCCGCCTGCAGCAATTCACCGCACAGCGCGGTCAGGCGATTGATGTTTTCCAGCACATCGGGTCCAAAATGCAAAAAACACTCGGCAAGCCTGGAGACGCGTTGTTCCGCGCGCTGACGTTCGTCCAATTCGGTTCGCAAAGACACCAGTAATTCGCGATTCTCGCTGCTGAGGCGTTGCTTGTGCAGCGCCTGGTCGAGCGTGGCGAGCAGTTCGTCCACGTTGATCGGCTTGACGAAATAGTGGTATGCGCCGCGGGACAGCGCCTGGATCGCAGTCTCCAGCGTTGCATGCCCGGTGACGATGAGGGCTTCCAAATCGGGCTGCCGCGCCTTGAGTTGCGCAAGCAGTTCGGTGCCGGTGGTGTCAGGTAGGCGGATGTCGAGGAGCGCGAGGTTGAACGCGCGCGCCTCCGCCAACGCGAGCGCGGTCTTGCCATCCGGCGCGGCGACCGGCTGATAATTCTTTTTCGCCAGAATCATTTCGAGGGTCCGCCGAATTCCCTCATCATCGTCAACAATGAGGATGCTGGGTTGATCATTCATCTAAGAACCTCAGAACCTGACGAAGGACAAACGACAAAAGGCGAAGGCACCTCTCTTTCGTCATTCGTCCTTGGTCATTCGTCCGCAAGGTCATCGTTTTTTCTGCTTGCCCTGTTCGATCTCTTCCACATGGCTTTTTCGATCAAATCCAGCAAGCGCTCTAGATCCAAGGGGTTGTTCAGTACCGCGAGCGCGCCTTCGCGCAGCGCCTCCAGAGTGCGATCCTCGACCGAATACCCAGTCATCATAATCGCGGCGAGATCGGGCTGGATCGCCTTGAGCCGTTTGTACGTTTCCACGCCATCCATTCCTGGCATCTTGATGTCCAGCGGCGCGATGTCGAACGGGTTGTGTTCGGCTTGGTGGATCGCCGCCGCTCCGTCGTTCGCCACGTTCACCGAAAACCCCTGGCGCTTCAAGATGAGCGCAGTGGAGCGCGCCAAATCCGTGTCATCGTCCACGATGATCGCGCGCGTCTTTCCTCTTGCAGAGACGTGGTTCATGTTGAACCTCCGGTACCAGGCAAATAGACAACGAACGTAGTGCCCTTGCCTATCTGGCTGCTGACTTGGATCCTCCCCTTGTGCCCTTCGACGAGCAATTTACAGAGCGCGAGCCCCAAACCCAACCCGCGCGCCTTGGTGCTGAACATCGGTTGGAAGATTCTGTCCATCAGATCCGGCGCGATCCCGCCGCCGGTATCGCTGAACGAAACGACGCCGCCCTCCGTCTCGCGGCGCGCGGCAATCGTCAGTTGTCCGCCGTTAGGCATCGCCTGCACAGCATTGCGAATCAGATTGTGAAAGACGATTTCCAGTTGCGCTGGATCCACCTGCAGCGTGAACAGCGTATTGTCGAATCGGCGCTCAACGGCGATGTTCTCCGGAATAGCCACTTGCCCCAGTGCTGTGTCAATCGTCGCGCGCAAATCAGTTTCGCGGCGATAGGGCGGCTTGGGGCGCGCATAATCCAACAAACTGGTGATGATGCGGTCGGAAGCATCCACCTGCCGTCTCAGAATGTCCAGCGCTTCTTGAACGTCCGGATCAGGGGTTGGGAGAGACAATTGGAGCAGGTAGACCGCATTCTTGATCGCGCCTAACGGATTGCGGAGTTCGTGGCCGATCCCTCCGGCGATTTGCCCCAGCACGCTCAGGCGTTCCTGCTGCAGCAGTTGCGCTTGCGCGGCGCGCAATTCGCGCGTCCGCTCTTCGACCATTTGCGCCAGTCGTTCCGAGTACTCTTGGAGCGCGGCTTGCGCCCGTTTGCGCTCGGTGATGTCACGCGCAGCGGCGTAGATAAGTTTGCCATGCGGAAAAGACCGCCATTCGATCCAACGATACGCGCCATCCTTGCAACGATACCGATTTGTAAAGTTCAGGATTTCTTTCTGCCTGCCAAGTTCCGCTATGGCGGCAAGCGTGGCAGACACATCATCGGGGTGCACAAAGTCTAGAAAGCGCTTGCCCTCCAAGTCCTGGAGCTGATAACCCAGCACCGTTTCCCACTCGCGATTCAATCGCCGAAAATATCCATCGGTGTCGGCGATGCATAGCAGATCAAGCGCGGAACTGAAGAACCGTTCCACCTCTTCGGTCTTTTCGCGTAACTGTTCCTCCGCGCGCTTACGCTCGGCGATCTCCCATGCTACGTCGGCAAGATAGGAAACAAGTTCGACATCTTGCTCGTCATAGTCAGTCGGTTTGTTGCCAATGCCCAGGATCGCGACGGTCCGGTCGCCGCGCATAATCGGGATGACGAGTTCACGGATGACGGGCGCGTGCCCCTCCGGCATTCCTTTGCGATGCGCCAAGGATGCATAATCGTTGTGAATGACGGGACAGCGTTGATGGACGCAATCCACCCACACCCCCGCCTAGTCTATGCCATAGTGCAAGCCCTTGCCTCGCGCGGTACAAAATTCCTTTACCGTGCGCGTGGACCACGCCTGCAAGGTCAGTGTCTCTTGATCCGGCTCGACGAAATGGTAGAATCCAATCGGGCTATCCGTCATCGCGCCGACTTCGTCCAGCGTTGCCCGCAAGAGTTCGTCCAGTGAGTGCGTGGCGGCAAATTCCAGCAAGCGCACCTGTACCTGCAGGAATTCCTCCACGCGCTTGCGCTCGGTAATGTCAATCGTATAAATGCGTGCAACGTCGAACTGCGGCACGTAATTGATGCTCTCTCCCAGGATCATGCCGTCTATTTCCACCTCGCGGTAAACAGTCCGCTGCTCTTGGCGCGCGAAGGATTGCCAAATCTTCGGCAGATCTGGCGGGAGCAAGACGCGCCCCGCTGGCTTGACGCGTTCGAGCAATACAGTTGCCGCGTCATTCTGAAACGTGATCCTGCCGGTGGCATCCACTTCCAGCACCGGGTAGGGGGCCAGGCGCGGGAACGAGGCGAGGCGTTCGATTTCCTGCTGCGCGCGCTGGCGCTGGGCATCTTCGCTCCGAACGTCCGACTCCAACCGCCGCGTCACCATCAAGATCAAAGTGAACGTCAGCGCGATGGTGAGCATCTGGTCAATCAGCATGAAAACAACTTGGATCGGCGGCATTTCAAATGGACCACCGGTGATCGGAACCGGTCTCGCGTAGAGTTCGACGATTCGGGCGAACGCCATGCACGCGACCGAGAGGAAAACGATGCCTACCTCGCGCGTGATGGAACGCAGGGACGGCTCAACGCGCCGCAGCATCAGCCAGCCGGATTGAAGCGTCAACAGCATGGTGACGCTGGAGAGCAAGATCATGCGGATGTCAAGATTCGGCTGGGCAAAAGTAAAGTGTGTCGTCAGTCCAGCAAACCCGCCGATGAGAATATAGTTGTGGATTTGCGAACTCGGCTTGCCGACGAAGCGCTCCAGTCCTACATAGAGACAGAGTCTGCCGACCTGAGTCAGCACACTCGCCAGGACGATGGAAACGAAATCCGGCGCGACATCGCGCAGCAAGAGGAACAAGAATCCGACCACCTGCAAGACAAAGCCAACCAGCCAGAACCCTAGCCCTGCATAGCGCGCGCGATTCGGATACCACAATGACGCGATGAATAGCGTGACCAGGATGTTGGTGATAGCGTAACTGAGGATGAGCGTCCGCATATCCAGCATTACGTTTGTCCTCCTGGCCGGGGCAAGCAGATCGCAAACGTCGTCCCTTTGCCAACTTGGCTCTCGACCGCAATCGTGCCAGCGTGCGCTTCGATGATAATCTTGCTCAACGCCAAGCCCAAGCCGATCCCTTTGGCTTTGGTAGTGTACAACGGTTGGAACACTCGGTCGAGTGACTCGGCGGCAATCCCCACGCCAGTATCGCTGAAGATGACGCGCATCTCATCCGCGGTGGCTTGGGTCGTAATCGTGAGTTTGCCGCCTTCCGGCATCGCCTGCACCGCGTTGGTGATGAGGTTGCTGAACACGAGTTGCATCTGTTCCACATCTACCTGGATGTCGGGCAGATCTGCATCGGCTTGCCAAGATACGGAAATGTTATGCGGAATCACACATTGACAGAGCGCTGCTTCGAACACGCGCGTCAGGCGCGCCGGCTGCAGATTAGGCGTTTTGGGGCGCGCGAAATCCAACAGACCGCCGATGATGCGCGCGCTGACATCTATTTGTTGGTCGAGAATGTCCATCATCTCGCGCGCGTCCGGCGAGGGATTCGGCACGACCATCTTGAAATAGTACGCCGCGTTCTTGATCGCGCTGAGCGGCGAGCGCAATTCGTGCGCGACGCCCCCGGCGAGTTGCCCCAGCACGGCGAGGCGTTCCTGCTGGATGAGTTGTTCTTGCGTGTCGCGCAGTTCCCGCGTGCGCGCGTCAACCATCTGTTCTAGATGTTCCGCGTATTCTTTGAGCGCGGCTTCCGCGCGCTTGCGCTCGGTGATGTCATGCACCATGCCGATCGAACGTATGATTTTGCCCGTCGCATCTTTCAGGTGAATGCACTTTTCGTGAACGCGGCGGATTTCGCCAGTGTCCTTTTTCGCTACCCGGTGCTCAATTTCGTAGGTGTCCTTGCTATCCCGCACTGACCCGGAATAGGCGGTATCCACCGCGGCGCGATCATCCGGATGCACGCGTTCCAAGAACGCTTCGTAGGTGGCGCCAAACTCCTGCGGTTGCAGTCCAAAGATGCGATAAACTTCGTCCGACCAGGTCAGGTTATTCGCGATCAGGTCGAGTTCCCAACTGCCGAGATGGGCAATCCGCTGTGCCTCGCTCAATAGCGCCCGGCTTCGGTGCAACTCTTCCTCCGCGCGCTTGCGTTCGGTAATCTCCGTTGCAATGTGAATCACCTTTTCGGTTCTTCCACAGTCATCCAGGACCGGTGTGCAAGAAACGAGATAGGTTCCTCCCGCCGCCTGCATTTCCATCTCGACGGTTTCCGTCTTGCCGGACCGGAGCATGGCTTCCATCGGACACCCCTGGGGTGCACAGTCGGCATTATGAAAAAGGTGATAGCATCTTCTGCCGATCACTTGCGCTTCCGGCAAGCCCAAACGCATCAACACGGCAGAATTCGCTGCGCTGATGCCATGTTGCAGATCAAGGACGAAAGTGGGGTGGCTGATCGCGTTAAAGATGTCCTGCCATTCTTTTTGCGAGCGCCGCAGCGCCTCCTCCACACGATTGCGCTCGGTGAGATCGCGGATAATCACCAGGTCAGCCGGTTTGCCTTGATATACGGTAAATCCCGCGCTCAATTCGGCAACCAAGAGAGTTCCATCTTTCCGTTGCAACACCGCTTCATAGATCGGTGCAACCTCCTCGCCTGCCATACGGCGTTGATAACGTTCCAAGACGACCGGGAGACTCACTGGCGCGATGTAATTCGTAAAAGGGGTACCAATGACTTGCGCCTCCGCCCCCCCCACAGTTCGATCACTCGGGGATTGGCATATCGTACCCCGCCATCCTGAATAATCACGATTCCATCATTCGCGCGCTCGACCAGATTGCGGTATTGTTCCGCGCCCTCGCGCAGCGCGGTTTGCGATTGTTCGATCGGGTCCAGCATTTGGTTGATGCCGCGCGCGAGCGCACCGATTTCATCGTTGCCTTGCACCAACACTCGACGCGTCGAATCGTCTCCTGCGCCAATCGGTCGAAGGAGCCGAACTTGACGATTGAGACATTTCAAACGCGCCAAGATAACGCGCTCCACCAGCAAGCACGCGCCCGCGCAGCCGCCCATTCCAATAATGCACAGAGCCGTCATGATGGTGGTTATCCGAGTTTGTCCAAATGGATCGCCTTGCAGGCTGACTTGCAGCGTGAGACTCGTCGCGGCCAGCCAACCCAGCAGCAGCCCCGCCCCACACAGCCAAGTCTGAACACGCAGAGACATAGGATCCCCTCCTGAAACGAAACGTCTTCATCGTAGCATGAATCCGCGAGAGCGTCAATAGGTAGAAGGGTCGCGACAGGGCTTTGTCAAAATCGCGACCGTGGGTCATTGCGAGCGCAGCTCAAAGACCCTGAGCGAAGCGAACGGGGGAGCAATCCCCAAGCAACTTGGAGATTGCTTGCTTCGGCTGCGCTCAGCATCAGCATCGTTCGACTGCGCTTCGCTCCGCTCACGATGCTCCTCGCAATGACATAATGAGAACTTGGATAAAGCCCTGCTTTGACAAAGCCCTATCTTGACATGGCTTGCTGGTATGGGTATACTTGACCCAGAAACATGCCACAGTTCTACATTCTTTCCAGGGGAGGAAAAACCTATGGCTGATCGGATGAGCAAGTCGGAGATCATGGCGCATCTCGCCAAAAAGACTGGCTTGGAAAAGAAACAAGTCGCGGCGGTCGTCGAGGAATTAGTTCAACTTGCCTACCAGGAGGCAAAGAACACATTCCTGATTCCTGATTTCGGGATTTTGACATTGGCAGAGCGACCTCCGCGCCAGATGCTGATGCGTTTTGGACCCAGAGCCGGACAGACGATTGACGTTCCGGCGAAAAAAGTCCTCAAGTTCCGTTTCTCCAAAACCGCCAAGGACGCGATCTTGGGGGTGCCGCCGGTCAAGAAAGACGATCTCGTCATCATCGAAGGAATCGGTCCCAAGATTGCCAAGGCGTTCAACAAAGCCGGCATTCTGACCTTCAGGCAGTTGGCGGAGACGCCCGCGGAGAAACTCAGGCAAATTCTGCACGACGCCAAGTTTCCCGGCGATCCAGCCACCTGGCCCGAGCAGGCACGCTTGGCAGCGGAAGGCAAGATGGACGAACTCAAGAAACTTCAAGAGTCCCTTGTCGCCGGCCGCGCTGCCTAGAATGGCGAAACCGAGCGAGAGAATCGCATGCGGATTGTGAACGCATGCGATTTTTCTTTATCCAGTCTGTTGTGCCGCCGCGTGCCGCAGCGCGCTCTCAGCATCAATCCGCTTTGCCGCCGCAAAAGCTGCGAGCGCGAACAACACCGCGCCCAACGCTTTGTCGCGACGGCGGGCGCGCGGCAGCTTTTCCACCGCCGCGGCGATGTCCGCGAGATTTGCCTTTACCCTGCCGCGTTTGGCGATTTTCTGCGCGCGCGCGAGCGCGGGTAATGCGCGCGGGACAGGCAAGTTCTTCGGCGCGCCCTTCTTCTCCGTTTGCTTGATCCGTTCCCAGTTCGCGATAATTTCGTCTGTGCCGTTCACTTGCACGTTGCCGAAGACGTGCGGATGCCGCCGCACCAATTTCGCCGCGATGTCCGCGATCACGTCGGTCAGCAAAAACTCACCGGACTCGGACGCGATTTGCGCCTGCAGGACGACGTGCAAGAGCAAGTCGCCCAACTCCTCGCGCAGATGAGGCACATCGCCAGAATCGAGCGTTTCCAGCACCTCGTAGCATTCTTCGAGCAAGTCCTGCCGCAACGATTGGTGCGTCTGTTCGCGGTCCCAGGGGCAACCCTCCGGCGCGCGGAGATGCGCGACCACCTCGCCCAGCGCGCCTAGCCCGCTCGGGCGCGCGAGCGGCGGCACGTACAGCGTCGTCAACAAACCGAAATCATCCGTGCGGTCTATTTCCGCGAGCGGCAGTGAGACGATTCTTTGCGCGGGCGTGCCGGCGGCGTCGACGCAGGTGACCAGGTGCTCGGGCGGATACAACGCGAGCAGTGTGAGTTTGCAGTCGCTGGCGACGGCGCGGCTGTACAGTTGTCCCACGAGCGCGGGCTGATCCGGATCGAGGCGCGGAAAGTGCTGGCGCGCCAGGTCAGTCGCATCGGCGATCTGCAGACCGCGCGCGAGCGGATCGAGCGCGAGCGCGGCGCAAGCGGCGTCCACGAAACTGACTCCGGCGATGACGCGCGTCGCAATACCTTTCGCGCGCGCGTGCGCCAGAATCAACTGGACGCTCGTTTCGCCGAAGAGGGGGTGCCCCGGCACGGCGTACAGCACATCGGCATGCGCGCCGCGCGCGAGAATATCGTCGGCGATAGCGGCATAGATCGAGTCGAAATCCTGCGATGATTCGTAGAAGTGATCGAACGAATGGATGCGCAGATGTGGCGGCAGCGCGGTAAGCGTTGGATGCTCGCGCGTGCGCACGAAAATCTCGCGTGCCCGGTGTAATTCTTCGTTGGCTTCCAGCGTCAACGCGCGCGGGTCGCCGTAGCCCAAGCCGAGAATAGTGATCGTCATTCGTCAACCCCCGGAAAATGTGACGGGTGACCGGTGGCAAGGGAGGTTTCTCGTTGCGCGTCCCCTGCCACCTGCACCTTGTCCCTTCATCTCATTATAATCCGAATTGACAAAAAGGGCGATTGGAATACAATGGCGACTGAATCGCCGAGCTGGTGAAATTGGCAGACACGTAGCGTTCAGGGCGCTATGGGCATTGCGCCCATCAGGGTTCAAGTCCCTGGCTCGGCACACGGGCAGAGTACAGTGAACAGTCAACAGTGCTAAGGTTACTGTTCACTGTTGACTGTTCACTGATTACTACTGAAAGGTGATTTTCCATGAGTCTCGCAAATGCAATCGCAAAACGTGAACCGAATCCGAATATTCCAACGCTCCATCCCGGCGACCGGGTCAAGGTGCATACGCGCATTGTCGAAGGGGATCGGGAGCGCATCCAGGTCTTCCAGGGAACGGTGATGCGCCTCCGCAAAGGGAAAGGCGCGAACGCAAGTTTCACGGTGCGCCGCATCGCCACGCACGGCATCGGCGTCGAGCGCACGTTCCTGGCGAACTCGCCGCGCGTGGAGAAGGTGGAAGTGGCGGGGCAGACGCACGTGCGCCGCGCGCAGTTGTACTATCTGCGCGGCCGGCACGGCAAAGCGGCGCGCTTGCGCGAAAAGCGCGTCACGGAAACCGAGCAAACACCGGAAGCCGCAGAAGCCCCGGCAAAGGAATAGATGGGACGGAAACGGAACACCGCCAGGTTCATCGCGAGATGAGGCTGGCGGTGTTTTGTCTAGTCATGCGAACTGATCAACCAACGTCTGCTGTGGCAAAGGAATCGTATAGTCGGTTTACCCTTAGGGGTTTCTGTTTTGACGTAACCTTTTCGCGTCGCGAGCCGTCGCTCACGAACAAGGTGGGCACGGTCGCTTTGTGATGCACGCCATCGGCGATGCTGCCGGAAAACGCGCGCTGCCACCATGGACGATCGTCGGCTGCCATCACGATCAAGTCAAAGTTGCCCTTTGCCGTGCAGTTCTTCATTTTGGCGGTGCGGCGGACACCACGCCACCTAATTGCTGCACCAGATCCATCGTGTCAGGTCCGCCCCAGTGATCGGCAATCTTCCCGTTTTCGATGCGAAAAATTTCAATGACAGCGACTGCCGCCTGTTTGCCGGTTGGGGGGATGCCCATAAACGCGACTTGCTGCGTGGGAGAGCCGCTGCTTGCATTGAATTTCCATTTGTGGTATTATTGCCGTGGCTGCTCATCAAGTCATCTTCAATTTGCATGTGACCGACTAGAGGATGGACGAGAATGCTCGCAGAGTTGCTTGAGCAATTTGATGCGTCTCGTCATAGCGCGCAAAACACAATTCCCCGGCGTACCGCGCAGTTTCCCCTTGCCCTTCTCAATTCTTGCCCCGATACTTGTCACATAACATTCCATCGGCTTGCCGTGTCTTTAATCAACCCAAACAAGATTCGCCACCGTTTTCATCACAGACGTTGGCTTGGCTATATCACAAACACCAGCCGAAATATCTTGTCCTGTAGTGAAAAAGTGGTCGAAAGGCAAGCCTATGTCTAATCCAATCGTCGTTGCGCGCGCACGCGAGCTGGAACATCTGAACCTATTTCTAAAACGTGTGTTGGAAGGAACAAGCCAGGTCTGTTTAATCGTCGGCGAAGCAGGCACGGGCAAGTCTGCCCTCGCGGAAGAATTTATTCGCCGCGCACAAAAAGCCGATGCGCATGTCGTCGCCGTCATCGGCACGTGCGACCCGCAAGCAAGTATCAACGAGCCCTATCTTCCATTCCGCCAGGTTCTCGCGCGATTGACCGGTGACGTGGATATACAGTTGCGAAAGATCAGCGAAACGAATGCGGATCGCCTAAAGCATCTCGCGCGTCAATCCGTGCCAGAGATTTTGTTCGCCGCAGGTCCCTTGCTGGCTGAGGTCTTGATTCCGGGCGCAAGGCTTGCCGCACAGGTTGCGATCTTTGCGGCAAAACATACCGTACTCAAAAAACCACTAGCGCGGTTCGAAAAAGGAGTGCGGCGCACCGAGATCGACCGCGCGAAAATCTTGGAGCAGTACACCGCCGTGATCGTGGAACTGGCGAAACGTTATCCGCTGATTTTGATTCTCGACGATTTGCATTGGGCGGACACCGCAACCATCGCTCTGTTTTTCCATTTGACGCGGCAACTACACGACAGCCGCG
>Ga0233423_10001818_pt1 | contig 10560 bp, 10 predicted proteins | sample Watercolumn_Mata_FD_180713 | JGI IMG/M metagenome (GOLD analysis project Ga0233423, IMG submission 180713) | Freshwater microbial communities from Lake Matano, South Sulawesi, Indonesia - Watercolumn_Matano_2014_112_MG | ecosystem: Environmental > Aquatic > Freshwater > Lake | place: Indonesia... | reverse complement strand
CGTAAGCCATAAGCCGTAAGTTATAAGTTTAGATATTAAAACCATTCTTATAGCTTAAGGCTTACAGCTTATAGCTGTAAGATGTTGTGCGATAGCCATATTCATTTTATTCCTCAAAGCATAGCCGAACACACCTCTTTTTATAAGGGTGTCTGGACGGATGAAAGCAAGCTTTTTGAGTTTTTAGGTGTAAATAAGATTGATAAAGCGCTTTTAGTTTATCCAGCTACCGATGCACATCTGGGGTTAGGCTGGCCGAAACTATGCGAAGCTTATAATAATAATTTAGCAGCTCTAATCGAAGAGGACAAAAGAATTATTGGCTGCGGTATAGTAGATTTAGACACGAGCACCTCTACGCAGGTTAAACGCCTAAAGGAAAAAGGATTTAAAGGGATTAGTATTGCCTCGAGTCAAGACGGTAAGTTTAATTTGGATAAATTGCTGCCGCTATTTGAAGCCGCCGCGGAAAACAATTTAGCGATTTTTGTCCACCCCCAAACTATAAATCCTATTGGCTTTGAACGGGTAAAAGACCCGCTCCTGATGCCGGTCTTGGAATACAGTTTTGATAATTCGATGTTTATAGGCCTCCTGATGATGGAGGGGGTTTTAGAAAAGTTTAAAATCGATTTTATATTTTCCTCGCTGGCTGGAGTAATACCGTTTCTAAAAGATAGGTTTGACCTGGTCTATACGATGCTGCGCGGCCGCGGTATGGTAAAAGACTTAGGCAAAGTGCCTTCAGAGATACTTAAAAAAGTATATGTGGATACTTCCGGCTCCTCATTACAAAATATCAAACTCGCTCTTGAATTATTCGATCAAGACCATATTCTGTGGGGCTCTGACTATCCGGTTGCGGGAGACATCAATGAGAACCTTAAAATGTTAGATACGCTTGGTCCTGTGCTCAAAGAAAAAATTATTAGTAAAAATTTTCTAAGCGTATTCTTATAATTTATCAGCGTCTATCCGCGTTCGAATCCGCGGTTATCCGTTCTATATGAAGATATATAATAACGGTCAATTTATCGATAAAGACGCCATAAATGAAATCTTTGAACCTGGGTTTCTATTTGGCTGGGGAGCTTTTGAGACGCTTCGGGCTTACCAAGGTAAAGTTCCTTTTTTAAAGGAACACTCCGGACGTTTAAATGACGGTTTAAATACCTTGGGCATTGAAGAGGTAAAGATAGACTTTAAAGCTAAAATAGAGGAACTTTTAAAAATAAATAATTTAGAAGATGCTTACGTACGAATTACAGCTTATAAAAAAAGAGAATCAACCCATTCGATTCGCCCTGCAAAAAGTAGGGCTCGCTCAGGGTTGATGCTGGGCAGAGTCGAAGCATCAACCGGCGTAATTATTTATACGGATAAATTTGGATATTATCCCACAGAGACTTATGAAAAGGGTTTTAACGCTATAATTTCTCCATACAAGCGAAACAGCCAAAATCCTTTTTATCAAATAAAGTCTTTAAGCTATTTGGAAAACCGCCTCTCCTGGTATGAGGCGCAGAAGCAAAATAAAGACGAAGCGTTAGTTTTAAACGAAAAAGAAAATTTAGTGGGTGGCTCGCGCAGTAATTTATTTATAGTAAAGAATGAAGAAGTGCTGACGCCGCCTTTAGCCAGCGGAGCATTTTACGGAATAACCAGAAAAGCAGTAATTAGAGCATTAAAAATTTCCCGTATTAAAGTAAAAGAAAAAGATATTGCCCCCGAAGATTTATATTCTTGTGAGGAGGCATTCTTGACCAGCGCTTTACTGGAAATAATGCCTTTGGTAGAATGTGAGGGGAAAAAGATAGCTCGGGGTAAACCCGGAGAGATTTCCTTAAAGGTTATTTCAGTATATAAAAATATGTGCAAGCAATTATGAAAGATATTAAATTATCCCCATTGTTTTGGCCGGTTCAGCTGAAAGGTAAAACTATCCATATTTTGGACGAAACCCTTCTGCCACAAAAGCTAAAGTATATAAAAGCCACCAACCATAAACAGGCCTGCCGCGCGATAAGCGAGATGAAAACAAGGGCTGTAGGGCAAGTCCTTTTGGTTTTATATATTTTTCTTACCGTGGTTAGGAAAAATAAGAAAAAAGCGCACGAAAAAATGTTTCCGATTTTACGCGAGGTCGCGCAGATCATAAATACAAGCCGCCCTACCCTTTCTTTTAGCTACTTAACTGATATGGTACTGGGTTGGTTCTGTGCCGGCGAAGATTTAGAAAAAACTATACTTGGGTTTTTAGAAACACTTAAAGCTAAACGTATCCAGCAGGCAGAAAGCACAAGCCAGCTGATAAATGATGGTGACGTAATCCTTACGCATTGTAATGTCAGCGGTCTTATCCCTTTAATCGGCGAGTTCTGCCGTAAACAGAATAAAAAAGTGAGCTTCTTTGTGACAGAAACACGCCCCTATCTACAAGGTTCACGCCTCAGCGCATGGGAGTTAGAAAAGGGAGGGTTTGATACTACAGTCATCGCCGATAATATGGTGGCGCAAGTAATGTGCGAGGGAAAAATCAATAAGGTTATTGTAGGCGCGGATAATCTGGCGCAGAACGGCGATATCGCTAATAAAGTTGGGACTTATCAAATTGCCATACTGGCGAAACATTTCAGTATTCCTTTCTATGTTTTATGCCCGCCGGCTTCACAGGCAAAGACAGGCAAAGATATTAAGATAGAAATAAGGCCGGAGAAAGAACTGTTGGAATATCAGGGATTACGCTTGGCCGCAAAAGGAGTCAAAGGATATTATCCGGCTTTTGACATTACGCCGAAAAATTTGATTACGGAACACATATATTTAGATATTTAAATACTGATTACACTGATTAGAAAATGATTAGACAGATTTTAAAAGATGAAATCATGAAGGTTGGTAAACGTCTCTCTGAGACAGGTCTTTGTGTGGCTAAGTCGGGAAATATAAGCGCAAAGCTTGATTCAGAAAACATTCTGATTACTGCAACCGGCACGTTTCTCGGTGATTTAAAGGACGACGATATTATTAAAGTTAATTTAGTTAATAATAAGCCACAAGGAGATAAAAAACCAAGCTCAGAGCTACCCCTGCATAATTTAGTCTATAGAAACTTTCCTGCCAAAGTAGTAGTGCATGCGCACCCGCCATTAATTAATGGTTATTTCGCATTAAATTCAACGTTAAAAGCTCTCACTTTTGAGACTAAATTTTATTTAGGCGAGGTTCCGGTGATAAAACAAGATACCCCTACTGTTGCAGACACCCAGCCGGTCATAGATGCTTTAAAATCAAATAATCTGGTAGTGCTTAAAAATCACGGTGTGGTTTCTATAGGGGAAAAATTCGACGATACTTTAGCTTTAATTGAAACTTTGGAGGAAGCGGTGAAAGTAGCGGCAGTGGCCAGGCTTTTCAACAGAGAGGCTTTTGATGAATTAGACAGCGTTTTAAAAGAGAATCTTACCCAAGCTGAAGTAGCTTATCCTATGTTTTCTCCTGAGCACATTCAGGCAATTGTGGATTTAGTGAATAAGGATGAGTTTATCGCGCAAAAAGGAAAAGAGCTTGATTTAACGGTTAAATTAGCGATTAAACTGGACGGCACAGATAAAGCTTATAAATTTAATTTTGAAAAAGGCAAAATTGTAAGATTAGATTCAGACAGCGATGCCCCTTTTATTATTTCCGGCCCCGCCGCGGTTTGGGAGCAGATATTTTTAGGCAAATTAGATTCTTTTGTCGCGGTCACTCAAGGAAAGATGAAGCTTCAGGGGCAACTCGGGCAGCTCTCCAAGTGGTACGTGCCTTTTAGCAGATTGTTTCAGCTGTTTAAACAAGTAAAATTTGAATAGCTATCAGTTATCAGTCGTCAGCTTTCAGTAGCTGGCAGCTGAAAGCTGATAGCTGAGAGTTAAAAAATGATTCCTCACTACCCACTCTATATTTCCGGCGGATTCATAGAAACTGCGGATAAGCAGGAGATTATCAATCCCTGCTCCGGCGAAGCTATCGCTACTGTTCCTGTGGCAGATAAAAAAGAAGTAGAATTGGCTATAGTTTCAGCACGTCAGGCTTATGATATTGGTGCGTGGAGAAATATAAGTTTTGCCGAACGTAAAAACTTTCTGTTTAAAATATCACAAGGTATTTTGAAAAAAGCAGGAGAATTGGCAAATTTAGAAAGCTTAAATACCGGAAAACCCATAAAGGAAACGACTTTTATGGATATACCGTCAAGCGCGGCGACTTTTGAATACTTTGCTAATAATTTTGAGCGATATTTAAAAGAAGAAAGCATAGAGATACAGGCGCAAATTGCGCAGGCACAAAGTAAACTTATTCGCGAGCCGCAAGGCGTGGTAGTTTTAATTGTGCCCTGGAATTACCCCCTTTTGATTGCTTCCTGGAAAATAGCTCAAAGCTTAGCTGCCGGAAATACTGTAATTTTAAAACCATCAAGCTTAACTCCGCTCACTGTTTTGGAATTAGGAAAAATTATTGCCCAAGCAGAATTACCTAAAGGCGTGGTGAATATTATTAGCGGTATGGGCGAAGCTATTGGCGAGCAGCTTTGTTCGGACAGCCGCGTGGATATGATTTCTTTTACCGGATCAAACAGCGTGGGAAAAAAGATTTTAGAATACAGCTCAAAGAATGTAAAAAAGACAATTATGGAATTAGGCGGAAAGTCTGCCTCTATTGTTTTAGCAGAAGCAGATTTAGAACTGGCGGTCAACGGTTCGCTCTGTTCCATATTTTTAAACCAGGGCCAGATGTGCACGGCCATGTCGCGGATTTTTGTCCAGGACAGTATTTATGAGAGTTTTATTGCTGACTTTGTAAAAAAATCCCAGCGGATAAAATTGGGCGATAGCCTTAATTTTGAGACACAAATGGGCCCGCTCGTTTCAAAACAGCAGCGCAATAAAGTGTTAGAGTTTGTAGAAAAAGCCAAAAAAGAAGACGCAAAATTATTGTGCGGTGGTAAAATTCCAAATGGCTCGGCCTTAAAAAAAGGATTTTTCTTTGAGCCGACAGTTTTGGTCGATGTTTCGCCGCAGGCGGAAATTTTTAAAGAAGAGGTTTTTGGTCCAGTGGCCTGTATAAGTAAATTTTCTTCGCTCAAAGAGGCAACAGACTTGGCAAATAATTCGGATTTTGCTTTAGCCGCAGCTATTTGGACAAAAGATACCGCAAAAGCAGAAGGGATAGCCAAAGAAATCAATGCCGGTACAGTTTGGATTAACACTTACGGAATGTTTTTTAACGAACTCCCTTATGGTGGCTTTAAACAAAGCGGTTTCGGCAAGGAATTGGGCAAAGTTGGCTTTTTAGAATATACCCGCTTAAAGAACGTGGTTACGGATTGCACGCGGAATGCAAAGCCTTTGGTGAACTATTGGTACGGCTTCTAACACGCCTATGCATATTTGGCTATATACCATAATTAGCGTAATTTTAGTGAGTTTAGTATCTTTAATCGGCGTCTTTACCTTGGCTTTAAAGCCGCAACGGCTGCAGAAAATAACCCTTTTTTTAGTAAGCTTTGCCGCCGGCGCTTTATTCGGCGATACTTTTATCCATCTTCTCCCTGCGTCATTCGATAAAAGCGGAAAGAATTTATCGGTGCCACTTTTAATTATTTTGGGAATTGTTTTTTTCTTTATATTGGAGAAATTTTTGCGCTGGAGGCATTGCCATGCTCAGCCTTGCGAAGCGCACCTAAGGCCAGTAGTGGCGATGAATTTAATTGGCGATGCTGTCCATAATTTTCTGGATGGGGTAATGATCGGCGCCAGTTTCTTAGTTAACCCCACCATTGGCATTACTACTGCCTTGGCGGTTATCCTGCATGAAATACCCCAGGAGATAGGAGATTTCGGTATACTCCTGCACGGAGGGCTTTCCGTAAAAAAAGCCCTCTTTTTTAATTTTCTCTGCGCCTTAACTGCAATTGCAGGAGCACTTATTTCTCTTATTATAGGCGCATACGTTCAAAATTATACACTGTTTTTACTGCCTATTATTGCCGGCGGGTTTCTATATATTGCCGGCTCGGATCTAATTCCGGAGCTTCAACATGAACTAAAATTATCTACTTCGTGTTGGCAGCTTTTTTTAATGCTTCTGGGTGTAGGCGTGATGGCGCTCTTGGTTTTATTTGAATAGCCGATGCTTAACTTTCCACCAGACTAAAATATAACAAAATAAATATTGGCAATGAGCGTAAAAGATATAAAAAATTATTCTCTCGAAGAGTTGGGAAGCTTTCTTAGCAAGAACGGCTACCCTAAATTTTACGCCCGGCAGATTTTCGAATGGGTATATAAAAAAAGAATATATGATTTTAGTTTGATGAGCAATATTTCGAAAACAGCCAGAAGGTTTCTTAAAACGAATTTTTATTTTTCACAGTTAGAGTTGTTAAAAGAAGAGAGTTCCCGCGACGGCACAAGAAAATTTCTCTTTCGGTTAAACGACAAAGATTCTATAGAAACGGTTCTTATTCCCGAAGGCCAAAGGAATACTCTTTGTATTTCTAGCCAGGTGGGGTGTAGGTTTAAATGCGCTTTTTGTGCAAGTGGCGAAGCGGGATTTAGGAGGAATTTAGAAGTTAGCGAAATTATCAATCAATATTTAAGCGTTTCCCCCATGATTTCTCCGCACCTCGTCACTAATATTGTTTTTATGGGCATAGGCGAGCCCTTAGACAATTTCAAAAATACCATTACTGCCATAAGAGTATTCATGGAACCTGTAGGAATTCATTTTGGTAAACGCAGAATTTGCGTATCTACCTGTGGTTTGATTCCGCAAATCAGCCAATTAGCAAAATTGGATTTGGATATTAAGTTTTCCCTCTCGCTGCATTCAGCGGACCAGGCTATCCGCACTCAGCTTATGCCGATTAATAAAAAATATCCCTTAAAAGAGCTTATGAAAGCCGTAAGAACGCTGGCTGAAGCTAAAAAATACCCTATTACCTTTGAATATGTTCTCATTCACGCTTTAAATACAAAGAAAGAAGATGCTCTTAAATTAGCAAAATTGCTTAAGGGCATGCATAGCAAAGTTAACCTGATCTGCTATAATGGAGATGATCCCGTATTCAGGGTTCCATCGCCGGAGGAAGTTAGTAATTTCGAAAACGAGATGGAAAAAAACGGAATATTTTTTACCCTGCGCAAGTCGCGCGGTCAGGATATTAATGCCGCCTGTGGCCAATTGCGCGCACGCTTGGCGTTGAGATGAAAGATTTTTTTAAAAAAAATTACGTTCTTATAACAGTTATTATTTTATTTATTCTTTTCTCTGTTTTCCTGGCTAAATTTTTCTCGCTCGATAAGAATACGATAAACAATTTTTTAAAAGATTTTCCTTTTGGCCTAGCGGCTGTTTTGTTCATTTTGCTTTACGTAGTATCAAATTTCTTTGTTTTCTGGGATTTAAAGGACCTCCTAAAGCCCATCGGCGCGGTATTTTTCGGCGCATATATAAGCACATTACTCATTTACATCGCAGAAATAATCAATGCCTACATATTTTTTACTTTAAGCCGTCGGCTGGGAATGGAATTTGCAGAAAAATACATCAAAGGAAAATTTAAGAAGTTTTATGAAAATGTCGGCGATATGAAGCTCGGCTGGATAGCCTTACTGCGTCTTATTATTTTACTTCCTTACCGGATTTTAGATTTAAGTTTTGGCTTAAGTAAGGTGCCTTTTAGAAGATATATGCTTGCAGTGGTTTTGGCATCAATCCCGCGGATATTCTGGATACAATTTATTATGGCATCTATTGGAGGATTTTCGGCAGAAAAGATGATGGCCTATTTTCAAGAAAATATTCTCTTTACCCTTTTTGTATTTTTATATTTTGTCGGCAGTATGATTTGTGCCTTTAAATTAGGAAAGAAATTATTACGCTGAAAACCGCTAAATTCCTACCGCACACTCGGCTTGTCGCTCTATTTAAATTATTTCTATTACTTAAAGATAGAATTCTCTCGTTACAATACGTTTTCTTCAGTCTCACCTAAGCTCTTGATTATACCGTTCAGTATGATTATTGCATTATCGATAGTTTCTCTTTTTTCTTGCGGAGCTTTCTTCTGGGAAAATATATTTTTTAATATGGCCAGGCTATTTCGGGTTGCCTTTGTGGCCATCAGCATGCATTGCGAAACTTCAACGGAATTATTCTCCAAAGCTGCCGCAAACATGGCGGCGTTATATTCTATTGCCTCTTTGGCATTAGTGTGATATTCTGCCAGGTCTTTTGGAGGGGTAAGCGTATTTAATCTATCTAGAAGCAGACGCACCTGATCTTTAGTTTTCGCTAATTCTTCTTTTGTCGCCGAGTCACCTTCGCTTTGTTTTGCTTGTTTAGCTAAAAGATCGCCTTTAGCCTGGTAAGTACTATTTTCCGCGAGGAGTTTTTCTACTGTATTTAAATAATCTTTTACGTTTTCATACCAATTTTGCCACTCCTTGGCATTAATCTCCATAGTGATGACAAAGGGTTGTTCTTCGATGGGCTGCTTTTGCGCCTGCTCGGCACCTTTTTTTAGGAAGTCCGTATATTCAGTAAAAGGCGAAACTGGTTTACGGCCATCGATACTTTCGACATCTCCAATATAGTAGGTTAGCGGCACACCATCAATATTTAGTTTTAAATATTTGTCCGTTTCTTCGACTATTTTCCCTTTTAGCGTCTTTCCTGTTTTTAAAACTACAATTGAAGGGAAGAAGCTTTCTTTATTCCTTCCTGAAGAAGGAGGGAACTTTTTATTGATATTATCCAGCACCCCTTTGGTTCTGTAGTTATTTTGGGGTAAGCCTATCATCAGTTTTGCTATCAAGTATTCGCCGTTACTTTTCTTAACCACGGCCATAGCGATATAAGCAATACCGAATTTATAAAAGCTTGCCTTGTAGTATAAAATAACAGCCTCAGGGTGTTCCTTTGTTATACTTATCTGGGGCCCCTCCCATTCTTTTGTTAGGGCGCTTGTCGGTTCGGTAACTTCTTCTATTCTTGAGAAACTGCCGAATAAGCCAAGTTGTTCCTGGAGAGCATAGCGCCAGAAATCTTCATATTTTTGTTTTTCTAGTTGCCTACTTTCGTAAGCATAAAAATCTTTTAATAAACTTTCAAAATCGCCTTTTTTAATCTCATTCATGACTTTTATGCCGAACATCTCTGCTGGCCTTTCAATGGGCTGCTTTAGCGGCCAACTCGCCAAAGGTATAAAGAATGCCAATATTGTAAATATAGTTATTTTAAATAGTTTTTTATTGGCCATAAACCCTCCTTATTTTACCCATGCTAATTTTTATTATACCTTTATTTTTTTCCCTGCAAAGTTTTTTGTCTTACCTGCTTTATATTTTTAAAGTATAATAGACGTAAAATATTATAGCATAAAAAAATGTTATGCCTGAGGCTTCACCAAGAAGGCAGATTACTTAAGATACAAAAGAAGCTTAAAAGTAAGCTTTCTTTTTGCACCCTTTGCCCGCGCAGCTGTAAGGTAAACCGGCTAAAGGGCGAAACAGGGTTTTGCCGCGCTAAAAGTAAAGCAATAGTCTCAAGCGCTTTTCTGCATTTTGGCGAAGAACTGGAACTGGTAGGAACAGGCGGCTCAGGAACGATATTCTTTTCTTATTGCAATTTAGGCTGTTTGTATTGTCAGAATTATACGCTTTCGCATTTAGGAGAAGGCAGGGGTTTGGAAGCCCAAGAGCTCGCAGGCTTGATGTTGGGCCTGCAGAATCAGGGAGCAGAAAACATAAACTTTGTTACTCCTACCCACATGATAGCGCAGATACTTGAGGCTTTACCAATAGCGATAGAAAAAGGCTTGAATCTTCCATTAGTCTATAATTGCGGAGGGTACGAGAGCGTAGAAACATTAAAGATTCTGGAAGGTGTATTCGACATCTATATGCCGGATGTAAAATACGCCGAAAGAATGCCTGCGGAAAAGTTTTCCCAAGCTGCAGATTACTGGAAAATAGCTCAGGCGGCAGTAAAAGAAATGCACCGCCAGGCGGGAGACTTAATAATAGAGGGCGGCATAGCTAAAAGAGGCCTGCTTATTAGGCATTTGGTTTTACCTAACCGCCTGGCCGGCTCATTTAAAATTATTGATTTTATAAGGAAAGAACTGTCACCTAATACCTATATTAATATTATGGACCAGTACTATCCCTGCCATGGAGCTTATGAATTTAACGAAATTAGCCGAAGAATTACTTTTCCAGAATATCAGGAAGTGGTAGAATACGCTAAGCAATCAGGGTTACATAGAGGGTTTTAATAATGAAAGAAATAATATATAAATTACCCCGGGAATTCTTAAGTAAATTAGAGCGAATTTACCCCGCACATTATATCCAAATCGCCAACACTTTCCTCAATAAGAAAATTCCTGTTTTTCGCATAAATTATTTAAATACGGATTTATTCAGCTTAAGGAGAAATCTCGTTAACCAGCGAGTAAAGTTTAGAGAGCTCAGCCTTCCTCCCGGCACTTTTCTATTAAATATACCCTTA
>Ga0233423_10001817_pt1 | contig 10572 bp, 13 predicted proteins | sample Watercolumn_Mata_FD_180713 | JGI IMG/M metagenome (GOLD analysis project Ga0233423, IMG submission 180713) | Freshwater microbial communities from Lake Matano, South Sulawesi, Indonesia - Watercolumn_Matano_2014_112_MG | ecosystem: Environmental > Aquatic > Freshwater > Lake | place: Indonesia... | reverse complement strand
ACTTGGCCTTGACCATGTTCAGCATCCAGTTGGAGTGCTCGCTTATGTCGATGATAGCTTTTACCATGTTAATGCGGTGTTAATATGGTATTAATATATAAAGGTTTCGCTTTTCTCCAGAAAAGTGAAAATTCCGAACGCTCAGTGAGGAAGGTTTCAGTCATTTTTTCGGAAAGATTTAAATATTCAATTATATAAAAAGAGGTTATGAAAAGAATTAACTACATTTTTGCAACCATTCTTCTAGTTTCGATGTCAATAGTCTTAATAATTGCTTCTGTAACCAATATCGCTAAATTTTCTGTTTCAGATATCTTTTTGCTTCTTTTGACTATAGTAACAGTTTACCTTGCTGTTTTATATATCAAAACCCTGGTTAAAAACAGAATAAGTGAACAGACAGATAAGTCGCTTAAACTAGTGTTTTGGGGAATATTTTTTGCCTTTATCGGAACAGTTGTCATTCTATTTCCCTTCCAAACTAATTTAGAAATGGGTCTTTCAATATATTATCTTATAATCCTGGTGCTTTTCTCTTTTGCTTTATTAAAGATCTATAAGGAGTTCAAGAAACAATAACATTTGGGTTTTTTCGGAAAGATTTAAATACTTATTATTCTGAAAGGAATTATGAAAAAAATTGTTTATTTGATTTTTGGGATTATTTTTCTTTTAGGTTCAGTTATTGCGATGATTATTTCTTCTCGTGATAATATAGTCTTTTTACCCTGGTTTTTATTGTCGCTTTTTCTAGGGGTTTCTTATCTTCTTTTTGGCATTGGCAAAAAAGAAATAAACAAGAAAAGCGACTTGGCATTGAAACTTGGCATTTGGGGTTTAGGGATTAATATACTCTGCGCTGTATTCTTATTTATTTTTGGTTTGTTAATGGGAGGTTTAAATTCAGCCATTATGTTAGTGATGGTTTGGTCTGGTTTTGGCAGTCTTATACTACTTATTCTTTGTATCATAGCAGTCATCTTCGCTCTCTTAGCAATCTTCAAGAAACAATAAATTTATTAAAACCAAGAGTTTTCTTGAACTATGGGCGCCTGGATAAACGATCATAAGCCGAAGAAGCTTTCTGAAGTTCAAGGACAGGATAGTGCCCTAGCCGAACTTAAGAAATACGTCGAGCACTACAGACCAGGCTCTAAAGCTCTTCTGTTGTACGGCCCTTCCGGCAATGGAAAAACGTGTGCAGTCCACGCCTTGGCCAATGAATTAGGCAGAGAAATTGTCGAAGTGAATGCTTCTGATGTCCGAAACAAGGAGAGCATACATGCTCTTTTAGGCTCTGCCATAAAGCAGCATTCTTTGTTCTTCAAAGGCAAGATCATTCTAGTCGATGAGATTGACGGTGTCTCTGGGCAGGAAGACAGGGGAGGTGTCTCTGCCATCGCTGAATTGATTCAGGAAAGCGGCTTTCCCATCGTCATGACTGCAAATGACCCTTTTGACAAGAAATTCGCGCCTATAAGGAAAAAGGCAGAGCTTTTAGAATTCCACGCTTTGAATTACCTCTCCATCTACAATGTCTTGAAAAGCATCGCTAAAAAGGAGAAAATAGAGTATGACGACGAAGCCTTGAAATGCCTGGCGAGGAGTGTAGGAGGAGATTTAAGAGCGGCCATAAATGATTTGCAGACCTTGAGCAATGAAAAAAGATTGACCAAAGAAGACTTGGCTTCTCTCTCTGAAAGAGAGCAGCGAGAATCGATAATGCAGGCATTGTTGAAGGTTTTCAAGACCACAGACCCGAACATTGCGAAGTATGCTTACAAGGATATTGCAGAAGACCTTGATGAATTGTTCATGTGGGTGGATGAAAATTTGCCTAAAGAATACTTAAAGCCAGAAGACCTTTCCAAAGCAATGTCCAATCTTGCTTTGGCTGATGTTTATAAGGGAAGAATAAGACGATGGCAATATTACCGCTTCTACGTCTACTGCTATGACTTATTAAGTGTTGGCATCGCTCTCTCCAAAGACGAGAAATACAAGCATTTTGTCAATTACACGCCGACCACAAGAATTCTGAAGATGTGGCAGGCCAACATGAAGAACATGAAGAAGAAGGCCATTGCAGAGAAGATCGCTTCAGGCACTCATACTTCGACAAAAAGAGCAATGAGAGACACCATTCCTTATCTTCAAGTCTTGTTCAAACGCGGTTTTAGAGAATCCAAGGCCATAGCAGAAGAATATGACCTCTCTAAAGAAGAGGTTGAGTGGCTGAGAAAATAAAATTAAAATTCGTACACGCCTTTTTCTCCGCCCAATACGAGTGCTTTTCGGCCAGTCACATTATTGACTAAGCTGCATATTGCATGAACATCTGCGGCAGGTCCGGTGGCTTGCATCCCATTTTCGTTTGCCAGAACAAAGGCATCTCCAGATACCGGGACTTTCATACCCATCCCCAGGTGTACATTACTGCCAGGTATCCTTGCAGCATAGGCTTCTGTAGGCATTCCCGGTGGTAAAGCGGTCACCACGTTCGGGAATCTCGTTTGTATCATTTTACCGATTTCTGCCAGGTCAACAGGCTTGTCTAGATCGGCTGCATAATAAATAGGAATATCCGCCCACCTGTCGTTTTTAGCTTGTTTATCTTTAGGCGGAGTCCATGCAGAGGGTTCATATGGAGCTTTCACTCTCACAATTCTATCTATAATCCCGTCATATCCGACAATGAGCAAACAGGGTTGTCCTGTCTGAGAGACAGTAGATATTGTGGCACTTCTGTCCCTATCGCTCGCCTTTACAACATAACTGCCGTCTTCTTCGCTTAAGTATATAGTCCTAAGATCAAATCTTTGCAGAGCATCAGTCACTTGCTTAGGAAGAGAAGCACCATCAGTGAGGTCAAGCTCTAGCCAGCTATGCTCCCGCATAATTCCGTACTGTCTTCCTACAGCATAACCAAGGCGTATATCAGTTATTACAGGTGATTTTGCCATATAAGCACCCCCATCTGAACCATTAGGAATCGAGAATAATATTTAAACCTTTGCATAGTTTCTCTAGGTAAAAGAACAACATTTAAATACACATTTTTTCTAAATGGCATCATGGCATTCATGAACTCGTTTTTATCAGGGACGATGACTTTGCTTGGTACGTTGTGGCATCTTTTTTTGGCTTGGCTTTCTATATTCTTAGCTCCGTTCACCAATCCCAATCTTTTGTGGATAATCATTCCTATCTGGCTGTCGTGGTTTTTCGCAGAGTTCTATCAAGAAAAAAGGTCTACGAGCTTTGGGAATGCCATTTCCAACGCGGTAGTGCCTTTGTGGGTCGGTATAGACTGGACAAGGTTCTTGGTGAACCAGCTGATAACTAAGCAGACAACCTTCGACGCCTTTTTAATCGTGAAATTCCTTATGTGCGTCGCGATTTTCATCTATGGACTGGCCATCATCATTCACGGCATAAAGGCCAAGAAGTTCATCCATTATCTTGGCAGGATAAGAGTGGTCACTTATGTCCTCCTGATGTTCACCCCTATAATCTATGGGGTTGTAGAGCTCAGCTGGGAGGTCGTGGGCGCCATGGTGATATTCTTCCCCGCATTCTATTATATAATAGAGTTCATAGACAGGCGCATACCTGACCCTGAATCCTTGAGGCAGGATACGGGTGGAGAAACGTCGTATGCGCAGCCTTCAAATTATTCGCAGACAAATGATTTCTCTGGCAGGAATGATTTTTCACAGGACAGCTCGTTTTCCGGAGCAAGCCCTTATCCAAGACAGAACACTTATCCAAACAACACTTCATTTTCCAGAGGGAATAATTATTCAAGGAACAATTATTTTTCTGGAGGCAATAACAATTTTAGATAAATAGATTATTTCAGCGTCGTTATCGGCCTTGCCTGCAATATATACTCTTTGTCGTCGACTGCCCATTCTATGTCCATGGGCTTCTTGTAGTGTTTCTCTATATTGACAGATATCTCAGAAAGCTTCTTTATCTGTTCTTCAGAAAGCACTTGCTGCTCTGCTTCCTCCTCGCTTAATTGTTTTTCAAAATTTTTTCCTTTTTGGTCCCTGTAGAGCGCGATGCGCTTATGGCCGATATTTTTATTCAATAATTTGTAGGGATTTTTTTGTATGATGTAAGTATCTGGCGTCACGCTGCCCGACACCACAGTCTCTCCAAGACCAAATGCTCCTTCAATCACCATTTCATTTTTATTTTGATTTATAGGATTTACAGTGAATATCACTCCTGCTTTTTTGGAGTCGACCATCTTCTGGACCACGACGCTGATGAAGACTTGTTCATGCTTGAACTTGTTCTTGACTCTGTAATAGATGGCTCTTGCAGTGAACAACGAAGCCCAGCACTTCTTTACTGCTTCCAAGACATCCTTCTCTCCTTTCACATTCAGGAAAGTGGCTTGCTGGCCTGCAAATGAAGCTGTAGGAAGGTCTTCTGCAGTAGCACTGCTTCTTACTGCCACAAAGCCATTGAGTTTCTTGTAAGCAGTTAATATGTCCTTCTCAACATCTTTAGGAATGGCTTTGCTCGTCATCAAGCGCTGTATCTTTTCCGCAACATCATGCAGCTTCTCTGTGTCTTCCTCGTCTATCTTCAGCATAGAATAGATCTGTTTCTCTATCCCCGCTTCTTTCAAGAACTTCTTGTAAGCCTCGACAGTAACACAGAAAGCATCCGGGACTGGAAAAGAGTGAAACATCTCTCCCAGAGAGGCTCCTTTGCCTCCTACTTGGGGCAGGTTCTTCATGGTGATGTCCTTGAGCCAGAGAGTGTTCATTTTTATATGGAGAAAGAAAAGGGGTTTTTAAATCTTTACCCTTTATAAAGAAAAACCTTATATATTAGCCCTTTCTATCAAGGTGCATGATCAGCATAGACGATATGGCGGCTTTCTGCAAGCGCAAAGGTCTGGTTTATCCTAGCTCTGAGATATATGGAGGCTTGGCTGGTTTTTATGATTACGGGCCTTACGGCGTCGAGCTTAAGCGCAACATAATCAGCGAATGGTGGAGGTTCATGGTCTCCAGCAGGCAGAACATCGTCGGCATGGACGGAGCCATCATCTCTCCAGAGGCTGTCTGGAAGGCTTCCGGCCATTTATCCTCAGGTTTTGCAGATGTCATGCTGCCTTGCTCTAAATGCAAGAGTTCTGTCCGAGCAGATGTCTTTTTAGAGGAGAAGACAGGCAAGCCTTTAGAGACCAGAGACTTGAAGAAGATAGATGAGTTGGCGAAGAAATACAAATGTCCTGTCTGCGGAGCTCCTTTTGCAGAGTCAAGCCTGCTCAACTTGATGTTTCCTGTCACCATAGGCACTTCAGAAAAAGCGTATCTCAGAGGAGAAACAACCCAGATGATCTACCTTGATTTCAAGCTCGTCCAGACAAATGCCAGATTAAAGCTTCCTTTCGGCATAGCCCAGACAGGCAAGGCTTTCAGGAATGAAATCTCGCCCAGGAATTTCTTGTTCCGCATGAGAGAGTTCGAGCAGATGGAGATGCAGTTCTTCATCAAGCCGAATGAGAGCAAGAAATGGTTTGAATACTGGAAGGATGAAAGATTAAAATGGTTTGAAAGCTTGGGCTTGAAGAAGAGCAATCTTCGCTCCAGAGAGCACAGAAAGGATGAGCTGGCACATTATGCCAAGTCAGCGGAAGACATAGAATACAAGTTCCCTTTCGGCTGGAAAGAGATAGAAGGCATACACGACAGAGGAGACTGGGACTTGTCTAATCATTCCAAATTCAGCAAACAAAAACTTGAGTATTTCGACGAGGACACCGGAAAGCAAATGACGCCGCATATCATAGAAACCTCTGGCGGGGTTGATAGAGCATTCCTAGTTTTCCTTTATGATGCTTATGATGATGACAAGAAAAGAGGCAACATCGTCCTGCACCTGCATCCAAGATTGGCGCCAATAAAAGCAGCAGTCCTGCCCTTGATGAAGAAAGACAAGCTGCCTGAGAAAGCCAAGCCCATATTTGAGGAATTAAGGGAAGAGTTCAACTGCTTCTACGATGAGGCAGGTTCTATAGGAAGGCGCTATAGTAGACAAGACGAAATTGGTACGCCCATTTGTGTAACTATTGATCACCAAACGTTGGAAGATAATACTGTTACACTACGTAACAGAGATACCACCCACCAAGTAAGAGTTAAAATAGATTCTCTAAGGGACGAAATAAGCAAGATAATTGATGGAGATTGGTCTATTTTTGGTAAATAATCAGTAATCATACAACGGGTTTCTTAGTTCTGTTCTAAGAGGGAATTGCTTACTTACCAATGATTCCAATTCTTCTGCTTCTTTTTCAAAGCCAAACTCTCTCATTTCATCTGCCAAGAAATTCAATCGTGGTGCAATATGTTCATCTCTGCGTACAAAACCATGATAGTATTCTCCCGTATGTGTCGTACACACTTCTCGATGAACTTTTTTCATTATGGCCCTTATTTCTTCAGCAGTTCTGGGCAAACCTGTTTCTTCGTAGAATAGGTTTATGGCTTCATTAACAACCTCTTCAGGAACAGTTGCGTGTACCTCTGGACCGCGTATATATATCGCTTTCCACTCTTCTCCACCACGTGTGGGAGGATTGGGCGTCGCCATAGTGCCGAGTATACCTTCGCTAGGCCACCAGTATGTTGTTGGTTCTATGTGAGTTTCATAATTCATTTGTCGAGCCCAATCTAAAGAATAGCCTACGTCATTTTCTCCTTGACGATTTGAATGCAAATACCAACCGTCCATTGCTAATTCTACTTCTCGCATCCCGTATCGTCTATTTAATAATTTAAGATTTTTTTCATATTCGGCTATTTCTCGTTTAAAAGCTCCTTCAATACTAAAACAGGGTTGATCTAAGTTTCCTGTGAGTCCTTTGCACCCAGTAGGTGTTGTTGCTACCATTATAAAATAGGTAATTTGAGTTGGTATTTAAATTTTGCTGTTATATGCTCTTAAAAACATAATATAAGCATCTTATCTATTCTTGATTGTTTGTTTATTGCTCGGCATGCTTCCACATAAAGTTGAAATAATCTCTGTATGCGTTCGCTGCTTTCTCGTTCTCTATCAATATCGCTTCAGGTATCTCGCTCCAGATGATTATCGCTATTTTGTTCTTGTAAATATTGGTCACAACGTTGCTCTCTATGGAAGAAGGTATGCTTTTTCTGTTCGCAACCTTGTCTTTCTTCGCGACTTCCCTGTTGCTCCTCACTATGCTCCTGACTTTTATGCCTTTTCTCTCAAGTTTTTTCGTGAATTGCTTTTCGAACAGCGGCATGTTTTTCGAGAACTGTCCTTCTGAGCCGAAGATCAGGTTCTCTTCTGCATTCTGCAGGATGTCTTCAAAGACTGTCTTGACGCCTTTCACGCCTTTGAACAATCTCACGTTTTCCTTGAGCTTGGACTGTCTTCTTATCTTGTCAAGCTCTGGGACAAAATCCTTCGCCAAGTCGAGCTTGTTCGAAAGATAAGAGATGATGTTATTCGGATTAGAGCATTGGAACCATCTCGTCTTGCCTATGATGACGTAAGACACCAAGCCTTTCTGCATCAAAGAGCGCAATGCGTTATAGACAGAACTTCTGTCCATAGAAGCATATTTCGATATAGCTCCTGCTTTTGAAGAGCCTAATTTCACTAACGCAAGATAGACTGCGGTTTCATTCTGCGAGAAGCCTATCTTCCGAAATTTTTCCGATAAATTCTGGTTTTCCATGTTTTTAAAACATTAGAGGACCAAACCATTATTTAAATCTTTCTATTGTTGTAGAAATCTCTTCAACAAATCATTATATACTTCACCCTATTGCAGGCCTTGGGTGAGAACATGGATCTGACAAAATTCAACACAACCAAGAACAGGTTTGACATCATAAACGGGGAAGAGGCCAAGTTAATCGACAACATCAATGACTCCCTGATGTGGGGAGCCATGCAGCATCTGAGGATGGCTGGCTTCAAATGGGTGGAAGTGCCTACCTTGACCAAGATAACAGGCGCGTGTGAAAACGTGGACACCTTGTATCATGTGAACCACTTCGGCCAGGAGGCTTACTTAGCACAGACGGGCCAGTTGTATCTGGAGGCCAAGATTCCGCTGCATGAGAAGCTCTGGACCATCATTGTAAGTTCTAGAGCAGAGGACAGGCCTGACAGCAGGCATTTGAACCAGTTCCAGCTCATAGAGCTGGAGCACAAAGGGGCTTTGAAAGACATCTTGATGAACATAGAGGGAACTGTGAAAGCCATGATAAAGCAGGCTTTGTTAGAGCACAAGGATGCCTTGGAGTCTTTAGGAAGGCTTGATGAATTGAAGAGGTGGGTGAAAGAGCCCTTCGCAAGAATAACCTACACTCAAGCTGTGGAGCTCTTGAAAGGCACAGAGCACGAGATAGAGTGGGGAGATGACCTTTCGAGCGCGCAGGAGCAGTACTTGGTGAAGAAGAAAGGCAATAAGCCCTTGTTCATAAGCCACTTTCCGAAAGCCATAAAGTTCTTCAACATGAAAGGCAATCTTAAGGATGATAAAGTGGTTAACAGCGCAGACCTGATCATGCCTTACTCTGGCGAGAGCACAGGCGCTGCAGAAAGAGAGAATGACTACGAGAAGCTCGTCGAAAGGTTGAAGCAGAGCAACATGTTCAGGATGTTATCTAAGAGAGGCAAGACAGTCGAGGACTTCAGGGATTATCTTGAGATGGTGCGGAAGAACCCGATACTCCACTCAGGCTGCGGCATAGGCTTCAGCAGAATAAGCCAGAGCGTCTTAGGCACGAGCGACATAAGAACAACAACCAATTATCCGATACAGTGTGATGTGCTGTACTAGAGCTCATTGCTCGTCCTTGTGGTAAAGATCTAGAATACATATTAGATTATTATCCTCTGTATAATAAGACAATCTGAATGGATGTATATACAGTTCTCGCGTGCCCTTTCTTTCAAAACGCATGGGCTTTCCTACATCCGGATTTGACTTTATCTTTTCTATCTGACTTATTATCCTTCTTTTCAGAGCGTTATCCTTCAGTTTTTCAAATTTTTTTCTGAATTCAGGCAAATATGTTACGTTCACCATTTCTTCATCTCTTCTATGAAATCGTCGAAGTCCAGGGTTATGCCTTCTCCTCTCTCTATGCGCTTCCAGGCTTCCTCTGTTCTGCGGGCAAATTCTAAGTCTTCTGCAAGCTGCTTGTCCATCTTGGTGGCTTTCCTGAGTATCCATTGCTCCTTGTTCTTCATAATAAGCAAATCATCCCCTTTCTTGAGGTTCTTCCTGAAACTTTTGGGAAGAACAATCTGTCCTTTAGAGCTCAACTTGGTTATTGCGATTTCCATATTATCACCTCCGATTGTATGAGGAGGTACCACAAATTTCAATTTGTCAGTACCAGGTAAGACGAATCTTACCTGATTTATAAAGTTTTCCATGAAGAGCAGAGAAGTGCAGCTGTTTATTAAAGCTTTTCAAGGATTTTCCGGAGGATTTTCGGAATAAGTGGACATAAATAAGTTTATATGGGTGTAGGTCATAGCTAAACCAGCTTTGACTAGGTTTTCAACCTACAAAGGATAGCTGGGTCTCACAGAGGTTCCTTTGAGCGATTTGAGAAGATGATCGTCCAGGCATGACTTGAGTTCGTGGATATGGGACCTGAAGAGCCGTCTCTTGTCTTCCGGCATAGAGTAAGCACCGCCTTGTTCTTCTATCACTCCGTATTTTCGCAAGACATCAAGATTGGCTTGTATCTCTTCTACGCTCATATGGCTTAAGTAGCTGGGGATCTCGGCGTTTCCTGTGAAGAGCGAGTGGATTGAATTCGCATCGACCTGTTCGCAATGAGCGACTACGCAGGCCAGGCCAAGTACGTGTGCTCTGCCGCTTTCTCTCTGTATCCTTCTTAGGTCTTCCACTGTTGAAGGTGATGCTGGAGATGTTTTTTCATCATTCATTTTTATCTATTCTGTGGGCCTTGAAGTTTATAAGCTTTGTTGTTTTATGCGGCTCTCTTGGTGTTTGGCGCGAAACCTTTAAATAAACCGTTGCTTTTGGAATAGGCATGCATGAAAAAGAGGCTGAAGAAAAGCAGAGAAAAGAATATCTGAAAGAGTCTAAAGATGATGAGAAAAGAAGGCGCAGGAGGAGGCTTGTTCTCTGGCTAGGCATAATAGTCATCATCTTTGTCATCTTGACTGTGATCAAGGTCAGGATAAGCTGGGCGGACATCTACAGGACAGAGGTTCCCAGCGGCATCATAGAGGCTTATGCTTCGCAGGGGCCTTCTGCTCAGGATTGCGAAGAAAGAAACTATTCTTGGACTTATGAATGGCTTGGGTGGCAGCCTACGCAGAACAGCTCTATATCTCCTATTTTCAAGATCATAAACAATGAGAACGAGAGGGGCGAGTTCGAGGTTTATTTCGTCTTCTTTGACGACCATTACTGGGCGTATGAGGAGTACGGCACCAAGACTTATGATGAGGTCAAGGATAAATTGCCTTTGAGCGCTGTGTCTTTTTACAGCGACAGGTTAAAGGTTGATTTAGGTC
>Ga0233423_10001816_pt1 | contig 10572 bp, 11 predicted proteins | sample Watercolumn_Mata_FD_180713 | JGI IMG/M metagenome (GOLD analysis project Ga0233423, IMG submission 180713) | Freshwater microbial communities from Lake Matano, South Sulawesi, Indonesia - Watercolumn_Matano_2014_112_MG | ecosystem: Environmental > Aquatic > Freshwater > Lake | place: Indonesia... | reverse complement strand
TCCCTGTCTATCTCCTTCTCTGCATTCATGCATGGTACATTGCAAAGAAGATGCCGGAAATTTAATCTAAAGGCACCTGCGCTTTTTTATCTGAAGTAAAAAAAACCTCATCTGATAATGTTGACCTTAATCATTGTCCTGCAAGCAGGTTCTCCAGCTTTTTCATGCAGTTAACGCAGAACATCTTCTTTTTCCTGTCCAGTTCAGCAAGGGTATCCGGTTTGAACATGATGCATTCGGGGTCTGCACAGTGATCGAGACCAAACAGGTGGCCGGACTCATGGGCTCCTTCTTTTGAGAGCCGGTCGATGAGATCATCATCGCAGGCAGCCCTGCCATAGTATTCGTTGCCGAGCCGGGCTGCCGATACGACAGATGCCCCGGCAGGGGCACGGGCAAGCCCGAAAACGAAACTGTGCTCTGGGGTGAAAAGGTCCTGCCCGATGACAAGAAGTACAGGGTCGGTGATCTGGTGGCGCCTTTTATACGCGCTGATACTGTCGAGGAGTGCAGTGGCATCGACCTGCCGTTTGGACCCGGTATAACCTGTCATGCGGACATGGTTTTCCGAAACAGTTGCCCGGATACCGGTCATTGCGGCGATATTCCGGGATACCGGAACCTGGAACCCTTCGGGGGCGAGAGCATCCCAAAAAATATGGATGTGCATTTCCATGATCTGTTGGATGGCCGGGTATAAACATATTGAGCGTTGCATCGGGGATTACATTGCACGCTGTTATTCATCGCCTGTCGAAATCGGTATTGGGGACAACAGCGATGCAGCATGCCGTATCCGTGATGCAGGCAAACGGATCCGGTCCATGGATATAAGAGCTGTAGTTCCGCCGGAAGGCATCGAGTTTTATAAGGATGATATCTTTAACCCGGTTTTGTCCAGGTACTCCGGAGCGGACGTGCTGTATGCCATCCGCCCTGCAGAAGAGATGATACCACCTATGATCAATCTTTCAAAGAGGCTTTCCTGCGATCTGCTTGTGTACCATCTCGGCTTCGAATTGTTTGGGGACGGGGGAGAGATCATCGACTGCGGGGTGCTGCTCCACCTTTACCACCATGCTTAGAACCCGTCAAAGAGGGTCGACTGGGTCTTAGCCGACTGCTTCTTATCGGGAACCTGTACATGAGGACCGTTATTTGGCTCATCTTCCGATTCCGTAATTTCCTTCCTCTTCGAATGGTTTTCAGGCTTTTGCACTGATTCAGTTTCTTTCCTCACCTGAATCTTTGCTGCCCCCTCTTTCTTCTCCTGCACCTCCTTCTCTTTTTCACGTTCCTTTGCCGCTCTCGTAAGCTGCTGGATTATGGCCAGGGACTTGGTACGATCTGAGAGGAAAAAGTTCAGCTGGTCTGCATCCAGCATAAGTTCACCTGCAAAACCTGCAGGATCGCTTTCGACAAGGAGGGTTATAGTGGAGAGGTATTCACTGCGCAGCGTGGATGAGGGTATATGCATCAAGCCGGCCACGCGCGCAAGGACTGAAGTCCTGATAGATTTCTGCCTCTTTGCCCCTGCCATCTTCTGCCACCGGGCCGGGGGCATAATCTTTGCGTGGATGCCCCGTCCGGTGCTTTCGTCTGCAACGCCAAGGAGCATCAGCGCTGTCGCATAGCGCCAGAGCGTATGGTACTGCCGCCGGTAGGTATAGCCGAGATATTCATCGGCCCTGGATAGGTGCCGGTATGCAGCACCCGTATTTTCAGGTGATACGATAAAAGGGAGGTTCCCCTCGATCCATTGCTCGACAGTCTCGGGTGTATCCTCAAGCTCTCTGGAGAGCCGCAGAAGATCCACGTCATCCTTCCTTGTGGCAAGCGCGGAAATCAGGGTAAAGATGGAGATGCGCTCATCTTTTCTCGCAGTCTGTACCTGAGCATCGCCAAGACTTTGCCTGCCAACGGATGAAGCAAAAAGCATGTTGACCGCGGATCGGACGTCCCCCTCGGCGCTCTCCGCGATCTGCCGGATCGCTGTATCGCTGCACGCGACCTTCTCGTTTGCGCAGATGAATTTTAGGCGGGGGGCGATCGAGCGCGCCGGGATTGCCTTGAACTGCAGGGATTCGCACCTTGCCCGTATCTCCGGAGGGATACCGTACAGGTCATTTGCGATCAGTATCAGCGGCTGCCGGCTCTCTTTGATGCATTCGAGGATCGCCTTTGCCCCGCCACGATCCGCATTGCCCTGCAGACTATCGGCCTCATCGAGAATGATCAGCCTGCGGGAAGCGCCCAACAGACTCGCAGTCGTGCTCCCTGCACCCGCGACCCGCTCGATCACTGCGGCAGTCCGCTGGTCGCTGGCATTGAGCTCTATTGCCTCCCAGCCCAAGTCACGGGCGAGCGCATAGGCACTTGAGGTCTTACCGATACCTGGCTTGCCGTAGAGCAGCAGGGGAGGGCTCTGTCGTGTCCAGTCCCGCCCCCATGCCGCCATATGCCGGATTACAGTATTGTTTCCGACGATATCCTGCAGGTGTTCCGGCCGGTACCTCTCGCACCAGTCCATACCAACACGTTGGCGGTATATCAAATAAATTATCTCTGATGAGGAAAAATACCCTATACGCAATCCGGTAAACCAGAACAAAATCCCCGGTGATTTTTTACGGAAAAGAGCTGCTCAACGGAAACGATCGCAAAGGTCGTCAGGGAATATGAGGGAGTCAAGCGGAAGCACGCGATCGGCAGGATGGTCAACGCACTCAGGATCGATGCCCCGCATGTACTCGCGGCTTTTGGTGAGGATGCTGCGGTAATAGAGCACAACGGGGAAGCACTCCTCCTTGCCGCTGACGGGATCTGGAGCAGGCTGATGGAAGCCGATCCATACTGGGCAGGGTACTGTTCGGTGCTTGTCAATATCCATGACATCGCTGCAATGGGCGGGCGCCCGATCGCCATGGTGGATATCTTCTCGTCAACTCCGGAGAGCGGTATCCAGGATCTGGTCGTGAAGGGTATGCATGACGCGTCAGCCCAGTTCGGCGTCCCGATTGTTGGCGGTCACCTGCACCCTGATGCCCCATACTCCGTAATAGATGTCTCGATTCTCGGGAGTGCAAAGCTGGACTCAATCATCTACAGTCACACGGCCAAGGAGGGGGACGCGGTTGTGGCAGCGATCGACCTTGTCGGAAGAGTGCATCCCTCCTGTATGCTGAACTGGGATTCTGTGACCATGAAGTCCGCGGCGGCAGTACGTGCCCAGATCGGGATCCTGGAACAAATCGCAGCGGATCATCTTGTGACTGCCGGTAAGGATATCAGCAACCCGGGTCTCATAGGGACATTGGGAATGCTCCTTGAAGTGAGCGGGAAAGGCGCGGAAATCGACCTCTCACTCATACCGCATCCTGACCTTGCAGCAAATAATATAACCTTCGATCTCTGGGTCAGGATGTATCCGGGGATGGGATTTGTGCTAACAGCAAAAGAGGAAGACGTGCCGGAACTTGTCCGGCGGTTCGCTTCTGTCGGTATGGAAGCCCGGAAGATCGGGACAGTTGACGCAACGCAACACCTCACGGTCTGCTACAAGGGAGACAATACCGAGGTTTTCGACTTTATCAACAACGGCATCATGCACATCCTGAAGGATGAGATCCCATACCGGCTCGGGTAAGGAAGATCGGGATCGGGATTGGCGGGGATGCTGAAAAGGTCATCCGGAGCGCTGCCGCAGTTGCCGGCAGGGCAGACGTGATATGTTATTGCAGACCGGGAACGTTTAGTACGAATTCTGCACCTCACGGCGTCCGGATTGCCTCCCATGCAGACCCGCACGAGGCTCTGGTTGCCGATCTGATGGCAAGCAGGATAGATGCAGCTGTCCGTGGCACACTCCCGGCTAATGATACCCTGCGTGCGCTGAAGAAGGCAGCAGGAGTTGACCATCTCGAACGTATCGCTCTTTTGGAGACTGCCGGCGGGAAGAAATTCTTCTTAACTCCGGTCGGGGTGGACGAAGGCTGGTCTGTTGCCGAAAAACTGGAACTAATCCACAAAGGAAAGAAAATTGCACGCAGGTTCGGCCTTCCGGAGAAGACCGGTGTGATCTCCGGAGGCCGGCTGGGGGACGTGGGCCGCCACCGGCAGGTGGATGCCAGCATGGCGGAAGCTGAACTTGTGGCAAAGCTTTCGGGTTCTGAACACTGCGAGATCTTGATTGAGGACGCGGTTAAGACCTGCGGGCTTATCATCGCGCCGGACGGGATCTCCGGCAACCTGATCTTCCGGACCCTCACGTTATTGGGAGCCGGGCATGGTCACGGGGCGCCGGTGCTGAATATCCGCAGAATCTTTGTGGATACCTCGCGCGCGTCACCGGATTACACCAATGCGCTTATGCTCGCTGCTGCGCTCTTGGATTGATTGAAAACCAGATAAAGCCGGTATTTTTTTTTATTATTCATTTAAAACAAAATAAAAAATATTCTGCGAAATTCTGCCGCGCGTTTTGGAATAATCCGATGAAGAGCCTTCCGATACTCCATTGGAGGGTAATTTGAGGTTTTTTTCCAGAAAGTATTTATATTTACCGATATACTTCTCTTTTGAGGTATTATACATGGCAGATTTACCCATTGCCGCAGTTGTACGCATCGCCAAGAAGAATGGTGCGGAGCGTGTCGGCAGCGATGCGGCCGAGGCACTTGTCATCAAGGCAGAGAAGTATATAGCCCAGCTCACCAAGGAGTCCAATAAGCTTGCCGAGCATGCGGGCAGAAAGACGATCAAGAAAGAAGACGTTGACCTGGCAGCAAAATCTTAATCAACTCTTTTTTCTCCACCTTAACGAAACGTGGGGTGCATTTTTTATTGCCGAATCCTCCGGTTAAACACAGGCCGGCGGATGAGGAGCGGTAAAACAAAGAGTATCGTTTTCTATGGATCCGGACGCATTTCTCCATCAGGAGGCGATCGATTGTCATGCAGAAGTCCGTCTGGCCGATCTGCCGGATGACGAACGGACGGGGGCTCTCGAACTTGTTCCGGGTGCCCGGTCCATCATTGTTTTAGCAAAGGAGATCCCCGTTCAGGTCTACAGCCTGCCGGCCAAGGTAAGGACGGGCAGGATGTTTGAGATCGCCGGGAACGTTGATATGGTTGCCCGCCGGTTGGCCGGGTGCCTGAATGCAGAGGACATCCGATCCGCTCCCGTGCCCCTCATCCTGCCCATTCGGATCGCAGGTGGCCGTGTCCAGGGACTGATCCGCCTTAAAAAGATCGCAGCATGGGGCGGGCTTGAGACGATTGGCGACAATTCGCTCCTGATATCGCCCCGGTTCGGGACAAGGCTCGCTCTCGGCGGGGTCGTAACAGCTTTGGATGCCGGCCGGACCGCGGCCCCGCTTGCAAAAGACCTATGCGGCAGCTGCGGGCGGTGTACCCGAGCGTGCCCCGGCGGTGCGATTGCGCCGGATGGCGTGGATGCGTTCCGGTGCCGCAACATTACCTCTTATATTCCGCCTTCGCTTGGACCGGTTGCGAAGTGGCTGCTTAACCGGCAGCTGCTCCAGACGATCGCCGCACCGGTTGCAGAACGGATTGCCCGCCATGCCACCATGCGGTGCAGCCTTTGTGTAACCGTCTGCCCGTGTTTTGAAAACGGTGAAAAACCGCAGTAATCCAAAAAATTTTATGAGATAATAGGAAAAGGTTACAGCCTTCCCTTCGTGCTCGGAACACTCTTCCTGCCGGAAAGAGTGAGTGCCTCGGTAAGAGCTATACCGAACGCCTTGAAGACCGCTTCGCACTGGTGGTGGTCGTTTCGTCCGGTAAACGTTATATGGGCCGTAATACCCGCGTTCATGCAGAGGGAGTGGAAGAAGTGTTCGAAGATATCACTCTGGATCCCGCCGACCGATGCGCCGTTAAACTCACCATCATATACGAGGTAGCCCCGCCCGCTACAGTCGAGGGCGACCTGGGCAAGAGATTCATCCATCGGGATGATCGCATGTGCGAAGCGCCGGATCCCCCTGCCCTCGGCGATCGCACGCCGGATCGCGTCCCCAAGCACGATGCCGGTATCCTCGACCGTATGGTGGCAGTCCACGCCAAGATCACCCGCAACCGTGCAGTTCAGGTCAAAAGCGCCGTGCTTTGCCATCGCGTGCAGCATGTGGTCGAAGAACGGGATCCCGGTCTTTATTGTTATTTTCCCCGAACCGTCAATGTTCAAAGTAAGCCTGATGTCCGTCTCTTTTGTCTTCCGCTCAAGCTGAACTTTCCTCATCTTCCTGCCTCCCTTGCCTCAGTGAGTGTTATCTTTCCCGCATAGAGAGCAGAGCCGAGCACCGCCCCGCAGGCACCTGCCTGCCTGAGACCAGTCACATCAGAAACGCTGCTCACACCGCCGGCCACAACCACCGGTCGTCTCGTAGCGTCAATAACTTTCCTGACTGGTCCGAATTTTACGCCCTGCTGCAGACCCTCTACGTCTACGTTGGTGTAGAGGAAGGATCCGGCACCGAGCGACTCGAACCGCTTCACCCACAGAATCACGTCACCGGCAGTCTTCTGCCAGCCTTCGATAGCGATCTGCCCGCCTGTTGCATCTACACCTGCCATCACCCTTGTTCCCCCGAACTCGTCGGCAAGGATCCGGATAATATCGGGATCTCTTGTCGCTGCGGTGCCGAGGATGACACGGGAGACACCGGTCTCAAGCCAGCGGGACGCGTCCTCCACCGAGCGTATCCCCCCGCCCAGCTGGATCTCGATGCCGGTCTTTACCATGATCTCTTTTATCAGTCCGGCATTCTTCTGCGAAGCTCCAAACGCACCATCAAGGTTGATCACGTGCAGGGCATCAGCACCTTCGCGGATCCAGCGCTCGGCGCATGACAAGGGTTTGCCATAGGCTGTCGCGCTCTCGCGCTTTCCCTGCACGAGCTGAACGCACTGTCCGCCAAGGATATCAACTGCGGGGAAGATTCTCATACCTGCCATCAGCGGATCATCCGCTGGATCGCCATCACGAGGATGTCCTTTGCCCCGGCCCGCTTAAGCGCATTGATCAGCGCATAGACCCGCTCCTCCGAGACGACCGCGTGCACGGCGACGAGGTCTTCACTCGAGGCTACGTCCATTACTGTCGGTCCGGAGAGACCGGGGAGCACCTTTTTCACTGCACCGAGACAGGATCGCGGGACATTCATCATCAGGTAGCACTGTCCCTTTGCCCGAACGACGCTTTCCAGAGCAAGCAGGATCTCATCGATCTTCTCCTGCTTTGAGTTAAGGGAGTCCCTGTTCGCGATCAGGAACGTGCTCGTTGTAAGGACTTCGTCAACAACCCTGAGCCGGTGGGTCTTCAATGTCGTGCCCGAGCTTGAGAGGTCAACTATCGCGTCCGCGATTCCGAGGTGGGGGGTCGCCTCGCAGGCCCCGCCAACCAGTACGATGTTGATCCTGACATTATTGGCGGCAAAGTACCGCTTCGTGATTGCCGGGAACTCGGTTGCGATCGTGGAGCCCGAGAGCCCGGTAGCAGACGAGATCGCCGAATCCTCGTGGACAGCCAGCACGAGCGTTGCCCTGCCAATCTTCAGGTCGAGGAGTTCGACGACATCCGATCCCCGTTCGAGAACCATGTCGTGGCCGGTTATGCCGAGGTCGGCAGCTCCCGTTGCCACATACTCCGGAATGTCGACGGGCCTGGCGAAGAGGATCTCGACCTGGGGATCCAACGTTTTCGTTATCAGCCGCCGATCGCTCCCGCTCTCGGGGACATGGAGCCCGCTCTTCTCGAGCAGGTCCATGACCGGCGCCGCGATCCGCCCCTTGTTGGGGACCGCGAGCCGGATCATGGGCGCGGGCAGGGATCTCCTGTCCGCCGTCTGTTTTTTTCCGCCTTTCCTGTCCTTTTTCTTTTCAGAAGGTCTTGAGCTGACCACGGATTACCTTCTCCGTGATGCTGGTCACGTTCGCGAGATGGTCGTCAACAATACCTTCGATCTCGCCTTTCATTTTCGCCAGTTTGTATCCGCTGCAGGGCAGAACCTGAATGCTGGCAACCAGTGGGCGGTCGATTGGCTGGCCGATCTGGGAGAGGAGGCGGATGTACATCTCGTCAATTCCCTCTACCTTTGCGACACAGTCGTTTGCCATCTGCGTGGAGAGCAGGTTATAGATCTTACCGATATGGTTGATCGGGTTCTTTCCGCTTGTTGCCTCCATGCTCATCGGGCGGTTGGGGGTTATGAGGCCGTTGCAACGGTTGCCGCGCCCGACAGATCCGTCATCACCCATCTCGGCGGATGTTCCGGTTACAGTAAGGTATACACTTCCGTTCTTGATATCATCAGCCGTGTTGACATGGACGACAACCTTGCGCTTTGTCTGCTTTTGTGCAACTTTTGTAATCTGCTCTTTCAGGATTTCCATATACTCGATATACTGATGGATATCGGCGCAGAACTTGTCCACGATCGCACAGGCAATGGTGAGGATGATAGTGTTGCCGTCCCGGAGGCCCATGATTTTGATGTCCTGTCCGATCGCAGGATATTTAGGGCGCATTTTATCATCGATATAATCGCTGACTTTCATGATGATGTTCTCGACATCGGAGAATGGTGCATGCCCGACTCCAAACGAGGTATCATTCGCCCGCGGGATTTTACTGGTATGGAGCTTGAACACGTCACGGAGGTCCGTTGATCCTGTCCCGAGCCGGCAGTCCATAATGATGTCCCGGTCGAGGTTGAGGGTCGCAAAATGTGTTCTGAAGTATTCCCGGGTCGCTTCAACTGCAATGGCATCGGTCGGGATTGCGACACCGTTGAACATTTTCGTTGCCCTGCCGTCGATCAGGACGAAGATTGGCCTAAGCACCCTGCCGCCACCGAACTTCGGCATTGATTCCCCGGCTACGACCTCGCCCTGGTCCGTGTTGTGGTGCAGGACTGCCCCGAAGTCCTTCAGATACTCCCGGCAGAGCGCCCGGCTGATCGATTCTGCGATGCCGTCAGCGATGCTGTCCGGGTGGCCGAGGCATTTGCGTTCAACAAGTTCAATCTGCTGTTTTTCAAGCGGGATCTGGTCCAGCGCTTCGATTCGGATATTTCGTTTCATTGCGTCCCTCTGAGGATTGCTCAGTCGTACTATAACAAGGGACTGGATGTCATATAACGGTTGTCGTACATATAAGAGAGGAGAATAAACAATTACGACGGAGAAGTCAGGATAAACTGAGAGTTGAAGGTCAGCGCCGCAGGAATTTGTGGAGGATTGTCATCTCGCTTCCTTTCTGCGCTTTCTTGGCCGTATGCTTTTCCTCGCGGTTCTCTTTCTTTTCCTGAGCCTGGGCCGGTTCTGTCTGTTTTTTCACAGTTTTTACCTGCGGCCGGGGAGCATTTTTTTCCCGGTGCGCAGTGATTTTTGTACCGCAGCCCGGGCAGAAGTTGGCAGATCCCGGTAGTTTTTTGCCGCAGTTCTGACAGAAGAGAGGGGCGGCTGTTTCATCCCCAGGAACTTCCTCATGCTGGACCGGCTCCTCCTTTACAGGTACTGCCTCCTTCGTTTCAGGCTGTACGATGACAGGTTTTTTGAGAGAGGGCGTCTGGGCTTTTATTTTGTCTGCAGGCTGTTTTGCCGGCGGGACTGCCCCCTCCAGTGCCCCTTTCATCGCCGACTGGACCTCGACCTTCCGGACAGGTTTTGCTGCCTGTTCCCGGTCCTGAGGGATCTCGCGGTACGATGGCTGCTGCAGGGAGACTTTTCTGCCGGGTTCCTGCGGTGCAGGAGCTTTTACCGGTCGTGGTGCAGGAATCCGCTCCTCCGGCATTTCTTCCATGGGTTCAGGCTGGTACACGGATATCAGCCGTTTAACCGGGGGCTGCTTTTCATGATCCTTGACCGGCCGCTTTGCCGGGCGGAATTCCTGCCGGACCGGTTCCGGTCTCCGTACCGGTGCAATGGGACCTTCCTCCTCTTCTTCCCCTGCCTCTTCTTTAAATTCTTCCGGTGCGGGAGCCGGCGCTTTTTTCGCATGCGGTTTCTTTTGTCGTACTGGTAGCTCTGTCTGTTCGGTGAGCAGTTCGACCCACTCGGCAATCTCGCCGGACCGATCCATGCCGTCACCTGCAAAGACCAGCTTCATTGTCTTGATATCCTCATCGGCAGAGGAACGGATGGTGAGGACAAGAACGGGATCGGAATTTTCGGAGTATTCGACAATGCTCCCCGAAATCGTATCCAGAGGAATGTCCTTTGATGTGGCCTTAAGCTTCTTTTCCGCTGTATCGATTAAGAAGATCCGCTTGTTGGTCAGGTATGCGTTAAAAAAGAATTTCTTGACCATGACATTTAACGATCCGATCAGGATCTGCTCACCAGCCTCAAGGAAAGAGGAAGGGCTGCGTTCCTCTTCTTCCTCGCCCTCGTCATCGCTACGAGCGCCGGGCCGTTTTGATGCCGGGGCCTTGGGAGCACGCGGGCCGATGTCGGTCGCTTTCCCGGCAGGAGGTGGCGTGCCCTTCCGGCGCGGGATTTTCCCGCCGCAGTACATGCAGACCGTCGTCGTATCCCTGACTTCAATTC
>Ga0233423_10001814_pt1 | contig 10580 bp, 10 predicted proteins | sample Watercolumn_Mata_FD_180713 | JGI IMG/M metagenome (GOLD analysis project Ga0233423, IMG submission 180713) | Freshwater microbial communities from Lake Matano, South Sulawesi, Indonesia - Watercolumn_Matano_2014_112_MG | ecosystem: Environmental > Aquatic > Freshwater > Lake | place: Indonesia... | reverse complement strand
ATCTGATAAGCCCGCAAAATGGCAATCTCTTATGTTGCGGTCGCGGCCTGCCAGCACGGCCTAAAAGTTTCTGCACCCGGTCAAATTCCTCTTTTGTAATCATTGGCTCGTGCGCACCCTGATAAACTTCACCATCGTAAGTGAACTCGCCGTAATAAAAAGTATTGGTCAAAATTCTGTAAACACAACTCATAGAAAGTTTTTTATTTCCACGTCTTTTAAGCGGCAAGGTTCGGAGTCCCCATTCTTCATTTGCCATCTCCCTTATGCGACGAACAGAATAGTCTCCTGTCAACATGGCATCCCACATTTTTCTAACTAAATGGAACCTCTCGAGATCTTGTAATACTTTTTTGTTTCCTTTTTCTCCAAACTTTTCGTTGATGTATCCGAGTGGTGCTTGCCCCGGCCGCCAACCACTTTTTATTTTACGCAAAATGCCTCGCTTAGTGCCTTTGCTTAGATCAAGAATAAATTGATTAGCAGTTCCACTTTCAAAACTTAAAATTAAAGCATTATCGTCTGGTAAATATTTTCTATCAATAGATTGAATTACTTTTATTATGTTTTTCTGTAACAACCATTGTATTTCACCGCTGTCTACGGGGTTTCTTGTAAGACGATTAATTTGCCAACACAAAATACCCTCTGCCTCTCCTTTTTTAATAGACTCCATCATCTCTCTAAACAAAGGTCTTTTATTGGGTTCTTTAGCGGATTTTGACTCTCGATAAATCTTCTTTATTTTCAAATCCATTTTATTTGCTAACTCCTGTAACCTATCGATTTGATCTTCAACAGAAAAAATTTGTCGATCCTCACTTTCTGACGATTTTCTAGCATAAAGAATATATCTTGTTGTTTGTTCTTCGTTCATGTAATTTTTTTGACTTGTCCACTTAGGCCAAGCCTACTTGTAATATAACGTCTTAATTTACTAAAGGAAAGGAACATACAAAACCTACTTGTTAACTTAAAACTTACATAACACTTTTTGCTTTGTAAGAAGATGACTTAAAGATGTTATTTTTTTCTATAAATTTCTCATAAGTTAGCCAAAAAATATAAATAGGTGGTTATATAACACACTGTCAATTTAGTGTTATTTCGTGTTATTTTTTTGGTAGGATTTTGTATGTTTTTGTATGTTTTTTTTCCTCCGTAAAAGTGTTAGTTTTTGTTAGTTTTTTGTGTGTTTTTATTAACCAACATTTTTTGTGTTTTTTCCTTCTAAAAATATATATTTCTAAAATATTAATTTCTAATGTTGGTCGTTATTTTGGACAGCGGTCTGCCCAGTGTTTTGAACAAACTCCTCATTCTTTATGTTGGAATACCCATCGGCAATACCCTGTTCATTACTTTGGACAAGGACAAAATTCATAGGGGAATAATTCAACAGAATCCATTTGTTAGTATAGCCGGTGTTATTTTCTTTTCGCAGAACGCAAATCTTAATAAAATCATTACAATATCTTCTCGCGGTGCTATAAGAAACGCCAGCATTATTTGCTATAGCATCATAACTGCTTGGAAACCCATTAGGCTTAGCATTAGCTTCGTTATTGCTTTCAAGCTCCGTTAAGGTTTGATATATTGCCAAAGCCGTTGTTAAGCGCCTTCCCTTACCTTTGAAAATTGAATTATAACACCTGCGAACGTGTCTCATTACATACTTGTTTTGCCACGCCTTTGGTTGTTTTTCGTTATAATTCCTCACCCGTTGTGTGTTGTTTTTGATTGTCATATTCATTTTTATTTATAGGCCGATAAGTTAATCGTATTAACTCCAAAAGCCTCGCGGCAGTTTCTATAGCTTCATCGTCGCTTAAATCAGCATTAAAATGCTTTTTGTAAATTGCCCTATATTCAGTTAAAGCCGCTTGAGAGATCATATTAAGAGCTATATAGCCGTGTTTTAATTTCTTTTATCAAATTAAAAAAAGCGACAGGCTCGACTTTTAATTCATGTCGCCAAAATTTTTCAATATAGTCGTCTATTTTTTCATCATTTTCAATTAAAAACAGCGCCTTATTTCGGTTAGTTTTATCAATGTCGCCTATAGAATATCCAAAAAAGCAAAGGCAAGCCGCCAATGCGAGATCGGAGGTTTTTGTGTATTTTTCGTTTGTTAATTGATTTTTCATATAATTTTGGCAATTAAAAAAGCCAAAGCGTTTATGCTTTGACTTTAACACGAACCCAATTGAGTCAATTACGACTCGATTGGATGAGTTTTAATAATTTCGTTTTATAGTTCTTTCTTGCCAAGTAAATAAATCATCGTCCGTATTTATTACCTCTTTTACTCTTTTGTTTAAGGCATACATCGTGTCTTGAACCATTCTCTTATTTTTTTCTTTATTTATTGCCTCTGTTTTGGTAATTTTTTCATAGACAATTGACCAATCAACTGGTTCTTGGGGTAAGTACTGGAACATTATACGACAGAAAAAATGCTCATTTTTATACGCCGGCAAAGGACATTGTAAATCGCCAACTTCTATTGTTGCTTCAGTATCATTAAATTTTATTTGTTTATCCTTCAATTTGATTTTTTGTTTTCGCCCAAAATCCTTACTTCCGTGTTCTTCCGCAAATTTCAAAACTTTATTAGTAAAATTTCCAACCATTTTCTTATGATTTTCTATAGCCACATCAACATTATGCAGGGTTTCTTCTAATTCTTTTGGAATTTCAAGGTTTGAATCTCCTTGTAAAATATACATCTTTTCAATTTTCCCATAAAAATTATATGCATCTTTACTTAAAAATTCCCATTCAAGACGATCATCATCAAAATCACCAATAACTGTTTCAAAAAGATTTGGTTTATCTTTTAATATTTCCCGAAGATCTTCTCTTTCTAATAAGAAATCTGCAAACTCAAGCATCGTTACATAACAACGGTTTAGGTCATTATTTCTATATGAAGCAGGGGCTTTATAAACTATATCAAGAATTTCAATTATTTTTCCATACAACAACCGCAAAAACAGTAATGCATATCTAAAACTTAAATCTTTTGTAATAGAAAAAATATTCTTTTTCATTTTTTATCATTTAATAGTAATTTAATTTTTTGCGTAAATTTAAGCAAAATTTCAGTTTTTAATTTAAGTACCCTAAATCACCTAATCTTTTTCTCGCAATACTTATTTCATCTTCAGTAAACAATTCTTTATATTCTGCTTTAATAACGCTAGCTTCCACAGACAGATCTAGTCTCTTTAATTCCCAAAGTCTTTTTATGCCTTCTTGAATGTAATCTTCTGTTGATAATAATTTTTTCGCTGTTTTAACCGCCCCATGGCTAGCGAGCATATCCAAAAATACACCCGGCTTATATCCCAACTTTTTGGCTTCCCGGTATGTATACAGCATCTCATCTTGAAATTGTGATTGAAGTTTTTCCATTTTTGTTAAATATGTTTTAAGCATTTCATTACTTGTTTTGTATGGATTGCCAAGATTTATATTTTTCAAATTATTTTGAACAATATCACAAAGTAAATTTGTGCTTTCTGAAATGAAATGAAATAATCTTTTTGCTATAACCTGAAAGGTTGGGGTCGTACCACCCTTTTGTCCGTATATAGATGCAATTTTTTCTCTATCATTCTTATTTTCTACATTACCTATATTATTAAAAATTTTTTCTATTAAAGCCGCTGGGTGTTCCTTTTCCCAATAATTGTCTGGTGCTGTTCTAATATATCCCGGAGCAAAATTAATCAATTTTTTTATTTCTTCGTCCAATTTTTCATCATCAAGCCAGCCCGGTGGGGTTGGTGTAAATAAATTATAATCATCACCATATACCGATCGTGTTGTTCCGCGTTGCCAAGGTCTATTGGCGTGAACAATAAAACGATTTCTATAAAATCGCATTTGATAGTTAAGCCACAACATCTCTTCTTTTAATTTTTTCCAAATCAAGCTAAGTTTATTTTCTTTATTCTCTTCAAAAAATTCAAGCAACGCCACAAATGGCTTACTTTTTTTAAGTCCATCTTTAATTGGTAAACAACCAACTGCAATAGCTTGAAGCGCCCATTGATCAAGTAAAATAGCACCAAACATATAAAGTGACTCAAAATCAATCTGCATATAATTATTCGTCTCATCAATTTTATGCATCACTTCCCTAACATTTTCTGGGTAGTGTACCCCCGCGGGCCAATCTTTTGGAGTAATTGTATCTTCTTCAACGGCAAGGGAAGTTAATTCCCGCCTCTGGTTAAATATACGTTTAACTATTTTTTTACAATCATCTATACGTTGTAAGGAGTGAGAACTATGATGAAAAAAAGCATAAGGCCCCGCTGGTGGTTTTAGGCCGTCGAGAATTATTTTACTTAGTTTTCTGATTTTTTTCTCGGCTTCTTTTGCTAAGCTATTTATTTCTTCTTCAATACTCGATTCCAGTATGAGGGAAGGGTGTATTTTTTGATTTTCCATATTCTTATCTTATCGCCTAGACCTCCTAATGTCAATCAAAAAAGCCCGCTAAAATTGGGCTTTTTTTCTACAAAAAATCAGTATTTAATTAGCACTTATTTTGCGACTATAAATTCAAAAGGCACCCATCCAGTATCACCTAATCTTTCGCCTTCCAAAATGCGCACCTTTCTTCCTCCAACAGAGGAATCAATAATTAACACTTTTGTCCCGGCAGGAACATAAAACGCCCCGTTATTAAGCACCATTTGAGTTATACCAGTTATATCATTGGCTATTGAAGATTTAACCAGTTCGTCAAAATTTTTTTCAGTAACAGCCAACAGGACGTTATCTTGACTATTACTGATGCGTAGAAAACCCTCATCCCCGATTTTTAATTTTGTATTATTTGATTGGCCGGTATTTGTTGAGGGTGATAAATTTGAATTGCTACTTTCTTTTTTTGATGTAGATGAAATCGCAGCTATAAAAATAACAAAGACAATAATAAGACCAAGACAACCAAGCGGTTTAATTTTTTTATGCAGAAATTTAGAACCTTTTAATTCTTTACCGCAGTGTTTACACACCTTGGCTTCATCTTGAATTTCTTCGGCACAAAATTGGCATTTTTTCATATGGTTTAATGATTAATTATTAAGATATTTAGAAAACAAAAAGCCCACCACAGGTAGCGGCCGAAGCCACTCACGCCAGTTTCCCGGCGCGGCAGAACATGCGACCCCATGATGGGTTCTTTATGCATGTTCTGTCTTTTGACCATACCTACCGGCAAGCCGGGAGGGTTAGGTCACTATTTTGATTGTATTTTTAGTTTACCAACTTTTTTATAATAATGCCAGATACCCGTTTTTTTAATCCTTAAAATTATTTGAATCTTTTACACCAGCATTTTCTACAAAATTATTAATATAAAAGATTTGTCTCCCATAAGTAATGATTTTATATTTCATTCCGTGTGCCTTACACCACTCCTGTGCCGCGGCTCTTTTTGCTGTAGTTGAATTCCAAAACAAAAGCGGTAAACCCTTGCCCTCGTGAATTTCTTTATTGCCACCATTATATTCCACAAGAAAATCTGGCAAGTAGTTTCGGGTGAATAAACCAAAAAAAGAATATGGTATTTTTATTTCATGTTTTTTAGTCCAACTTTTAACAGCCGGATCTTGTTCTAATTCAATCATATAGTCGCGTTCAAGAAGCGAATCATATGTCGCTATTTTTTCAGGATTCTTTTTTAATCCACTTAGTGTTCCTTTTATGCTATTCATATTATTTATTTTATTTATTCATAAAAATGCCTTCAATCAAATCTGGGTTAAGAAAATTATCGCGTATTTGAGGCCATGTAGCCCACAACACTTCAAGTAATGGTTTATTGGTACATTGACCAATTTCACAGCCACCCAGAAAACGCATTTTGAGGTGATTTGAAATAATAGCATAAATATATTCTTGACGACCATCTGGATTGCCATCATATTCAATAAGCGCATCCGCTGCGGTTTCATCCATCTCTTTTAATATCATTCTTTGTAACTCGTCTATCGACCGCGTAGCAGTAGTCCGCAACCCATTGACTTCAATAGTTGGTATTTCCTCTTTATCCAGAGTATTAAAACCAGAGTCAAGATTACGTGATTTGATTTGATTGATTTTTTCCTCAATAGAAACCCCCTCCATGGTATATTCAAAATCATCGAGGTATTTTTGCCATTCTTTTATTGGTTCCCGGTCTTCAATAAAATCCGGTACTTCTTTGGCAATTTCAGCCCAATCAGTTGTTTCCATTTGTTCTTTAATCTTTTCTGCCGTGTCTGTTAATAGCGGCTCCTGTGTTGGTTGTGGAATGTTTTGTTCATCAATAATATCGCCCGGATTGAGAGGTGTCTCATATTTTGCTGCGTCCAACAAATCCCAAAGCCAGTCATGTTTTAGAATTGGGTGATCCACCACAAATAAGCTCTCCCAGCGATCCTTGCTATGAATTATACGTCTCAATCCGCGGCCAATTACTTGTTGACCATACACAGAGGTAGGTTTTGCGTTCGGATCTTTTTTTGCGACTTTTAGATGATATGAAAATTTACGAAAAAGACAGATGACCGATATATTTTTTACGTCCCATCCTTCACGTAGCATCATTACTGACACAATCACATCATAAGGTACATTTTTTATGTCTTTATTAAGAGACATCGCGGCCTCCTTATCATCTTCTGGTGATTTATTAGTGACAACCAAAACTTCTTTTTTGAAAGCATCGCTTCGTAAAATTTTTGCAATATGTTTTGCGTCTTCAATACAAAATGTGACGATAAACAATAATGGTTTATATTTGGGTTTGCCGTCTACATCTATTGGTACGGCTCGTTTTTGATGTTCAAGACATTGAAGTGCAACTTGTAAAAGCTGAATCGAAGGTTGATCGTCCATCACATATTGCACGGCTGGAACTTTTACTTTTTTGCCATCAAATGTCCGCTCAACCCATCCTTTTTCAAGTTGCTCCCACGGCACTTCATCAACAGAATAAATTTTACCCTCCTCATCTTTCCAATTAAGTTTTACCGTCTCTACGTCTGGCTTAAAAACAACAATGCGTTTTACAATTTTATCTCTCATAGCCTCTTTAATACCATACTCATAGATCATTTCACTATCAGGATGCAGTCCATCGAGCCGCTCTGGTGTGGCGGTTGTGTCAATGCGAATAAAGCGTTTCGGTTCAAGTTTTTTAAGAAGCAGGTTATATTGTTTGGCTTTGGTATTGTGAGCTTCATCATTGAAAATAGCGACCCGATCAACATTACGTTCATCCATCAAAAGTTTCAAATTCACACGACCTTCATATATTTGGTGGACATTTCCGAGAATAATATTGTTGGAACGGATGCCGGACGGATCAGAACCCTGCTCCATAATATGTAAACTAAATTGGTTTTTGAGATAATCATAATTATTGAAGAAAAAACGAAAGACATGATATACAAAAGTCGGAGACCCGGGATCAAAATCATCAACAAGCCGCTGACGTACGATAGTATTTGGAACTAAAATGAGAAATTTATTGAAATCGTGAATAATACGCAAGTATGCAACAATACCGGCAATAATAACTGTCTTGCCACCACCCGTAACAACGTTAAGAAGTAAATCTTTTTTTCCTAAAACTTCAAAAGCGTAGATACTTCGCAAAATTGCTTGGCGTTGATGTTTATATAAATCGTAAGTTGAAGCCTGCCGAAAACTATCAGAATTAAGATATTGTAAAAATTTTTTAGCCTTCTCATTTTTTTCAGTATTATCTAAAACAAACGGGTATTTATCCTCGCACCATTTTGCAAATTCCTTTTCATATTTTAAGAAAGTATTTATCATAATTATTCCTCAATTTTAACCCGCATGGTTTTAATGATTTCACCACCAAAACTATCTTGTACCTTGCAAGCTATGGTAAAATCACCCGACTGGTCAAAGGTTTTTTCCACTACAAGATCTGCCTCAAAGCCATCACCTTTTATTGTTTTGCGCCTTAATGCATATTCAGGATCAGAAAAATTTCCATTTTCATAGTTGAAATCCCATTGACAATTAATGAGTTTGCCGCCTGGGTTCAAACTTTTAGCAAGAGCTTCAAAACGATATGTTAATTTTTTGTTATTTATTTTTTTGATGAGAACCTCATTTATTATTGGTGATTCTACAAATTGCATTAATCTTTCTTTATCTTCTTCTGGAACCCCATAGGTTGTTGCTATGCGTTCTCGGAATTGTTTACTACGAATAGGCACTAACTCTATCTCAAGAATTACCCCATGATCTTGCAATTTTTTGAAAAATGTCTTGAAAAGTTGTCGCCAATATTCTTTGATCCTCGGATCAAATTTCCACGCAATTATTGTTAGGGTGTAACGCTGATTTTCCTGTACATGTTTACTAATGACTGCTTGTACAAATTTTTTGACTCGCTCAACTTGAAGAGTTTCTTTGGGAGACGCAGGCCCGATAAGTATTGGTTCAAATTGTGTTTTGAAACCAGTGACACCATCGTCAACCGTGTTTTTACTCGCACCAAAACATGTTAAAACAAAGGTGTCAAAGTTGTCTTGTGAAAGGTAATTAAACTTATCTGTTGGATAGACACCGTGATAATATACAAAGATGTCCGGCACCTTTTGATCGACTATAAGTTTTCCGGCAATTTTTTGATCAGTTTTATTAGAAGATGCTTTTTGGCCAGTCATTTCTTCTGCGTCTTTTACAAGCCGATCAAGTGTAACTGACACAGCAACACGCGAAATATCAGCACCAATAAAATGACGTCCAAGTTTTTGTGCAACAGCAAGCGTAGTGCCACCACCCATAAAAAAATCTGCAACAATATCACCCTCATTTGAACTTGCTTTAATAATGCGATCAAGTAATGCTTCTGGTTTCTGGGTTGGATAACCAATACGTTCTATTGCCATCCCATTTATAGTTGGAACCTCCCATACATCGGTTGGTAAAGCAAGTGTTTTGTCATCAGATTTGCCACTGTCTGCCGCCATAGTTGCGGAAGCAACACCAGTAGAGAGTCTTCGAAGCACCTCATCTTTACGTTTTTCTAAGACAGCAAGAGCGTTGTGAGTGATTGTTTTTGTTTTTGAATATTGAAGCAATGTGTCATGTTTTCTATTCCACCTTGTTGTTGTGCGTATACCCCATGCATAGTGCCAAATAATCTCTGCCTGTAAATTATCATAACCAAATATTTTATCCATTTCCGTTTTTACATAATGGCTTGCGTGCCAGTCAAGGTGAACATAAATTGAGCCATTTAATTTAAGCACACGTTTCATTTCCCAAAGTCGTGTATTAAGCCAAATTAAATAACTTGGTAAACCGCCATCCCAGATATCATTGAAGGTACGAAGTTCATTATTATCACCCCAAACTTGGTTGTATACACGACCAGAAAAAAATGGGGGATCGATGTAAATAAGGTCGATACTATTAGATGGCAAGCTACGAAGTATTTGGAGATTGTCGCCAAAATAAATGGCATTGAGTGGATGTTTTTTATTTTTTTCATCAAGGCACCCCGCATCTCCAAAACTAAAACTTATATTATCTTCCGGATCCTCAGGGTGCAAAAATGGGAGTTTAACAAACGGATAGACATTATCATAACCCTTGCCAGCATCATAACCCATTGGCGGGTTGGTTGGGTCCGGTAAATTGTGGAGTTTTGAAAAGCGTTTACTAATGCTAAAAACTTGCGCTTGTTCGGGGAGCGTTTGTTTTTCAGACTCGAGCTCAATTTGCTCAAGTTCTTCAATGGATTGCGTATCCGCCTTCGATTTTTTTGCCATATTATTTAATTTTAGTATACCGTAAAATACTGTTAAACGCAATTTTATTAAGTCGTCTCAAACTCTGAAAAAATTACTAAAATTAGCTTAATTAAAAACATTAGCACTCTTGACTCTGGTTAGATATTAGAATAAAATTAAACAATGACGGGGCGTCCCCATCGCTTTCTTCTTTGCAAGTTATGACTACACTAATTTGATTGTATTTTGACAGGCCAAGCAGACTGTCTTAGCAGTCAGAGAACGTAGTCGAATTCTCTAAATTAATGTTTTAGAAATTATATGTCTTGCATGAACGATGCGCCCGGAATGAAGGGTTGTCGCTCAAGAAACAAAACGGGTTTGTTGCGTGATAAACGTGATGATACTCATATTGGTACTATTGAGAAAAAGTATGACATCGATCTTGGCGTGCGAGAGGATATGCACCTTGGGACTTTTCTCAAGATGCGTAAAATAAAATCCCTAAATGACCTTATAACTGGTCAATAGGGATTTGAGCATGGATGGGGCTAAACGCCCCGTCTTTATTTATTATACAATAAAAACAAAAATTAATACATTTCTGTCCTACTTTGCGGTTAAGTTCGGAATATAAACAAGCTCTGAATTACTCATAAAATAAGTTCGCACATCCTCCACAATCCGACCCATAAAAAATATCGCTAATCTTAGCGGTGTTTTTTGTTTTAAGGGAAATTGAATTATGGTAGAAAAATAAATAAAAAGGCGACCCAGTTTTTGACTGAGTCGCTTTT
>Ga0233423_10001813_pt1 | contig 10581 bp, 7 predicted proteins | sample Watercolumn_Mata_FD_180713 | JGI IMG/M metagenome (GOLD analysis project Ga0233423, IMG submission 180713) | Freshwater microbial communities from Lake Matano, South Sulawesi, Indonesia - Watercolumn_Matano_2014_112_MG | ecosystem: Environmental > Aquatic > Freshwater > Lake | place: Indonesia... | reverse complement strand
AACGTAGCCGCTGCGCTACGCCTGCTACAGACCTCCTTGCGCCGCCAGACCATAGCCGTCATCATCTGTGATTCGGGCTTGAAGTACCTGAGCACGGACTTGTGGGCGTAGGTTGCGTTTCGTAGCTTCGTAGGGGCGAGGCATTCCTGGAAAGCTGTTTCAACTACTGTATCCTCGTGGCGCAGGCATTCGGGGACTATGCCCGATATTCGGGAGAATGCCTCGCCCTTAACTTTCTAGCCAGGAGAAGACCGATGATCAGAGACCTTGTCCTCAAAAACCGGAGCTACCGGCGCTTTTACCAGGACGTGTCTGTAAGCCTGGAGACGCTGCGCCAGCTTGTAGACCTGGCCAGGCTGTCCGCCTCCGCCGCCAACGTGCAACCCCTGAAGTACATCCTTTCCGCCGATCCCCACAGGAATGCCCTGATCTTCCCCTGCCTGGCCTGGGCGGGCTATCTCAAGGACTGGCCCGGCCCAGCCGAAGGAGAACGACCAGCGGCGTACATCGTTATCCTCGGCGACAAGATGCTGAAACAGTCGTTTGGCTGCGACCACGGCATCGCGGCGCAAAGCATCCTGCTCGGCGCTACCGAAAAGGGCCTGGGCGGCTGCATGATTGGCTCGGTGGACAGACAGCAACTGAGCCAGGTCCTGGCGATACCACCCCACTACGAGATCCTGCTGGTCATCGCCCTCGGCCAGCCCAAGGAGATCGTGCTCATCGAGGCTGTGGGGCCGGATGGCGACATCAAGTACTGGCGGGATGCCCAAGGCCGGCACCACGTGCCCAAGCGCAGCCTGACGGAAATCATTGTCAGCCAGTAGCCACAGAATCGCACAGAAAGACACAGAGTGGGGGGCGAGCTGACAGCAGATTCTAGGAGCAGATTGAGCAGATTAGCCCACGGGAGGTGAATCTGCTTAATCCGTTACCCGAATCTGCTGACAGCCATTCGCTCAGCCTGTCGCTTCGAGCGACTGGCAAGGCTTGATGTAGAAAAGGGGAATTGCCTTGAGTGAGCAGCGCATCCTCTACCTGTCACGCGCCGACGTGGAGAGCGTGGCCCTGGACATGCCCACGATCATCAATCTGCTGGCCACAGCCTTCCAGGAGAAGGGCGCCGGTCGCCTGGAGATGCCCCCCAAGCCGGGCATCCATACCCAACCGGACGCCTTCATCCATGCCATGCCGGCCTACATCCCGGCGCTGCAATCGGCGGGCATCAAGTGGGTCGGCGGCTACCCGGAAAACCAGCAGCGCGGCCTGCCGTACATCAGCGGTCTGCTGATCCTCAACGATCCGGAGACCGGCCTGCCTTACGCCGTCATGGATTGCACCTGGATTACGGCCTATCGCACCGGAGCGGCCACGGCGCTCTCCGCCCAGTACCTGGCCCGGCCCGACAGCCGCGTGGTGGGCATTCTGGCCTGCGGCGTGCAGGGGCGCACCAACCTGCTGGCCCTGGCCTCGCTATTTCCCATCCAGCGCGTCTACGCCTACGACGTCGTGCCGGAAGCGCAGGAGCGTTACGTCGCGGAGATGGCGGCCAGGCTGGGCGTGAGCATCAGCGGCGTGGACGAGCCGCGCCAGGCCGTGGCGGAGAGCGACCTGGTGGTCACGGCCGGGCCGATCCTCAAGCATCCCCACGCCACCATCCAGAAGGATTGGCTGCGACCGGGGGCCTTCGCCAGCGCCGTGGACTTTGACTCCTACTGGCATCCGGCGGCCCTGGCGCAGGTGGACAAGATCAGCACTGACGATCAGGCCCAGTTTCGCTACTACCGGAGCAGCGGCTATTTCCAGGGGACGCCTGAGCCCTACGCCGATCTGGGCGAGATCGTGACCGGCCGGAAACCAGGGCGCCAGCGGGCCGACGAGCGCACCATGGCCATGAACCTGGGCCTGGCTCTGGACGACATGGCCGTCGCGCCAGAGATCTATCGCCGGGCGAAGGAAAGGGGGATTGGCACGTGGCTGGCGCTGTAAGTCCTGCTTCTGCCGTCGTTGTAGACACGGGCCGCAGTCCGTTTGCCCGCTTGCGGCCCGTGCCAGTGTCGGCCGTCCGGCTGAGCGACCAGTTCTGGGCGCCGCGCCTGCGCCTCAACCGGGAAGTCACCCTGCCTACGCAGTACCGCCTGCTGGAGGAGACAGGGCGGCTAGAGAACTTCCGGCGGGTGGCGGGGAAGAGCCAGGCCCCCTTCCAGGGCTTCTTCTTCAACGATTCGGACGTCTACAAGTGGCTGGAGGCCGTCGCCTGGGCACTGGCCGCCGCGCCCGAGGCGGCGCTGTCCAGGATGACCGAGGCCGTCATTGACGAGATCGCCGCGGCCCAAAGCCCGGACGGCTACCTAAATACCTACCACGCCCTGGAGCGGGTCGACGAGCGCTGGACGAACCTGCGTGACCGGCACGAGCTGTACTGCGCCGGCCACCTGTTCCAGGCCGCCGTGGCTCACGCCCGCGCTACCGGAAGCGAGCGCCTGCTCACCGTCGCCCGCCGTTTCGCCGACCACATCTGCGCCACCTTTGGCCCCAAAACAGAAGGCAAGCGACCTGGCGTCTGCGGCCACCCGGAGGTGGAGATGGCCCTGGTGGAACTGGCCCGCGCCACCGGCGAGGCGAAGTACCTGCGCCAGGCGCAGTACTTCCTGGACGCTCGCGGCCATGGTCTGATCGGGGGGCGGGATTACCACCAGGATCACCGGCCACTGCGGGAGATGGATCGCCTGGCCGGCCACGCCGTGCGCGCCGCCTACCTGAACGCCGGGGCCGCCGACCTGGTGGCGGAGACCGGCGACGCGGCCCTGCGCGCCGCGCTGGAGCGGATGTGGGATCACCTGGTGGGGCGGCAGATGTACCTCACCGGCGGCATCGGCTCCCGCCACGAGGGCGAGGCCTTCGGCGACGACTACGAACTGCCCAACGCTCGCGCCTACGCCGAGACCTGCGCCGCCATCGCCCTGGTCATGTGGGCCTGGCGCCTGCTGGCCCTGGACGGGGCGGCCCGCTACGCCGACGTCATGGAGACTGCCCTCTACAACGGCGTGCTCGCCGGCCTCTCGCTAGATGGCGCCGCCTACTTCTACGTCAATCCTCTGGCCGACGATGGCCGCCACCGCCGCCAGCCCTGGTACGACTGTGCCTGCTGCCCGCCGAACATCGCCCGCACGCTGGCCGCGCTGCCAGGCTACTTCTACAGCACCAGCGCCGAGGGTGTCTACGTCCACCTCTACGCCGCCAGCCGCGCCCGCCTTTCCCTGGCCGATGGCCGCCTGATCGGGCTGACGCAGCGCACGCGCTATCCCTGGGACGGTGGCGTGGAGGTCGAGGTGGACGCCGAGGGGGAGTTTGGCCTGTTCCTGCGTGTTCCGGCCTGGTGTGAGGCGGGGGCAACTCTGGCCGTCAACGGCCAGGCGCACGCTGGCCAGGCCATACCGGGGTCGTACGCCGCCATCAGGCGACACTGGCGGCGGGGCGACGTTGTGACCCTGGACCTGCCCATGCCCGTCCGCCAGGTGGAGGCGCATCCCTACGCCCTGGAGAACACCGGCCGGGCGGCGCTGCTGCGTGGGCCGCTGGTCTACTGCCTGGAAGGTGCCGACCACCCCGGCGTAGACCTGCGCGACGTCGTGCTGTCCGCGTGTTCTGAATATGTCACCCTGAGCGCAGCGAAGGGTCTCTGCATCTCTACAGCGGGAGATTCTTCGCTCCCTTCGGTCGCTCAGAATGACAGGTCCTTATATCACGAGGTGCTCGCCCTCCAGTTCGCGGCGCACCGCGTACCGCCGGACACGGCTTGGGCTGGCCGCCTCTATCGCACTAGGCGCGCTAATCGTCCGGCAGATGCCGGCCAAACCATCACCTGCACGGCCATCCCCTACTACGCCTGGGCCAACCGTGAGCCTGGCCCCCTGCAGGTCTGGCTGCGGTAGCACAGCAAGCACCTGTCAGATCTTCCAGAACGTTTGGCCAAATGACAGGAGGGGCGACCATTTGCGTCGCCCCTCCTGTGTTCACCCACATTCTCTACTGGAATCGCTCCCGCAGGAAGCGCAGCACCACGGCGTCTATCTGCGGCCCCTCTTGCAGGCGCTCCTCCAGGTTCTCCCGGCCAGCCAGGGCCCGAAACGCCGTCTGCGTGGCCTCGGCCGCTTCACCGTCGCCTTCCGCGCCGCGTACTACCAGCTCGCCCGGCGCGTCCTGGCCGAGAAGCGGCAGGTCATCCCCTGCTACGCTGGCTGGGCCTCGGCGCACATCGCCCCCAACGGCGACGTCTGGACCTGCTGCGTGCGCGCCGATCCAGTGGGCAACCTGCGCCAGACCGCCTACGACCTGCGGCCCATCTGGTTTGAGCAGGTAGGCCGCCTGCGAGAGCTGCGCCGCAGCATCCGCGCCCAGGAGTGCGCCTGCCCCATGGCCAACGCCAGCTACGCCAACATGCTCCTGCACCCGCCGACGCTACTGCGGGTGGCGAGAGACGTGCTGCGGCGCTGACAACCTCGACTCAGCTTCGAGACACCTGGGAAAAATGACGGGTAAAACTATTGACAAAAGAGAATCCCCATGATACAATAGGTTCAGATGAGAAATCCTGGTTTGTATAGGTCAATGGACCGGTGATCTGAGGAGGGGAAAGGAGATGGAACCCACATCCGGATGCCGGGGTTTCATCACGGCAAGAGTTCCTGACAGTCAAGTACGGGCTTACTGTGAAGGCCAGCTTTCGGGCACCCATGCGCTTGGACGCTGGCATTTTGTTTTTGGAGCTCTGTATGATGTCTAACGTCTAGCAGGAGGTTTGCGATGAAGAGCTTGCATTTCTGGTCTTTGTTGCTGGCTGTGGCCCTTCTCTTTCTTGTCGCTATCGCGGCTGGCCCTGCATCCAGTGACCCTCCCTTTCCACCCTCCGGTGGCTCATCTATCAACCCCTCGAGGCCTATGATTCACCTACAACGAGCCACCTTCGACCCACTTGGTGGGGAGCCATCCTTGCCTGCACAGCTTCGGATCGAGAGCTATCCGCCGGGTGTGCAGGGGTACTACTTGGTCCAGTTGCAGGGTCCTGTCCGCCCGGAGTGGAAGCAGGCGATAGAAACCGCAGGGGCCAGTCTCTTCGACTACATCCCTGATTTTGCCTTCGTCGCCCGCATGGACGAATCTACTCGGCAGAAAATCGTCTCCATGCCGTTCGTGCGCTGGGTGGGTCTGTATCACCCTGCCTACAAGATTGCGCCTGACCTGATGGCCGAAGGGGTGAGTACTCAGCCCATAGCGGTGACGATCATGACCTTCGAACCCGCAGCAGTCGAAGAAGTTGTCACCGCTATCGAGAAACTGGGGGGCCAGCCACTGGGCTGGAAACCCACATCGTACTGGGGCCTGGTGCGCGCCGAGATCACCCCGGCCGCGATAGCCGATCTTGCTCGCTTGACCGAGGTCCGCTGGATTGAGCCCTTTGTTGCTCCCCAGCTCACCAATGACGTTGCCCGCAGCGCTGAACTGATGAACGTGGATGTTGTGCAGCAGACTCACGGGCTGACCGGCACCGGGCAGATCATTGGCCATGCCGACACCGGGCTGGACGTGGGCAATCTGGCCAACCTCCACCTCGACTTGCGTGGGCAAATCAAGGCCGCCTATGCTTGGGGGCGGCGTGCCCTCTTCAGCTTTGCCTCGCCAGGCTCCGGCCCCATGGGCCTAGCTTGGGACGGGATGTACCTTTGGAACATAGACTGGTCCACTGACCGGCTCTACAAGCTGACCCAGTCAGGACAACTAGTCGCCTCATGTCAACCGACTGTAACTGTGCTAGCCGGCGGCTTAGTGTGGGATGGCGGTCAGCTATGGTATGCCGAACGCAACAATAACAGGATCTACCGACTCAACACGGCGTGCCAAGTGCAAGGCTCATTTCCTGGACCAGGAACTAACGCCTATGGACTAGCGTGGGACGGCACCAATCTCTGGATATCTGACACTACTACCGATAAGATCTATAAGGTAACGACATCCGGCACAGTGCTGCAATTCTTCCCCTCTCCCGGCCCATACCCTTCGGTTCTCGTCTGGGTAGATGGCTACCTGTGGTGCGGTGACAGCTCAGATGGCGTGATCTATAAGTTGGACGCTTCAGGGAACGTGCTAGAGCTGCTGCCGATAACGGGTTACAGCCTCGGCGGGCTGGCCTGGGATGGAGCCAATATCTGGGTTGCGGACCCTGGCCTGGACCAGATCTACAAGCTGAGCCTGACCCCTACCGCACAGGGAGATTGGAGCGACCCCAACGGGCACGGCACCCATACTGCCGCTTCCATCCTAGGAACAGGCGCAGCTTACATTGGCAGCGGCTCACCAGGTGCTGGTCAGTATCGCGGCGTGGCACCTGGCGCCCAACTAGTCCATCAGTCGGTCATGGATGGCAACGGCTCGCTCGCTGGCATCCCTTTGGATCTGGGCACGCTGTTTCAGCAGGCATATGATCAAGGAGCGCGGATCCACTCTGATAGCTGGGGGGCAAGTGTAGCTGGCAAGTACACGGTTGAGTCAGCCGCTGCGGATGCTTTCATGTGGGACCACAAGGACACGCTGCTGGTTTTCAGTGCGGGCAATGAAGGCATCGATGCTAACAGTGACGGCATTGTGGATCCTGATTCTATGGGCGCCCCGGCAACAGCTAAGAACGTTTTGGCTGTTGGTGCATCGGAAAACGAACGCCCCACTATCTCGGAGACGTGGGGAGAGGGGTGGCCGTTTGATTATGCCGCTAACCCTATTCGTGACGATCGCATGGCGGATAAGCCGAATGGCCTGGTGGCCTTCAGCAGCCGTGGCCCGACGGACGATGGGCGCATCAAGCCTGACGTGGTTGCCCCTGGATCATTCATCATCTCCGCCCGGTCACAGAAGTGGCCATTTAGTGATGATTTTGAATCCGCTACGGCGAGCGAAGCACTCATTTCATCGGAGGTCATGTCCACAGGCGGCCGCTGTGAACCAAAGGTACTGACAGCCCGGGACATTATATCCCCAACCAAGGGGCTGTCGAGCGGCTGGTCGCCAGATGTGACTCTCGTGGCCTGCACTACCGAGCCCATGACAGGCACAGAAGAAGGCACAACCCTTTCTGCTGCCGGGACCGTCACCTGGACGGCCACGGGAAACTGGCGGCTGGGAACCACCAAATACCACAGCCCCAACCATGCCTGGGCCAACGCGCCTTACAATTGGAATGCCTACGACCATCTGACCTCACCCGTGATGGACGTCCGCATTGGGGCAGATGTTGTAGGATTCTGGACATGGTACGACCTGGAAAGCGGGGACAAAGGCATTGTGTGGTTCAGTGATGACGGTTCAAACTGGATCGGTTATAGCTTCACCGGTAGCCAGACATCCTGGCAGTATCGCCAGTTCCCTATCCCCTGGGGAGTCTGTTGGGTGAGCGGATGGATATGCATTGGGCAGTGGTGCTTCCCAATAATCACATGCCTGGACGATGCCAGTAGCCTCCGGGTGAGGTTCACTTTGGACGCCGACGATGACAGCAGCACTGGTCAGGGCTGGTACATTGACGACGTGCGCATTCACCCCTATGGCTGGGGACTGCTTAGCGACTATGGTGTGGCGCCAGCCGGAAGTGTCCAGGATGAACAATATATCTTCATGGGTGGGACCAGCATGGCCGCGCCGCTGACGGCCGGAGCGGCTGCGCTTGTGCGCCAGTATTACGTGGACCGGCTAGGCGTAGAGCCCAGCGCGGCCCTGGTAAAGGCTACCCTCATTGATGGCGCCACAGACATGACCCCAGGCCAGTATGGCGTAGGTGCCACAGGGTCGCCCATCTTCACGGATACGATGGAGAGCGGAATTGGTAACTGGACAGCGTATACTCCCTGGGCGCTGACCACAGCCCAGTACCACTCTTACAATCATAGCTGGACGGACAGCCCGGGCGGTAATTATAGTAACAATGCCGATACCCCTCTGGTCCTTAACCGTTCCTTCGACCTGACCACCATACCCAGCCCCGGCCTGGTACTGTGGCAGCGATACGATATAGAGCAGCACTACGACAACGGTTTTGCCGAAATCTCCACCAATGCCGGTATATCATGGACGAAGCTGATTACCTATACCGGTACTTTCACGACCTGGCACCGCTCGGTCATTGATCTCAGTCCCTACAGTACTATCCATGCTGCACGCTTTCGCTTCCGCCTGCAAAGCGATGATACCGTCAACCGTGACGGTTGGTACATTGACGACGTTAGCATCGAGCCAGTCTCGTTCCGGGAAATCGTGAGCAGACCCGACAATGCTCAGGGGTGGGGCCGGATCAACCTGGAACGCTCCTTGTTCTCGGCTGCACCCAGACAGCAAATGTACTTTGACACGCTTGCCCCACTGTCTACTGGTGGAAGCCATCAAATCCAGTTTCAGGTGCCCTCCTCTGCCGAGCCGCTGCGTATAACCCTGGTGTGGACCGATTATCCTTCTGCGGTGGAGGCATCGGTCAATCTGGTCAACGACCTTGATCTAAAGCTGACCGGGCCAGGTGGGGTAATCTATTATCCTAACGGGCAGGCAGGACCGGATAATCGCAACAACGTTGAAGGCATCGAACTAGCAAATCCCACACCTGGTCAGTACGTTGTAGAAGTCCGGGGCCGGTCCGTGCCCTACGGTCCCCAGCCGTTCGCTCTGGTTATCTCTGGGGCCGTACAACCACCAGCCACGCCGACACCAACAGTGACACCAACGCCAACTGAAACGCCCACGCCTACGCCTACACCGACGAGCACACCGACGGTAACCCCCACTCCGACAAACACACCGACAGTAACCCCTACATCGACAAGCACTCCCACGCTGACGCCTACGGCGACTACTACTCCTACTCACAGGTATAAAGTCTACTTACCCGTGATCCTAAAAAATTGGTAGTAGACAGTAAAGCCACCAACTCTGTGAGGGTTGGTGGCTTTTTCTTTTAGTGTCGTCAGGATCATGACCGCCATGCTCAGGGCTCGCTTCCTAAAGAGTTACCCCTAGCTCCGTCTAAAACCTGCAGAAGGCCGCCTCTTTTGACGCGCTGTGGCGAACATGCTGCTACCTACGTTTGCCTGTGTCCACCCGCGGCCCCTATTTGAACCGCTCCCGCAGGAAGCGCAGCACCACGGCGTCTATCTGCGGCCCCTCTGGCAGGCGCTCCTCCAGGTTCTCCCGGCCCGCCAGGGCGCGGAAGGCCTTCTGCGTGGCCTCGTCCCAGAGGCCGCTGAGCGGGCCGCGGTAGTCGCCGCTGCCTTGCATCAGCGCCTGCAGCTCGCGGGCGATGGCGGCGTCAATGGGCAGCAGGTCCTGGGGGTCGCTCTTGTTGAGATAAAGGCGATGCAGCTTGAGCAGCTCGCCCAGAGCGGCGACGGGCTGCGGGCTGTCGTCGACGCGCAGGTCCAGGTAACGGTCGTTCCAGCCGCCGTAGCCCCCCTGGGGGCGCACCACCAGCAGCGCCGCCGACTGCCGGCCCCGGCTATCGCCCCCGGCCTCCTGCCCCGCGGCCAGGGCGGCGAACAGGCGCTCGGCCAGGTCGCCAGTGGCTCGCAGGAAGGTCGCGGCCATCGCTTGTATAGTGGCCTCACCCACCAGGATGTTGCCCTGGCAGGCAAAGTCCGGCCCGCTGAGACCGCCGGCCCAGGCGTAGCAGCCCGTGCCCGTGTAGGTGGCGGCGCGTCCCTGCGCATCCACAATACCCGCCTGGCGCTGGGCGCGGTCCTTGTCACGGCGCACCAGGCGCTCCAGCGCCTCTGCCGCGGAAAGCCCTCGCGCCAGCAAGCGCAGGCCGCGCGGCCCGTAACTTGTATTGGCCCAGGACTGCGTGGCAATGGCCCCCACACCGGCCTGGGCCCAGGGCACCACGGCCCCTACGGCCAGGAACTTGGAGGCTACGGCCACACCCAGGTCGCCATTGGCCGGGTCGCGGGCGACGATGGAAAACGTGGCCACCGGCTCCTCCCGCCGGGGCCCGGTCGCAATTGCCAAACGCACGGGACACCTCCTCAGGGGATTTAAGATTGCAGATTGCAGATTGCAGATTTTAGATTGCAGATATTGCACCACCAAGACACAAAGACACAAAGATAAAAAAACTTGGTGTTCTTGGTGCCTTTGTGGTTGACTTTCTGGCCAATTGTGACCGTCTGCTCCCGTCGGCTAGGGAAAGCCGACCTACGAATTCGTATCCTCAATCTGCAATCTAAAATCTGCAATCTACAATTTAATTGAGAGCACGCGGGAGACGCTGTCCTCGCCCATGGAGACGCCGTAGAGGGCATCGGCGATTTCCATGGTGCCGCGGTTGTGCGTGATGACGATGAACTGCGTGTGCTGGGTCAGGCTCTGCAGCACCTCGCAGAAGCGCCCGATGTTGGCCTCGTCGAGGGCGGCGTCTACCTCGTCCAGGAGGCAGAAGGGGGTGTGGCTGACGCTGAGCAGGGCGAAGAGCAGGGCCACGGCGGTCAGCGCCCGCTCGCCGCCGGAGAGCAGGGCCAGGCTCTGCAAACGCTTGCCCGGCGGCTGGGCGAT
>Ga0233423_10001812_pt1 | contig 10582 bp, 11 predicted proteins | sample Watercolumn_Mata_FD_180713 | JGI IMG/M metagenome (GOLD analysis project Ga0233423, IMG submission 180713) | Freshwater microbial communities from Lake Matano, South Sulawesi, Indonesia - Watercolumn_Matano_2014_112_MG | ecosystem: Environmental > Aquatic > Freshwater > Lake | place: Indonesia... | reverse complement strand
CCAACGCCGTGATGTGCTCCGTCTCTACCGCACCAGGCGGGACGTAGACGCTGGCGGAGGGAGTTGGCGTCGGGGTCGGCGTCGCCTTGTCTTGACATCCAGCCGTCAGCAACACGACCAGCGCCAGGGCAGTAAGTTGGATGGTTCTGAATTGGTGCTTCATCGGTTCATCTCCGTTCGATGATGGACACGGGATCGAGTTTGGACAGCGTCCAGGCGATGGTCCCCGCGCTGGCGGCGACGACGGCCAGCGGGATGGGCAGGGTGAACAGCCAGGGCGCAGGGTTGGAGAAGTCCAGGCTCAGGCCCTTTGGCGCGTAGACGCTGGCCTGGGCCAGGAGCAGGCCAACTACACATACCACTGCACCAATCAGCCACGCTAGGGCAACGACACCGACGCTTTCCCCTGCAACGCGCCGAACGATCCATGACCGGCTGCGCCCCATCGCGTGCAGGATACCAAACTCTTCATGTCGCTGCGTGAAAAAGATGTAGTTCAGAACCGCCAGCGCAATGGCGGCAACGAGAGCAATGATGCTCTCAATCGCAGCAAGCATCAGCAGCGTGCCACGTGTGCTTTGCCGCATCTCACGCAATCGCGCGTCGTAGGTTCGCACGTCCGTCTCCGTAGAGGCCACGTTCTCCTCCAGCCAGGCATCCAGTTCGGCCCTGCGCCCCTCGACGGGGACGACAATCAGACAGGCACGGCGGGGCGAGTAGAGTTCGTGGCTCTCCAGGTACTCAAGAGAAGCAAACCCCATCCACTGGCCGCCAGGGGCAAGGATGCCGACGATTTCCGCCTCGGTGGGGATGCCGCCTCGCATCAGGGCCGGGGTGTCGTCTTGTTCCTGGGCCGGGCGGCCAACCGTGTCGCCCACGTGCAGGCCGCGATTCAGGGCGACAGATTCGGACAGCACAACCTCACTGGATCGGGCACGGGGCAGGCGGCCTTCCTTGAGAGACATCCCGTACAGATCTACGAGAACCAGCAGGTCATCCTCAGAAACCCCGTAGACGGTCATTCCCACCTTAGCCAGGGGCGGCGTGCTGACCACCAGCGTTAGTGGCATGGCGGGTATGACGCGTGCGACGGCTGGGTGAGTCCTGATCCGCGCTGTCACGCCGGGATCCAGGGTGTAGTACGCGACCGGCGAGACCACGCTGGCGTGGCGCAGGTAACTGAGGAGGACAGAACCTTGCACGTCATCCACCGACGATGCGAGAAACGACGGGAAGACCACGCCCAGGTTCATCAATGCAAGGATCTGCCTGCTCAGCGCGCACCTCGAACCCACCTACGTGCGCGACCTGCTCCAGGCTGGTGTCTGCGGCTACATCCTCAAAGACGACGACTACGTGTCGCGCATTGAGACCATCATCCGCGACCTGGTGGAGGGACGGCTGTACCTAAGCCCCCAGGCTTACGAGGCATTGGCGCAGGCCACCAAAGAGGCCGCAGACCGCGAACTGCTCACGGAGCGGGAGCGGGCCATCCTGCGCCTGGCGAAGCGTGGCCTTCCCAACCCGCAGATTGCCCAGGCGCTCCACATTTCGGCGGGCACGGTACGGAACCACCTCAGCGCCATCTATCGCAAGCTGGGCGTTAATAGCCGTTACGAGGCATTGGCCATCGCCGAAGAGCGTGGTTTGATCTGAGGAGGAGCGTTGAACGAAGCGGTGTTGTGGATTCTGGTGGGGGCCCTGAGCACGCTGTTGGGGATGGGGATCTTCTACCTGGCCCGGCGCTGGCATCACCAGTGGCGTTATGGCACGCCCATCGCCCACGAGGAACAGTTGGTCGCTTATGGCCGTCAGATAGCTGGCCTGCTGGACAGGGAGGCGATAGGGCGGGTGCTCGCGGTGGACGTGCCGCAGGCGCTGGACGTGTCCAGGGCTGTGGTGCTGTTGTCCGAGGGTCACAACCTGGTGGCGACGGGCGACGTCACCCTCCGCTTGCCGGTTCACCACGCAGCGGTACGCTGGGTCGCGTCGGGCGGCGAGGCGATGGGCGTGGGGGGACGATTGCGCGAGTTGATCGCCCAGGGCTCCGCTGACCTGACCTGGACTGCGGCCTGGGTGCCGTTGATGCGCGGTGCCGATCTCTACGGGGTGTGGCTGCTGGGCGAGCGGTTGGATGCGCAGTCGCCGGCCCCTATCCACATCGAAATCGCAGCCGAGGCACTGAACGTGCCGGAGGAGACGGCGTTAGCCATCTATCGCATTGCCCAGGAAGCGCTGCAGAATGCCATTCAACACGCCGATGCGTCGGAAATCGCCGTGCGTCTCACCCAGTACCCTGATCGGTTGCGCATGACTGTCACCGACGATGGGCGGGGCATCGCCGGCGCCTCAGACCTGCGGCGCTTCGTCGCTGAGGGGCATTTTGGCCTGGCAGGTATGCGCGAGCGGGCCGCGATGATCGGCGGGCATCTGGAAGTGCAGTCTGCTGTGGATTACGGTACGGTAGTCATCTTGGAAGTGCCTGCTGAGGAGTAGTGAGGAGCGGGTGCCTATCTTGTATCGAGCATCTCGCAGACCCCTTGGAGGAATTGCGAAAAAGCTACTGTCTTCTGAAAAAGGGTGGGCTCGTCTGCGTTCATACCATCAACATTGAGAGCCCCTTGGCCAGGCTGATGGGGCATCGCTGGCCCTGGTTGATGGAGATGCATCTCCACTATTTTTCCCCGCGCACCTTAGGGGCGATGCTCAGAAAAGCCGGCTTCACGGTGGTGAAGATAGTCAACCAGGGACGCTTCCTGCGCCTGGGGTACCTGGCTACCAGGATCGAGCCCTATAGCCGTCTCTTCGCCATCGGGATGGGCAAGTTCGTCACAGCCCTTGGCCTCAAGGACGAGGCCATGCCCATCAACCTGGGCGACCTCTTCACCGCCCTCGCCCGAAAGACCTAGTCCCTAACGGCGTTTCTTCTTGTCTTCGTCCTCATCCCCGATGAGCAGGTTCAGGCCGAAGCTGACCACACTGATCACCAGTGCGCCCAAGAGGGCCGGCCAGAAGCCTGCAACGTAGAATCCGAGCCCAAGCTGTCTCCCCAGCCAGGAGGCCAACATGAGCATCAGGGCATTGATCACCAGGGTGAAAAGGCCCAAGGTAAGGATAATCAAAGGGCAGGTCAAGAGCTTGAGGATGGGGCGGATCAGGGCGTTCACCAGGCCGAAGATGAGCGCCATGACCGCCAAAGCCATCCAGCCTCCTCTGACATCTATACCTCTTACCAACTCGGCAGCCACGTACAAGGCCACCCCATTGATCAACCAGCGCAATAGTAGTTTTCGCATGGCACCTCCCTTCTGAGCATGGGTGCTAGGGTGCAGAGGTGCAGAGGTGAACTCTCCCTTGCTCTCTTGCTCCTCGGCTCCCCTGCTCCCGTGCTCCTCGGCTCCTCTGCTCCTTTGCTCAGTGCCAACCGCATCTGAGCCAGTGTTCTCTTCTCGGTGAAGCCATATCCCTTGAGAACCTCGATGGCTTCCCGATGTTCGGCGGGGTGAGTAACGACAACACCTCGCTCCGGATAATCTCCCAGTATGCTGAGAGCTTTCGTGACCAGCATATCCTCCAGTTGGCCCCGATAGTCAGGATGGACCATCAATTCCAGGCGGTGATGGCCTCGCCAGTGGGAGGCGTGCACGGTTAGAGTGGCCACGAAGCGACCACCCTCCTCTACCGCCCAGCGAAACTCCTCACATCCCTTGAACAGAGTGCTCAGCCACTTGGACACCCGCTGATCTAGCCCGACCCTGAACTGATCGGCCCGCAATGGATTGAGCCACTGAACCTCTTTCGAGATAGCAGCCAAAGCCAGCCTATACTCCTTCCGCCACTCGCCATAGCTTCTTCTACGCAGACTGGTAGATTGGTAGACTGGTAGACTGGTAGACTGGTAAATTGGTAGATTGGTAGATTGGTGGACCAATTTACCAGTTTCCCAATTTACCAGTCTACCAATGTCCCAATTTCCCAGTTTACCAATCCTTTTCAAATGCAACTCTGTCGCAGCAGCTATCTGCTCGAAACCCAGATCCTGGTAAAGCCTGCACGCGGAGGTATTGTCGGTGTGGACCTGGAGGAGGGCATACTCCCCACCATGCTCTCTAGCCAGGTCAATGGCTGCCTGCACCAGATGATGGGCGATGCCCCGTCCCTGACAATCGGGGCGAACGGCTACGTTGCTGATCAGCCAGCGGCTGGAATAGGGGTCGGTCCTGCCCACGTTGACGTTGCCGACGATGCGGCCTTCTTCCACCCAGACGAAGCCCCGGAAGCTCTCGTGAAACTCAGGACTGGTGCGATCCAGCAGCCAGAGGAAGGGCCCAAAGTGGCTCATGATTTTCAACTCGCGCAGGGCCTCTCTGCCTGGGCGGGTCAGATCCCCGCCAAACGCTTCATCCATTAGCGCTGCTATCTGGCCCATATCGCGGCTGGGGTCTGCGGGCCGAAGTCCACTGAACGCTTTGCTTCTACTAACAGCGCGAGCTACCATTCACTCATTCCCACCCGATGATCCACGCGCAGAGGCCAGCCAGCACGATGGTGCTGACCACCAGGGCCGCCAGTTGCCCTGGCAGAAGCCCCACGTCCTTGGCCGCCCAGAGAAGCATGGGCACCATAAACACGGCCAGGACAAACCATGCTACCAATCGCGGATGTTGACTGAGGAATCTCCGTACAGACATCAAAACATCCCTCCTATATCAGGTCTCAGGTCTCAGGTCTCAAGTCTCAGGTCTCAGGTCAATAGCCGACTTGCGACCTGCGACTTGTGACTTGCTCCCACTCCTTTTTCACCTGCTGCCAGGTTTCCTCCAGGCTACCGCTGTTGTCAATCACCACGTCGGCCAGGGCTAGCTTGGCTTCTTGATGTGGCTGGGCCTCGATGCGCTGGCGTGCTTCTTCCTCGCTCAGACGCCGTTGCTCCATCAGGCGGGCCAGTTGCTGCTCTTTGCGGCAGGTCACCACCCACAGGCCGTCGCAGGCGCGGTGCATACCCGCCTCGATGAGCTTGATGGCTTCGATCACGATCACAGGCTGTTGGCTATTCTCGATCAATTCCTGGGTGCGGGCGATGACGGCTGGATGCACGATGGCCTCCAACCGACGCAAGGCGGCCTCATCGGCGAAGACGATGTCCCCCAGCTTTTTGCGGTCAACGCTCCCGTCGGGGCATAGGATGTGCTCGTTGAATTCGTGGACTACAGCCTGCCAGACGGGTGTGCCTTTCTCCATCACTTCGTGAGCCAGAGCATCCGCGTCAATGGCCTTGGATCCAAGGCGTTCCAACATCTCTAGCACCACGCTCTTACCGGTGGCGATGTTGCCTGTCAGGCCGATGATGTACTTCACGCCACCCCTGCCTCCGCCCACTGGGCCAGAAGCCGCTGCAGCTCTTCGTCTACCCTCTGGTATTCCAACCCCAGCTCCCGCAGGCTCTCGACATCCTGGGCCGCGCTGGCCGCCACTAACTCCTCACCAAGGGCTGCCAACCTGGCCTCCAGGGTAGCGATGTTCTCTTCCAACTCCGCCCCTTGCTCCCTGCCCTTTGCCTCTTGCCTCCTGTCCCTTGCTTCCTTGTTCCTCTGCTCCTGTTCCTTCGCTCCCCTCAGGACTTCGGCTCCCCTGCCCCTCTGCTCCTGTTCCTTCGCTCTGCTCAGGACTTCGGCTCCCCTGCTCCTTTGTTCCTCGTAATCCGAATAGTTGCCGTCGTAGACTCGAAGCTCCCCATCTTCGATAGCCCAGACCTGGGTGGCCAGGGCATTTATCAAGTAGCGGTCGTGGGAAACCAGGAGGATGGTGCCGTTGAAGTTGGCCAGCACTTCCTCCAGAATCTCTTGAGAGGCAATGTCCAGGTGAATGGTGGGTTCATCTAGTAGCAGGAAGTTGGCTCCTTCCAGCGTCAACTTGGCCAGGGCCACCCGGCTCCGCTCACCGCCTGAGAGGTCTTCTACCAGTTTGAAGACATCGTCGCCCGAGAAGAGGAAACGTCCCAGGAAGCCACGCGCCTTCTCCAGCGGCAGGTTCTGAACCGCCAGGATCTCATCCAAGACTGTGTTCTCGGGCTCCAGGCCCTCATGAGCTTGGGCAAGGTAGCCGAGCTTGACGTTTTGGCCCACCTGAACACGGCCGGCTAGGGGTGATACCTGGCCAAGGACCGTCTTGAGAAAAGTGGTCTTGCCCGAACCATTGGGGCCGAGGAGGGTCACCCGTTCGCCACGACGCAGACACAGGTCCGGACAGGTGAAAAGAGCACCGTCAGACTGATAGCCGATGGCCAGGTTTTCTGTGACGAGGACGAGATCAGCACCGCGCAGGTCGGTCTTGATGGAGAGGCGTATCTTCTGGGCCTCACGGGGACGCTCCAGGCGGGGCAAGCGATCTAGCCTCTTCTGTCGCCCCTGCGCTTCTTTGGTCCGTTGACCAGCTTTATAACGGCGGATGAAATCCTCGGTCTTCTCGATATGCTTTTGCTGGGCCTCATACTCGGCCAGGCGTCGCTCCATGCGCTCGGCTCGCAACATCGAATAGCGGCTGTAGTTGCCAGGGTAGTCCTCCAGACGGCCAAAGGATAGCTCCCAGACCCTTCCCACCACCTTGTCCAGGAAGTAACGATCGTGGGCCACCACCACCAGGCTGCCTTTCCAGTTGGCCAGGTATTCTTCCAGCCATTGGGTGGCTGCCAGGTCCAGGTGATTGGTGGGCTCGTCCAAGAGGAGCAGATCCGGCTCGGAGAGGAGAAGCCTGGCCAGCAGGGCTCTGGTCTTCTGGCCGCCGCTGAGGATACTCAGGGGCTGATGCTGTTCCTCCTCTGGGAAGCCCAGACCGGCCAAAACCATCTTGATCTCGCTCTCGTATCGGTAGCCGCCGGCCAACTCGAAGGCTTGCAGCGCTTCTCCGTAGCGCTCCAGGGCCCCTTCGCGCTGGGCGGGGTCGGCCATCTGCTGTTCCAGGCGGCGTAGCTCTGCCTGTTGAGCCTGCAGGTTGGCGAAGACGGTGAGCATCTCCTCGTAGAGAGTGCCAGGTTCGCTACGCTCACTGCAAGGCTGGCTGGGCAGCTCTGCCTCCTGGGGCAGGTAGCCGATGCGCAGGTTTCGCGCCCCGTGCACTTGGCCTGCCGTTGGGGTCTCCAGGCCGGCCATGATGCGCAGCAACGTTGTCTTGCCCGTGCCGTTGGGCCCTACCAGGGCGATCTTATCGCCCCTGGCGATGTGGAGGGAAACGTCCCAAAAGACGTCCTGAGCGCCGTAGGATTTGGCCAACTGATTGGCCGTTACGATAGACATCTCTCGATCAACCTCTTGGTTCCGGTGAGAACAACCAGAATTATACCACATTCCGGCCATGTGACCAATTTTACACCAATGAGAAAAGACCTCGGAGGTCTGTGGAGACCTCCGAGGTCTTGTGATTACGTCCGCCATTAAGAATCTGTCTAGCGAAGCTTAGCCTCGAACCAACGATGTAGGGCAAGATGGCATCTTGCCCCACGAAACTTGACTCATTCGTCAAGATTTGGACTTATGAAGATGCCGAGTTGAGTCAGTCATGTCCACCTCTCCCGTTCAAAGGAGTCTTCCCTGGTTTACTCGTCCTTCAGCAATCAGCCTTTGCCTGGCGATTTCACAATAATCCCCGTCAATCTCAATTCCGATCCCTTTGCGATCTGTTTCACTACAGGCAATCAGGGTTGACCCACTGCCGAGAAAAGGATCGAGCACGGTATCGCCAACAAAAGTGAATAGCTTGATGCACCTTCTTGGCAGTTCTACAGGAAATGGGGCAGGGTGCCCTACTTTCTTCTTGCTCTCCCCGCTGAAGTTCCATACCCCATTGGTCCATTCCATAAACTCTTCTCTGGTGATGTCCGATTGCTTGCTTCCCCCCATTTTCTTCCACCGGTTTTTGTAGAGCACAAGGATCACCTCCACCGGAGCGATCACGTAGGGGGCCGTGGCGCTGAGCCAGGAGCCCCACGCCGTGCGCCTGGAAATGTTCTGCTCGTTCCAGATGATGGTGGAGTGATACTTCCAGCCGACCTGTTTGGCAATGGTGGTGATGTCGGCGCATACGCTCTGCTGACCGCCTTTGTTCTTGTCCAACGGGATGTTGAGACACAACCTGCCATCGTCTTTTGCGAGCTTGAGGCACTTGGCCAGCCACTCCCTGGTAAACTCTAGATAAACGTCATAAGGGATGTCATCGTCATAAGAGCCATACTTGATGTCTACGTTGTAAGGGGGAGAGGTCACAATCAAGTCAATACTGTTTTCCTCTACCCATTCAGTGGTTAGGAAATCGTCCTGGTAGATGTACACAGAATCTGCCTGAAAGTAGAGATTCCCGCCCCTTTGCTTGGGCCATTCATCCCACCTAATGCCCGCTAGTTTCTCCGTCTCAATCATTGCTATCTTATCCGGTCGCCCCGGCCTGCTATAAACCTTGCATCTTGCCTCTTTTGCAGACCGCACGGTTGTGTTCAGGTCCACCAGTTGCTCCACCAGCTTGATCAGGTCGTTGCGCCTCACGATCATGAATGATCCTTCTTTTTCAAAGGCTATCAGCTCAGCCTTCCCATCATAGAGCCATCCACGGTCGTGCTCTCTCACGCCATGTAGCTCTATCCATATCCATTGATCCTGGACGCCAGCGTCATAGCGACCCAACCTCTTCATGCCCTTTACGTCTACCCTGTACCTTTCTGCCCCCTTCTCGATCAGGAGATCCCAGTGGTCATGGATGTTGGCATAGTCTGAGGCTACCGTTACTTTCCAGCCTCTTTCCGTGGCCATGCTGGCAAAAACGTCTTCTGCATTTTGACCTATTTCGAGGCAGCTTCTTCTGTCATACTTGTTGCGTTTGTTATCCATCGGCATACGCTGAGTACATCGTTGCACAAATTCGTTCCGTCTTTTCTCCGCTCGCGCGGGACCCTAGTCCCGCGCCCTTCTGGGCACAGAACCGAGTTTCCTGAGCGCCTAAGGCGGCGGACTAGGGTCCGCCGCGAGCAGAAAAGCGGAACGGATCTTACGGAAAGCTGTACTGAGCTACATTCGCCTCGGCAGGGCAATCTTGCGGATGCAATTGTTGCCCGAGTCGGCCACGTAGAGGCCGCCGTCTGGCCCGATGACGGTCCACACGGGATGATCGAACTGGGCCACCTCCACTGGGCCGTCTCTGTAGCCTGGTTCCCCGGTGCCAGCCAGGGTGATCACCTGCCCGTCTGGGCGGATCACGCGGATACAGTGGTTGAAGTCGTCGGCCAGGTAGAGGTTGCCATCATGGTCTATGGATGGCCCCCCGGCGAAGTCGAATTCGGCCTGGCTTGCAGGGCCGTCTACATAGCCACGTTGTCCGTTGCCTGCCACGGTGGTGACTGTGCCATCCGGCGCGATCTTGCGCACCCTGGGCCAGCCCGGCAGGTTATGCCCGTAGAAAGCTTCGGCCACGTAGAGATGGCCGGCGCTATCGAAGGCCAAGGAGTTAGGTGCGCCGAACCGGGCCTGTAGCGCCGGCCCGTCGGCATAGGCCCGCGCTTCGTTGCCGGCCAACGTGGTGACCATGCCATCTGCATCAATCTTGCGGACACAGTTGTTGTCCAGGTCAGCTACCAAGATGTTGCCCTCCGCGTCCAGCACGAGGCCGTTGGGCCTCCCGAATCTCGCCAGGTGGCCCGGCCCATCTCGATAGCCAACGACACCTCCCGCCAGGGTACTCACCATACCGTCGGGGGTGATGAGGCGGATGCGATTATTCCAGGAGTCGGCCACGTAGACGTTGCCCGCAGCATCCGCGATGGCATGGGTGGGCCAGAAGAAGCGTGCCTGGCCGGCTGGCCCATCCAGGTAATCGGCCCTGTCTCCGCACACACCCGCCACCGTAGTGACCATGCCCTCAGGGCTCACGCGGCGAATGCAGTGGTTGAAGCAATCGGCGACGAGCAAGTTGCCCTGGGCATCTACGCCCAAGCCACAGGGCTTGTGGAAACGGGCTTCGTCCCTGAGACCATCCACGTAGTCGCGGGCCAACGGGTGGCATTTGCCGGCAACGGTGGTGACGGTGGCCCCGGCTGGTGTGAGGGGAGGGGGTGTAGGGGTTGTTATGGGCAAGATGGAGACAGTACTGAGGGTGGAAGGGCGGGGGGTTGAGGTAGCGGGTGCCGTGCAGGCCACCAGGATCAAGCACAAGAGCGCTGTAAGCAGACGATTCCCCGTATCGAAGTGGTCATCCAAATCTCACTCCTCCCCCACAGCTTCCAGCAATGCCAGCCAGGTCTCTTCTACTCTGGCAGCATGCGCCCATCGAGTGACGTCGTCGAGGTTCAGCCGGCCCCATTGCATCACCACGATCCCCCGTGCGTCTCGCAAGTGTTTCTCTGACCCCGTCTCCTGGTAGGCGCGAAGCTTGGCCACGATTATGTCCTCTGCGGTGGCAAAGCAGGCGGCCCGGCCGGTCACCTCGTCGTAGACGATGCGCTGCCGGCGGCCGAAGGCGGCCCGGGTACGTATGTCCCGAGATAGAGGTATCAGGTCCACCTTGGCCCCGGTGTGGGGCTGGATGACGTTGAAAGGATTGC
>Ga0233423_10001811_pt1 | contig 10583 bp, 9 predicted proteins | sample Watercolumn_Mata_FD_180713 | JGI IMG/M metagenome (GOLD analysis project Ga0233423, IMG submission 180713) | Freshwater microbial communities from Lake Matano, South Sulawesi, Indonesia - Watercolumn_Matano_2014_112_MG | ecosystem: Environmental > Aquatic > Freshwater > Lake | place: Indonesia... | reverse complement strand
ACGACCACATATTAAGTAACACATCTTAGCAGTGCCGTTGCAAAAATTGTTGGAACTCTTGATAGTAATGTCCCTGCAAATACAACACTCACTGTCAATTTAGGTGCACCCGCAGGAGCCACTTCTGCTGGAGCATTGAGTCTTTCAACAGTAGGAGTACAACTGGTATCCAATATCGCAAATGGTTCCTCGTCAGGAAACACCATCGGTTATAGTTTCTCAGCCACAACGGGTGCTGCAGTTGGAACTGCAACAAGAGTAGTTACATTTACAATTTCCAACTAATATTTTTCTCCTAATAGAAGGGGGATTAGGGCGCGGAAGCTCAAAGGGTAAGAGCTTCCGCGTTTTTTATTTGAAGTAAACTTTAGAAGAATTGATACAATAGAAGATGCGAACTTTTGACAGTAATAATATCTGAATAGGTTGAATCTGGTAGTGTGGAATGCTATATTTAAATCGAATTGTATGAAATTTAAGCCTCCATATATTCGCATATTTAATCTTCAACTTTTCGCTCTATTCCTTTCTCTCATTTTTCATTCTAGCACTTTTGCACAGACCTATGGCACGTCAAACCATCTGGTAACTGTGGTAGTTCAACCGGTTACGATAATTCAAGTTAGTGTTGGAACAATAAACTTGAATATTTCAGGTGCCAACGCAATAGCTGGTCAAGATCAAATGTCGATTACTGATCAATCATGCACTTTATTGTGGGGGACAAACAGTAGCCTAAAAAAAATTACTATTAAAACAGATCTTGTTGCTCCTCTGTACACTGTAAAAGTTGTAGCACTTTCACCGACTGCTGGTTTAGCTGCATCGGAACTGACGCTTTCGACCACCGGTCAAGATCTCCTGACGAATATCGGTCGAACTTCTGGGAGCTCAAATTTACGCTACACAGGTATTGCTTATGCTTCGCAAGGTATTGGTACTGATTCACATGTTCTTACATTCACAATTCAGTCACAATAGAATATGAAGAAGTTATTCATCTTCCCATATATATCTGCAAGTGTGTTTTTTTTGTGCACGTGTTTAATGATTTCTATGTCATTAGGACAAGCAATTACTGTTAATGGCGGCAATCAGACTTTGACTTTAACTACTGGTACGGTTGGTGGTCAACTTACATCTGTGGTGAATACAACATCAACACTCGCTTATAAACGTCAAGTTGTAATAGCCAAAATTACAGTTATCACCTCATGTGTTGGACAACGATTTGGATTACAAGTCGTTGCAACAACCGTAACAAATGGCACTGCGGCTCCAGCAGTCACTCTTGTCAACGGAAATCCAGCAACTGATTTTATTACATCAATTTCAACCAAAGGGGCAAAAAATGCAACATGTACCTTACAGTACACTGCAACTGCTACATTTGAGCAAGGGAATAGTAGTGAACTTGGCAATGACATCCATACTGTAACATATACTATTCAGGCACAATAAGGAATAAATCATGAAAACCTTTATCAAGTCTGTAGTCTTTTTATTTATTATTCCACTTCTTTTAAATGCCCAGGTATCGGTTGTTGGTGAACTCAGTCAAGATTTAGTGGTGAAGCCAGGGGGTGAATACTCTGGTTCTATAATAATCAGGAACGATACCAACGAACCACAAGAAGCGAAAGTTTATCAGACCGATTACACATTCCAATGGAATGGAACGAACAATTATGGTGAACCGGGGAAATTACCCCGTTCAAATGCAAAGTGGATTACATTTAGTCCGGCCTTTATTACATTACCACCAATGGGAACCATAACCTTACACTATACTCTGAATGTTCCCAAAGAATCGCAGAATGCTACCTTGGCTGGAACCTATTGGAGTATGTTGATGGTGGAAGGAATTGCTAAAGGTTCAGCGGAATCTTCCGCGCCCCAAAATGGTCAGATGGGAATAAGGCAAACAATTCGCTATGGTATTCAGATAGCTTCTACAATTGCCAAAACGGGGACTAAGAAGATTCAATTTCTCGCCGCAAACATTGTCCAAAAGGAAGATGGAAAGCGTCTTCTGCAAATCGATATCGAAAATACAGGTGATATTGGTATACGGCCAGATGTCTATGTAGAACTCTTTAACGATCAAGGAGTGTCGCTTGGTAAGTTTTCAGGAGTGAAAAATAGAATTTATCCTGGTACATCTGTCCGAGAATCAATTGATGTAAGTAGTGTAGAAAAAGGTACATATAAAGCACTTGTAGTAGTCGATACAGGTGGAGATGATGTATTCGGTTCTCAATACACACTAAAATTTTGAGCGCTTGTCTTGAAAATCTGGCTGACACAGAGTCCGGTCCAGTTAGGCCGGATTTTTTTTAGTATTCTCTTTTTTGTACAACTCAGTGTAGCACAGAAACAAGAAGTATTTGCAGTTCGTCCAGTATCTCAAACTATCGTAGAAACTGCACCGGGAAAAATTATTGCTGCAACATTCAGAGTCACTAATCTAACACCACAAAATCAAACGTATGCTGCTTCAATTGTACTACCTATAGGCTGGAAACAAGTAACTAGAGAGTTCCCATTTGAAATCCAGGCAGGCGAGGCTGACGTACGACTTATTTCATTCTCAATACCACCTGATGCCCAGGCTAATCGATATGAGATTCGATATAAAGTTAGAAATAATGACGATCCTGAGCTTGAAATGGAAACCTCATTGAGTGTTCAAATTGTAAAGGTTGCGGAACTAGAACTGAAACCTATGAATTCACCAAGGTTTTGTGTCGCCGGAAAGACTTTTTCAGTAGAGTTCCTTTTAACAAATCTCGGGAATGCCTTGGATTCGGTACGATTAAGGTCACGGAGTTCGTACGACTATTCTACACAAATAGACTCTTCAGTTGTTCATTTATCACCACGAGAAAGTCGTGAAATAAAAGTAAAAGTTATAACGGAAGAAAGTTCTACTAAGTTAAATCATTCGCTTGAATTGGAAGCAAGATCAGGGCAAAATCCGAAAGTCAAAACTAAGACATCTAGTGTTGTAGATATTATTCCACATACTACAAAACCTGAAATAGATTACCTAGAATATCCAGTTTCCGTAAGAATGCGAGGAGTTGGCGAAAGAGATCAATTTGCTCCTCAACTAGAAGTTAACGGATATGGTAGCTTGAATGAAAAGAAGACAGACAGGTTGGAATTCCTTATTCGAACTCGGGAGACGCAATCAGTTTCTGTGTTGGGACAAAGAGACGAATATAAAATCGGATATCGTGTGGATAATCTGGAGCTTGTTGCCGGAGATCAGAATTACGCACTCTCACCATTAACAGAAATGGGAAGGTATGCGACTGGGATCGGTGCAAGAACTAAATATCGCTCAATGTCCACCGGCGGATTTTATAATACTACAAGATGGGGCTATGCAAGTCAGAAAGAGTTTGGAGGTTTTTTTAATTATCAGCTTCGCAAAGAAGCAACTCTCGGATTAAACTATCTGAGTAAAAGAGAGCAATTCAATAGTGATATTGTAAGTTTTCGGGGACTTTTTATACCATTAAAAGGCAATGACCTTGATCTTGAATTTGGTACGAGTACGAAAGATGGTGCTCGGGATAATGCCTATTCAGCTCAAATTGTTGGCAACCAGCGCTGGATATCTTATGATCTACGTTATGTTAAAGCGGGTCCGGAATATAGTGGATACTATCGTGACATAAATTTCCTATCGGCCAGTTTAAATGTTCAGCCAAAGCAAAATTGGCGTATTCAATCCTATATCCGAAGGGAGAATCGAAATCTGGCACGCGATACAAACCTAGTTTATGCACCACATAATGAATCGTACCAGATTGGGGCAGGTTATTCGGATTTTATTTCAGTGAATTATTTGTACGACAGTCAGCGCGATCAATTCGATAGTTCTAAGTACAATAGTAGGAATAGTACCATACAAACTCGAGTGGGCTATAATTTACCTTTTGTAAATCTCTCAGCAAATTTTGATTTTGGAGGAATTCGGGACGAACTGCATTTTAAGAATTCGCCCTATAAACGGTATGCACTTTATGCAAGCACAAATTTGAGTTCTAAACAAAATTACAATATATCTCTTGAATACACTACCAATCGGGATATATATACTGGAGAAGATCAGCAACGGTTGGCTGCAAATCTGAGTGCAGGAATTCAATTCGGAGAATCGACACAAGCACATTTGAATGTCTATGGAAGTCGTTTGAATGCCAATACTACGGTAACATATAGCATGTTTGATGCTACTTTAGAACACGTGCTACCATTTAAACATAAACTGTCTCTTCATGGACGTCTCACTGCAATGACTCCTTCCACAACGAAAAATGATATTGCCTACGCCTTAGAGTATGCAATACCTATTGATGTCCCGATCAGAAGAATAACTGGCGTCGGTCAATTACGCGGTTCAATAGTTAACGAACGTGGAATAGGTATAAAAGATGCATTGATTAATGTAGGTGATCGTGTCGCTCTTACTGATAAGGATGGTTCATTTTACTTTGCATCGCTAAATCCTGGATCAGTTTATCTTATAGTTGATAAGGCAAGCATTGGACTTGATCGGATAACAACACACGCGATGCCTATGGAGTTGGTCATCAGAGGCGGCGAGGAAACAAAATTAAAACTATCGGTAATCCGGAGTGCGAAAGTCACGGGTTATATATCTTTGTTAGGCAAGAAGGAACGAGAATTTACAGACACTTCATCAGCACTTGTTGAACTTGGTGGAAAATCAGGTGTGTTTCTGGAAATGTCGCAAAGTGGAGAAGTTCTTAGAAGAGTCACTGATAGTCGAGGTAGATTTCAATTCACAGATTTACGACCGGGTAACTGGGTACTCAAAGTAGTTGGCGGTGACATTCCAGAAAATCATAGTATAGATCCTGAGTACATTGACTTTCAATTGAATGCAGGTGATAAGAAAGATACAACCATAATACTCAGACCGCGCAAAAGAGCTATCCGAATGTTACAAGAAGGTGCAGTGCTTCAAGTAGTTACCCCAGAGGCGAATAAGCCGCAAAGTATACCTGCACAAACTGAAAAACAATGTGTCGTATCGTATTCTGATTCCCGAAAAGGGTATGTACTTCAAATTGCATCTTTGGCTTCAAAATCAGCTGCAGATAAATTTGCACAAAGGGCAGAAAGTATATCGGGACGTGAGGCATACATAGAACCTGTAAGTATTTCCCCTAGAGGAATGCGATACCGTGTTTTCATTGGAGTCTTTAATACAAACGACGAGGCTGTTGCTTTCTGCCGTAAATATAATTTCGAATAGCTTGTTCCTTAAGTAGTAACCTCAATTATCCCCAATTTTACGCTATTTTCTAAGGCGGTCAGAATATTCCTACACCACTAAGAAAAATCCTAAAATTAACTTGAACATTCCTTTTTTTTTCATTACTAATAAACCCAGAGACTCTTTGAGAATTGCTCTTTTATAGATGTGGGTGTTGTTCATACGAAAGGGGACGATGAAACAACGTGATGAAAAAATAAGCATAGCTCTGCTAGGGGGAAGGATTAGGATTCAATTCCAAAAATCCTTTATTGGCGTTTTTCTACTCACATTATTCCTACTGATAAACTCATCGACATCGTTCACTCAAACTCATAGTTCATCTGCAAGTCAACGAATCACACTCGAAGTAAAACCCATCAGTAAAATTTCTGTATCAGGAAATCCTAATCCACTCATTATCAAGACAGATGCTTCGTTTACAGAAGAATATTCGGTCAGCGATGAAAATACAAGATATAATCTTTTCACGAATTTAGATAATATGAAGATCGTCGCGTCAATCAGTGATCGGATGCCTACAGGAACAAGTTTGAAACTTAAGGTTGACAATGATCGAGCTACAAGTGCAGGGTTAGTAGATATAACAGATGCAATGACTCCAGTAGAGGTTGTTACAGGAATCGGACGTGGTAATGATCTCGATCAGAAGATTTGCTATACTTTCACGGCACAGGGAAATGTGTCTGAAATCCCAAACCAATCCAGAATAATTACATTAACATTGACAAATTGATTGATCGATGATAAGGTGGAAAGAAATATTTTTTGTGTTCGTTCTAATACTCGGTGTATGTAATATCATGTTCGCACAAACCACATCGACTTCGACGCAGACAGTGATGTTCGCAGTCGAGCGATCCATTTCTCCCAACCTCAATATCTCATCAAATAAAAATAGTCTTTCTATATCGAGTGAGAATACTGAACTCCAGACACAGTTAAATCGGCAATCATTGAAAATGACTGTTTCGGTTGCAAAGAGCGATAAGAATTTTGAGACTGACAATCAAACAGAAAAATTCAGTTCATCTAGTAATATCATGTCGACTTCAACCTCTCATTTGGATCTAGGATCGCTAATTCAAACGGAACAGTCATCCGTTGTTTTAAATTCTTCTGTGATTCTTACAATCACTGAATAGGATTTTTTACTTCCTTCAATTTCAGCGACAATTTTTCTCTCTTTTTTCCGGGATAATTCTTATCTTTTTACAGTTTAAAATAGCATCAGTTGATAACCATATCCAGAGTAGGAGGATTTATGAAGGGAAACGAAAAAATTCTTTCGACATTGAATGATTTGCTTGCTGAGGAACTTACAGCGATAAGCCAATACATGGTTCATTCGGAGATGTGCGATAATTGGGGATATGAAAAACTCCATAAAGCAATTGAGCACCAAGCAATCGACGAAATGAAACATGCTGAGTGGTTAATAGGAAGAATATTGTTTTTAGAGGGGACGCCAGTAGTTTCGAAGTTAAACCAGATGAAAATAGGAGCTACGATACCTGCCATGCTGGAATATGACAGTAGCGGAGAGCACAATGCTGTACAACTCTATAATAAAGCAATCACGCTCGCACTGGAAGTTGCTGACAATGGAACTGCGGATTTGTTAACAAAAATTCTACTTATGGAAGAAGAACATGGCGATTGGCTGGATAAACAACGCGACCAAATTAAACAAGTCGGTTTAGAAAATTATCTAACTAATCAAGTTGGCGAAGGCGGGAAGTAATTCAAAGCCAAACAGAAATATTAAAATTCAATCTGGGATGAATTAGGTAATTCTATTCATCCCTTTTATTTATCACCCTATCCGAATCCAATCTTCGTTTTTCTTTTTAATATTGTAAATACGGATTGATTATTATGTTGAAGGCATTTGGTATTTTATAGATTTCTACCCACAATTTGTTATACCTCGAATATGAATTAAATTCGTTGAATCACAATGTTGAATGAGGGAAAACACCTATCTTTTTAAAACTGCCAAATGCTTGCATCCATCTCGGAAATCTTGTAGCTTCATTTCAGCGAAAAAGAGACGAAAACGAAAATGGATAGTAATATTCATACGGTAAAATCTCAAGCTGCTCATGATTCTTTGATGAAGTGGATTTTCTTCGTTCTACCATTATACATACTAATACTTCAACTTTCTTTTACTCATTCTTCATCTGCACTTGATCCTCAGAAACAGATATCTCAGTATGGGTATAGTGTTTGGTCGCGTCAGAATGGTTTGCCAGCGAATACTGTAAATGTCATTATTCAAACGCAAGATGGTTATCTCTGGCTAGGTACGACGGCCGGTCTATTGCGTTTCGATGGTGTAAGGTTTGAAGTAATTGGAACAGATACATCAAGCATAGAAAACCGTGAGGTTATAACGGCACTTTGCGAAACGAAAGATAGTAGTCTATGGATCGGAACTGCGTATGACGGCGTACGACATCTGAAACATGGAAATTTGATTCCTTGCAGAATAGAGGATGGATTTCCGAAGAAACCAATCAAATCGTTACTAGAAAGTAAAACCGGACACCTCTGGATTGGATCTTCTGATGGCCTCTTCGAATATTATCAGGGACGATGTAGACAAATCCCTATTAAACACGAATATATAACAAGTATAGCTGAAGATGATGGCGGCCAAATTTTTGTCGGTACTGGTAAAGGAGTGCACTTTTTCAGAGAATCACAGCTAAAACAAATCAATAGTATTTTTAAAAAAGATGTTTTGCCAGATGAACTTATCACGAGCCTTGCTGCCGATCATCAAGGAAAAATGTGGATCGGCTCGCACAATGGTTTAGTCTGCTGGAGTGGGGAAAAGAATGGCAGACAGGAAATTTCAGAAGTCAACAAGCCTATTGATATTGCATCGATTTTGCAGGATCGTCATAAAAATATTTGGGTTGGCACAACAGAAGGAATCTATCGATATTCTAATTCAAAATGGGCACGCTTTAATGCTTCTCAAGGTTTACTAAGTGATAATATTTTAAATATTTTGGAAGATCAAGAAGGAAGTATTTGGTTTTGTACTTCGGAGGGCTTATGTCGGCTAAGAGATGTCCATTTATTAACCTATACTATTCAAGAAGGTCTTGTTAATAATGCTCTTACGAGCATTCTTGAAGGAGTGGATAACTCATTATTTTTTCTTAGTGCTGCAGGTGGCGGAAGTGTAGTAAGGATGAAAAGCGGATCACTCATTAAAATTCCCAATTCTCCACCTGTCGGACCAGCATATCTTGCACAAGACGGTAGTATTTGGACATCATTGTCGGGATCATTAAGTCGATTCAAAAACGATAAGTTTATAAAATATAGCACATCTTCCGGTCTGCCTAATGTGTGGATATCGGCGATTACAGAGGATTCAGCAAGTTTGATCATTTATTTGGATCGTATAGGAGTGCGAAGATTTTTTAACGGTAGGGTGGAACCATTTCGACTCGCCGATGGAAAGGAATATTCTTCGATTGATTATGTCTCGTCCTTTTTTCGGAGTTCAGACGGAATTCTATGGATTGGAACCTCGAACGGTCTCGTGAAGATTCAAAACGGAAGAAAAACAACCTATAATAAAAAAGATGGCTTGGTTGATGATTGGATTGGGTCATTCTTTGAAGATCGACCGGGAAGTCTCTGGATTGGATCTCCTCGAGGCGGTATTACACATTATCGAGATGGCAGGTTTATTGCTTATCAAACAAAGACGGGCCTATTTACTAATGAAATCTATGGTGTATTGATTGACGACAACGCTGATGTTTGGATGAGTAGTCCACGCGGTATCGGTTGGATACACCATCAGTCTGTTTATGAATATGAGGTTGGAAAAATCAATTCTGTTACATCACAAGTACTCACTACTGCAGATGGAATGAGAACAGATGAATGTTTTGGTACTTGGCAACCATCAGCTTGGAAAACACATGACAATAAGCTTTGGTTTGCAACACTTAAGGGCGCAGTAATGATAGATCCGAAAGTTTTTAAGAGTAATACTGTTCCTCCGCCGGTTTATATTGAACAAGTTATTGTGGATTTGCAGGCAGTAAAATTAGATCGATTTGAACCACTACAACCCGGTACAGAAAAAATCGAATTTCATTATACTGCCTTAAGCTACCTCGTTCCTGATCGTGTACTCTTCAAATATAAACTGGAAGGATATGATCGCGAGTGGGTCGAAGCTGGAACTCGGCGCATTGCATATTATACAAATCTCTTCTTTGGCAAGTACACTTTTCGGGTAATGGCCTGTAATAATGATGGAGTATGGAATGAAATTGGTGCGAGTTACTCATTCGAAATATTACCGCATTTCTATAAGACAGCATGGTTCTTAACGATCTTGCTGATTATTTTCTCAGGAGTAGTATTTGGAATATATCGTGTGCGTGTGTGGCAACTTCTCCAGCGAGAGAAAGACCTGGAACGACGAATTCAAGAACGGACTAGGCAGCTTGAATTTGCCAACAAAGAATTGGAAGCCTTTAGTTATTCCGTTTCTCATGATTTACGTGCGCCACTCCGAAGTGTGGATGGATTCAGTAGCGCATTGTTAGAGGATTACACAGATAAATTGGACGATCAGGGAAAAGACTACTTGCAGCGTGTTCGGGCAGCGAGCCAGCGCATGGAATGTTTGATTGATGATATTTTGAATTTGTCGCGTGTGATGCGCAGCGAAATGCAACGCGTGCCAGTTGATCTGAGTGGGCTTTCACAAGCAATCTCTATCGAACTCAGTCGCACTCAACCCAACCGTGTAGTAACCTTTGATATTACTCCGGATATGAATATTGTTGCAGATCGTAATCTTATGAGTATAGTAATGGAGAATCTTATTGATAATGCTTGGAAATTCACCAGTAAACACCCAACTGCGAAAATCGAGATTGGTGTCACATCACACGATGGTCAGAAAGTGTATTATGTACGTGATGATGGTGATGGATTTGATATGGCTTATGCGAGTAAGTTGTTTGGAGCTTTCCAACGGATGCATAGTCCAGCTGAATTTAGCGGTACTGGAATCGGACTTACAACGGTTCGACGAATAATAAATAGACATGGCGGACAAGTTTGGGCTGAAGCTGAAAAAGATAAAGGTGCGACATTTTATTTCACAATACCATTATAGTAAAGGTGAGCGATGAAGAATAAAATCATTTTACTTGTTGAAGATAATCCTGACGATGTATCACTCACGTTGCGTGCGTTCAGAAAGAATAACATTGCGAAT
>Ga0233423_10001809_pt1 | contig 10585 bp, 8 predicted proteins | sample Watercolumn_Mata_FD_180713 | JGI IMG/M metagenome (GOLD analysis project Ga0233423, IMG submission 180713) | Freshwater microbial communities from Lake Matano, South Sulawesi, Indonesia - Watercolumn_Matano_2014_112_MG | ecosystem: Environmental > Aquatic > Freshwater > Lake | place: Indonesia... | reverse complement strand
CCTTGGCCTTGGCCAGGCCCATGCCGAGCGAGCCGGTATTCGCTTCGATGCCCGGAATTCTGACGTCGGGATTGCCATCGAGCCCGCCCAGCCGCCTCAATTCGAGGAGTTTCCCTTCGGGCAGGATTCCGACCGCGGCCAGGAGCGCATACAAACCCGGCACATCATGTCCCTTCGACGAGAAATAGACATCCCTGTCGGGGGAATCCAATCCGACGGAGAGGACGTTCAGCTCATGCAAATAAAGATAGGTCACGATGTCCGCGGCACTGAAACTCGAGCCGAGATGACCCGAACCGGCCGTCTTGACCGCGATCAGGGTATTGAGTCGGCACATATCGGCGAACAGCCTCAGTTTCGTCTCGTCATCGCCGGATGCGGCTCGAACCCGGTCGAATTCCGACCGCGGGATTAAAGATCTGGACATGACGACATCCTCTCTTTCACTTCCGGGAGCGGCATGGAATTCGAGCCGCCCACCGAAGGAACCGATCCTCAGCCCCCTCGAGTGTTCCATTACTATGGGTTTGTGAAATCCGGTTAAAGATCTCGTGAAGAGAATCTATCGTCGTTCGCCGAAAACCCATCATCGCTTCATCCGCGATTCACGGTCCCGGCTTAATATGGGCCGAATTCATGTCCCGGGACTTGTTCAAAAAGGCGCTCTGGATCGTGCCTCTCGGCGTGGCCGTCAACGTGGGATTCTCGTTCCTCAGGACCGATCGGACCGCTGTGGGCGCACTCTCCGCGTTCTCGTGGAGCTATCTCGGGCTGGCGTTCGGCTTGGGACTCGTCCCCTGGTTCATCGGATCGTTGCGGGCGACGCTGTGGTCGCGCTTCTTTGGCTGGCGACTGGGCTATCCGGATCATTTCCAGACCGTCATCGTCGGGGAGCTCGGCTCGGCCCTGGCTCCGGCAGCGATGGGCCAGAACGGCTTTAAAATCCTGATGCTGGCCCGAAAGGGATTGACGGCGAGTCAGGCGGCATCCCTGGTGGCCTTGACGACGGGGGAAGATTTCTTCTTCTTTCTGATCGCCATGCCCTCGGCCTTGGCGCTGTCCTCCTCCTCTGACCGTTCGGCCATCGGCCGAATGATCCCCCGGATCGGCCCCGGAGGGTGTTTCGCTCTGGCGGCTGGGATCGTTTCGCTCGCGATCTATTGGGGATATCGGCGCCGGAGAACTGGACACTTCGCCGCAAATAGCGAGCCGGACACCTCATCCCCGCCCCGCCGGTTCGCCGATTTCCGGACGGATTTTTTCCGGACCTTCCATCTGATCGGTCGGCGGGGAAAATGGATGTTCGGCCTCATGTTGGGATTGGCCGCGGTTCAATGGACTTGCCGCTATACGGTCATTTCGGCGCTTCTGGCGGGACTCCATATGCCCGTCTATCCCGTCAAATATTTCCTTTTTCAATGGATCGTCTTCACGATCGCGACGTTCACTCCGATGCCCGGCGGAGCCGGAGGCGCTGAAGCGGCGTTTTGTCTGGTTTACAGCCCTTACGTTCCCTCCGGCCTCATCGCCATGGTCATGGTCGCTTGGCGCCTTTTAACCTATTATTTCCAAATCATCCTGGCGGCCGGGTGTTATTCGTGGATGCTGGCCCTCTCCCGCCGCCCTCCCTTTCCCCGCTCCTTGGCACCGGATCGGAGCCGTCCATGATCAGGATCGGCCATCGAGGGGCGATGGGTCACGCGCCTGAAAACACTCTGGCCTCGATCCGGCTCGCCTGGGTCCTGGGCGCCGACATGGTCGAAGTCGACGTCCGGACGTGCCGGTCCGGAGAGCCGGTTCTGATCCACGATGAAACAATCGACCGGACGACCGACGGCCGCGGCGCCGTTCGGGACCTGACGTTCGAGGAGATTCGAAGATTCGACGCGGGAGACGGAGAAACCGTTCCCTCGCTCGCCGAAGCCTTGGAGCTCGTCGCGCCTCTCCGGAGGATCAACATCGAGTTGAAAGACGCGGGTGCGGCGACGGCGGCCGTTACGATTCTGGCCGATCGACCCGCGGCCGGGACCGGCGCGCCTTCCCTGCTCGTCTCCTCCTTTGATTTGGGGATCCTCCGGGATTTCCACCGGCTTCGTCCGGATCTCCCCGTCGGGGCGTTGGTCGAGGGCGATCTCGAGCCCGTCCTCCGTCTGGCCGAGGAAATCCCCCTCTTTTCCGTTCATATGAGGCCGGAAACGCTGACGCGTCCCCTGTTGGAGAGGTTGTCGGGCCGGGGATTGGCCGTCGTCGTCTTCACTGTCAACGACCCGCGGGAACTCTGGCGTCTGAAGGCCTGGGGCGTGGCCGGCATCATTTCCGACTATCCCGATCGTCTCATATAGCCTTGCGGTTCGGCGTCCCGCCGGCTCCCGGGAAAGAGGGGCGGCGGGCCCGAAGGCCCGCCGCCGGAGAAACAACTCGGGCGTCGGACGGCGTCAGGCATTCCGTCAACGGCGTTCCGGTCGACCCCGAAGGCGGAGCGATCTCCAGGATCGCGGCGATTGTCGGGGCGACGTCGAAGAGAGAGACGGGACGAAGGACGACGCGGGCCGCGAGGGCGCGCCCGTTCCATCCCAAGGGAACCCGAACGTCGTAGGCATAGGGTGAGCCGTGGGTTGAAGCCCACAGGGTCGCGTCGTCATACAGATACCAGTGCGGCTTCTGGACGAGGATGATCCGGCCCGTCCGTTCCGGATGAACAGACGAGCGGACGGCCGCGAGGATCGGCGCGTCCGGGATCCGGCCGGCTAAAAGATCGTTCCGGGTCAACGCCCAGGCGACGCCCGGTTCCTTGGCCAGATATCCGGCCGCGGCCGATTCGACGTCTTCGACCTTGAGACCGGCGCGGGTGATCGCCCGGACATCCAAAAAAAAGGCCGGCGTCCAAAAGCCCGTGACCGGATCGAAGCCGATCTTGAACCGGGCGCGGAGGTGTTCATTCATCCGGGCTTGGATCTCCGCCGCGTCGAGACGACCGCTTTCGAAACCGAGCGCCGCCCGGGCTTCGGGGATTTCATCGACCCCGTGATCGGAAGCCAGGACGATCAGGACGCGGTCGCGCCCGGCGGAACGGTCGGCCGCGGCGAAGAGGCGTGTCAGCAGAGCGTCCAAGCGGAGGACTTGATCTTCGTATTCCAGGCTCGCCGGGCCGAAATAATGCCCGATGTAATCCGTGGCGGAGAGACCGACGGCCAACACGTCCGGGGCGTCTCCCCGGCCCAACGCTTCATTTTCGAGCAGCGTTTCGGCGAATTCAACCGTCAACTCGTCGCCGAAAGGCGTGTAAGTCAGCTGATCGTACAAATCAGGACCGGGGGCCGGGGCCAGGGAGTGCGGAAAGGTCGTCCCCAGATTCCTGGGGCCTTTTTCCGCGGCCCGGTCATCGTCGTCAATCCGGAGATACCGGCCGCGTTCGCCGGCCAAGCGCCACTGACCGCCCCGATAACGGTCCGCTTTTCGGGACGCGTTCCAGGCCGCGACCCAGGAGGGATAGGCATCGTAATAAAACGTACTGGTCACGAATTCGCCCGTGTCCGAGGCGAACCAGAAGGCCTTGCCCATCCGACTGGCGGCCAAAATGGCCGCCCGGTTTTTCAGGGAAACGGCGAACACGCGCGACCGTCCTCCCGAAGAGAGGACGATTTCATCGCCGAAGGTCGTCGAGGTGAGAAGGCGAGGCGAAACGCCCTCGTGCGCCTTCGGTTTCCGACCGAGGATCGCGTGCCCGGGATCTTCGAGGCAATACACGCGATCACCCGTTTCCGGATCGGCCCAGTCGTTGGCCGCGATGCCGTGTTCGGCCGTCTGCGCTCCGGTGAACAGGACGGCATGACCAACGGCGGTCAATGTCGGAAAATGACCACAGCGGGCCTCGGCATACCAAATTCCCTGATCCATGATCCGCCGGAATCCTTCCGGTCCGAAGCGAGGCCTGATCTGCGAGAGAATGTCCGGACGGAGCTGGTCGACGACGACGAAGAGGACCAGGCGTGGCGACGCGGCCTCGCCGTCTGTCGGCGCGGGAACCGCCGTCCTGCTCCGGCAAGCGCTCAAAGCCAGGCCGGCCAGAACCATGGCGGTCAGGAATCGGCCGAGCCTGAGAGGACATCTCCTGTCGGTTTTCATCTCGGCTTTATTCTCTCTCCCGATTGTGAACGCCCGTTGAAGAATCGGCATGCGGAACGTTAATTCCGCGGGTCCGACGCTCATCGCGCCGCGTGCTTGGACGAACCGTTCCCGGCCGCAGCCAGAGTCCATTCGTCGGCGGCTTCGAAGACAACGGACGAAGGCCTGTCGACCAGGCGGACCGCCCGGACGACGACTTCGTCCGGCCCGATCTCTAGTTCGCAGAAGTGGAAAAATCGAAGGAATGGACCGGTGAAGAGGTCTTCATACCCCCTGAAGCTCGGGGCGGTTCGAACGCGGAATCGCCTTCCTCCTCCGCCTCCGGAAACGACGAAATGCTTCCCTCCCCTGAAGAAATGCTCGTAGAATTGGCCTGGGCGCAGGGGATGACCGTTGAAATCCTCCGCGTCATCTTCGCGGCGGAGGGGAATCCGGGCGACCGAGCCGCTCAGGAACCCAGGCGACCTGGCATTTGCGGCGGAAGGTTTTTTCAAAGAGATCTTTTTTGCGGGCCAGACTCCCCCGTTCCTCTTCGATGTCACCCACGTGCGATCCGATCAGGTTGACCCGGCGAGGCCCCGCTTTCACTTCGAGGGATTTCACAACGCCTCTGTGCGAGGCGTCGAGCGAATCGGCAATCCTCAACAGGGCTGCCAGGGCGAAAACGGTCTTCCGCTGGTAGAACTCCAATCCGGCGAGATTGGAATGCCCCTTATCCGGAAGGCCGTTGTGATAGCGGACAACGCTTCCCACGATCTTTCGTTCTTCGGAGGTCATGGGCAGGGCCCGATCGTTGAGGACGATCTCCATGCTCCGCTTGTGATGCTCGTCCGGGGAGGTCGACCAGCCTGTGTCATGCAACCAAGCGGCGCAGGCGAGATGATATCGCTCCGTGATCCCCAGCCCATGAAGGCCTACCAACGCGTCGAAAAGGGACATGGAGAGGGCGACGACGTTGGCCGAATGGACGTCTCCGGGAAGATAGGCCTTCGATGCGTTCCGGATTTTCGAGATTTTCTCTTCCTTCGTCAACAAGGATATGCGTCGGTCTTCTTCCCGAATTTTCTCCAGCGACAAACCGGCCAGGACGGTCTGGACGATTTCTTCCGGCGACGCATACTTCCGCATTTCTCGGGCTGCGGCGCCGAGGTCGTAGGCCACCCGGAAGATTTTGACGCCGAAGGGCTTCAAGGTGATCAGGGCATAGGAGGCCCTGGGATCCCCATCCGCCGGACGGCCGACACTTCCGGGATTGAGATGGAGTCCGTTCGCCAACCGCTGCACCGAGGGATGATGAGAATGGCCGGAAATCAATACGTCCGCCGAGGCATCCCGTAGGAAGTCCTCGACAAGCGCCGCCTCGGTTTCGTCGGTGAGTTTCTCGTCCACGGACCTGGGCGAGCCATGGGCGATGAGAAAGACTTTCTCCCCAATCTTCACTGTCAGGCGGGTAGGTAGAGAGGTGAGGAACGTCCGGCTCGCGCCCGAGACCCTCCTTGGGTTGAACGCGGCCGGGGAAGGTCCGGGTTTCTCGGCCCGGAGGACCTCCAGGTCGTAATTGCCGATCACGGACAAGACGTCTTCGGACTTGAGTTTTTTCACGACCTTGTTCGGAAAGGCGCCGATTCCGACGATGTCGCCGGCACAAATGAACAGGTCCGTTTTCCGTCTCCGGGCCTCCCGGACGACCGCCTCCAGGGCGGGGAGGTTCGCATGGACATCCGCGATCGCCGCCGCCCGGCGGAACGATTCGGCGGGCAGCGACAACAGGTCCCCGCTTCTGTCCCGGACGGAATCAAGAACCGTGCGCATCTGTTTTTCTTCCCAGAAGCGGACGAATTCGGCATGGAGTTCCGCCCGACGACGAACGACGAAATCCCGGAACGCGGCAAGGGATTCTTCCAGAATGGTGTCGTTTCCGCATTCCCGTCGAGCCGCCTCGATGGACCCGGGAACGGCCGCTATCCAGACATCGAGGTCGTGCAGCTCGCCCAAGACATCCTTGAGCTTCTTGAAGGCCTTGATCTCGGTCTTCAGCCGCCCGCGGTGGAGGGGGGCGAATATTTCCATCGTGTAGCGGAGCCTTTTGGCGGCGATCCTCAACCGGTGATGCTCCTCGGCGGCTTCGGCGCGGCGGACATGAGGGAAGAATTCCATGAGTTCGGCGTAGCGGGTTTTCAGAGCGCCCTGGGCGGCGCGTCGGAGCCTGAGCGACCGGTAGAAGCTCCTTTTGCCGCCTGGCTTCGTCAGGTGCGTCCGGCACATCCCTCGGAGTTCTCCCAGCGGTCCCGCCGAAGCCAGGCCGCCCAGGTTTTCGACGACGGCCTCCTGAAGCTTCCGGCGATGGTCGGCCCGGTTTCGAAGGAGAAAACGGAGGGCGGGCTCCATGGGCCGGGCCTCGGGGTGGGAACGGAGATTCTCGAGAAAGGCGATCTGGACGTCCGTGTCCCGGGCGGCCCCAAGGGAGCGGGTCAGTCCTTGGAGGGCGCGCCTGTCCCTCTCGACCGACTCGCGCGGAAAACACTTCTTGAACAAGGAGAGGGCGGCGCGGAGACGGCGGGAGGCGACCCGGAGCTGGTGGACGGACTCCGGGTCGCTCATGGCCCGGGCGCCCTCGATATGGGCCTCGAGAGCGTCGAGGTACCGGAGAAGGACCCGGGCGGCGAAAGGGCCCATCTCGTCAGCCGATGTCATGCCAGATCCCCCGGTGTTCGATGAGCCACTTCTGGGAATCAAAGCCCATCTCGCCCGCCGGGGGGGCGACGCGCGTCCATTTGCCGTCGGGATTCAGCCGTCTCGACTTCACCGTCTCCGCGAGGTGGACCTTGAGCATATGGTCGAGGATATTCCGTTTCAAACGCAAATCGGAAATCCGGAGGAGGACCTCGACCCGCCGGTACAAATTCCGGGGCATGAGGTCGGAGCTGCCGATCAGGAGTTCGTCGTCCCCGTTGTTCCGGAAATAATAAATCCGGGCATGCTCGAGGAACCGGCCGATGATCGAGACAACGCGGATGTTGTCGCTGACTCCGGGAAGGCCGGGTTTAAGAGAACACAGGGCCCGGACGTTCAAGTCCATCTTCACCCCGGCCATCGACGCCCGGTACATCGCCCGGATGATACTCCCGTCGAGGAGCCCGTTCAACTTCAGAGCGAAATAACCCTCTCCGCCGGCCTTCTGGATTTCGACCTCCCGTTCAATCCGGCGAAGGACCTCGTCCTTGAGGGTTGTCGGCGCGAGCCAGAGATGTTTGTAGTCCTTCTTCTGGGAGTAGCCGGTCAGGGTGTTGAAGACTTCGGTCAGCTCCATTCCGATTTCCGCGTTGGCGGTCAGGTACCCGATATCGCCGTAGATCTTGGCCGTCACGGCGTTGAAATTGCCTGTCCCGATGTATGAATACCGGACGATTTCGTCCCTCTCCTTCCGGATGATCAGGCAAATCTTGGAATGGACTTTTAAGTCTTCCAACCCGTAGACGACATGGACCCCCGCCTCTTCCAAAGAACGAGCCCAGCTGATGTTGTTCTTTTCGTCGAACTTGGCTTTAAGCTCGACGAGGGCCGAAACGGCCTTGTCGTTCTCTCGGGCTTTTAACAAGGCGTCGATGATCGGAGACTCCTTGTCGATCCGGTACAAAGTCATCTTGATCGCCAGGACACCGGGATCCTCGGCGGCTTGGGAGAGAAGATTGACGATCGTCCCGAAGCTGTCATAGGGAAAATAAAAGACATAGTCCCGGCCAGCGACGGCCGCAAAGAGGTCTTTCTCCTCCGCCAATTCCGGTGGGGTGAAAGCCTGAAACGGCTCGTCTTTGAGGTCGGGCCGGTCGAGCTTCAAGAACTGCCAGAAGTCCAGGAGCCCGAGCGGGCCGACGAACCGATAGACATAGTCGTTCGACAGTCCCAGGTTCGAGGCGAACAGGTGTTTGACCTTGGCCGGCATGGAATCGTCGATTTCCAGACGGACCGGCCGGCCCAAGCGGCGGGACTCGATCCCCTCCTCGAGGGCGGTCAACAGGTCGCTCGCTTGATCCTTGGAAATCTCGATTTCCGCATCCCGCGTCGTCCGGAAGGGATACGTCGAGAGGATCCTCATCCCAGGAAAGAGCATTTCGATGTCAGAGGAAATGATGTCTTCGAGAAGGACGAGGTCCAGGTTCCTCGCGTCCTTGATCTGGTTGATCCCGCGTATTTTCTTCCCGTCCTCCGGCACGGCAAAGAATCGCGGAAAAATATCGTTCGGAACCTTGACCCGGGCAAATTTCTCGACGGAGTTCGGTTCTTCGATGATGACTGCCAAGCTGAGGCTGAGGTTGGAGATGAAGGGGAAAGGATGGGAGAAATCCATGGCCAACGGAGTGAGGGCGGGGAAAATATGGTCTCGAAAATACGCCCGGAGGGCGTTCCGCTGGTCGTCGCCAAGTTCGGACACTCGCTTGACCCGGATCCCCTTGGCGGCGAGTTCGACGACGAGTTGCTGCCAACACGCGCTAAACCGTCTCAAGAGGGATTTGATTTCCGCGCGGATCATGCGGAGCTGTTCGGAAGGGGTGGCCTCGTCTTCCGCCAAGTTCAGGCCCCCTTCCTCCACCTGTCTCCGGATCGCCGAAACTCTGACCATGAAGAACTCATCCAGATTGGATCCGCAGATCGCCAGAAATTTCACCCGCTCGAGAAGAGGCTGGGACGAGTCGACGGCTTCCTCGAAAATCCGCGCGTTCAAATCAAGCCAGGAGAGTTCGCGATTGATGTAATACTCCGACGATTTGAGGTCGAACGCCGTCGCGTCGACGGGCTTATCTAGAATCGCCCTTTCGGTTAACCGCTCGGCCATGGCCTCCCTCCCCGTCTCCCTCGTCTTTTCTCTTTCTTCGTTCCGCCAACGTCTCCAAGGCGAGAGGCATTACCGATCCGTCTCGTCCGGGCGAAGTCCTCGGATTTCCGCCGATGAAATCCCGGAGCCAAGGTGCCGGGAGAATCTCCGTCGACGGCCTCAAATCTCTTCGAATCCGACGGGACAAGACATCCCTTCCTTCTGATGAAAGGGACAGGCTCACCGACGACGGATTCGCGGCCAGGAATGCCGCGGCCGGAAAGCCCGGCGAGCGCCGGGCCGAACGCATCGTCGCGACGGGAATCGGTTTTCAAGCGCTTTTCGGTTCTTCTCGCTTGGGAAAGAACCAGATGAAGACCAGGATGTACAGGGCCGCGATGCCGACGAGGATATAGACGATCCGCGAAACGGTCCCGACGCCGAAAATTTTTGCCACGAGGTCGAACCGGAAGGCACCGACCAGACCCCAGTTCAAGGCCCCGATCACGACGAGAACCTCGGCGATCCAGCCCAGAAAACCCTTCTTGCCCATCGCCTTTTCCTTTCCGGCGCCGGCAGCGGCGCCCCGTTACCGTGAATCGGCAGAACGTCGTTGGAGACGCTGCCGGTTCTCAGCTCGATTCGAAGCTTTCCTGGCCGCAGATCGCGAGAGCGGGCTCGAAAACGGGCCGGCGGCGGAGCTTCTGAAGTGATATCCGTTCGCTCTCGTAGATCCGCTTGATCCCGTCGCCCATGGCTTTTTCGATATCGCGGATATCCCGGACGAGACGGTGCATGCCGAGGATCTCGACCGAAGCGGCTTGATCCGTCCCCCACATCGCCCGGTCGAGAGTGATGTGCCGCTCGACGAAACAAGCCCCCAGGGCCACGGCCGCCCAAGTCGGCACCAAGCCGACTTCGTGGCCGGAATAGCCGACCGGGACACCTGGGAATTTCGCCCTGAGGAAGGGGATAACCTGGAGGTTGAGCTCTTCGACCCTGCAGGGATAGGCCGAGGTCGCATGGGCGATGAGAAGATCGTCTGTTCCGAGGAAGGCCACGGCCCGCTCGATGTCCTGGAGTTCGGACATGCCGGTCGAAACGATCAGCGGCCGGCCCGTCGTCCGCAATCTGGCCATCAACGGCGCGTCCGTCAAAGACGCCGAGGGCGATTTGTAGAGCGGCGGGTCGAACCGGGTTAGAAATTCTACCGATTCCTCGTCCCAACAGGAGGCGAACCAAAGGATGCCTTTATCGCGGCAAAAGCGGTCGATGACCGTGAATTCCGCCTCGCCGAATTCCATCCGGCGGCGGTACTCGATGTACGTCATCCGCCCCCAGGGCGTCTCGCGAGAGACGTCCCATTGATCCCTTGGCACGCAGGCTTCCGGCGTTCGTTTCTGGAACTTGACGGCGGCGCAGCCGGCGAAAGCCGCCCCTTCGATCATCTTTTTGGCGATGTCGATCGAACCGTTATGATTGATGCCGATCTCGCCGATGACGAATACCGGTTCGCTCGGACCGATCTTGTGGGGGCCAATTCTGACAGCCGCAGCGGCCATCGTCAGCCCTTTTTCGGCTGGACGGATTCCTCGGCCAAGCTCGCCGCGACCCGGGCGGCGATGAGGAGGTCGGCGACTTCCAGTA
>Ga0233423_10001808_pt1 | contig 10589 bp, 10 predicted proteins | sample Watercolumn_Mata_FD_180713 | JGI IMG/M metagenome (GOLD analysis project Ga0233423, IMG submission 180713) | Freshwater microbial communities from Lake Matano, South Sulawesi, Indonesia - Watercolumn_Matano_2014_112_MG | ecosystem: Environmental > Aquatic > Freshwater > Lake | place: Indonesia... | reverse complement strand
AGAATCGGCTTTTGGCTGGATATGAAAAATCCCTACATTACCTATGAAAATTATTACATTGAAAGCGTTTGGTTTATCCTGAAAAAAATCTGGGAAAAGGGTTTAATTTACAAAGAATTTAAAGTCGTCCCCCACTGCCCGCGCTGCGTTACGACTCTATCCAGCCATGAAGTTGCGCAGGGATATAAAACAATACCTGATAAATCAGTTATTGTTAAATTTCCAATTTCCAATTTCCAATTTCCAAACAAATCCCAAGACCAAAATTCAAAAATTTATTTACTCGCATGGACCACTACTCCTTGGACACTACCCGCGAATGTCGGATTGGCAATAAATCATAAGGTGATTTATTTTAAAATAAAAAATAAAAATGAACAAGTTCCTCATAAACGAGAGGAAAAAATAAAAACGACAAATAAAAGTTCAAAACTAGACGAAAGTAACGTCAGAAGAGAAATGTACATCGTGGCAAAAGATAAACTAAATATAATAGATTTTGAATACGAAATTATTGAGGAAATTAAAGGAAAAGATTTAATTGGCATAAAGTACGAGCCATTATTTAAAAATCCGAATCAGAAGGAAAATGATTTACGTGTGGTGGCGGGAGATTTTGTTTCAACTGAGGAAGGAACGGGAATTGTTCATTTGGCACCGGCGTACGGGGAAGACGATTTGCGGGTCGGAGAAAAAGAAAAATTGTCCGTGATTCATACGGTTGATAATGAGGGCGTTGTGATATCCGGTTATAATATTCCGGGTGAGGGAAAATTTGTTAAAGATGCGGATAAAGATATTATCGCTGATTTGAGAAAACGGAATTTGATTTTTGAAGAAAAAAAACACGAGCATGATTATCCGCACTGCTGGCGATGCGACAGCCCCTTGCTTTACTACGCGAAAGATTCTTGGTTCATTAAAATGTCGGATTTGCGGGATAAATTAGTGGCGAACAATAAGAAAATAAATTGGGAGCCGGAATATATTAAAGAAGGAAGATTCGGCGAGTTTTTGCGCGAAGTTAAGGATTGGGCGATTTCCCGCGAAAGATATTGGGGAATTCCTTTGCCCATTTGGATTTGCGAAAAATGTCAAAAGCAAAAAGCAATCGGCGGCACTAAAGAATTGAACGCAAAAATTGACGATTTGCACAGGCCTTTTATTGATGAAATAAAATTAAAATGCGAGTGCGGAGGGGAAATGGCAAGAACTTCGGAAGTAATTGACGTTTGGTTTGATTCAGGCGCAATGCCCTTTGCCCAATGGGGCTATCCGGAAATAAAAGGAAATGACAAAGAATTCAAAGCGCATTATCCAGCTGATTATATTTCCGAAGCCATAGACCAGACGCGCGGTTGGTTTTACACTCTCTTGGTCGTGGCGAGTTTAATGGAACATTGCGGGGTTGTTAAAGACGGCGCGCCTTATAGAAACGTTATTTGCCTTGGGCATGTTTTGGACAAACACGGCAAAAAAATGTCTAAATCGCGCGGCAATGTTGTTGACCCTTGGGAGATGTGCGACAAGTTCGGAGCGGACACTTTACGCTGGTATTTATACACGGTTAACCAAGCCGGCGACCCGAAAAAATTTGACGTTAAGGATATCCAAGACAAAAACCGCCGCATTTTCGGGACTCTGTATAATTCTTTGGTGTTTTTCCAAACTTACGCGGAAAAAGATTTTAAGCCGAAAAACATCAAATCTAAAAACATTTTGGACAAATGGATTGTTTCGGTTTTTAATTCCTGCGCCAGCAAAGTAATAAATTATTTGGAGAAATACGATGTTGTTTCCGCGGCGCGGGAAATAGAAAATTTCATAGACGATTTTTCCAATTGGTTCATCCGCCGTTCACGGGAAAGATTTCAGCGCCCGAAAAACACCCAAGAGAAAAATGAGGCAACACAAACTTTATATTCCATGCTTTTGGAATTATCCAAACTTATCGCGCCTTTCGCGCCGTTTATTGGTGAGCATATTTATCAGCAGTTGACCAGGAAAAACTTCTCGACCCCGAATAATCTTTCGGATTCAACGGGGCAAGCAAGCTCGAAGAATAAAATTGAAGAGTCGGTGCATCTTTGCGATTATCCGAAACCGGACAAGAAATTGGTTGATAAAAAATTGGAAGAAAGTATGAAACAGGCACGCGAAATTGTGGCAAAAGCACTGGCTTTGAGAATGGAGAAGAAGATTAAGATACGGCAACCAATCGTTTCTCTCAAACTAAAAACTAAAAAAGAACAAGTTCGACTCAATGGTCAAGAAAAACTAAAAACCGAAAAGGGATTATTAGATTTGATAAAAGACGAGATAAATGTAAAACAGATAATTTTTGATGATACGATTAAAAGCGAAATAGAGATTGATACGGAAATGACACAGGAATTAAAAGAAGAAGGCTTGGCGCGGGAATTGGTGCGGCAGGTTCAACAGATGCGTAAAGAGGCGAGTTTTGTTCCCAGCGATGTGATAAGTATTATGTATCAAGTGTCAAGCAGTGAGCGCGAAAAGATATTTAAAAATTGGGGAAAATAAATTAAACAAGAAACCAATTCAAAATCCCTTGAGCCATATAAAGAAGGAGAGAAATTTGACCTGAAGAAGGAAATAAATTTAGAGGGGGAGAAGATTAATGTTGGGATTATAAGAGAAGTATTATAAAAAATAAGGAAAATGGTATTTTAATAATTAAAAAATCCACCGGCGGGTGCGATAAGGTGGACTTTTTTTCGGGTTAGGAATTATTTTGAAGATATGCGGTTTCCCATTTCCATCAGCTCTGCGATTCTTTTTACGGAGACGAGAACCGCGGAGTGGCCCATCTCCATATCTTTTTGGGACGGAAATCTGCAAATGACCCCTACTAATTTGCCACTCGCGGTATAAACGGGTTTTCCGGAATCCCCGTATTGGATTGGGAGTTCGGAAAGGTTAATGGTTCCTTTGTTGTTGTCAATTTTGGCGATTTTTCCCGTCATCTGCCTTGACCATTTCCCCGTTGAAGAAAATGTCATAATGCTTTTTCCGATGGCCGGATTTAATTCCAAAGGGATGTCGTCGAACTTTTCCGACTTAATCTTTAGTAAAAGCAGATCGTCGGTGGCGCAGGCGGCAATAATGTTTGCCTCGCCGCCATTGGCAGAAATTATTTCTCCCTTTGGAAAAGATTTGACATGGTAAACCGTTACAGCAATTCCCGTTTTGATAATCACTCCGTAGCCATGTTTGAAGCAGTCTTTCTGGAAGGTGCCTTTGGTGTAAGCGTCTATGAAAGACAAATTTCTCTCATGGCAAGCCACAGGAATCACCCTTTGCAGCAAAAGGTTTTCCTGTTGGGCATTTACAATTCTAACTGCAGTAAAAGAAAACAGGAGTAATGCCCCGAAAATATTTTTAATCATACTCCCTCCATTTAAGGTAATGCTACTATTCTATCTTATTTTAGCATATTTGTCAATATGAGAAAGGACATAGGCGGATATTTTTATTTTGGAAAAATTTTGATATATTAAAACTATGAAAATACCCGTTTACAAAACCGAGGGGATAATTGTTGGGCGGTTTAATGCGAATGAGTTTGATAGGCTGTTGGTTGTTTATACGAAGGAATTCGGGAAGATTTTGGTTAAGGCGAAAAGTTTGAGGAAAAAAGAGGCGAAGATGAAAGCGCAGTTGGAACTTTTCAATTATGTCCATTTGATTCTCGCCAAGGGCAAAAATATGGATACGATTTCCGGCGTGGTTTTGCTGGACGGATTTCCGAGAATGCGGGAAAATTTGGAGTCCCTGGCAGCGGCTTTTTATATTGGCGAGCTGCTGGACAAGTTGATTGTCGGTCCGGAGCGTGACGAAAGAATCTGGCAGCTTGTTTTAAAAGCGTTTAATTTTTTAGATAGAAGTATTCCCCAATGTCATTCTGACCCCGCACTTGATGCGGGGGAAGAATTTCATCGCGGGCGCCCGTCGAGATCCTTCGTCCCGCTACGCAGGGCTCAGGATGACAATAAACGCAAAGCCCAAATTAAAGAATTGGCGCGAAGGTTTGAGTATAATTTATTGGCTCTGCTTGGGCACCAACAAGAGAAAGAAAAAAAGTCTTATTTGGAAATAATCCAATCTCTAACTGGCGAAAAGATAGAATCGCAGATGTTTTTGTCGCAAGTTTTGGCTTGGGGATAATGCTTTATCGGGGGAGATATTTTATGATATAATTTAGACAAAAAGGGTACAAATTACAAATGACTTACAAATATACAAATATTTGTATATTTGTACAAATTGGTAATTTGTACACAAGTATGTCTTTGGACGAACTGCAAAAAAAACTTTATAGGCCAGGTTCGGAAGTCGGGAATCGGCCGCAAACGCCGGAAAGTTTTGTTCCGGGCCAACAAAGGCAAGCGCCGCAACAGCCTCAATCTTGGCAAGAGCCAAGGCCCAAAAAAAGATGGACCCGGAAAATGGGGGATTTTTTCCGCAATCTTTTCTCTTTTTCGCCTAACCAGAAAAAATGGTTTTTTATCGGAGGAATAATTCTTTTGGTTTTAATAATCGGCTTGGTTGTTTTGGTTTATTATTGGACCTGGTATTCTTTTGACAAAGACTGGGTTAATTTGAGCATTTCCGGGCCGGAAAGAATTTCTAGCGGAGAAGACATAATTTACTTGGTAAAGTATAAAAATACCACCAAAGTTTCTTTAGACGACGCGCAAATGACTTTTTACTGGCCGGAAAATAGTTTGCCGGCAAGCGAACAATTAACGGAAAAAGTTTTTTTAAACAGCATTGCGGCCGGCGAAGAAAAAGAAATTGAATTTAAAGGCAAAGTTGTCGGATTAAAGAACAGCCGCAAAACAGCCAAAGCGTCTTTGAGTTATCAGCCGGCCAAAGTTAAAACGCGCCTGGAAAACCAGGTTGAATTCCAAACTGAAATTATTTCCGTGCCTTTAGTTTTGACTTTTGATTTGCCCGAAAGGACAACCGGCGGACAGCAGATAACCGTTGCCTTGAAATATTTAAACGACGGCGATTCGGCTTTTGAAAATTTGTCGGCCAAAATTGAATATCCTGACGGATTCAAAGTTTCATCCGTTTTTCCCGAACCGCAGGAAAATGTTTGGGAAATCGGAACTTTGGAACCGAAACAAGAAGGGAAAATTTTGGTGACCGGAATAATAGACGGCCAGCGCGGAGACACTAAAACTTTTCGCGCTTACCTCGGCGTTGCCAAAGACAAAGATTTCGCGGTTTACGCGGAAACGGTTAAATCCTCGCAATTGGCCCTGCCCCTTCTTTCGCTTGAGCAGTCGGTCAATAATTCGGATAGCTATATCGCCAATGCCGGCGATTCTCTGGAGTTTAAAATCAAATACCAAAACAACAGCAACCTGGCAATCCCTTCCGTTAAAATCATTGCCAAAATAACTTCTCCGGCGCTGGATTTCACAACCCTTAATTTGAAAGAAAAAGGAAATTTTGACAACAATTCCAGCACCATAACTTGGGACCAATCAAACACCTCCGAATTGAAACAAGTTGACCCGGGCAGGGCGGGGGAGCTGAGCATTGCCGTTAAAGTCAGGGATAATTTGCCGATTAGAAGTTTTAGCGACAATAATTTTGTCGTAACCTGCGTCGCGCACAGCGATTCGGCGAACATCCCCCTGGCTTTAATCAACCAACAAGTGGCGGACACTTCGGAAATGAACATTAAAATCAATAGCCGACTGACCATTGACGCCAAAGGATATTTCCAAGACACACTTTTGCCGAATTCCGGGCCCATTCCGCCCAAAGTCGGGCAAACCACAACCTACACGATTTATTGGCAAATAACCAACTCCTCCAATGATGTTGACGATGTCACCGTGAGCGCGGTTCTCCCTTTTTATGTTCAGTGGGTTAATAAGTTCAAACCAACTTCTTCTATTTTTCATTATGATTTACTCAACAGAAAGATAACTTGGGAAATCGGCAAACTCACCTCGGGCACCGGGATTTTGACTCCGGCAAAATACGTGGCTTTTCAAATTGGCCTGACTCCGTCTTCAACGCAGATCGACCACGTGGTTGAGCTTATAAAACAATCGATTATTTCCGGTAAAGATTCTTTCACCGGCTCTGACCTGCAGGCAACGAACGGAGCGATTTCTTCGGATTTGCCGGACGACCCGACCATGACTTGGGAAAAAGGAAGAGTGGGACAATAAATTAGGGATTAGGGATTTTTTAGTAAGATTTGTGGAATTAAAGACAGGGAAAGTGAACCCTGTTTTTGGTTAATAAAAAAAGAGCCGGATGGCTCTAAAGATTTTTGGCGAGAAATTAGACAAACAAAGTAATATGCCGGCTATTAAAAGGACTGTGCCGAGCAGAATTTTATTTCTTCTTTTTTTCCCAGTTGATGTGTCAATGACTAATCCTTTGTTGTAGCGTTTGATAGTAAAACGATACGATTGGAAAAGATGCCACGCTCCTAAAATAGCCAAGAACATTCCAAGGGATTCCCTGTCAATATGGCTGAAATATGTTAGGAGCGCGCCCAATAAGATTAACAAAGGCACTATAAGAACGCGCAGAATTTCTATGAACATATAAACCCCCAAAGAACGTTTTGGAATGATTATAGCATAAAGGACAAAGAAAAAGAGCCCCGTAGGGGCTCAGGCGGCAACTTGTTGTTGCCGTAATTTTTTTATTTCAGCGAATTTTTCGCCAGCTGCTTGGCAGGCCTCTTGGTAAGCGGATTTTTCTATAAAATCAGTCTTTGCCGCCCATTGGAATCCGCCGTTCCTATCAATAACGAAAACAATTTCTTTTCCGTCATTGAGCAGGATTTCCACTCGCCGCGGCGAAACAACGATAACTTCTCTAACATATTTCACGTTTTCACCTCCAGCAAGATTTAGTTTATTTAAGTTATTCCAATACTATCATAATTTTACATGTTTGTCAATATCAGCTCTATTCTATTTTTCATTGACGCCGAAAATATAAAATGTTAATTTCAAAAAAGATGAGGAGGGCTTGAAGATGAGCGGAAAATTACAAAAGTTAGCCGAAGAGTTAGGAGTCCCTGTTAAAAACATCGGGGATCTAGATCCGGAAATAAAAGAGCTCCTGGAAAATTACTCCAAGCAACATGAAGAGGCGTTACAGAAAGGCGAGGAGTTTAGAGTCAATCCTCTTACTAATGTTTTTGCCAAATGCCCAAATTGCGGCAGCCGGGAATATTTTCCACTTTTCGGGGGGAGATGTAAATATCGCTGCGCCGAATGCGGCACAGACTATGCTTGCGTGGAGGAAGGAGAATACTTCAAGCGCTTGGAGAGAGGGAGATGAGCGATGAGTGTTATGGAAGGAAAATCAGAAGCGAAAAGACCGGAATTGTCGCCGTAGCTTCACCTTCCGACCAATGATTACGATTCGTCATTGGTATCCGCACAACATGCGGTAGAGCGGATGTCGGCGCAGGAAATGATGGAAGCAATGGATAAATTAGCCGAAGCATTTAAATATGTTAGGTGTTAAATGAGGGGCAACCCTCTTTTTTATTGGCCAAATTTCTCACTTGACTATCATTCACGATCGTGAGTGGAAGTAAATTGGAATATTAGAGTAAATAAAAAATTGACCAAAACAGTAAGATGAAATAAGATGAAGGAAGGTAGGAGGTGTGCCATGACAGAAGCAGAGAAGCCGAAAGTATTTTTTGGCATATCCGAGGGGCAGATAGCGTCTTTTGAAAGAAGACGCGCCATGGATCTGGGCGTATTTCCCAAAAATCATTTAGAACTTCTGGTGGAAGCAATGGAAAGAGTTGATCCAGAAGGGAAAATAGCCCACGAGCTTGCGGCGAGATATCAACGAGAAAAAGGGAAATGTTCTTGCGGGAAAGCTATTGCCGGCGAGTGTGATGTATGCAACGCGCCGTGTCCAACTTGCGGCAAAGACATGGTGGCCGGCGTATGCCTTGCGTGCAGGAGAGAAAAACCAGAGTGATGTATAGTATTTAATTAACCGGGGCAATGCCCCTTTTTTATTTGTCTTGAAAATCCCTCCCAACCCTCCTTCGCGTAAAGCTATGGATGGGCAAGTCCTCCCTTTTACAAAGGGAGGAGACAAAAAAATTGACCAAAATGAAGAAATAGCTATAATTAAAATACCTTTGGAGGAATGGGGAGGGCTAAGATGGGTGAGATATTCTTGGAAAATATCAATTTGTTTGGTGCGGACGCACCAGTAGAAAAAATGGAGGAAATTGATAAACCGCCGCGGACATTGCTTATACAAGAATCTTTGGAGTACCAGAGGTTTTTAGAAAGAGGCCGAAAAGCGTTCTTTAATGAAAAAATGAAGTATTAACAGCGGGCTTAAGCCCGTTTTTTATTGACCAAAAAGGATAAATAAAAAAAGCGCCGATTTGGCGCGGAAACGATTACGGTTTGTGGAAGCACCGATTACAAAGGATTCCCTCATCGCCGTCAATCACGCGATCAAAGGCTGGCACCTCTTGGCCGCAACCGGGGCATCCCATTTGTCCGACACCCCAGACGACAATTTCGTAAAGCCCCACCAGATAATCCAGGTTCGAGATAAGGGCAAAAAGGGACCCATCTGGATTTAATTCTTGATAGGTTTGCTTGAGAGTCTTTTGCCAAGAATGCTCTTTCCCCGGAATTCCTTCTGCGAGGTAGTCGATGGCTTGGGCTACGGCTTCCCTTACCCCTTGCCAATCTATTTCATTTTTGTCGGCTTCCTTTAGTTTTTGAAGAACGGTTAAAAACATTTTTCCAATTTCAGCTGGGTTTAACATAGTGGTTGCTCCCCTACTGCCGGAATTTTAATAGAAATTAACATTATTAAATTTTTTAGTCAATATTCTGCTTTTTTATTGACCAAAAGGGGGAAAATTGATATATTGAAAATAGTAATTTTGCTAAAATCCACCCTAGCCCTCCTTTGTAAAAGGAGGGAATAAGAATATGACTTTTCAGGAAATTATCTTAAAACTTGACGAATTTTGGTCTAAAAAGGGCTGCGTAATCCAGCAGCCCTATGATTTGGAAGTGGGAGCCGGAACATCCAATCCCGCGACTTTTTTGCGCGTTTTGGGGCCCGAGCCCTATAATGTCGCTTATGTTGAACCATCGCGCCGGCCCACTGACGGACGCTACGGCAAAAATCCAAACCGCTTGCAGCACTATTATCAATATCAAGTAATTTTAAAGCCCTCTCCCGTTAATATCCAAGAAATTTATCTGGAAAGTTTGGTTGCTTTGGGCTTGGATTTGAAAAAACACGATGTGCGTTTTGTGGAAGACGACTGGGAATCCCCCACCTTGGGCGCTTGGGGTTTGGGTTGGGAAGTTTGGCTGGACGGAATGGAAATAACCCAGTTCACCTATTTTCAGCAAGCGGGCGGCATTGATTTGAAGCCAATTTCCGGAGAAATAACCTATGGATTAGAAAGAATCGCCATGTATTTACAGGAAAAAGACAGCGTTTACGACTTGATGTGGAACAAGGAAATAACCTATGGCGACGTGCACCACAAAGGCGAAGAAGAATGGTCAAAATATAATTTTGAGGAATCCGACCCGCAAATGCTGTTCAAATTTTTTGACATGTGCGAAAAGGAATCAGAGACCTTGATTAAAAAAGGATTGGTTTTGCCGGCTTATGATTATTGCTTGAAATGTTCGCATTTATTCAACATGTTGAACGCGCGAGGAGTAATTTCTGTTTCCGAGCGGCAGAGATATATGGGGCGGGTTAGAAATCTGGCGAAAATGGTTGCTTCATCTTATGTTGAACAAAGAAAAAAAATGGGATTTCCGTTGTTGAGGAAAGCTAAGCCATTAAAATAAATTATTATTTTCCTCCTCCCCTCAGATGAGGGGAGGATTAAGGAGGGGTGTTGAACAATGAGTGATACATTATAACAACACCTCCCTCAACCCCTCCTCAACTCAAACCGGCAACTGCGTTGCCTGTAATTCCTTCGGAATTAAGGAGGAGGGGAGGTTTAGAAAATTTATGAACAAAGAACTTTTATTAGAAATTGGACACGAAGAAATACCCGCCTCTTATATGGGGCCGGCCCTGAGTCAGATTAGGGAAATGGCGCAGAAATATTTGGCTGACGCTGGTTTTAATTTTTCCAAGATTATAACCATGGGAACTCCGCGGCGGATGGTTTTGTGCATTACCAATTTGGAAAATAAAAAAGAGGCAGCAAGTGAAATTAAAAAAATTCTGCCCAAAATTATTTCGGGAATTTCTTTCCCCAAATCAATGCGCTGGCATACCTATGATGTTCGTTTTGCCAGGCCGATTCGCTGGCTGGTTGCTTTATACGACGGCAAGGTTGTTGATTTTTCTTTTGAGGGATTGTCCGTCCAAGGCGGATCCGCCCCGGGCGGAAAGCCAAATAAATTTTCCTATGGCCACAGGTTTTTGGCATCCGGCAAATTTGAAGTTAAAGATTTCAACCAATATCAGCAGGACCTCAAAAAAAGATTCGTGATTGTTGATCAAAAAGAAAGGAAAAATTTAATTAAAAACGAAATTGAATCAAC
>Ga0233423_10001806_pt1 | contig 10593 bp, 9 predicted proteins | sample Watercolumn_Mata_FD_180713 | JGI IMG/M metagenome (GOLD analysis project Ga0233423, IMG submission 180713) | Freshwater microbial communities from Lake Matano, South Sulawesi, Indonesia - Watercolumn_Matano_2014_112_MG | ecosystem: Environmental > Aquatic > Freshwater > Lake | place: Indonesia... | reverse complement strand
CTCGTTCACTAGCTGCGGATTCGCTTTTCCCTTCATCGCTTTCATTACTTGTCCAACAAAGAAACCAAAGACTTGTTGTTTACCACTTTTATACTGTTCCACTTGTCCCTGATTCTTTGACAGAATTCCGTCAATCACGTTTTCGATAGCTGAAACATCGCTAACCTGAACCAATCCCTTCTTCTCCACAATCACAGACGGTGATTCTTTTGATTTGAGCATCTCCTCAAAAACATCTTTAGCAATCTTCCCGCTGATTATGCCCTCCAATATCAGATTAATCATTTCTGAAAGCCTATACGGTGTTACAGGAAAATCGGCAATTTCAAAATGCTGCTCATTTACTACACGCAGAACATCTACCATCGTCCAATTGCTCACCATTTTGTACGATTCTTCGTTCTTTGATTTGAGGTTTGAAATTACTTCCTCAAAATAATCAGCCAACGGACGTTCAGCCGTCAGAAGTTCTGCATCGTACCTCGGTAATTTGAATTCATTGATATATCTATTTCGTCGTTCTGTAGGCAATTCGGGTAAACCAGTTTTGATCGTATTAATCCATTCCTGACTCACCAACACGGGCACAAGATCTGGATCCGGAAAGTACCGATAATCATGTGCTTCTTCCTTCGAGCGCATTGGTGTGCAAATTCCCTTTTCAGAATCCCATAGCAATGTTTGCTGAACGATTTTTTCACCATTATCCAGCATTTCTATCTGATTGTTGATTTCGTACTCCAACGCTTTCTCGACAAAGCGGAAGGAGTTCAGGTTCTTAACTTCCCGCTTAGTTCCAAGTTTCGTTTCACCTTTTTTTCGAATCGAGACATTCGCATCGCACCGAAGACTTCCCTCTTCCATATTTCCATCACAGATACCTAAGTAGGTCACTAACTGGCGAATCTTGTTGAGATACTGATACGCCTCATGCGGAGAGCGGATATCGGGCTCACTTACAATTTCGATAAGCGGAACACCGCATCTGTTCACATCTACTAATGTATCTGCATTTTGGTCGTGTATCGACTTGCCTGCATCTTCCTCCATATGAATTCTTGTAATACCGATCTTTTTTGTTGAGTCATCGTTCAGTTCGATTTCAATCCAACCTTTTAAGCAGATTGGTTCTTCAAATTGAGAGATTTGATACCCCTTGGGCATATCGGGATAGAAATAATTCTTCCGCGCAAATATTGATTTTGGGGCGATGGTACAATTTGTTGCCAATCCCATTTTTAAAATAAACTCTACGAGATTCTTATTTAGAACTGGCAGCACTCCTGGCATTCCAAGGCATACAGGACATACATTTGTATTTGGTTCGTTTCCAAACTCTGCTGAACACCCGCAAAACGCTTTCGTTTTCGTCAACAGTTGCGCGTGTACTTCCAGTCCGATGACAGCCTCATATTCGTTTTTAATCGATTTCATGGAGAATGAGAATTTATTGAAGATCTGCAAGGTCGGCTATGTCTCTTGGCCTTCCTGCTGCTTTTTTACTTATCCGGAGATCATCCAACCCAATTACTGCTATTTTGATCCCATATAAATCAACTTCTTTTCTATTTTGAAATGCAGTCGAAAAGATTAGTCCCTCCAAATCCGATAAAATATCAATTCGATTAGGAGGAACACCAATTTGAACAATCATTTCTGGATTAGAAAAATCTTCTTTCTGAAATCCTAATGAACCGAAGCCAAAATCAGTTAATGCTTTAAGTAATCGATCGATATTTTCATCTGATCGTTCGATCCAAATATCAATATCTTTGGTGTATCGGGGATGGCCGTGAAAAGCAACTGCATACGCTCCAACGATAAGATATTGGACACTACGCTCGTTTAACGACTCGATAAACTCTTTGAAGTCCTTGCTGAGTGCCATATTTCCAATCATTAAACTCTTTTCGAATTTCCTCTAATGCATTTAATCGCTCTTCAGGCGATCGACTCTGCCAGTACATAAAATCCGATGGCTCTTCGCCCAATTTATACTTATGAACAACTGCTTTGATAGATCGTTTCATGTAATTACTTCACCAAGATCAAACAACTAAAATCCACCAACTAAGAACTAAGAACTACGAACTAAGAACTAAAAAACATTATGCAGCAATTGCACTCGTTACTTTCTGTGCCGCTTCTTTCAGCGTGCTGGCCACAAGAAATTTCAGTCCCGAGTTTTGCAGAATTTCAGCAGCAAGCTCGGCGTTCGTTCCGGCTAATCGAATTACAATTGGTAGCTGAACATCGACTTTTTTAGCCGCTTCTACGACTCCCGTTGCCACACGGTCACAACGAACAATCCCACCAAATATATTGATGAGAATCGCTTTAACGTTTTCGTCTTTTAGTATAATCTTAAATCCAGCTTCGACAGTTTGTGCATTTGCACCGCCACCAACATCTAGAAAATTTGCCGGCATCCCACCCGCAAGCTTGATGATATCCATTGTTGCCATAGCGAGTCCGGCTCCATTCACCATGCAACCCACGTTTCCATCTAGCTTTATATAATTGAGATTGGAAGCTGACGCTTCGACCTCCAGAGGTTCTTCCTCGTCGATATCGCGCAGTTGTTCGTATTCTGGATGCCGGAATAACGAATTATCATCAAAATTGATCTTCGCATCGAGTGCAATGACATGTCCTTCCTGTGTTATAACTAAGGGATTAATTTCTGCCAGCGAGGCGTCAGATGATTCGTATGCTTTTACAAGAGCCGTCAGGAATTTTACACCATTTTTGAATGCATCACCCGTTAATCCAAGCCCGAAACATAGTAAACGCGCCTGAAACTGATGAAATCCAATTGCCGGATCGATTGCTTCTTTTAAAATTTTCTCCGGTGTCTCCGCTGCAACTTTTTCAATTTCCACTCCACCTTCTGTCGATACCATCACCACATTCTGTGAACGTTGTCGATCGAGCGTAATTCCCACATACATTTCCTTGGCGATATTCATACCCTGTTCAATCAGTAAACGGCGGACTATGCGTCCCTCAGGACCGGTTTGATGCGTAATCAATCGCATGCCGAGAATTTCGCCAGCCCGTTCGCGAACCTCTTCTAAACTTCGAGCTACTTTGACACCTCCACCTTTGCCACGTCCACCGGCATGAATTTGTGCTTTTACAACCCACACACTTCCGCCAATTTTCTCTGCTGCCTTAACTGCCTCATCGATTGTAAAAGCAACCTCACCCTTAGGAACCGGCACACCGAATTTTTTTAAAATTTCTTTTCCCTGGTACTCATGTATCTTCATGCTACTCTCCTACATTCTCTATGAAAATATTTTAAATCCCAGATTCTGCTTCATCGAAGTAGACATCACTCTGGGATGAACGCCATTCTTCGACCTCTTCTTTTGCATCGACGTATTCTGGAATTGGAACAAATACTTTTGCCGGTTTATTAAGATTACTGCGCGATATCGGCGAATCACCACCACCATCCCATACAAATCCTATTGAGTTGAAATTTTGCACCTGTACTATATGCCCTGCAGTCTCAAGCACCGATTTCACCAACTCAGCATCCGCAATTTCGGTCGAACGAAATACTTCTGCCCAATCTTGCTGAACCTGAACTTTTCGATGTGACTGGCAAAACATCCTTCCGCGTGCATGAACTCCGCATTCGTCACACACAACCGATCGGCAGATTATACATACTCCTTTTCCCTGGTTTTCAATATGAAGATCGCACAATACTTCAGCGGCTTTTTTGAATAACACACCACAATGTGGACAAAAATCGCTGTCCTCCGTAACTTCCTCAGAACAAAAAGTGCATTGTATTAATTCAGTCATCAATTAATTCCCAAAATTATCAAATCATTAAATTACTAATTCACTAAATCACCAAATCACTAACTCACTACTTCCTACTTCACTTTCTCCGACAATGCTTTTGCCTGCAAGAAAAGAAGCAGATAATCGCGTCCGCCGGCTTTTGAATCCGTACCGGACATATTAAATCCGCCAAATGGATGAACACCTACTAATGCACCCGTAATTTTGCGGTTCACATAGAAATTTCCAACATGGAATATCTTTTTGGCTTTCTCGATCTTTTTCCTGTTGTTCGTCCAGATGCCGCCAGTCAAACCAAATTCAGTATTATTGGCAACTTCCAACGCCTCGTCAAAATCCTTCACTTTAATGACGGCAAGCACCGGTCCGAAAATTTCTTCCTGCGCAATTGTTGCCTTCGGATCAACATCGGCAATAACGGTCGGTTGAATAAAGTAACCTTCTCCATCGGCCTTCTTACCTCCACTCACAAGCCGGCCACCTTCGGCAATTCCTTTTTGAATATAGGCAAGTATTTTTTCTTCCGAGCTTTTATTCACAACGGGTCCCATATAATTTGCCGGATTTTCTCCATCACCAGTTTTTAGTTTATCGACTTTTGATTTCAGTATATCAAGAAATTTATCATAAACCTTTTCGACGACAATTGCGCGAGATGCTGCAGAACATTTCTGTCCCTGAAATCCAAAAGCCGAAACCAGTGTTGCCTGTGCCGCTGCATCGATATCAGTCTGATCATCAATGATTATTGAATCCTTTCCTCCCATTTCAGCTACGACTCTCTTGAGCCATTTCTGCCCTGGTTGGACTTTCGCAGCAATTTCATTTACATGTATGCCAACTTCTTTTGATCCCGTAAATGAAACAAAACGCGTCTTCGGATGAGCAACTAACACATCACCAACCGAAGCACCGGATCCGGCAACAAAATTTATAACTCCTGGTGGTAATCCAACTTCACGCATAAGATTGAAAAACATCCAACCTGTCAATGGAGAATCGCTTGATGGTTTTAAAACTACAGTGTTACCGGTAACCACTGCGGCAGATGTCATTCCAGTAAGAATGGCAAGCGCAAAATTCCATGGTGGCACAACAACTCCGACACCGATAGGAATATACAAAAGTTCGTTTTTCTCTCCCGGATACTTTGTAATTGGTTGTTTTGCTGAATACCGAAGTATTTCTCGCGCATAGAATTCAAGAAAATCAATCGCTTCGGCAGTATCCGCATCCGCTTCAGGCCAGGTCTTGCCCACCTCATAAATCATTACGGCACTGAACTCATGTTTGCGTTTGCGCATCAGTTTAGCAGCTTTAAATAAATAATCGGCTCTTTTCTTCGGAGCAACCCATTGCCATTCCTCAAATTTAGATGCAGCAGTCTCAATGGCTTTCTTTGCAAGCTCCGGATCTGCCTTGGAAAAAGATCCGACAATTTCCATTGGTCGCGATGGATTTATAGATTTTAACTTATCAGCTGTATGAATTTCTTCGCCACCAATAACAAGTGGATATTCCCTGCCCAACATTGCTTTGACCTTGGCGAGGGCTTTTTCCATTAACTTACGATTCGCTGGTTTGGAAAAATCGGTTAGCGGTTCATTTTTAAATGGCTTAATTGCCATAGATATTCCTTTCGGAGATATTACAAAAATATATAATATTTATAATTTACGGATTTTTCAGAAGAATTGCTGAGCAGATTTTGCACAAAATTTGCGTCTTCTAATCTATTAATAACCGATTTTCAATTCTCTTCGAAAAGGTAATCCGATAATAAGAAAAAAGATTATTGCCAAACATTCTCCAGATACAAGATACAACGGCCAGTCGCCTAAGTAATCAAGCAAAGAACCACTTAGTGGTTTCTCGCAAAGATAGAAGTAGTTTGTCTGGAAAACGAGATTGAAGCAGCCGATAGCTACAGCATACAAATTTAGCCAGAGGAATGATCGCCACCAGGAATATTTCCGCGGCCGAACACTTTTGCTCCAAAGAAGAAAAAGAATTGATGTTACCACTCCGCCATGCGCAAATAGAAACTTTATCGCGATGTACGATGGAAATGGCGCTCCAATATCTGGTGTCAAAACCGCCATACCTGTTCCTATCAAACCCCAATAGTAGATCAAGTCAAATGACCATTGCCTACATGTAATAAGGGAAAAAACTGTCAACCATAAAACAAGATCACATAGATCCAATGGTAATCCGTAGGGAAACCGCACCCAACCTTGCAATATTACATATCCATACCAGATTAGTTCGTTGAATCCAATTGCAGCAGCAAGTGTGAATCTTAATCGTCCTGAAAATTGCGGAGTCTTCCGTGCCAACACAGTAAGTAATAATGCAACTGTCGGAACTAATACGATTACAATAATATGTACGTAACCGAAATGCTGAAGATACATTTCTCTACCTCAACTACTCTTCCAAAATCTGGTAAGTTAAACTGAAGAAAGCAACAATTATCCTGACAAATAAACACATTCTATTAAAACGGTATCAGTCATTGTTTTTACTGAAAAAACCAAAACAATTTCGTACTATCTAAGAGCATTTATGTGAAAAATAATAATGACTCAAGAGAAAAGAGTATAAATTCTGCAGAAGCCATGTTACTGAAACAAATAACCACAAAATAATATTTTTGGAGAAGAATTAAATATGATGCACTTACTTCTAAGCTTTACATTTTTCCATTTTTCTTCAGTTCAATTGACAAATGATACTACCCAACTACAGCGAATTGTACCACTAATGATGGATAGCTTAGAGGTTATACCTCTTCCACATTTATCAGAATTTGTAATAGGCAACGTGCCGGTTATTGTGGAATTTGAAAACGCGTCACTTAATACAGAAACTCATGTCTTAACCATTCAAGGTATCGTAAGTGATCAACAAAACAGAATGGAATTGCCGGGAGCGAGAATCGTGCTTGGTTCTCTCGATTCAATACGAACCGAAATGTACTTTTCTCCGCGGGCTTCCGTAATGACAAGCCATAGGGGAAAATTTTCTCTGACTACAAAAATTAACAAATCCGATATTCTTCTTGTTGTATGGCTGGGATATTTGGAAAAAGCGTATTCCTTCAAGAACATATTAAAGTAATCGCATGCATACACGTCTTGAACCAAAACTAATAAGCGTTTTACGAAAAGGATATTCCTTGGCTGATTTTTCGTCTGATCTTATTGCAGGGATAATTGTTGGTGTCCATGCACAACCGTTATTTACAATGCAAAAATCGAAATTTATTGATACGATTGGTGAACAAAATTTATTTGGTAGTCTCGATGATGCATTGGCTTATTCAGCAAAGATCATCCAAACTAAAAAACCTTTAACCGAAACAGTTCAATGAAACTCCGGTTACAATTTCTTATTATCACATTTTTAATTTCCTCATTCATTTTACATGGACAATCACAGTATTCTGAAAAGATTTTAAATCAAAGTATTAATCCAGAACTAAGTGCAAGCGGATTTCACAGATTTCTCTTTGGATCCGAATGGCGCCATGTATGGTCGACACCAATTCAAGAAAGAATTATCGTTTGCGATTCTTCATTCGTTATCCAAAATTTTCCATCGACCATCATACGGATACATGATCTTACTAAAACGCGATCGTATTTATTAAAAGGTAAGGATGGCCGTTCCTATTCATTCACGCCATTTAACCAGGATTCAAGTTCATCGTTACCTTCGGAACTTTCAGAACTATTACCACGCGCAATTGTAGATGACCAAATGGGGACACTTAATCCATTTGCACCAATTATCGCAAGTGAAATACAGCGTGTTTTGGGACTTCCCTTTCGCGAAACTCAACTTGTCGTTTTACCTAATAAATCATACTTACCAGCTGAAGAAAAGGATACCATCGGTATTCTTGAAGGTCCTTGGAATCTATTCATGCAACATGATTCAATCTCCTTTCCACTTGTCGAAACATCATCCATGCTCGAATCGATCGAAGCAAACCTTCATAATCGGATTGATGAAATTGAGTACCTTAAATGCCGGCTCATAGATATACTTATTGGCGACTGGGATCGATCGGCCGATCAGTGGTTATGGATAAAAACAGAAACATCTTCAGGCATAGTCTGGAAACCTGTCCCATCATTTCATCAACAAGCATTTGTTCGAATAGATGGTTTGCTACCAACGATAGCTGATTTAGCGATTCCACAATTGGAAGATTGCAACGAGAAAATATCAAGCGTTGAGAACCTCACTCTCACAGCACGCACATTAGATCGCAGAATATTGGTATCCTATCCAAAGCAAACATGGGATTCATTAGCAGCGTGGATTCAAACCAGATTGACCGATTCTGTGATTACTAAAGTAGTTTCACATCATTTACTTCCACTGACACAAGATGATAAAAACTCGATAAAAAGAATTCTTCAATCCAGAAGATCGAGGTTGCTTAAAGCTGCGGAAGAATTCTATAAACTGTCATCCGCTTATGTTGAGATACACTTGAGTAACAGCGCTGATCGAGTTGATATTCGCAGGATCGGCAGGCATATTGCATCCATCACACTCTCTGACCGTTTGGATAGTCTCCAAAAACCTCTTTATCAGAGGCTATTTCATACAGATTACACAAAAGAAATTCGTATCCTACTGCTAGGTGGGAATGATATGGCAATTATCGAAGGTGAAGAAAACAGTTCAATTAAAATCATTATTGATGGCGGAGAAGGAGTGAACGAACTCATTGATAAAAGTAAAAGTCGCAGTCTTTTTGCTTCAATGGGACTCTTTACAGCCAGCGAAACAATCTTCTACGATTACAATCCTGGATCACGATTAAAAGCTAGCAGTACATCCACAATTGTTCGCGATCGTCTCTATCAATCACCAAAGAAAAAAAATCCGCAAGTTAATTCATTCCAACGTGATTGGGGCAGCGAATGGTCGGTTAGTCCATGGCTGGATATTAATCCCGATGATGGTCTGTTTATTGGTGGCGGCCCGTTATATACACAATATGCATATCGCATGGATCCTTTTGCGCATCAATTGGGCATACGTGCCGGACTCGCAACTCGCACTGGACGGTATCGGTTGGATGCGACCGGAGAATTTAGAGATTGGTTTCGGGGTATGCGCGTCATAATACAGCTTCATGCATCTCAACTTGACCTTGTCGGATTTTATGGACTTGGGAATGAAACATCTTACAGCCAATCACTCTACGATTCAGATTTTTACAAAGTTAACCAGCAGCAGTTATTCGTTCGCACTGCTCTTGATTTTCCAATCGGATCCTTCATATCGGTTTCAATCGGTGGAATGCTAAAACTTATCGACAATGATCCGAAATCCAATACATTACTAAATCAATTATCACTTCCATATTACGAGAAGACACTCACATTCCTCTCCGCATCCGGAAAAATTCAGTATGATACACGTGATAACATTAATGTACCACGGGATGGAGAATATATTGGTGTTGAATGCATATACAATCCAGCTCTAATAGATTTAAAAGCTAATTTTCTCCGACTTCGATTGAACACACGGGCTTATGTATCGCTCGATCGCTTGTCGTCCATCATTCTTGCTCTCCGGTGTAAAGCAGAAAATATCTGGGGTGAACATCCATTCTTTGAATCAGCATTTCTTGGTGGTAATGAATCCCTTCGCGGTTTTGAACGTCAGCGATTTGCAGGCGATGCATCAGTTTTGGGTGGTATTGAACTTCGTGGTCGTTTGGTGCAAATTCCTTTTATCGTTCCGCTTTGGCTGGGTGCTTCTGGTTTCATCGAAAATGGACGGGTATTCCTTTCAAGCGAAAATTCTCAACGTTGGCATAATGTCATTGGAGCCGGTATCTGGTTTTCGTTTATCAAACCTGATTATGTAGTCAATTTCTCGCTCGCTCGTTCGGAAGATAAGTTTGCGTTCTATGCTACGATGGGATTCATGTTTTAATAAAACATACGTTGATGGAGTCGCCGATTCTTTTTATCTTTTAGAAATGAACGGAAGATTTCTTTAAGCATAAATAATAAAGCAGCAAATGTTAGTAATTAAGATGGAAAAAACATGGATGCTTCTAAGCCAATAGGAGTTTTTGATTCCGGAATCGGCGGTATGACTGTTGTTCGTGCACTAACACAACAATTGCCTAATGAAAACATTGTGTACTTTGGTGATACTGCACGTGTCCCATATGGGCCTAAATCGCCGCAAGTCGTCCGTGAGTATGCATTACAGGATACTGATGTTCTTCTTGAGCATGATGTAAAACTTTTGGTTATTGCATGTAATACCGTTTCTGCAGTTGCATTAGATGTTGTACAGAAACGGGCAAAAGTACCAGTTATCGGTGTTATACTACCAGGAGCTACTGCTGCGGTAGAAGCCTCAAAGAAAAAGCGCATTGGTATTATAGGAACATTAGGAACGATTTTAAGTAATGCATATACCAATGCCATAAGACAAATTAATCCGGATGTGAAAGTTTTTGGACAAGCTTGTCCACTCTTTGTTCCACTTGCCGAAGAAGGTTGGATCAATCATAAAGCTACTGAGTTAATAGCAAAAGAATATCTTTTTCCACTTACACTCGAGAAAATTGATACGTTGGTACTCGGTTGTACACATTATCCAATTTTAAAAAACGTTATCGACACTGTTCTTCATCATAGCGTAACACTTATAGATTCCGGCGAAGCTACAGCTGTAGTAGTTAAAGATAAGTTATCAGAATTATCTATTCTAAACACAAAC
>Ga0233423_10001805_pt1 | contig 10595 bp, 8 predicted proteins | sample Watercolumn_Mata_FD_180713 | JGI IMG/M metagenome (GOLD analysis project Ga0233423, IMG submission 180713) | Freshwater microbial communities from Lake Matano, South Sulawesi, Indonesia - Watercolumn_Matano_2014_112_MG | ecosystem: Environmental > Aquatic > Freshwater > Lake | place: Indonesia... | reverse complement strand
CATGATCCTCGTAAAAGATAACCATGTCGATTATGCCAGGGGGATTGAGCCCGCACTGGAGGCCGTATCGGAGTATCTTGACGAAACCGGCCGGTCGCTGAAGGTGGAGGTGGAGGTCCGGAATTTCGAAGAATTATTGGATGCCATGAACTCCCGGCGGGCTGACCGCATCATGCTGGATAATTTTTCGGTTGAGGATGTGGCATCGGCGGTTCAGCTTGTGAATGGCAGGTGTGAACTGGAGGCCTCCGGGGGGATCAACCTGGAAAATGTCAGAAGATACGCCGAAACGGGAGTAAATTACATCTCCATGGGCAGCCTGACCCACCAGATCCGGAGCCTGGATATGAGTCTGAAAGCAGTGATCAAACGTTTCATTGACGATGCCCCTGACCTTCCGCAACCTTGGTGACCGGATAACAGGCTGGAAACCGGTGAGCAGCGTGATCCGGGTTGCCCAGCGGATCGTTCTGCCGGGATTTGACGGGATACCGTTACATCAGGTCTCGGTGTTTTTTATCCGGGGATTGACCCGGGGATATATCACCTCCCGCGCAGCAGCCATTTCATTCTCTTTTTTCATGGCTATTTTCCCGTTCCTGATTTTTCTGTTCACTATCATCCCATTCATCCCGATCCAGAATTTCCAGCAGGTGCTGCTTGATCTGATCCGCGATCTAACTCCCCAAACAGCATATGAATCCATCAGCGGAACCGTGGTTGATATCATCACCCGGCCCCGCAGCGGATTGCTGTTCCTGAACCTTATCCTTGCACTCTATTTCTCCTCCAACGGGATCAACAGTCTGATTGAGGCCTTTAACAATACCACCCATGATATAGAAACCCGGACGACCGTGCAACAGTACCTGATCTCGCTTGCACTGGTGCTGATTCTTTCGGTGTTGCTGATCCTGTCGATCGGTCTGATGACGTTCGGTTCCCGGTTGCTGAGTCTCCTTCTCCCGGAAACCATGCAGGAAGGATCCTCTTATATAATTTTACTTGAAACGCTGCGCTGGCTTACCATCATTGGTTTGCTACTGATGGCCATTTCATTCCTGTATTACCTGGCGCCGGCAAAACGGGCCAGTTTCCGGTTTATCTCGGCCGGATCTCTTCTGGCGACCCTGCTGGTGATTCTCACAACGCTGGGATTCAATTTTTATGTGGACAATTTCTCGAAGTACAATGTATTGTATGGATCGATCGGCACCCTGCTGATAGTGCTTTTATGGATCTACCTGAATGCCATCAGCCTGCTCATCGGATTTGAACTGAACGCCAGTATTCTTAACGTTGGGTTGGCGGTCAGGAGGGCCAGAGGGCAGGCGGACCGGCGGACTGGTGGACAAGCGGACAGGCAGACGGGCTATCGTGCGGATAAGCGGGATAAGTTCACGCCTGTATGCAAACCAGACAAGGATGACACTGACCAGTAACTGACCTGCGTGGAAGAAAATCCTGGTCTCTTTCGTGACCAGCCATTCCGAAACAATCACCAGGCACATAAAGATCATTGGAAGGTATAGAATTTTCCATCGGTTGAAATGGTAGTGAAACACTTTCCTGCTTTCGAAGTACAACAGCAGGGCCTGAAGTGGTTTGATGAGGAAGTTTACCCACACGGCGCCCATGATTCCGAAATACCTGACCATTCCGATGGCTAAAGCTATCTCAAATACGGCACTTATGGCAAATATTCCGGGAAGAGACCGGGTTCGTTTAAAAAACATCAGCGGGGCCATGAACATATAGAACCAAACCCGGGCAGCATATCCTGCGGCCAGCAATGCCAGAAGGGAAAATGCCTGGTAATATATTTCCCGGTTGATCACCAGGGGAATTGCCAGCGGGGCAAGGAATACAAATAAAGGGATCAGGAGCAGGATAAAAGCGGTAAGGCCGCTGTAATACCGGTTCACTTCCGGGGTGCTTCCGTGCAGGTCTTTGTCCTTCCAGATGTTGAATATCTTTGGATTGACCACGTTCACCATCCCCATCAGCACCAGCTCTATTCCGAGGACAAGTTTGACACCGAAATCATATATCCCGACATAAGCCGGATCATCCAGGAACCGGAGGATAACGAATCTGTCGATGTAGTTCACGATCCATGTAAGAAGCGCATAAAGCATAAGGGGGAATGTGAAGGAAAGGATGGATTTGATGAATGCACGGTCCCAGCTGAATCCGAATTCCCTGAACCATAAAACAGAGGACATTGCAGCAACCAGCAGGGCCGGTATCAGCCTTCCGAGAACAGGTCCATACAGGGTGAAGGGAAAAAGGTAAAGCAGTATGAGAGAGAACGCAATGGTCGCCAGGAAGTTTGTACTGTTAATCCAGAAAAACCTGGTCGGCCGCTGCTGGTAAACCAGCAGAGCCGAATAGGTCTTGAATACACCATTGAACCATCCTGAGATGATGGTTAACAACCCGAACGGAATCAACGAAAGTACATTTTCTTCACTGAAAATGGCATTAAACACCTGAAATCCGAAACCTGCAAACAGGATTGCGGTAACGAGCCCAAATACTAAAAGTCCGAGGAAGATCGTGCCCAGAAAGCGTTTTACCTGAAGCATATCTTTTTTATAATCGATGTACATCACGGCTGCTGACATGTCCAGTCCGAATGTGGCAATGATCTGGACCAGGTACATCAGAGTCAGATATAAGACATTCACACCGAACTGGGCGGGGGTCAGGTACCGTGTGAACCAGAAAATCAGTATGAAGCCTGAAGTATAGGGAAGAGCGCCAACGATGGAGTAGATCAGGGAAGATTGAACGAACCTTCTAGTGATCATCCGGTGACGATGTGAATATCATGATGATGGTGTCGGCGAGAACCGGAAAGAACCGGTACAATAGCTGCAGCGGATAGCTGGCCCTGACAGCAAATTCGAATCGTTCCGGCGTCCAGCCCGCCTGGGTTCCGATCTTTGCCAGGGTATACGGTGTGAACCAGAACCGGTGGTCGGAATTGATGAATTCCTCCCTTCGCAGGAATGCCAGGACGTTTCTGAACCAGAATGCGTTAGGTGCTGTGACAATGATCGAAGAAACGTTGGCCTGATATTTTTCCCTGAGTTTACTTAAGAAAGCGACCGGATTGTCAATGTGCTCGATAATCTCGCCAAGGACCATAATGTCCCATTTCTGAGCGGTGAGAACGTCAAGCGGAGGGGAATCGGCTAAGTCGTATGCATAGACCTGGCCGATGTGGAGTTTGTCCTTTATAAACCGGACCGCTTCCTTGTTGATATCAATCCCGACACATTCCGATGCCACATCCATGATGCGTTTATGAAGCCATTTATTTTTCGCAATCTTGTTCTCAATCAGGTCAATATGATCGGCAAATCCAACGTGGATGATTTTTTTGTTCGTACATAGTGCCGTCAGTAAATCTAACCGATTATAAAGTTTCGTTTTATTATCAGTAATTTTAACAGATAAGGTATTAGAGAATACTGATCCTTTCAAGTATTGAAAAATTGTTGATGTAAAAATCATCTTGTCATCTATCGATATTCAAAACTACTTCTTTTTATCCAAGGCAAAACACCTCTGATATTCTTTTTCAAGAAATGGCCAATACAAGGACGTGGATGCAAAGGAAAGCAACTTCTGCTGTTAATATACAAGCCTCCGAAAAATTTCTTGAGTTCTAATCTTCCGAGATTCCAATGAATAGTAAGTCATAGCATGCTTGATCGCGTCTATCTCAGTATTCATCGATAAAGCCTTATACAGACCAGCCTCAAGAGCTTCAACGTTTCGTGAAGTTACAATAACACCAGTATTTCCAATTGCATCAGGAATCCCATTGACATTTGATCCAACGGGGATGCATCCGCAAAGCATAGCTTCATTTAGTGTGTTTGGCATCCCTTCTGTAATGGAGGCTTGAATAAAAACTTTGGCCCGATTGTAATTTTCAAATAAAACTTCATTAGGACAATATGATGGTATAATATTTAAATTGTTAATCTTGGAGATTTTATACTTTTCTTCGACCAAGGAAATATAGTGATCTTTAATACCAATAATCGTAAAAAGTAAATGTGGATTTCGCTCTGCAAGTTGTACGAATAAATCAAAACCTTTATTGTAAAAATCGTATATTGAACTCGTGGTCCCTACAGTAAGAATCTGCTTTCCATTTTTCGGGATATAAGGCGCTCGGAAAAACTTTCTAGTATCAATCCCATTATTAATTATTTCAAAATTTGTTTTTAAGTTTGGAATATAGTGTCTTAAACCATCTTTTTTACCTTCTGGATGATAATAATAGTTCTCATGAAACATTAATGATGAATGATTCAGAATAATCAAGGAACAATTTCGTAAGGCAAATTTGACAAAATTGCCCCGCAAGAAATTCCTATAAACCCCCTTCTTTAATTCAGGGTAACAGCATGTTTCCTGTCCGCCGATAAAGATAACCATTTTGATTTTTAACAATCTGGCAAGAAAAGTTAAAAATGCAGAATGATAGTCCCCGAACCATGTGACGATCACAGATGTGTGATGTGAGTGCAAAAAAACAAACCAGCACATCACAACTAATCTCCATAAAAATATTAAACCTCCTTTAGGTTGGTCTAATAAGAAGGAGATCACTTGGTAATTTTGTTCAAGTATTTTTTGGTCGGTGAGGACAAAAGACGAATTGGCATGTTTGATAAATAGAATAATACTTTTATCTGTTTTCACTGTTATTTTTTCTAAAAGTATCAATGCATTTCTTTATACCTGTTTGGAGCAAAGTCTTTGGAGCCCATCCCATGGCCTTGTTAATATATGTAATATCTGCATATAAATCAAAAATTTCACCACGTCTTTCAATGTTTAATCCCTTGAATGGCTTACAAACCGATGTTGTCTGTGATATAAGTGTTATAAGTTCCTGAATACTAGTGGAAAAACCAGAACCCAAGTTGTAAATGCCAGGATGGCCTGAGATAGATAGAATAAGAGCATCGACAATATCATCAATATAAATATAGTCCCGCTTAGGCCTTAAATCATTTACAACGATTTCCGATACAGCAGAATCAAAAGTTTTGCTAATTATTTCTGGTATAATAAAATGAGATGGCTGTCCCGGTCCATATGCATTAAAAGGTCTGAAAACAGTAGTTTTAAGCTGAAAGGTCTCCGTAAAGTAATTTACCATTTGTTCGGCAATATGCTTACTATGACTATATGGATTAGATGGTTGTATTGGGTGTTTTTCATCAATCGGTAGATATTTCGGCGAGCCGTAAAGATAGGAGCTAATATATGTCAAAGGAGTTCTGGTTTTTCTACAAAATTCAAGAACTGTATTGGTGCCCAATACATTTACTGAATAAAACATGCCTGGATTTGACCAACTTTCCGGTACATATGTTTTCCCAGCCAAGTGAAAAATATGATCAATTCCAACTTTGGAGTAATTATCTAACGCTTGTAAATGAGTAAGATCCCCAATGTGCAAATCATAATCATAAACATTGTGGCCATCTTTATTCAATCGTGTAACAAGATTAGTACCAATAAATCCCTTGGATCCTGTAACAAGAATGTTCATTACATAGGTTGTCTTATCTAGTATTTTACATATACAAAAATAAACTTTTATTTTCTACATTTGTCGGTATGAGTAAGAATATCAAAACGGAAAAGGGATTCTGGGATTCCTATTGGGACAAACGTAAATCCATTAAGAATAATTATCAAAGCTTGCAAATTACTGAGATTCAACGGATTTTCAAGAAATACCTCCCTGTCAATAACCATTGGAGCGTTCTTGAAATTGGTGGGGCAAACAGCTGTTTTCTTGAGTTTATGGCAAAGCAATTTCATTATCAGATTTGTTCACTGGATTATTCTTCTGTAGGAAATCAGGCCACCAGAGCACACTTTGCCGAAAGAAATATTGAGATTCAGATATTTGAAAGAGATTTGTTTTCTGATTTAGACACTCTTCCCTTATTCGATCTTGTATATTCTTTAGGTTTTATTGAGCATTTCGAAAATCCTGTTCCAGTAATCAAGCAACATCTTAGATTACTAAAACCCGAAGGGATACTGATCATTGGGATTCCTAACCTTACTGGGATTTATCAGAAAGTCCTAGATCGCACTGCTCCCTCCTTTCGAAAATCCCATAATCTTAAAATCATGAATATATCTTCCTGGGGTACCTTTGAGGGTGAATGTAGGCTGAAATCAATATTTAAGTCATACATAGGTGGTTTCGAACCTCTTAATATGAAAAAACTTGAAAACAAAAAACCACTAAGTTTGCTTCTATATGGTTTTATAACGTTACTAACAATTTTACTTTCGTTTAAAATATCTTTCCTCAGAAAAGTGAATTCAAGATTCCTAAGTGGGTATATCATAGGAATTTACAACAGAATTGCCGATGAAGTATAGAGCGATTTTTTTACTCATTATATACTTTTTTATTATATTTTTATCCGACATATATTCTCAACAAATCGGTAGAATACAAAATCCAAAGCAAATTGTTGTTTCTTACATTGATTCCTTAAACAATCAGGCCGAAAAGTTCATTGGATCTGAATTGGACAGCTTGCAGAAAGCAGCATCTACCGCATTAAATTTATCGAATCAAGTCGGGTATCAAGATGGAGCTGAAAAAGCCAGATTCTTGTTAGGAATTTGTGCTGCGACCACTGAAGATTATTCTTCCTCTTTTGAACTTTTATATAATTATCTGAACTATGCTAATGTAAAAGGTGATATATCGGCTCAGGTAAATGTTTTAGTGCGAATTGGATTATTGTACCTTGAAATCGAAAATTATGATTTAGCATTAGTATATTGCTCAAATAGTGTCAAAACTGCCTGTCAAAGCAGGCTTCCGGGTGATTTAGCATTGGCGTACCGAAGCCTCGCTACATATTACTATCAATTAGAAGAACTTGTTTCTGCAATCAAATTTGCGGATTCATCATTTAAATATTCCATTTTAAGTGAACGAAATGAAAACACTTCAAGGATCGAGAAACTATATGGAGATATCTACATTAAAACAGACTGTCTTGATCGTTCACTGGTTTATTATCAGAAGGCTCTAGCCGATTTCACAGTTATCAATAACATGACAGAAGAAGCCATAATCCTTACCCGGATCGCTCATATCTTTGAATTACAAAACAACCTTGATGAAGCCCTTAAATTTTCAAAAAAAGCATTAAGTATCAGATTGATGTTAAATAATAAGGAATTAACCAGCCATTCCCTAATCAACCTTGGAAATGCATTTGTCAATCTGGGAGCGAGAGATTCAGCGCTTTATTATTATAAAAAAGGACTAAATGAAGCCTATTTATCAGATAACCTGCGAGCTATTTCATACGCTTTATGGCATTTATACTTGTTCAATAAAGAAATAAATCCATTAAAAGCCTTTCATTACCTAGAATCCTACAATAATATCCATGAATCTTTCCTTACCGAGAAGTCGAATTCCAAGATATATACCATTGAAAGCAAATATATCGCTCTTGAGAAAGAAGCTCAAATAAAGCTTCTTCAGCAGAAAAATGAAATTCAACAATTAGCATTAAGAAACAGGAGTTATTCCGAATTAATTACTCAATTAATTATAGGGACTATCGGGCTACTTCTTTTAGTGCTTGTTTTCATCGCCGAACGAAGCAAGTTGAGTAAAAGCCGGCTGGAATTGATCAACCGGCAGCTTGATGAGGAGATCAAGGAACGAAAAAAGAAAGAAGTACGGCTCCGGAAAAGTGAGCAATTGTACAGGTTAATTACCGATAACAGCCTCGACCTGATCGTTCGAATGGATCGGAATTTCAGGTATCTCTTCATTTCACCCTCTGTTTACCGGATGTTCGGCTATGACCATAGGGACCGACTGGAGGAGCTCCCCGGATTGGACAGGGTCATTCAACCGGAATTCTGGCCGGAACTAAGACAGGAGTACCGCAGTATGATCCGTACCGGAACACCCCTGATGGTGACTTACCAGGCTACCCGGAAAGACGGCAGTACCTTTTGGGCCGAAAGTCATGTTAATCCAATATTTGAAGATCACGGAGGCAGACTTAAAGAAACCATAACCGTCGTGCGTGACATTTCCGACCGCATCGCCTATGAAGAGGTGCTTTCAGAAAATGCCAGGCACAAGGAAGTCTTACTCAAGGAGATCCATCACCGTGTAAAAAACAATTATTCTATCCTGATTTCGCTGATAAATATGCAGACTCTTGCTTCAGATCCGGGGATTTCCCGGGATGTGCTGAAGGAACTTCAGGGCCGGATCCGCACTATGTCGCTTGTCCATGAACTTTTATACCAGTCGGATGATGTGGATTTTGTGGAATTCAACAAGTACCTGAATCAACTTATCCTGGTTATCTCCACAGCCTTTAAAAGCAAGCCGGTTTCCATTAAAACCCATCTTGAATCCTGTATTCTTAATATTGAGATTGCAATGCCCCTCGGTTTGATCGTAAATGAGATTCTGACCAATGCGTTCAAATATGCATTTTCCACAGAGCACAAAGGGAAATTATGGATCGATCTGAAGCTCCTCGGTGATGAATCCGAATTTCATCCTGCCTTCAGTCATTCTCTAAGCATCCGTGATAACGGACCCGGACTTCCGGAGAAGTTCGACCTGGAAACGCGGAAATCCATGGGCTCGCAGATCATCCAGCTGCTCACAGAACAGATCCAGGGAAAGCTGGTTATTGCAAATAACAAGGGAGCCTCATTTACTGTCTATTTCCGGGATGAGACCGACTGACCCCCATTATTACCTATTTTTGCCCAATGAACCGAGGACAGCATCAGATCACCTTTCTGGGAGCAGGATCCATTGGCACCGCCCTGGGGAATATCCTGGCCGTTAAAGAAAACTACCGGATTATCCTTCATTCAATTGAGGAGGAGGTGGCCCGCTCCATCACCAATCAACACCGGAATCAGAAATATTTTCCTTCGATCTCCCTTCATCCCCGTCTTCAGGCAACAACCAGTGATGAGGTCATTACCGGTTCTTCCATCATTTTCCTTGCAATCCCGTCGGTTAACATTGACGGGTACCTGGAATCCATCCGCAGTTTCATTCCTCAGGAAGCAATCCTGGTCAACCTGGCCAAAGGATTCGGAAACGAGCACAAGACTATCTGCCGGCATCTTCAGGAAAGATTCCCAAATCCGGTCTGCGCATTTAAAGGACCTACTTTCGCCCGTGAAATTATCACCCTGCTGCCATCCGGATTTACACTGGGATATTCCGACAAGAACCAGATCCAGGTATTTGAACAGTTATTCAGCGGGACCTCTGTCTGTCTGGATTATACTCCGGATGTTACCGGGGTGGAGATCCTCAGCATTTTGAAAAATATATATGCCATTGTCCTCGGTATCGTCGATGCCCAATTCAACTCCCCCAACCTTCGGTTTCTGATTCTGACCAAGGCATTCCGAGAGATGCGCCGGATCCTGGTTCTTTTCGGCGGATCGGAGGAAACCCTGTTCAATTATTGCGGGTATGGCGATTTCACCCTAACCGCCCTGAATGATCTCAGCCGGAACAGGACCCTCGGACTGTTGATCGGGAAAGGATTTTTCACTGAACATGTTTCGCATGAACTGGTGCTTGAAGGGAAAACTGCAGCTCTTGTTTTCTATGAAGAACTTTCTAAAACGCTGGATGTACAATCCAGGTTCCCCATTGTAACTGAATTATACCGTATTTTTACCCGTCAGTACGACATTTCTTCGTTTGTCAGCACCATTCTGTCTGTTCCGGAGTCCTGATTTTTCGTATCTTTGCCCCGGAATCCGGTGAACGAACCGGATTTTGGGGTTGACAGGATTTGACAGCAGGGAAGCAGCTTTGTAAGCATGCCGAGTTTGTGTGACCGGGTCTCGGTAAAACCCATTCACATGCCATAATAACTGGCGACTATTCTTATAGGATGGCTGCCTGATTTCAGAAATCAGAAGCCATTGTCTCCCGGGAAACCCTTCCCCGCGGTGTCCCGACCGAGGCATCGAAAATGCTGGGATAGTCAGTGTGAGGTTCCGGCACTCTGACGAAACAAAGGAACTAAGGATCAGATGGGCCTGCCACCGGCCAGCCTGATCCCGACAATCAACCGGCGGCTAAGCATGTAGAAAGCAAAGTTACTGCCTGTTTGGACGAGGGTTCGAATCCCTCCAACTCCACGCCAGGTTTCTTATATTCAGGGATTTACATTGTTACGATCCGGTGGGTATGCTCGGCAATGATCAGTTCTTCATTGGTTGGGATTGTCATCACTTTCACCCTGGATGAGGGTTTATTAAGCAGCATTTCTTTTCCTCGGATTCCCTCATTTCTCGCAGAGTCAAATTCGATCCCCATATATTCCAGCCCGGAGCAGCATTCGGCACGGGTGACCGGGTCATTCTCCCCTATCCCTCCGGTAAAGATCAGTAGATCCAAACCTCCGAGAACAGCCGCGTATGCACCGATGTACTTTTTAATCCGGTACCGGAACATTTTCAGACCAAGGATAGCTCTTTCATGACCGTTCTGGGCTGCTTTTTCA
>Ga0233423_10001804_pt1 | contig 10598 bp, 17 predicted proteins | sample Watercolumn_Mata_FD_180713 | JGI IMG/M metagenome (GOLD analysis project Ga0233423, IMG submission 180713) | Freshwater microbial communities from Lake Matano, South Sulawesi, Indonesia - Watercolumn_Matano_2014_112_MG | ecosystem: Environmental > Aquatic > Freshwater > Lake | place: Indonesia... | reverse complement strand
TCTTTGTACCTTATTTATGCAATCCTGTGAAGGGGGATGAATACTTCTTCATCCCTGCTCTTATATAGCAAGTATGTTTTTTTAAGTTCTGTTATATTTTGGCCGGAAATAATTTTTCTGTTATCGCTTTCTTTGCTGTCCCTTATTATTACTTTGCAGTCCTTTATTTTCCCTGTCCATTTCAGTTTGTTTAAAGTCTGGAATACCATACCAAGAATTGGTTTTTCTGTGAATTAATATACTCACACACAAATATTATATCAGTGATTTTATGGCTGACAGAAAAGACGGGAATATTAAAACTTTGCTGGAGGCCGCGCTGTTCATTTCTTCCAGGCCGCTCATGCTTGATGATATTGGAAAGATAACTGGCACGAAGTCTATGGGGGTTGTAAAGCAGCTTGTAGAAGACCTGCAAAAAGAGTATGCGGGCAGGGGCATTGAAATAGCCAGCACGCCGCAGGGTTGGCAGATGCAGGTCAACACGGGTGTTCTTCCCACTGTAGCCCATCTTACGCCTTACTCGGACATACCAGAAGGTTGCAAAAGAACACTGGCGCTTATTGTTTACAAGGAGCCCCTTAAGCAGTCAGAGCTCGTGAAAATCCAGGGAAACAAATCATATGCGTATATAAAATTCCTTGAGAAAAGGGGCATGATAAAGTCCGAGAAATTCAGCAGGACAAAGCTCCTGAAAGTCACAAAAGAGTTTGAAGCGTATTTTGGCGAGCCAAAAGAAAGGATAAAAGAAAGGATAGCAGAGGGCATTAATGCGATAGAAAAAGAGGGGCCAGTCAGCTCTGCAGGTACGACCTATGATGGCAAAATGGAAAAACTCAAATCAATAGAAGGTCTTAACGAATTCTTTTCGAGGCTGGACAGGCCTGTTGCTGCCCCAAAGGAATCCGCTGCGAGTGTTGAAGATAATATAATAGAAGAGGCCAGGCCAAAGAAATTCAGGCTGCCGAAAGACCTTGGTGAGCTCAGCACGGATGATTTCAAGATTGTGAAAAAAGAGAAATGATGATATGGTTTCTGGCTGTGAAAACCCGCATATATAGGATGCTTGCAACTGCCAAACAAGAAAAATATGAATAATGGTTGAAAATGAATGTGCAAATGAAATAGACATGGCTTATGAGAATGGTGTCGCTTAAATTAACCATTCCACTAATACCTATTATGCAGCAGGATGAAAACGTAATAATGGAAGAGAACAAGAAAAAGGCAGCGGAGTTTTTAAGAAATGGCATAGACCCGTACGGGCACAGGTTCGCGAAAACCGCCAATGCCGCGGAAATTCTGGAGGGGAATAAAAAATTAAAGAATGGCAGCAGGGTCAACAAGAATCTGCTTATTGCTGGAAGGATAAAATCAATCAGAAGGCATGGCAATCTGATTTTTGCACATATAGAAGACTTCTCCGGGAGAATACAGGTTGTTGTCGAAAAAAAGTCTGTGGGGAAGAAGAATTTTGATATATTCAACCATCTTAATATAGGCGATTTTGTGGGTGTTTCTGGCTCGCCTGCCAAGACCATAAGGGGCGAGGTATCTGTGTGGGCCGAAACCGCGGAAATACTTTCAAAAGCAATAAGACCGCTGCCAACAGAGTGGTTTGGATTGAAGGACTCTGAAATCAGATACAGGCAAAGATATACAGACATGGCTGTAAATGCGCAGGTAAGGGATATTTTTGTAGAAAGGAGCGGGATATTGAAAGCTATGAGGGAGTATCTTGACAAAAACGGCTTTATAGAAGTCAACACGCCGGTTCTCCAGCCGATTTATGGCGGCGCATTCGCGGAGCCGTTTGTGACCTACCATAACATATTGAAAAGGAAAATGTATCTTATGATTTCACCTGAACTTTATCTCAAGCGGGCTGTGGTCGGCGGGTTTGAAAGGGTGTACGAAATATGCAGGAACTTCAGAAATGAGGGTATAGACACAAAACACAACCCGGAGTTCACAATGATGGAGTTATATTGGGCATATGCCGACTATACGGACAATATGAAGCTTACAGAGGAGATGATTGCATTCATTGCAAAAAAGGTTTTGGGTGCAACAAAAATAAACTATCAGGGAAAAACAATTGAACTAAAACCACCATATAAGAGGATAACAATGTTTGATTCGATTAAAAAACAGCTGGGTATAGACGTAGAAAAACTAAGTCTGGATCAGATAAAAGCAGAGGCAAAAAAGCACAATATCGGAATTCCTGAATATATGGACAAAGGCATGGTTATAACAGAGTTATTTGATGCTGTGGAAAAGAAAATTATACAGCCAACATTTATAACAGATTTTCCTGTCGAAGTTTCCCCGCTTGCAAAGGCAAAAAAGGATAATCCGAAGCTGACAGAAAGGTTTGAGCTGATTATAAACGGGCAGGAATATGCAAACGCCTACACAGAGGAAAACAACCCCATGGAACAAAGGAAGAAGTTTGAAAGGCAGATGGAATTGAGAAAGGCGGATGACAAGGAGGCAATGCCCATTGACGAGGACTTCATAACCGCGCTGGAATACGGGCTGCCGCCCACTTCTGGCCTGGGCATAGGGGTGGACAGGCTGGTCATGCTTCTGACAAACCAGCCGAGCATAAGGGATGTTATAATGTTCCCTATTCTGAAGGGGAAAGAGTAAAGCCGATCTCTGCTCAGCAGAGGAACATATATTCTACTGAATTTGGTAAAAACAATAATTATATGCTATTATATGGTTACTAAGTAGTTTTACAGTTGCCTATCCTTGCGCATTCTTCTACATATGCTTTTTTAGTTACAGGATCTGTTCCTTTACACCATTGACAGCCAGAAAACAGATTACAGTTTGCTTGCGGTGTATTTTCACATACTGTTGTCGGCGCGTTTCTTGCAAGCCCCAGCCACTCAGACATTACATTGCCTATATTCCCTATATTTACACCCATGAAGGTGAGCAAAAGGACAGCTGCTATAAGAAGGACCACTGCTGTGACTATTATTAACAAAGTTGTGGAAATGCCCTTCATATAAACTATTTGTGCGGAGAAATTTATAAACAGCAGCTAAGCACAGCTTTGGCCTATTTTTACACATTTGTTCGTTGCCGGGCACCAGTTGCATGAGCTGAAAAACGAGCACTCGGTTTGCAGCCTGCCTTCACACAGTTCAGTTGGCGCCCCTGTGACTTGTTTTATCCAGTCAGAAATAACCTGGCTTATATTGCCTATATTAACACCCATCATTGTGAGTAGTATCACTGCTGCAATGAGGAGAACAACTGCTGTTACAATTATAAGGAGGGTCGTAGAAATGGCTTTCATAAAAATCTTTTGCTAACAATTGCAGCTGCCCACTATATCCTGGCATGTCTTGACATCCCCGGCAACTTTAATCTTATTTGTGGCCCATCCAAGCGGTATCTGCTGAAGTGTTTTGCAGCTTATTTGGCACTGGTTGTTGCAAAAATTATTAGCATCTGTAAGGGTTGAAAAGCTGGCAACAGATGTGCCGAACATTGTAAGCAAAACCAGCGCTATTATCAAAGCCAGAATGGCGGCTATAACAATCCATAATGTTGTTTCCAGTCCCTTCATACTTAATTTATAGTTTTACTTCTTTAAATATTATATGGATTTGTTATGGTTCGTATAGATTCTGTAAAGCAGGGTGAAATTACAATAAACGGCAAGGCATATTTCTCGGACATGACTATCTTCTGGGATGGCAGACTGATGTACAGGAGAAAATCGCGCGTTTTTGGCATAGAGGAATTCCTCAAGATTATAGAGTCTGAGGCCACGGACATTGTTGTAGGTACTGGCCTGGAAGGTTCTTTAAGTGTAACAGAAGAAGTTAGGCAGGTCGCTGAGGACAAAGGAATAACCATTTTTGTGGACCAGACCAAAAAAGCTGTGAAGATATTCAACGGGCTTATAGCAGACGGCAAAAGGGCGGTTGCAGTCATGCAGACTACCGGCTGATTTTATTTCTTTCCATCAAAACAGACTTTATATTTTTTCTCTTTAGCAGGACATCTGACTTTATGCTTTCATCTGCATTCCCCCTTCCCGCTTCCTGCTCAATCCTGTTGAAAAGCGGCCTGATTTTTTTAAATGCCATAATGGCTGCTGCCAGGGCGTCTTTTTCATGTTTGTTTGTGGGTTTATACTCTTTCTTCATTTCTTTCAGGTATTTTTTTACCAAAGCGTTTTTCCATCTTCTTTCAACAGATTCTTCCGGGATAATCGTTTTCGCGCAGAAATTGGCAGCAACCTTTTCTATGAACTTGGGAATTTGCTGTATATCTGTTGATATTACTACTGGTTCACCGTTTTCGAGTATGAACTTTGAGACAGCAGAAACGGAAAAGTTTTTCCTGCTTTCTACACAAATAATGTTCCCGTTTAAATCCAGCATGGCTATGGCTGTTGTTGTTCCTGGGTCTATGCCTATTATAAGCTTGCTTTCCATCCGACCACTAATTAAGTTAATAAAAGTTGAAATAAATAATATTATGACAAATGCCAGGGTCATCTGTATTCTCGGGTTAATCGGCTCCGGAAAGGATGAGGTTGCAAATTATCTGGAAAGGAAATACGGATACAAAAAAATTGTGATGGGTGATATAGTAAGGAGTTTTGTAAGGAAGGATGGGCTGGAGATAACAAGGGAGAACCAACAAATTGTGCAGAAAAAATACAGGGACAAATTCGGTCAGCTATTTTTCTCCGATCAGGTCGTGAAAAGCATTGAAAAGAACGGGTGGGACAGGGTGGTGATAGTTGGTTCAAGGAGGCCGGAGGAAACAAAATTCTTTAAGGAACATTTCAGAAAGAACATTGGTATTGTTGTTGTCGGAGCTGACCCAGAGACAAGATTTCAGAGACTTACAAAAAGGAAAAGGGGAGATGAACCCAAAACGTTCGAAGAGTTTCTGGAGCAAGAAAAGAATGAATTCAGGTTATTTGAGTTTGAGAAGAGCTTCAAATATGCTGATTACAAAATAGAAAACAACGGCGATCTTGTGGATTTGCACAAAAATATAGACAGTTTTTTGGCTGAGGCGGGATGGAAAAGCTAAGAACTGTAGTGTCCCGAAATCATTTCGCATCCAAAGAACAAATAGATATAATGAGAAAACCAAGCAAAAAGAAAGTCAGATAGAAAGATAGGGGGATGACAACCAAAGGTATAGCTGTTATACAGAAAGTAACACCAAGAGTATCAAGGTTTGAATGAAATTTAAGTTTGGATTACCTTATAAGATATTAGAAAGGGGTAGCGAAATAATTATGGGATATCACAGGAAAAGCTAAGAACTAACTATATATTTAAATTTGCGTTCACAATACTTCTCAAATTGGTTATTATGAACTTTATATTTTTAGGCCCGCCGGGTTCTGGAAAGGGGACATATTCATCCAAGATAAGCACTATACTTGGGATAGCACATATATCAACAGGAGATTTACTCAGGGAAGAGATAAAAGCCCAGACAACACTCGGCAAAAAGGCAAAAGAGTACTATGACAGGGGGATGCTAGTTCCAGATGAACTTGTCATGGATGTACTGAAAAACAGGCTTAAAAAAGAAGATGCGCAAATGGGTTTTATACTGGACGGATTTCCAAGGACAGAAAAACAGGCAGAGATGCTGGAAAAAATGGAAAAAATCGATTCTGTCATAAATCTTGTTCTGAAAGACAGCATACTGATTAAAAAGATATCTGCAAGAAGAGTTTGCAGGGGCTGTGGCAACATATACAATCTGGCTGATATAAAGGAGCCTGGCATAAATATGCCGCCTTTGCTACCAAAAAAAGACGGCGTGTGCGACAAATGCGGCGGAGAGCTGTACCAAAGGGATGATGACAGGGAAGAGGTTGTGAAAAACCGGCTAGAAGTCTACAAAAAACAGACTGCACCGCTTATAAAATATTACAAAAATAAAGCGCTTCTGAATGATATAAAGGTCGTTGCCGGACCGGATATTATGGTGCCAAAAATAATAGATGTTTTGAAAAAGGCTTGAAAACTGTTTTGAGTTTGGTATTGTTTCCAGTTTCAGTAGAATTGATGTCACTGCAGTGAGCAGAATTGGTACCATTCACAACTTCAGTAGAATATGTGTTTCATGCTGAGCGTAGCCCGGCCATTCATTCAAACTTCCCTTTCTCAAACTTCGGGACAAAAACCCTATATTTGTCCACGTCTTCCAGCTCGCCCATAATCCTTTTTATTATCATCTTTTCCGGATCCGGCATAAGCGGAACCCTTTTTTTTATGTCTTCGAAGCTCTCAAATGGTTTTACCTTTCTCTCATCCAGTATCGCCCATAGATGCTTCTTTCCTATACCTGGCAAAAGCTCCAGCTGATGAAGCCTTGTTGTTATCTGGCCTGTTTTGTTGAAGAAATCAAAGAATGGCTGCGGTTTTTTGTCAATTATCTCCTTTATCAGCGGCTCCAGCTCCTCCCTTGCTACGTTTGTTAGGCTTTTCACTTCAATCCTTCCTATAATGTACTTGACTTCATTTCTTTTGTCGTCTCCTATGTAGAGTCTGTCGCCTATTTTCGGTGTCAGGTCTCCCCGTATGACAACATTCAACAGGGAAAAATATCTTTCACCCAATACCTGGGCTATTGGCTGAGATCTTTCCATTCCGTAAAGGCCATGCGGTAAAAAGTCCAGCACTATTGCCCACTCATCCTTTTTAAACTCCTTCATATCTGCATCTCCATATAGAAATTGTTTTTATTATAAATAACCCCCTCAGAGAGCGGATTTCACAATATCTGTTATTTTTTTCTTCTCCTCATCTGACAGTTCTATGTTTTCGTTTGCAAAAATGACTGCCAAATCTTCCTTGTCTTTGGGGAGCAGGTTTATTATGTTTATAACATGTTTCTCCCTTAGTTTTGTTATTGTTGATAGTTCTGCTTTCATTTCCTCTGCTTTTTTCTGCTGGACCTTTGAAAACTTTTTAAGGTGTTCCACAGCGTTTTTCTGCTCGTAACCTAGCTCCTTATCCTTCTCCTTTTTTTCCAACACTTCCTTCACCAAGTTCCAAAGTATTGGTTTTTCGCCCCTTATTTCCATAATATTACCTCATTATTTGTTCTTCAGCAGCCGCATATGCTCAGGTTTTGAAATAATAATTTTTTCCTTGTTGCCAAACTTTACTCTCATTATATATGCACTGCCGCGCTTTTCAACAACTTCTCCTATTTTACCGCTGAATTTGGGAAAAGGCATGCCTTTGTGCGAATATGGATCGGGTTTTATTACTGCTTTTTCGCCTGGACTGAACCGTGTGAGATAACTTTCCGGTTTGAACTTCTCCCTGAGATGTTTTCTCAGCTTTCTTCTCGTTTCTCTTCTGAATCCCTTTGTTGCTTTTACCATAACTACTATATTTAAATGGTTTTATTTATATAAATACTATAGAGCATCTAATTGGTTTTGCATAACACATATAAATAGCTGATTAACACAAGATCATATGGCCGAAAAATATACAACCAGGTACGAGAAGACGCGGGTAATATCAGCCAGGGCCCTGCAAATATCACAGGGAAGTCCTGTACTTGTCAAAGTTCCTAAGGATGTGACAGACCCTATGGCTATAGCAGAATTAGAATGGAAAGCCGGAATTATACCAATAAGCATAAAAGAAAAACTGTACAAGGAAAAGGCTGACTAATCTGATCTTACTTCTTTTATTATAATTTTACTGCCAAGTTTCCAATAAAGTATGTTCGAACCGGCTTCTATTTTTCCTTTGAATTCCTCAGGGATTGCTGTTTCAAACGTATTATATTCCTGCATATCCATAACCTGCACAGTATCACCTGTCATGGATATAATCTGACCATTTCTTTTTTCTATGACAGGGCTTAGGAGATCTTCGCCTGCAGGCTTGAGTATGTACCTCCTCCTGTTGTCAAAGATGCCCATCACTTCTATCCTGGCTTTTGTGGAGCCATGTTTGCCTGGCTTTGATATTGTAATGCTCACAACTTTACAGGGTTCTCCCTCACACATTACATATGAACCGGGTTTCAGTTCCTTTATTGGGGTTGGTCTTTCTTCCATAAACAATCATTAGAATAATATATGGTATAAGTTTAATAAATGTTTGCAAGTCCGGCATTTAGCAAATCAGTCAATAAAAGCGCCTGCTACGATAAGCGGAAAAATTATTGTTGCGTCGCCAAAAATCTTAACTGTGTTCGCATGCGCAGCAATTTTTCCCCAGCTTTTGGCCTCTTCAGGTAGAGCGCCACTGTCAGAAGCATCATATTCTGTGTTTGTGTTTACATATATAGCGTATTTTGCGCCCTCCCTGAACATATTTGCATTGCACACTGTATGCTTGACAACGCCGCCGCCGAGAATTATTATGCCTGTTTCGTCTGCATCCATTGCAAGCGATATAATTCTGTGCTGGTCTTTTGTCATGTCTATTCTAAGTTTGTCATTCAGGTTGTAATTAAAAAAATATACATTGTCTCCTGTTGCCCCGTCCATAAATGCAGGACAGAAGACTGGAATGCTGTTTCTGTGCGCCCAGTAATAAATTGAGCTTTTATCATTTATTATACTGCCCATATAATCGATTATCTCGGACGGAGAAACAATTTCCGAGTTTCTCTGCCTATCCAAGAAATGTTTCAACACGGGCTGGAAAAATTTCTCAAATTCTATATATCCATCATTTGGGATGAATATGTTGCCTGCACGGTTAACACCATGCCTGCGCAATTCTGCTCCGTCAGCACGGAAGTCGCCGAGAATAAATGGCGTTTTTACTTTTATGAAATCCTCTTCAACCCCGCCTGCAGTTGTGACAAGCACATCAACAAGTCTATGTTCAACAAGATATCTTATAATATCTCTATTGCCTGTTGTGACCATGTTTGAAGTATAACCGAGGAATATGCATGCTTTTTCTTCTCTCATTTTCCTTATTATATCTATTGCTTTGCCTAATTCAGTTGCCTGCGCACCTGAGCTTTTAAATTTACCCAATAGCTCTTTAAGATCAGGTCTTTTGCTAAAATCACATCCATTTATCTCGGTTCCGACTAACGGCCCTGACTTCTTGAATATGCTCTTTTTTGCATCAATCAGTTTCTTTTTCATAGAAAAAAGATGCACAATCTTACTTAAAAAGCAGTGGATTGGAATCAGCCGGCTGTTTTCTTAGTCTTTGTTTTGATATTCTCTATCACTGGCATGTCCAATATCTTCTTTTTTATTTCGTTGAATTTGCCTTGTATTTCCATCTTTCTATGTTTCTCTATATGACTGCCAGCAATCCTTTCTTCTGTTGGCAGAATATCCTTTGAATGGTTTACAGCTATACCAGCGTCTAAAAACCCCTTTAAAGTAGCATAGAGCCTTGATCCTTTTGTAGATGTGTAGATTCCTATATCAAGTATTGCTTCATTGACGTTTTTCTTCGCTTTTATTCCGCATAAAAGACCTGTCAGATAAGCAGATGGCAGATTACCGCAGTGCCTGTCCCAACCAATTTTTTTCAATTCGATGGCGGAAGATGTAAACAATGTTTCATCGCCGTTTGGATTGTGTTTTACTATCTGACAGACAATATTGTTAGCGGATTTTCTTATAACCAGCCTCGGTTTTCCGGATTTCAGCAGTTTTAACCTCAACCTATAGTCTGTCCTCTGTTCTCTTCTCCTTCTGTGTGGTACTGTGTATGTTTTTGTCATTTTTTTCATATCTTTATCCTATTTTATCTTTTTCATTCCTTACATTATCTTCTGTTTTTTCATTTGATATTTTTTCTTGTTCTGGGGCCTCTGTTTTGGGTTTTGCAGCAACGGTTTCCTGTTTAGGTTTTTTCTTTGCAACAGGTTTCTTCCCAAGCAAAAGTTTGTGTTCTTTAAGATAATACAGCATGTGCTTCTTGTTTCTGAACATTCCACCCTTTACCTGATAATAGAGTTTTTTGTAAACATTTTTTTCTATCTGTTTGTTTTCTTTCAATTCTTTTAGCAGTTTCCTTAATGCCCTGACGGTTTTCATCCACTCGCCTTTCTTTGGAAATCTTGTGCCAAGCCTGCCCTTTAGTTTTCCCTCACCGCGTCTCCTCTTCTTTTTTTTCTGTTTCAAAAGAATCCTCGCATGCCATCTGCTTGTGCCTTTCTTCGGGACAGTATAAATTGTCCCGTTTTCTATCAGACCTCTTATATCACCCCTTGTCAATGCCTCTTCCAACTCCTTTCCGGGCTTCACCTTTACTCTGGTCAGACCGCAATTCAGAATCTCTGAAGCCATTCTTTTTTGTTTTGAATACATAAGTTCACTCTTCCTGTTCGTTTTCACTGGATGCCTGTCCTTCCTCTGTTTTTTCTTCCTCAAAACCAAAGTCCTGCGGGGTGAGTTTAAAGTATCTGTCTGATTTTAGTTTTCCCCTGTTTTTTAGGATTTCTTTTGCCAGAATCCAGAAAAACAGCGAGAGCGATTTTTTGCTGTTGTTGTTCATAGGCACTACAAGATCAACATCCCTGACATTGTTGAATGTGTCACACAGGGCAACAATGGGTATTCTTTTTTTATTTGCTTCTGTTATCGC
>Ga0233423_10001802_pt1 | contig 10608 bp, 11 predicted proteins | sample Watercolumn_Mata_FD_180713 | JGI IMG/M metagenome (GOLD analysis project Ga0233423, IMG submission 180713) | Freshwater microbial communities from Lake Matano, South Sulawesi, Indonesia - Watercolumn_Matano_2014_112_MG | ecosystem: Environmental > Aquatic > Freshwater > Lake | place: Indonesia... | reverse complement strand
ATTGAGTCCGCTTTTGGCTGAATGCTTTGTCCTGTTCCGCCATCAACCGTGAGCTCCATGACCTTTTCTTTGGTGTCTATGTTCCAGACCGTCACTGTCGCGTCTTGCGCGGCGGAAATGCGGAATCCGCAGTCTTCTTCCGCGTCCCAGCTTGTCGTCGATGCCACGTAGAAGACTTCCCCCAGAAAACCGCCCTTAGCCGATGGCACATAGTAATTATAGCGAACGTCGTCTGGGATTTGCCTCAGTTTCGACTGTATCATAATGCTGCCTGTGGACTCTATGTCGTAGGACACGAAGCTCGTTAACGAGATGTCCCTGTAGGAATTCGCTTCAAGCGAAAAGTCCTGTACGCTGCCGTTTGCAGTTGACATTGTAACATCTGCCTTTTCCAGAGCAAAGATTCTGTAGGACTGCCACGAGTACGACCGCGTGTTCCAAGAAGCCATGAAAATGAAGCTTTTTCCGACGTACGCCCCGTCTGTGCTTGTCTGAAAAGTGGTTGGCACTGGGCCTTCTTCGTTTGAACTTCCAGTTGGTTTTAGCGCGTAATTCAGAAGCATCACAGAAACGTACTTGTCTGACACTACCTTGAACATTGACGCGTTGGGAAAGAGCTCAAAGTGCGTCTCCATCGCGTCTAAAGTGACTTGAGAAACCAGATTGACGGTGTCCTTATCGTAGACGCGGTAAACATGCACGTTTGTGTTGTCTTCTGTTGCCGTGGTTGCCACTAGGATGGTTCTTCTTACTGATGCATTATCAAGTCCGAATCCCTTGGAATAATTGCTAACATCGTTGTCAACGTACTGGTAAATCTTCGCGGGGATGACGCCGTAATAAACGTATTCTCCGTCGGACGCGACCACGGTGATTTTGGGGACGCAGACTAATGTCGACAAAATTATTAGTATCGTGGCATACGAAATCAGTTTGTAGTTCTTCTCGGTCATCGCCATCAACCCATGAGTATGGTATCATAAATTATTTTCATCATATTTACAGTTTTTTCTGGGAAATGCCATCACAGAGATAATGTTACTCTCACCAAATCCAATTGTTAATTTAAAATTCTACCGTTACATTTTTATGTACCGTACCATTTTATTATCAGCCTAGAAACTGCAATGAAGGACTTCGCTATTATCAAGGACCCTGAAGTGGCGAAGCTTTTCGCCGACCCCGTCAGAAGGGACATCCTTCACAGCCTCAGGTTCAGAGAGATGACCGTGTGCCAGCTGGCGAAGGCGCTTGACAAGAACGTCTCGTCAATCTCGTACCACGTTAACGCCTTGGAGCATGCTGGCTTGGTGGCGCAGAGCCGAACCGCGGTCAAGGGCAACCTAATCGAAAAATTCTACATGGCAACGGCGAAGGACTTCATCATATCCTACACTCTCAGCGAGGGGTTGGTTCCTGGTTCCGAAGACATCGCGAAATGGTCCAAGGAGGTCCGGCTCGGCGCTTTGAAGAATCTTGGAGTTTTCGGCTACACTATCTCCAAGGAAAAGGAGGCAAAGCTCCTCAAGCTCCTGGACAAGTACGCCAGCTTGGAAAGCTCTACTTTTGAGGGGTTGGTTTCTGATCAGAAGATGCCGTTCCAAGCTAGCCATCCGTCCCAAGGGCTCTTGATGCACCTTTTGATGAACGTTCGAATACACAGGAACCCCGAGTTCGTGAAGCTGCTTGACGCAATCTTCACCGAGCTGCAGGCGGATAAAGGCGGGAATTAGGGGAGGACGGCTCGGTTTGTCTCTTTTGAAGGAACTGTCAAAATACATCCTCAGGAACATCCACTGGTTCGCCATAAGCACCGCCCTGACGATCATCGCAACGTTCATCAACATCTACATCCCGACTTTGTCTGGGCAGGCGATCAAGGACATCCTGAGCATCGGCGATTTTGAGATGCTCAAGGGGCTCGTGCTCCAGATACTAGTCTTAACGGGCGGCTTGTGCGTCATTTCGCTCATACGCGCCAACGCATACGGTAATTTTACCCAAAGGGTGGTCTTCGACGTTCGAAACGACGTTTTCAAGTCAATCCAGAGACAGTCGTTCGGCTTCTTCGACAAGATGAAGACGGGCCAGCTCATGTCCAGGGCGACGACGGACGTCGAGAGGATAAGGGGCTTCATTGGGTTCCAGCTTCGGATGCTGACGGACTCCCTCTTCACGCTCGGAGGCGTCATAACGTCGATGGTAATTTTGAACACGGACCTTTCGCTGCTGGCTTTCACCACCGTCCCCGTCCTCTTCTTCGTCAACATCTGGTTTGGGAAGAAAATCAGGCCAATAATGCACACCTCCAGAGAGCAATTCGGGGCAATAACTTCAGTTCTATGGGAGAACATAACGGGAATCAGGGTCGTGCGGTCCTTCGCCAGGGAGGAATACGAGAAGCAGAAGTTCCAGAAGCCGAACACCGACTACTTCAACATAATGCTAAAAGCCATTAGGCTTCAGTCTCTTTTCCAGCCCTTCCAAGGATTCTTCTTCGGTCTAGTCACAGTCGCGATTTTCTGGTTGGGCGGAATCCAGATAATTGGAGGTCGCTTCACGATTGACCAGCTGTTCGTCTTCAGCATTTACGCTTCGATGCTGATTAGGCCAATCGGGATGCTGGGGATGATTATATCCAGCTACCAGACGATGGCGGCGGCGGCCGAGAGGGTGTTCGAAATAATTGACGCGGTTCCCGAAATCCGCGACAAACCAGATGCTGTAGCCATGCCTGCGATTAAGGGGCAGGTGGTCTTCGAGAACGTGTCGTTCGGCTACGACAAGGACAAACCCATCCTCAAAGACGTGAACATCGAGGCGGAACCCGGAGAAACCATAGCTCTGCTGGGACCCACGGGTTCGGGTAAAAGCACCATCATTAGACTGCTTCCGAGGTTCTACGACGTGACTTCGGGCAGGATACTCGTCGACGGCTTCGACGTGAGGGACGTCAAGGTCGAAAGCCTCAGGAAGCAGATGGGCATAGTTTCCCAAGAAACCTTCCTGTTCAACATGACCGTCAAGCAGAACATCGCGTACGGCGTGCCGAACGCCACGATGGAAGACATCGAACGGGTAGCCAACATAGCTAAAGCCCACGAGTTCATAACTCAGCTCCCGAACGGGTACGACACGGTGATTGGCGAAAGAGGCGTGACCTTGTCAGGCGGGCAGCAGCAGAGGGTCGCCATCGCCAGGGCGCTCCTCATGGACTCGCGGATACTGATTTTGGACGACTCGACGTCAAGCGTGGACGTGGACACCGAGTTCGAGATTCAGCAGGCGTTGGGTGCCTTGTTGAAGAACAGGACGACTTTTGTCGTCACCCAGCGGCTGTCCACGATTAGGAACGCGGATAAAATCGTCGTGCTGGATGAGGGGCGAATCGTCGAGGAGGGGGATCACGAGTCGCTGATGGCGAAGAAGGGAGACTACTGTAGAATCTACGAGACCCTTTACGAGGCGCAGAAAGAAGCGCTCGAACCGAAAAAGGCGAGGGGAAACCATCGAAACGACAAAAAGGAGGCGGCGTAAATGGGGTTCCATCCTCACTTCCACGGGTTCGAAGCAGAAGGGTCAACTGAAAGGAAGACCTCAGCCAAGGTTCTATTGACGAGGCTGCTGAAGTACCTACTGCCCTACAAGAGACTCCTCTACATTGTCGCTGTCACGACTATCGCCTCAGCAATCACGGGCGTCGTCGGCCCGTACCTTCTCGGTCTCGAAATCATCGGGCGCTACATCATGACGTCCGACTATTCGGGTCTGCAGCTTATGGTTCTGGCATACATCTTGGTCTTAACGGTCGGCTGGGTCTCCGACACTCTTCGGACCTCCTCGATTGGTAAAATCGGCGAGAGCATGCTTGATAAAATGCGGTCGGACCTGTTCAACCAGCTTCAGGAGCTTTCGTTCAGCTTCTTTGACAGGGCAGACAGCGGAGACACAATATCCACTGTGACGAACGACACCGACAGCATCGGGCAGGCCTTCACGGGCGGCGTCATCATGGTGCTGAGCGACATTCTGAGCTTGGCGTTGACTTTGGTCATCATGTTCACGATTAACGTCCAGCTGACCCTCATTTCCATGCTTGTCATCCCGCTTCTGATTGGAACAGCCTATGCTTTCAGTTCAAGGTTCAGAAGCACCTACAGGGAGACGCGGAAGACCATTTCGGGAGTAACGTCCAAGCTCCAAGAGGGAATCTCGGGCATAAGGGAAATCAAGTCCTTCACGAGGGAGGCTGACACGATAAGGGACTTCACAAGGGTGAACCAGCAGGAAGCCCAAGCCAACCTCCAAGCGAACATCGTGTGGGGAACCTTCTTCCCGACCATACAGCTAATCCAAGCGGTGGGCCAAGGCATAGTCATCCTCTACGGGGGAATGCTGGCTCTGAACGGTTCTCTGGGGACCTCCGCGCAGGCAATCGGAGTCCTGATGGCGTTCACGCTGTACGTCGGCAGGTTCTTCGGTCCGATTTTCGACTTGACGAACTTCTACAACGTTGTGCAGTCGGCGCTGGCGGCTGCAGAAAGAATCTTCAACCTACTCGACAAACAATCCGAAATAAGGGACGCCGAAAATGCACTTCAGATACCGCCGATAAAGGGCGAAATCGAGTTCAAAGACGTGACCTTCGCCTACGTCCAAGACCACCCCGTCCTGCACAACGTCAGCTTCCGCATAAAACCCAAAGAAACAGTTGCACTCGTCGGGTCGACCGGCGCCGGAAAGAGCACCATTATCAAGCTCATCAGCAGGTTCTACGAGGCGAAGTCGGGGACAGTCACGATTGACGGGCAGGACGTCAGGCAGATTACTCAGGAGTCGCTGCGCAGGCAGATGGGCATCGTCCTTCAGGAGTCGTTCCTCTTCACGGGCACGATAATGGAGAACATAAGGTACGGCAACCTCGAAGCCACAGACGAGCAGGTCATGGACGCCGCGAAGACGGTGGGAGCCCACGAGTTCATCATCAAGACCGTCAACGGCTACAACACTGAAATAGGCGAAAGGGGAGCTGGACTCTCAGTCGGTCAGAAGCAGCTGATTTCGTTCGCTCGCGCCCTGCTGAGGAACCCAGCCATAATGGTCTTGGACGAGGCTACCTCGAGCATCGACCCCTACACGGACCTCCTGATTCGGAAGGCGATGAAGATTCTGCTCAAGGACCGCACGTCCATCATCATCGCGCACAGGCTTTCGACGGTAAGGAACGCGGACCGAATCTTCGTCATCGACAACGGACGCATCGCCGAGGAGGGCAACCACAAGCAGCTCATGAAGAAGAAGGGCATCTACCGCCACCTCTACGACATGCAGTTCAAGGAGCCCGAAGCTGAGAAGCCTGGAGCTGCACGAGCCCCTCCGAGCATGCCCTTCAGAGGATTTCCATAAGACTAGGGTTTACCGAACGAGGCGCACAGGTCCATAAGGAGCTTCAGCCAGCTGAGGTAAGAGTTCACCGAAGCCCTCAGAGCCGTCGTGTCGTCCGCCTCGAAAAACAAGGTCAAAACGTTACCTTCGCGGTCAAGCTTAACTCTGGAACGGTTCGTCGACGAAACCTTCGTTTCGGGCTCCAGAGCCTCATGGATGATTCTGACCGCCTCCTCCGAAGGCAGGTTCACCCGCACCGTGGCAGAGTTCCTCTTGGTCAAATCAACACGCAGCAATCATGGTATAGATGCAGTAAAAAATAAAAGACAATATGGTAGATTAAAAGGCTATTCAATGATTTTCTTTGTTTTCAATACACTATACACCATATTGTCTCCTACAACGAGCGAATTGAGGTTGTTAAGAAAAAATCAAGGAATGCCCAAAAAAGGTGGGCAATCTTAGGGTTTCTAGCTTGTTCTGGCTGAGCGTTCGGCCGTTTCGCCTACCTTCGTCGTCGGGGTGTAGGCTCCTCCCGCGAATTTCAAGCCGCACTTTCCACAGACCCAGATTCCCACGCTTTCGCGCGTGACTGAGCTGGAGCTGCACTGGGGGCAGACGTGCTTCCTCGTTTTCTCGGTCATGATGTCGCTGTACCTTCTCCGCGCCTTGACCCCGTACCTTACGCCGAGTCCGCCAGTCGGACCCGACCTTTTCGTTGCTCTGCTGCTCATTAGCTCTTCACCAGAATCTTCCTGTTCTCCGCCGTCTTCTCTTTGGCTATGGCTGCGGCTTCAACGATTTCCTGCGGCGAAAGCGTTCCGGCTCCGCCCTTTTGTATCGCGCAGATTTTGTCTTCCTTGGTGTAGGTCATCGTGAGCCGTGCGTCCATGACCTCTTCCTCGTCCAGCCACGGGTCGACGACGAGCTTCCCGCTTATCGACGCGAACGTCACGGAAACCGGAATCTCCTTCAGTGGCAGCGGCGTGAACCCAGGCTTCTTCACGACCTCCTCGCCCTTGACGGTGTACTTGAAGATTTTCGTGTTCATTAATGCCGCAGTTGCAGCTAGGGTCGAGGCGTCCACTAGGTTGCCGTCGTGGTTCAGGACGTAGACGTCCACGAAGACGACTATTACCTTCTTCCCCGGGATTATGCACAGCTTCTCGAGGTCGAGGCACTTGGACTCGCGTATCCCCCTGTCGACTATCCTCGCGAGCTCAATCGACTCCTCGCCCGGCGGACCAGCCTCGAACTCTGGGGACGCTAACGGGACAAATTCCGCATTAGTCGTCAGAACGCCCTCGTTGGGTCTGTCCGAGAAGGGTTCGCCGAAGTCTATTTTGACTCCGACAAGTACTTCGGTCTTTCCGAGTCTTACTCGGGCTGAGCCTTCTGCTTTTTGAATCAAACCCGACTCTAGCTGTATCGGTCTGTAGTCTTTCAGTCCTCTTCCGTCGAGTCTCTTTCCGTCCGCGACTAGCTGCGCGATTTGCTGCTGCCTTATTCGCGAAACCATTATTGATGTCATTCTTCCTCAGACACCTCCACTGCCTCTTTGATTGACTGATACTTCGCCTTCAGGGCCTCCTTCTGCACAACGTGTATCTGCTTGCACCCCTCCAGCGCCATGGACACCGCCTGCTGGAACTCCTCGGTCGTGAGCTGCCCGTCCATCTGAAGCAGGGACACGGCGTCGAAGCTCGGCAGGTAGGCGACGGGCACGTCCGCGTCTCCTTCCTTGTCCTCGACGTCGTTCAGGTCTACAACCATCTTGTCTCCAGCCTTGCCCGCAGCGCAGGCGACGACCAAATCCCTCATCGGTATTCCCGCGTCGGCCAAGGCCAGAGCAGCCACGGTCACTCCTGCGCACCGCGTTCCGCCGTCAGCCTGCAACACCTCGATGAAGATATCTATCGAGGTTCTCGGAAACTTTTCCAAGAAAACCGCGGGTTCAAGCGCCTTGCGCACGACCATGGACAGTTCGATTTCGCGCCTGGATGGTGCCGGCGACTTCCGCTCTTCCACTGAGAACGGCGCCATGTGGTACCTGCATCGCAGCAGAGCCTTGTCCGGGAGCGCCAAGTGTCTTGGGTGCGCCTCCCTCGGCCCGTAGACGGCTGCGAGTATCTTGTTCTTTCCCATTTCGATGTAGGCTGACCCATCGGCGTTTCCTAGCACGCCAACTTCGAGCTTGATGGGTCGGAGGTCAGTGACCTTTCTTCCGTCGGTCCTGATTCCCTCCTCGTTCACTAACACAACTTTTTCCTTTACTTTTTCTTTGTCTGTCATTGTGTAACTCCACCTCTTTCCTTCTTTATCAACTCAGTTACTCTGTCGGTTAGCCCAGACGTGTGGGCTTCCTCCTCGATTTTTTTGATCGCCATTATGGCTATCCTTTCGTCTTCCCTGTCCCTGCTGGAAACGTAGACTAGGCCGTTCTGGCCGACTATGATTTTGCACCTTGTCTCGTCCTTCAGCATGCTAATCATGGAGCCTTTCCTGCCGATGATTCTGGGGATCTTCGCCGGCGAAACCTTCACGATCTGGCCGAACCTGATTTTGCCCAGGTCCTGCTCGTGGATTGTGAGGTTCGGGTCGCGGGTCCTGTCGAACGATATGACCTTCGCCAGAATCATGTCGCCCACGCTGAGGAAATCCGTGAGCTCGTCCTGCTGCGCCCTGAACGGCCTGTTCAGCGCTTCCGGCGTCCTCAGGATTGCTGGGTAGGGCGAGTTTATGTCGACCGTCCACCCGTGCAGGTTCACTTCGGTGATTTTTCCGATCACTAGGTCTCCCGTCACTGGGATGTAGAACGTGTTCAGGGCGACGACGTCGACCTTCTTTCCTCTCAGCTCGACTAGCCCGAGCCTGCTGGCGAAGATTTTTTCGTCGTGCCTGAACGTGTTGAATCCAGCAAGGTAGTCACCCTCGGCGAGTAAGTCTCCCGGTGACACGATCTGTCTGTTCTCGTACAAAAACGGCAAATCCATTAACCTCCATGTTCCTTTATTTTACGATTTCCGCCTCTGCGTTTCCCTTCGTCAAGTCTCCAAGCTTCTCTAGGAGAGGACCATACATTCCTGCGGGCATCTCGACGATGGCTGTCCATGACCCGTCAGGCTGCCACGACTCGCTTTTTATTGTTCCTAACGACTTCACGGCGCCGTACGCTCTACCGATGTGTTGCGCGGGGATTTGGACCTTGACCAAAACCTTTTCGATGCTTATCGGCAGGATGATGCGAATGGCTTTTATGGCTGCGTTCGCCTGTTCCTCGACGCTTTCGAACGGGTCAACGGCGAAGCGTGCCTGCTCCAGAGCTTGCTCCACGCGGGTCGGTGGGTGCGGAAGCTTCGTCCTCGGGTCGACCGCCTGCCTGGATATGAAGGCGATGATTTGTCTTCGTTTGTCTTCGACCATCCGTTTCCTCTGGTCAGCTGTCAGCTGCAGCGTGCCCTTTTTGATGATGGTGTCTGCGATTTTTTGTATGTCCATCGTTTTGAAGGCCGATTGGATGTCTTTCTCCGAGACCCTCAGGCCCTTGTTTGCGTCGCTGAAGAGTGTCTCTGTTACCAAAATGTTGGAGAGTCCTACGGGTTTTCCTTCCCTGTATTCGAGGGCGGGTTCGGGTTTCACGAGGAGCTCGTAGTCTTTTCCTTCAATGCTGATTCGTGCAACCGTGTAGGGCTTGCTCATCACTTTCCACTGCCCAGCACGTCGGCTTGGCGCTTCTCCACCTCGTCGTTGGGCAGGACCGCGAACGTCTTCGTGGACGTTGGGACGACCGCCAGTCTTATCCTCGACTGCTCGTCTCTCGCCTGCAACGACTTCACGAGGCACTTGACTGCCAAGCTGACTGCTTGTTCAAGCTTCAAATCGTCTCGGTACTCTTCTCGCATGATGTTTTCCGCGGTCTCCATTCCTATGCCGATTGCTAGGGCCTTGTACGACCTGTAAGAGCCGATTGGGTCAGTTGCGTAGAGTTTTGCTCCCGTCTTGTCGACGCCTCCGAAGATGAGCGAGACGCCGAACGGCCTGACGCCTGCGTGCTGCGTGTATATCTGCATCACGTCGCCGATTCTCTTTGTGACTATCTCAACGTCGATGGGCTCGTCGTACATCAGCCTGTTGCTCTGGGAGTAGACCCGCGACTCGTCAATCAATATTCGCGCGTCCGAGCTTATGCCCACGACCGCGGCGCCGAGGTGTTCGTCGACGGCGAAGATTTTCTGGCTGAAGTTCGGGTCCTGAAGTTTGGACTCGACCTTCTCCTCCGCCCCTATCACGACCCCTTCTGGGCACGAGACTCCGATTATGGTCGGTCCCCTGTCCACGGCTGCCAGCGCATATTCGACTTGGAACAGCCGCCCGTCGGGGGAGAACACCGTGATTGCTCGGTCATAGGCTCCCGGAACAGCAAACACTGACAAGCACATTCACCTTTGTATATTCCAAATCCTAGACTATCTTCTCACAAGAGGATATAAGCGAAACTAAAAAACCTTTTTGTTTAGCGCATTATTACTTCTTAAGTTGATTTAATTGTTTTGTGTGGTTGTTACTTTTCGATTGATGACCAAGGAAGTCTTTTAGAAAGATAGTTGGTATATCAGGGATGATATCAACTAAAATTCTTATAAACTACAAGTGCATAAACTAATTAAATTGATATGTTCAACGACGAGAAAACATATACTACTAGAGAATCGGCTAAGCTTATTGGAATTAGTTTTCGAACTATTCAACGTTGGATTTATTCTGGTAAAATCTACGCTCAAAAGACATCTAGTGGAAGATACCGTATACAAGAATCCGAAATTGATAGACTTAAAGGGGTGGCTTCCAAAGAACTAGAAGAGTTAAATAAAATTAGAACAGAAGTTTTAAAATTACTCAATAAAAAGAAAATTGCTTATTTACGTGAATTACAGGTTTGTATGGAATATAGTCATTTACATGAAAACACTTATGAAACACTTAATGTGATGGTCGAGAATGGAAGTATAAAGAGTCAAAGTTATGATGGAAATCGTTGGTACTTTGAAGGTAAATATAAGTGGGAGGATGTAGAATCTCTCGCTATTCAAAAAAAAGAGTTGCTTGATTATTACGTAGATTATCCTTGTGGCTAAAGATGGGTGATACCATATATGATGATTATTCCGAATTTCTTGTTGAAAGAGCTTTAATTCATGCGGGTTTTATTGTGTCATCAAAAAA
>Ga0233423_10001801_pt1 | contig 10612 bp, 3 predicted proteins | sample Watercolumn_Mata_FD_180713 | JGI IMG/M metagenome (GOLD analysis project Ga0233423, IMG submission 180713) | Freshwater microbial communities from Lake Matano, South Sulawesi, Indonesia - Watercolumn_Matano_2014_112_MG | ecosystem: Environmental > Aquatic > Freshwater > Lake | place: Indonesia... | reverse complement strand
GGACAAGGTGATCGTGAAGTACAACGGCGAGGAGATCAACGAACTCGGCCTGGAATGGGAAAACACGATCGAAATCGGGGCGGGCGTCGAGTGGCTGGCCAAGCAGATGGAATGCAAGAACCTGTTCCTGAGGCTGGGCGGATACACGGTCGATTTCCCGGTCCCGAACACGACCATGAACCCGACCCTGCTGGATCCTGCCCGCCGCTATGTCGTCACAGCAGGCGTGGGCCTGGAACTGGGCAAGCTCACAGTTGATCTGGCATATGAGCGCGTGATCTTCGGCGAGAAGGACATCCCTGCTTCCGAATATGATCCGGGCGCATCAGGCCACATGCTGAACTACGCAGGCATCTACAACTTCAACGCCAACGTGTTCACGCTCGGCGTTTCCGTGGGACTGTAAAATTTTGCTAAAGACCCCGGGGTGTACCCCGGGGTTGTCACAATAAAAAGGCCGGGGCGATGAACCCCGGCTTTTTTATTTCGCCAGGACCTCCGGGAGGCCCGATCAATATATAATCTATCTCAGTTATAACGAGATTGTACGGAAATACGAATCAAGACCAGGCCTCCCGGAGGTCCTGTTGGACAAAACCACCCCAGGGTGGACACCGTGATTTCCACATAAAAAACTGCCACGCACTTTGAAAGTGCGTGGCAGTTTTTTAATGCCCGTGGTTGATCCCCGACAGCTCCGGGGCTGCGCCCCCGTGCTATTTAATCAGCATGACCTTGTTTCTGGCCTCGAACGATCCGGCCTTGAAATGCACCAGGTAAACACCGCTGGCCGCAGGGATGGAGGACGCGTCTTTTGCGTCCCAGAGCGCAGTGTGATAACCGGCTTGAACCTCGCCCTCGACCAGCACGCGCACGATCCTCCCCTGCATATCCAGGATCCTCAGCGTGACCTTGGCCTTCTCCGGGAGCTGGTAGGGAATGGCCGTCAGGGGATTGAACGGATTCGGATAATTCTTCGAAAGCCCGAACGCCTCCGGAACAGCCGCATGGCCCTCTACGGCAGAATCATGACGCAGGTTGAAGATTTCCTTGCTCCACTTCTCGTTTCCCTGAGTGTCCTCCGCGCGCACGGCCCAGTACAGATCCGTGAACGGCTGGGGGCCTATGCTGATCGTGGTGTCCTGGCCGTTCGGGACCCGCACCGTGCCCGTCCCGGTCAGGGTCGGATGCGGGCTGAACACGAAGCTGTAACGGATGGAATCCCCCTCATCCCTGTTGGGCGAACGGCCCCATTTGAATAGGATGTCATCATCCCATGAGACAAGGTTCAACCCGTCCACAGGCTCCAGAAGTGAAAAATCTCCCGGAGGATCCGGCATGGATCGAACCTTGACCTTAAGGCTGCCCGAAGCGGTGACGCCGAAACTGTCGGTCACCCGGATCAGGACATCCGTATTACCGTACCAGTCGGCCGCGGGCTTCAGGATGATCTTCTGAGCCGTTGAATCCAGAATCACCTGTATGATCCCTTTGCCGTCGAACCGGATGTCGAGCTGTTCGAACAAATCGTTCCCGTCCGTAATCACGGTCGGTAGCCAGGCGAAAGAGGCGGACCATTGGCCGTCCTCGGGTATCTCCAGAACCGGGAGGTTCTGTATCAAAGGCGGGACGTTCGGCGTATGAAAGGAGGCAGTCAGCTCGAGGCCGCTGTTCATCACCACCTGCACGGACATCTTCGTGTCCGTGACCGCCCCGCTCCATCCGAGGAAATCGTATGTTGTGTCGAGTATTGCGGCTGTCACCGTGACCTGCCGGCCCAACAGGTACCAGAAACCCGGCGGATCGGCCGTGATAACTGCGCCCGGCGCATAAGCGGGATCCGTCTCAATGCTCAGCCCGTATTCGGTCTGCCAGGAGGCCAGTTCTGAGACAGGCCCCTGAACCGTGAATGAAACGGCCCTCGCTGTGGAGTTGACAGCACCGGTTCCGGTGCCGGTCCAGCCGGTGAAACGCCTGCGCGTCCCGGAACCCGTATCCACCAGGCTGTCCACGGATATGGACGCCTGGGTGCCTGCGACATACCAGCCCTCTCCTGCCGGATTCCCGTATCCGGATTCGACATTCACGTAATGGGAGGAACTGTAGGATGCCGTGAAATTCTGCACCGATGCGGAAGTGACGGTGACCTGATGCGCCTGGGCCTGCCCGTCGCTCCAGGACAGGAAGTTGTAGCGGCTCTGAACACCGTCCCCCAGGGGCGATGCGGCCTGTATCTGATGTTTTTCACCGGCCTGCCAGTTGAACACAATCGGCGAGGTGTATTCACTCCCGTCCACGATCACGCGAAGCCCGGTCGGCTGCGTATCGATGACCACCCTCCCCTTGACAAAATGGGCGGTCAGGGACTTGGGGCCGTCCACCAGAAGCGCCAGCGGATTCTGGGCCCCTGACGCTGCGCCGGTCCACGAGGAGAAACCGTATCCGGCCTGGGAATTGCCGACTGCGGAAAGCGAAGCGGTCTGGCCGCCGTCCGCCCAGCCCCCCTGAAGACCCAGGGGACGCACCGTCCCGCCTCCCTCTGGATCGATCACGAGGGTGATGTAGAACTGCTGCTTCCAGGCCGCCTGTTCGGTCACGGGCCCGCCCAGCGTCAGATTTTTTACGCGGTCCTGGCCCGTGTAGCTGCCGGATCCGGTCCCGGTCCAGCCCGAGAAGAAGTAACGGCTGCCTGCCGCCTGGCCCGCAGTGGAATCCACGGATATCGTCGCCTGCGAGCCCGCGTTGTACCAGCCTGCGCCTGTAGCGGTACCGCGTTCCGTGAGCACCGTGAGTTCGAATTGCGTGGTCATGTTCAACGTGACGGTCTGGTCCGTTGCAGGCGTCGTATAGGAATGGGTTTTCTGGCCGCCGTCGCTCCAGGACCCGAACAGATACCTGATCCCCTGCCCCCCGGATTGCGGATCGTTCACGGACAATTGATGCTGGCTTCCCAGCGGCCATGTAAACGTGTGCGAACCGGTGTACGAAGTCCCGTCCACGATGAATGCGAGGCCTGCGGGGTTGGTCACAACCGTGATGTCCAGATCCTTGTAAAAATTGCCGGTCACGGTCTTCGGGCCGTTCATGGTGATGGATGTCGGCGTGGTCTTCCCCGTGAGATCGCCGGACCAGCCGTTCCAGGTGTAGGGCACAGTCACGGTCGCGGTCACCGTGGCCTTGGCCCCCGAGTCGTACCAGGCCCCCGGAGGCGCCGGCGTGACGTTTCCGCCCGCATCCGGATTTTCCGATGTGGAAAGGAAATACTGGGTTTTCCAGGTCGCGGCCTCGGTGATGGGATTGTTCATGGTGACGGTGAACGCAGTGCTTGTGCCGGTGTACGAGCCGGAGCCGGAGCCCGTCCAGTTGATCAGCGTGTACCGCGTACCGTCCCCGCCCGGATCCGGAGAAGTGACGCTCACCGTGGCTTTCGATCCCGCATTGTACCACCCGGCCCCTGAGGGATTGCCGCGCGCGGATGTGACGGTAAGCTGGTACTGGGTGTTGAATGTCGCGGTCAGAGTCGAATTGATGGTCGGGACCGTGTAGGTATGGACCCTGGGCTGCCCGTTGCTCCACGAGGCGAACTCGTAGCGCGTCCCGGTCGTACCGGACTGCGGAGAAGGGGCTTCGATGCTGTGCTGCGATCCGGCAGGCCACACCATGACCTTGGGCGCGGTGTACGCGGTGCCGTCGATCTTGACCTGCTTTCCGGAAGGTGATGTGGCGACGGTCACCTGGATGCCTTCCGTGATGACCACCGTGGCCGGATCCGTGTCCGATCCGCCGTCGTCGTCGGTGACCTTCAGTCCGATGGTGTAATTGCCCGTGGAGGCAAATGTCTTGCTGGCATTCTGGCCTGTGGCGTCGTCGTATTGCCCGTCGTTGTCCAGATCCCACTGGTAGGTCAGGGCATCCGCTGAGCCCGGATCTGCCGCTGTCCCGTGAAACGCGGTGGATTGTCCCACGATCCCCGAATATGGCCCGCCGGCCTGCGCGGTCGGGGCCACGTTCGCGATCGTGGCCGTGACCGCATCCGTGTCCTGGCCGCCGTCCCCGTCACTGACGGTCAGGACCACGTTGTAGATGCCGTTGTCCGTATAGGCATGGCTGACGTTCTTGCCTGTGCCGGTCTGCCCGTCTCCGTAATTCCAACTGTACGTGAGCACATCGTTGACTCCCGGGTCTGTCGCACTACCCGAGAAGGAAATGGACTGGCCCTCGTCCCCGGACTTGTTGCCGCCCGCACTCGCAGTCGGGGCGACGTTTGCGATGGTCGCAGTCGTGGTCTTCGTGTCGGTCTGCCCGAGGCCGTTGGTGATGGTCAGTGATACCGTGTAGGAGGTCTTCTCATCCGCATACGCGTGCACCGGTTTGCTGCCGCTCCCGGTCTGGCCGTCCCCGAAATTCCAGGCATAGGAGACCGCATTCTGGGAGGCGCTGCCGTCGAACTGGATGGACTGGCCCTCATTTCCGGAATACGGGCCTCCGGGATTGGCCTTGGGTGTCGGGTCCAGGGGCACCTCGATGTCGCATTCATAGGATCCCTTGTAAGTCCAGACATTGCTGCCGTTCTTGACGGTGGCCGTCTTGCCGTTGATCTTGAAGACGATGCGGTCGTTGGTGAGCGCGCCTTCGTCTCCGGGCGTGCCGGGATCGTCCCCGTTCACGTGAATGGCGTACTTGCCTCCGCTGACGTAATAGGCGGTGCCGCATAGCTGCCCGCCGGGATCGTATGCAGTGATCACATCCGAGCTTGTGACGGCCCTGCCCTCGTATGTGGCATCATCCCAAAAATCGCAGATGTAATCCCCCTGCGGAAAGACCATGCCATGGAGGATGAAAAGCAGGGCTGCCGCCGCAAACCCCGTCTTCCGTTTGATTGAACATCTGATGCGCATAGAATATCCCGTTTATGGGTGGTGGAGTAGATCTATTTCATGAAAAGGCATTTCCGGGTGGCCGTCCCCCTGCCGGTTTCCAGGGCAAACAGGTAAATCCCGCTGGACACCGGTATACCCCTGGAATCCCTCCCGTCCCACGGCACGCGGTAGCTTCCCTGCTGCAGGTCGCCGTCCACCAGGATGCGTATCTCCCTGCCATTCGAGTCGAAAACCTTCAGACGGACGCGGCCGGAACCCGGAATCCTGTAGGTGATCATGGTTTCGGGATTGAAGGGATTGGGATAATTGTCAAGCAGGCCGAAATCATCCGGCATGCCGCCTGATCCGCGGCTGTCCGTGGAAGACGGACCGAAACGAAGTTCCTTGGATCCCAGATTGGTCCAGGTGGGATCCCCGCTTCCGACCGGGATGGGAACCCCGTTCAACGTGAAAGCCATGGTATCCCCGTCCGCAGCCCCTTCATCCGCGTCCTGCGTGGTCGGATCATCCCCCATGGCGTAGATCAGGAATCCGCCCTCCGGTGTCACGGCTGTCCTGCCGCATATCTGCCCTGCCGGATCGTACACGCGAAGGCTGTCGCCCGGGGAAAGCAGGTCCGGCTGAACGCCCCAGAATGCACAGAAGAGATTGGACTGCAGGACATTCGCCCCGCCGGCCGGCGCATGGGCGAACGGTGCGACAGGACCACCGGAATTTGATTTCGGAACGCCGCCCGGATAAACCAGGCTGCCCACAGCAGCCATCTTGACCCAGTACCCGGAAAGCTGGGAGAGCGTTAAAAGATCATTGAGGAACGGGGGCCTGCTCCTGTCCCAGGTTTTGGGGCCGCTGGAAGGCCCGCTCCCGCCCACGTATCCCATGAGATAGGTGTAATCAGGATTCACGGAAGCCATGGCGGTTTCCACTGCGAGCGCGCCCGTGGGCAGGTACCCTATCAGGTTCCACCCGGCCGAAAGGGGGATGGGTGTGTTCAGGGAGACGGCCTGGCCTGTCACGTTCCATACCTGATTGACGGCAGCGGACGACTTGATCCAGTAGCCGTGTATGCCGTCCAGGTACTTCAGGTCGTTGAGGAATGCAGGCCTGTTCGCGTCCCAGGTCATGGGCCCCTCCACCGGCCTGTATCCGAAAACATAGCTGACGGACAGGGTCCCGAAGGCTTCGGGAAGCGTGTTGGGCTCTTCGGTGAGGGGCAGGGATACGAGGTTCCAGCCCGGATACAGGGTGAGCGTTTTGGGTATTTTCGTGGAATTCGCCAGAACTTTGATGGAACCCTGCTTGATGCGGTTGACCGTTATTTCATGGTTCAGCGTATAGATGGTCGCGCTGAGGATACGGACCACGGTCCGGTATGTCGTGAGGCTCGCCGGATCGCCCTGCACCAGCATGGTGGCGTTGACCAGGATCCCCGCATCCGGCACGAGCCGGGTGGATGTCAGATTCGACGTGAATCCCCCGATCCGGACCTCGGATTCCCGCACACCCGCCACCGGATTGCCCCAGAACGCGGTCATGGTGCTTTTCGAAGAGGCGCCCACGGCCTGGGTCACCGCCTTGTCGAACCCGACCGTCAAGGCATATCCCAGCACCGAATCGGCGACCGTCAGACCTTCCATCTGGATGGCAAGCTGGACGGTGCTGCCCCTGAGCGCAGTTACGTCCTGGATCAGCAGCTTCACGTTCTTGGGGGGCGCGGCCAACGTCAGGGACCAGGCGTTGTCGCCCGCCTCGTTCGTCAGTTGGACTTCCACGAGGCCGGTCTTCCCTGCGCCGTCGCTGAACTCGACGCGCAGGATGTCGCCGCTGGTCCATGCTGAGGCGAAATTGCCGCATTGCACGTTCCAGGTCCCGCCGGAGTATCCGCATCCGACGGAGGACTGGGTCAGGACATCGGCCGGCCTGGAAGTGATGGTTGCGTTGAAGGTCGCCGCTCCCGGGACCGTCCCGTCCGCATAGCGCAGCGTCCCGTACGCCAGATGAGGCACCCCCGCAAAGGCGCGACCGGTTCCGGCCAGGAAGAGCAGCAGCACAGCCGTCAATCGAAAACGCTTCATCCTGTCTCCAATGCTGTCTTTCTCAATTCATCATCTCCATCCTGCCGACCCGGCACTGTCCTTCCGCTTCCAGGACATAGAAATAGACGCCGCTCGGCGATGCCAGGCCCCGGGCGTTCGAACCGTCCCATGACGCCGAATGGTTCCCAGCCGCCTGGACGCCGTCCGCCAGGCATGCGACGGTCTGCCCCAGTACGTTTAAGATCCTGAGCCGGACCCTGGATTCGGCAGGGAGGGAGTAGGATATGGTCGTGTATCCGTTGAACGGATTCGGATAATTCCCTTTCAGGACGACGGTCCCGGGTGCAGGCCCTGCGCCCTCTTCATGCAGATCAGCGCGCAGGGTGCCCAGATTCCGGTCGTTGATATAAATGCTCTGCATCCCGAATGACCCGTTGGCTGCAGGACCTTTGCCCCTGAACTTGAGGATCAGCGCGGCCTGCTGCCCTGCTCCCGGCATGCTGTTATAAACGCCGATGCGCAATTCGCCGGGTTTTTCGGAGCGCGCCTGCATCTGGAAACCCCGGATCGAACCCTCTTTCTCCGCGCCGGCAAATTCCAGCGAGGGGTCGTGGGAGCAGCTGATGTCCATGGAAAGCATGGGAGGACCGCTGACCTCCAGCGGGACGGACACCTCATCCCCCCTGCGCTTTATTTCCAGAATCCTCACATCCCATTCCGGGGATTCAGATGTCTTCGGGACTGCCGATGCATTGTACCCGCCGTGCACATCCCCCATCAGAAGAGCGGTAAAATCCTGGCCGGGAAGATCGCTGTTCAATCTCCCGTACTGCCGGGACTCCGGCGTGAAGCGCCATTGGCCCAGGGATGTGCCTGCCCCCGGAGCATACCCGACCGCAAAGCGGGCGATATTCACGGCATCCATGATGGTCAGCCGGCCGTCCCGGTTCACATCTGCGGCGGTCTGCTGCGCTGCGCTCAAATCGGCCACACCCATGACGAAGCGCGCCGTCAGGGCAGCGTCATAGGACAGCACAGTCGCCCTGGCTGATGCAAGGCCTCCGAATTCCGTATCCGGAGTGATCAGAGGGCTGTCCCCGTAAGGGATCGAGGCGATGGAATAGCGGCCGTCCGCTGCGGATATGCCGCTCCCCGCTGCGGATCCGGAATGATTCACGCGCACACCCTTGACAGGCCCGCCGCCCCTGTAATAGGCCACCTGCCCGGTGACGGTCACATAGGGGGAAGACTTGAGATGGAACACCAGCGTGTCGTTGAGCGTGAGGCCGTAGGACACGGTGACCTCGGACACGGCCTCCCCCTTCGCCTGGACGCGCGCCTGTGCATATCCCTGGCTGTCCGTGGTGACGGGCTGGCCGTCCAGAAGGGTCGCATCGCCCGACGCGACCGTGAACCGCAGGGAATACCCTGAAAGACCCTTGCCGTAGCCGTCCGTGATCCGCACCTTGAGCGGCGCCGGGAAGATGGTCCCGGGGATCACCTGCTGCGAGTCGCCGGACACGACGAAAAAATACAGCGGATGGTACCGGTAATGGCTGAAGTACACCTGGCCCATTTGCACATAGCCTGCATCATTGGGGTGTATCTTGTCCGAGAAAAGCATGGTCGAGGCGTTGAACGAATCGTATTGACGGACATAGGAAAGCGAGCCCGCGGGTATCTGTGCGATCTTGCCCCTCGAGCAGTCCGATACAATGGCGTCGAGCTCATAGTTGAAGGCCAGCGCCCTGTAGGGATCGATGTCCGTCCTGGGGATGATGCGGGAGACGAAGATCCTCTTGAGGCATGTGCCGTTGATGCCGCTTTTCCATTTCAACAGATGGGCGATGAGGTAGGCAATCCTGCCGCCCAGGGTTGCGGTGTTGAACTCGGTGGCCCCGGCGTTTCGGTAGGGCGAAATGTCGTCCTTCGAGATCAGGTCATTGGTCCCGATGTGCAGGAAGACGATGTCCGGCTGGTACAGGTTCATGTCCGCATCGACCTCGTAGAGGCTGTTCCCCCCCGGCCCGGTGTAGAAGTTTCCGATCAGCGCGCCCTGGAAAAAATGGCCGTTCAACGGGGCAGTACCCGTGGATCCCACGAAGGAGAATCCATATCCGATGGCGGAGAGGGAATCGTAGAGGTCGTTCCGGAAACCGACTCCGTCCGTGCTCCTCAGCCCTTTGGTGATCGAATCGCCGATCAGCATGATTTTGGTGTCCGATTCCGCCGGGGTCAGCCAGGCCAGAAATAGCAGAATCCAGATCGAACGTTTCATCATACAGTCAATTTACCAAATCACAGCCTTTTCTGCAAGCCTCTCCGCGGCGATATACCCATGCCTCGCAGGAACCGCATCCGCGGGGTGATCCCAGATCCTTCTCATCTCACGGGAATCTGCCGGAACGGTCCCCCCCGGAGGCATCCGAGGATGAAAATCCCATGCATGACATGGGGATGATCATGAAATCGGACGCCCGGGCGGGGATCCCGGGCGTCCGAAGTATTCATTGAAGCTTCAGCATGCGCTTGCTGAATTTTTCTTTCGGTGTGATGAGCTGGTAGATATACACGCCCGTGGCGGCCTGCCGGCCCTTCGAATCCTTCCCGTCCCATTCCAGGGTGAAGTATCCGGCATCCTTCTCTTCGTCGACGCAGGTCCTGACCATCTGACCCATCATATTGAAGATGCGCAGCGTCAGGCGCGCCCGGTAAGGTACGAAGTAGCGGATGGTTGTGGACGGATTGAACGGATTGGGGTAATTCTGGGCCAGGCCGAACTGATCCGGTACGGGGATCCGGATCATGATCGGATCCTGCTCGGAGCGGTTCCCCCTGACATCCTGGGCGACGATCTTGTAATAGTAGACGGCCCCCACCTGCACATCGTTGTCCGTTGCGCTGTAGGTGTTGTCCTGCCTGCTGGGGATGATCTCGGAAGTGATCTTCTGATACTCCCCGTCCGCCTTCAGGCTCCTGTAAACATGGAATCCGGCGTTGTCGACCTCCCGTCCGGTTTTCCACTGCACGTTCACCAGGTTCAGCCAGGGCTGGAACACGGCGGTCATCTCCGTCATGGTCACGGAAACCACGACGTCCAGAGTCCAACGGAAGCTCGTCTCCTGCATGCCGTCGCTGATCTTGACATCCACGGTCTGGCTGCCGGAGAAATACTTGTCGATGTCCCATTCGAGAAGCGGGGAATCCTCGCCCTGCCGGATGCCGTCGACGCGCCAGGAGTAATGGAGCTCATCCCCGTCCGGATCCTCCGCTTCCACCCAGAACGGCAGGACCTGGCCGGAAGACAGGATGGTGTCCGGGAAGGTCGGATAGGTGGACAGGAGCACGGGCGGGCGGTTCGTCTTGAGCACGTTGATCAGGACACTGTCCGCATCAAATCCCCCCCTCCCGTCGACCACGCGGAAATGAACGGTGTAGGATCCCTGCTGGTTGTGCGTCGGCGTCCACTGCATGACTGCCGTAATCGGCGACTGCTTCTCAATGCGCAGTCCCATGGGCGGGAAAAGGTCCTCAATCTCGAAGGTCAGGACGTCCCCGTCTCCGTCCGGGAATGCCCGGATCGGGATGGTCAGGAGATCGCCCTCGAACACATTGAAGACAGGCCCGGTGACATCCTTGTCCAGGGCCGGGGAATTGGGATTGCTGACCGCCTGGACGGCGAAATAGACATCCTTG
>Ga0233423_10001800_pt1 | contig 10614 bp, 13 predicted proteins | sample Watercolumn_Mata_FD_180713 | JGI IMG/M metagenome (GOLD analysis project Ga0233423, IMG submission 180713) | Freshwater microbial communities from Lake Matano, South Sulawesi, Indonesia - Watercolumn_Matano_2014_112_MG | ecosystem: Environmental > Aquatic > Freshwater > Lake | place: Indonesia... | reverse complement strand
TTGGTTGGAAAGTGGGACAGAAAAGAGAAGATAGAGTAGATAAGGCAATATTCGCCACGACGATATGGCATAATTTACTACTTCTTTGATTTAGGAATAATGTCCCACACACTTAGTTCAAATAGCTTTTGAATGATAAAACATGACCTTTTGAATAACCACAAAGTTTAAAAACATGGTTGTTCTAACAATCATGTTATAAAGGCAGAATATGGAAATAGAAGATATAAACCCCTGGTGGATAAGCGCAAAAGTACAAGAAGAATATCTTAGTCTTGACAAGAGAGATTTATTTAAAGAAATTATTAAATATGTTAAAGAAAAGCAGATTGTGGTGTTGAGTGGCTTGAGAAGAACTGGAAAAACAGTTACCTTACACCATATAATACAACATCTGCTCGAAAAAGAAAAAAAAGAAAATATCCTTTATTTTAGCTTTGATTTATTTGATGATTCTATTGAAGGAGTAATTGACAAGTATGTGGAGAAAGTAAAAGTTGATTTAAAAAAAGAAAAAATATTCATTTTTTTAGATGAAGTACAAAAACATAAAAACTGGGAGAACGAGCTTAAAGTTTTATATGACAATTTCCAAAATATTAAGTTTTTCATTTCAGGCTCATCAACTTTATTTATTGAAAAGAAAACAAAAGAAAGCCTTGCTGGAAGAGTATTTTCATTTACTATGGCTCCTTTGTCGTTTGAAGAATATCTAAGAATAAAGAAAATAAATTATGATAAAAACAGGCTTTCGCTTTATGAAAAGCAGTTGAAGGGGCACTTGAAACATTATATGCAAACCGGGGGCTTTCCAGAGTTAATAAACCAGTTTGATATTCTAAAAGTAAGTAAATATGCTAAGGAGATGGTCATTGATAAGATAATTTATATAGATATCCCAAAAGTCTTTAGTATAGAAGAACCTGCTTTGCTAGAAAGCCTGTTATCTATAATATCAAATAAGCCTGGGATGTTGTTTGACTATGACTCTGTTGCAAATGATTTAAAGAGGAATAGAAAGACCATATCTAATTACATTCTCTATCTTGAAAAGGCATTTTTAATCAAGAAATTGTATAACTACAGCAAGAATATTTTAACAAACGAAAAGAAATTAAAAAAGTTTTACCCTTCTTCAACAATTTTTTCATACTTGTTTAACGCACCTGAAGGGAACATTATAGAGAATTTAGTGATTATGAATCTCGACTTAAAGTTTTTTAGTAGGAGTGGAGAGAAATAAGTTGATTTTATCTTTGTAAAAAATAGCAGAATTCTGCCAATTGAGGTAAAATATCAAAACACAATCAAAGACGATGATATCAAAGGACTTGTGAATTTTATAAATAAAAACGCGATTAAAAAAGGCGTTATAATAACAAAAGATTTAGAGAAGAATAAAAAGGTTAAGGGCGCAGAGACGAAGTTTATCCCTCTTTGGAAATGGCTTTTAGAGACATAACAAAAAAGGCAAGAATTGCAAGGACGACGCAATTGACGCAGAGTATGAAGTAAAAGATGAAAAATAGATGGAATAAATCTTGTCTCTGATTAAGAAAGCTTTTTATATAATGCTGATATTATATAATTGGGGTGAAAAATGACGATATTACTTTGGGTTTTTGTAATAGCATTAGTAGTTATCCTTATGCTAGTTTTTAAGGCCAAAGAGGTGCGCCACAAAATAGGTTTTGTCATAGCCTCTGTAATTTGTTTGTTCTTAATATTCTCTTTTGTTCAAGTCTATAAATCTCATAAGATTGATTTAACCACGTTTGATGGATTTGTACAAGCAACAAAAGCATATTTTGCTTGGCTCGGCCAATTATTTAACAACGTTAAACAAACAACAAGCTATGCTATAAAACAAGACTGGGGAATTAATAGCACATTAGAAAAAATAAAATGAGAATTGCGTTTATTCTCTTGATATTTCTCCTGCTGGGAGCATTTATTATTATAAGTCATGAAAACCTGTATCTAAAAAAGCACGACGACTTTTCAAAATTCTATTCTCTTTATTACAACTGGATAAACAGTTTATTTTCTAATGTTGGAACTAGCACCGCGTATGTAATAAAATTAGACTGGTTTCCAGACCAAAATAATACGCTTAAATAAAACAGTTATTTTTTTATACCCACTTTATCTAAGAAAAATATGCCTCTATAGCTCAGCTGGTTAGAGTGCGTCCTTGGTAAGGACGAGGTCCCGAGTTCAAGTCTCGGTAGAGGCTTGTAGCATTTGTGATACAGTCTCGAAAAGATTAAATACTAGCTCGACGAGACATTATCATGAGAAATATACCTGTAGAAATCTACAAAGAAGATTACGATGGCAGAGTTAACAGTGTGGATGACTGGAGCATTCCACAAAATGAAAAGAAAGAGCTCCACAAGTTTCTTGAAGAGCTTGAACTGGGAAAAGTAAACAGAGGAAGAAAAATATCAAAAACTAGGCAATTGAAATATTTGTCTTTGCTTAAATGCCCTTTAGAATATCTTGAGAAGAATGTTGAAAAATTAACTCAGAAGGATATTGAATCATTTGAAAAAGCTCTTTCTTCGGGGAAAATAAAAAATAAGTTCGGAAAAGAATATGAACATAATACTAAAGTAGACATTCGTATTGCTCTAAAAGTGTATCTTAAATGGAGATTAAAAGACAAGGCTTTGTTGCTTGTTGATTGGCTTGATACAAGAAGAGAAGGGAAAACTCCTGATTATTTGAGTGAGAAAGATATAGAAATATTGCATAAACAATGTAAGTCAAATAAAGAGAGATATTTGATTGCAGTTTTATTTGATGCAGGAGCAAGAGCAAGTGAGTTTTTTAATATACGATTTGAAGACATTAAAATTCCAGTAGAAAAAGAAAGTTTCGTAAAGATAACATTAAAAGAAGAATATAGCAAGACAAAAAGAAGAGTCATTAGTCTATACTGGAAAAATAGTTTAGATGCGATTAGAGATTTTTATGAAGAGAGAAAAAAAGAAGGAATAAGAACAGATGAACTATTGTTTAAAGATACTTATGACGGAGCAAGATTCTTTTTAATGCGTCTTGGCAAAAAAGTGCTTAAAAGAAACATCCATTTTCATTTATTTAGGCATAGCTCTGCTACTTACTATGCAAATAAACTCAATAGGCAGGAATTATGTTACAGATTCGGTTGGGCGTTCAGCTCTCGTATGCCAGATGTTTATATTTCAAGAGCAGGCATGGAAAATAAGGAATTAGATGAAAAATTCACACAAACAGAGCTAGGGGAATTAAAAACAAAACTTGAAAGGCAAGAGCAGGAAAATAAAATAATGAAAGAACGACAGCTAATGCTGGAGAAAGACCTAGAAAAAAGAAAAGAGTTAGACCCTTTATTGAATGATCTCTTCAGGTCAAAGGGAGCAATAGAATTATTTATGAATTTATTAGAAAAAGCAAGCAAACAAGGCAAGATAACATTAAAAATCCAAAGAAGTGGTGGTAGGACAAAACATGAGCTATCGCCAACAATCGAATGAAAACGACTGGATTTTTGTAATCTCGCTTGTATTACTTGTACTAGGCATTAAATACTATTCAGCCATAAGCAAAGCAGATGAAGTAATTGTCAATACATACGATTTTTTCAAAACACCTACTGAAATAGCTTATCTATTAATGATAATCGGAGCTGTTGCTTTCTCTATTTCAGCAATAAGCAAAACTTATCAATTAATAGTTCTTAATTTGCATGAATATAAAGAAAGAAAAAGGGAAAGAGAAAATCAAATTTGTTGCATCGAGAATGTTTTAGAGCAGAATCTTGCCGATTTATATACAGGCGAGGACTTAACTCTTCTAATTAGAAATTTAAGAAGTCAACTAGAATTGATAAATTCACATGCATATCTCCAGTTATATAAAAATAAAATCCTTAATAAGATAAAGAAAGCAAATTATTTCTCAAGTCCTTCTCAAATTCAATCACATAATCTTTTTTTGTTTTGCCTTTTCTTGCTTTTTTCCAAGCCAAAACTAAATTATCAAAAGAAACTATTTTATCATGGAGGTTATTGTAAGTTTTCATATTATATTTTTGAAAAAATGTCTTAGGGGCTAAATCTATTCCAAAAGCATAACCCTTCCTGTTGCTACCATACGTATCACCATTGACATACAGCCTGTCATCATCGTACCAGTTCCTGTTCAACGCAGAGAGGTTATGTAGCTTGCCAATTAAAAGTAAATCACCATCACTTCATTGTTCACTCGACGCACTTTTGGTTTTCTTCATCGCTACTAAACGTCAGAAATCTTTGTTTTCTGAGCGTCTCAAAAACTTTCAGTTTTTGTAATGTTGTGATTGAATTTTATAGCTTTCATTTCTGAAAGCACTATTGGCGAGCTTGTAGACTTAGTTCATAGGCTGCTCAGACCTCCCTAAGACAAAAGAATAATGCTTAGATAATTAATAAGTCTTACTCAAAATTTTTTTGCGGAGCATCTACCCCAAAAGCATAACCATCCCCGTAGTTGCCATCGGCACCGCCAATGACATACAGCCTGTCATCATTGTACCACTTCTTGCCCAACGCAGAGACTCTCTGTTCAGATTTCTGCCCCTTGCTTAATTTTACTCCAAAAACAGAAGGATTGAATTTATATTGAGCCGCAACAAATGCAAGTTGTGCACCAGAAGATTCTTTTCCCATCACTCTTACAACTGCATTACTTTCAAGGTTTGAAGGTTCTTGTTCTCCAAGCCTGAAAAACTTTGACTTTCTTGAAACATAACGCACATTTCCATCTTCGCTATAAACTACATCATTTATCTCTTTCCTGCCCAATTGTGCTTTAAGATATCTTTTACCTCTTACAACATCTTTAGGACCATCATAACCATAAACTCCTTCAGGTGTCCAAAGAAGGCGGGTAAAACCCCAGAACCAATCGGTTCTCATTTTGTCTTTGATTTCAAGTGCATAAACATCTTTAGGTTCTTCTTTTAATTGCTGAAATGCTTTATGAACCAATGCAGAAGTTTGTGAAAAAGTTGGTCTTTTTAATCTCTGTTGGATTATCCCTCTTCCGACTTCAGCATATGTATTTGGACCTACAGCTGGATAAACAAATGTGTCTGTTCCTTGCTCACTTGGAACATAAAGTTCTGTTCTTCCTTGTTTTACCCATTGAGTTGCCATTATTGTTTATCTCCTAAATTTTTTTGCGGAGCATCTACCCCAAAAGCATAACCCTCCCTGTTGCTACCAAACGTATCACAATAGACAAACAGCCTGACATCATCGTACCGGAGCCTGATCAACGCAGAGAGGCCTTGAACTTGCTTTTCTCCAGTATTATCAGCCAAATAAACATAAGGTCTAAGCTTAAATGCTTTGCTAACTCTTGCAAGATTTTCAGCTCCCTCGATATCATAACTTGCAATAACAAATCCATTTCCAGCAAGAGTTACGCTATCCTGACTTCCGCCTTGCATCGTATTATAAGCTGCAAAAGCTGTTTTTCTGTCTTTGCTAAATCTAACTCCTTTTTCAGTTGTTCCGCCGCTTAATGCATCTTCCAAATCATTAACACTCAAGGTTTCTGACATTCCTTTGGCTTCTCCATCATATTGAACATAAACTCCTGCATTTTTCGCATTTCTTAATGTCCAAATATTTCTGTTAAATACCCATAGCCATCTGTTTTGCATTACATCATTTCTTACAAAATTAGCTTCTGGGCTTTCTTTAAATTTATTATCATCAGAGAAATAAACTTCATTTAACAGTGAAACATTTTGCCTTCCATTAGCTAATTTTAATTTTGCTTTAAGTGCCGCTCCTCCAACACCTTGATAATCGCCAGGACCAAAGCAGGATAAGCAAAGGATACTAATTCTCCTAAACTAGGAACAAGCACATTAGATTCAAGAGTCCACTGCTTAGTAACTCTTTCTATTCTTGGTTTTAATGTTTGAGTATCCATGATTTTCATACAATTAATGCTTATTTAAACCTTTTGTTTTGTTACCATCTAATAGTTAATATAAAGTTGGAAAAATTGCAATTTTTAGTGCAATAATTAGTGCAATTTTTATTGCACTAAAAATAACCCAGACTATTTAAAAGCCCAAGCATCGTCTTTAAACAGATTTTTGTAAAGATTTTTACCAATTTTTTTACCAAAAAAATTACCATCGGGGTTTAATAACAGGAAACACCTTAATAAAGCATGAAAGAAAGAATATATATCAAAAAACCAGAACAGCAAGAAAATGAAAGCCCTGAATGGATGAAAATTATGCTAAAAGTAATAGCAAATATGCAAAAAGAAAGAATAGCTCGTCTATCTGCCCAGAGTAAATTAGTAGAAAGCAGAGCTATGTATGATGAAATATAATATTATGCGTAACAAAATTTTTATCGCTTTCCATTAGTAATGAATGATAGTTTACTAATAATAGAAAAGATTGTGAAATGCCATTGCACAAAACAAGGCGATTTTGTGCAATGATAATGCAAACATTTATAAATGAGTTTTATTTAAGATTAATATGTTATCTGAAGACGAAATTAAAGAGATACTAGTAAGGCAAAGAGAAGCGATATTAAGCAAAGAACTTGGCATAGAACGAGGTGTGATAGCAGAAATTGAATCTAAAATTAAACTACCGCATGTAGTAGTTTTAACTGGGCTTAGAAGAAGCGGGAAGTCCACAATATTAAGGCAATTAATAAAAAAGCACCATAAGGATGAGGATTTTTATTATATTAATTTCGAAGATGAAAGACTGTTTAATTTTCCTGCAAGTGAATTTAATAAGTTATATGAGGCTCTTATCAGCTTATACGGGAAAAAGAAAACCTTTTTTCTAGATGAAATTCAGAACATATCCAATTTCGAGACTTTCGTAAGAAGGTTTTATGAAGAAGGCTTTAAATTCTTCATAACAGGATCAAGTGCTACATTATTAAGCAAAGAGCTTGGGACAAAGCTTACTGGCAGGCATATCGATATAGTTGTTAGACCTTTCTCGTTTACTGAATTTCTAAAATTAAAAGAAACAAAAATTGATAAAGAGGCAGTTTATAAAACTGAATCAAAAGTCGAGATTAAGAAGCAATTTGATGAATATCTCATAAAAGGCGGAATGCCTGAATATTTAATCTACAATGATATGGAAATTTTAACAAAAGTATATGAAGATACTGTAATAAAGGATATAGCAGTCAGACATAAGGTAAGCAATGTTACTGTATTGAGAGAGCTTTATTCTTATTTGATATCAAATATTGCCAATAAGTTTAGTTTTAACTCAATTAAGAAATTTATCAATATCAACAGCGTTCATACGGTAAAAAAGTTTATCGAGTATCTGGAAGAAACATATTTCGCCAAAATGATAAACAAGTTCGATAACTCTGTAAAAAAGCAAATAATAAATGATAAAAAATTTTACATTCTTGATAATGGTTTTTTTGATGTCTTGTCAAAAAAAATTACAAAAGACAAAGGATGGCTTCTTGAGAATCTAGTTTTCATTCAATTAAATAAAGACAATAAGGTATTTTATTATTCAAATCAAAAAGAATGCGATTTTGTTACTGTTAAAAACAGAGAGGTGACAAATGCTATTCAAGTTTGCTACACTCTTGATGACTATAACAAGGAGCGTGAAATTAATGGCCTTATTGAAGCAATGGAAAATTTTAAATTAAAAGCAGGCTTAATACTTACGTATAATCAAACAGATAATTTTGTTATTGATGAGAAGAAAATAAGTCTTATCCCTGTTTGGAAATGGCTTATTTCCTAAATTTCTGAGACCGTATCATTTTTGAAATATTCTCAGCAGAGGCTTTTTGATTTTGTGCAAGAAACCAGTTTTATAGACATTCTGTTAATTAGACAACAAAAAACAGAATTGTCTTAATCGATAATTCTGAACAAATATGTGCTCTGATCATCAGAATTATTGATAAATCTAATTTCATCTCCAAGCATATTCGCTTAATTGGGAACTGCGATATAAACATCTAAATCTTTGTTTCTAATAATTCTAATTGCATCTTTCAGCCATGCACCTCCGTTTATAACTGGACATGCTAAAAAAATCACTGGTTCGTTATTTAATTAGATTTTGTTTTTAGGAATTATTATTCATAATAAATTAAGTTTATTGTTATTATTTACATTTTATTCGTTTTAAAGGATTATGGGAACATAAGATTTCTTTGAGGGCGGCGTTTGGCGAATAGAAGGGCTCAATTATGAAAAAATATTGTAAAAATTCTATGTTGAAATTAAATTATTAAAACTTTTCAACTATCGAGGCCGAAAGAATTTGCAAAGTCTACAACAAGAGAATACTGATTAATATAATTTATTCCCTTCTCTGTTATTATATATGTCCTGCCTTGCTTTGTCTTCATTTCCGTAATAAAACCTTTTTCCTTTAGTTCATCAAGGTATTCAGTCATCATCTGGTGTGAAAGGTTTGACTTATAAAGTATGTGCGTCGGCTTTATCTTGCCGTTTCTATTTCTTATGACATTTAAAATATCTCGAATTATTTCAAGTCTATTTCTTTTCTTTTCCATACTCTAATCTTAAGGTAGGCTCTTTTTAGGTTTATTGATGATAACTTCTACTAAACTAATTAAAATCAGTACGTAGGCGATCATCTCTAAAAAGTGGCCAGCTACATAAAACAATGGGTTATGTTTTGTGAATATAAAATCAAATCTGCCAAAAAACAGAAAAACAAATGCAAAAAATGTTAAAAGGACTTTTTTATTTTTCTTTGAGCGGTATTCGTCAATGTACCCTGCGATAATGAACAACAACAAGACAGAAGAGAAGAGGTAAAGGACTATATGCTTCTCTTCGATAAGAAGAGCTGGTAAGATTACCAAAGCAAAAATCAAGGAAAATATCTTAGAACTTTTTACCTTTAGGGTCATGTAAGTCAGGGCGATTAGTCCAATTAAAAAGAAGAGTATGTGGGTGTATATTCCAAGTGCGCTAAAAATTGTTGCACTTTTGATGTCCAAAAAGCAATAGCTCTCGTTGAGTAATTTAGAAACTGCGAATCCATTCAAAATAGCCCAAAGCGAATACGAGATAGATATCGAAAGAAAGGAAATGCCAAAAATTCTTGATTCTCGCTGGTCAGATATTTTATAAATCTTAAATGAATATAGCGCTACTGCAAGTGTCACAAGGGCAAATACGACTTCGAGAAAGATATCATACCCCAAGAACCATACTGGAGAGTTATATAAAAATGCGTGAGTCATTCTCGTTAGAGAAGTTTTTGCTTTTTAAGCGTTATGAATTTAAATTCTAGAGCGATCTTTAACATTCTATTTATAAGCAATTCTATTACTAGAGTTACAAAATAAACAAATCCGGAGGTGATGCGATGTAAAAATGAACTCTACATAATGGGGGGCTGACCCTGCCCCCCTTTATTATGTCAATTGACTTTTTTTGGGCTAAAATCCGTTAACTATTTAAAATAACTTCTCTCATTTCATCTTATGGAATTAAAAGAACTGAAAAAAGTATATTCAGAATCAGAAAAGAAATACAAACTTCCTTCTTTTAATAAACTAAATGAAGATTTCGAAATAGAAAAAATCAATATAGAAAGCGATTTTCTTCTAAGGGTAATCAGAAAATTAATGATGGACAAAATAGTTGGTTTTCTAAACTTTTTTGAAAGAGTAATAGCAAGCCCTGCAAGTCTTCCAAGAGTTTATTATCAGTTTATAAAGGCGATGGACGCTGAAGACAAAAAAGAGGCTGACAGGATATACGGCGCGCTCGGAGAATTAAGCCTTATCGCTTTTGAGAGAGAAATCCAAGTGTCTGAAAAAGATGAAGCCGACTTTATTAAAAAAATATATTTTGAATGGGATAATTTAAAGCCAGCATTAATCAAGCTTGCAAAAAAAATGAGGTCAACAGAGGACAATACTCTTAAAAAAGAAAAAACTTATTTTGGGTAACTTTTTGTGCACAACAATTCTTATAAATCTCGCTTTTTTTAACTGCTGATGAGTTTCTTCTACAGATTTGAGACAGTTGAAACAAAAAGGCAATTAGATGCACTTACTGCATTTGTAAGAGCGCATAATCCAGGTTATAGGAACTATCATGACTGGCTCGACAGAACAAGATCAGAAATTGCTGCAGGATATAAAGAGGCAATAATAGCTCTAAGTAACGGAGTTGTCATTGCAGATGGTATTTGGCAGCCGCACAAGGAGCTATTCAGGTTAGCAGAATTCAAAAATTTGAGGGTCGTAGAAGAGGGAAGGGGTGTTGCGCGTTTTATAGCCAAACAAGTAGAAGTGGAAGCTAAAAAAAGAGGCCAAGTTGGAGTAATCGGCGATGTAAGAAGCAATCAGCTCGGTCTTGTAAGATTCATGACCGGTTTAGGATATACCCCTATTCAAACTATTCCTCTTTATGAACCTTCCGAGCCAGATGTAGTTTGTAGTATCCCGTTAATATTTCCTATCGATATATTATTTCGTTTCTTCATTTTCTTAGTTTTCTTATGAATGCCTGTGATGGTGTCTCAAGTTCATCAAAGTTCAAGGCTCTATGCGGCTTTAAGTC
>Ga0233423_10001799_pt1 | contig 10618 bp, 8 predicted proteins | sample Watercolumn_Mata_FD_180713 | JGI IMG/M metagenome (GOLD analysis project Ga0233423, IMG submission 180713) | Freshwater microbial communities from Lake Matano, South Sulawesi, Indonesia - Watercolumn_Matano_2014_112_MG | ecosystem: Environmental > Aquatic > Freshwater > Lake | place: Indonesia... | reverse complement strand
AGTAGTGCCCGGTATTGAAATTTGCGGTATCGATATTTCCGAATATGCGGTGGGAAACGCCAAAGAGGAGATACACAAATTTTTAAAAGTCGCTGACGCAAAGTCTTTGCCTTACCGTGATAGCTATTTTGACTTAGTTATCTCCATTAATACTTTGCATAATCTTTATTGCTATGATTTGGTTAGCGCTTTAAAAGAAATAGAGCGGGTGGGTAAAAAAAATAAATATTTGGTAGTAGAATCTTACAGAAATGAGGAGGAAAAAGTCAATTTGATGTATTGGGTGCTTACTGGCGAATGTTTTTTTACGCCTTTAGAATGGGAGTGGTTTTTTAAGCTCGCTCGCTACACCGGAGATTACTCGTTTATTTATTTTGAATAGGTAATACAAATAAGCATAAGGCATATGAAAGCGGCAATTCTTGTTGAACAAAAGAAGCCCTTGGTAATTGCTGATATCGAGCACGGAGAGCTCGGCTATGGCCAAGTATTGGTTAAAGTTATATGTAGTGGCCTTTGCGGTTCACAGCTGGGCGAGATAGATGGAGTAAAAGGCGTAGATAAATTTTTACCACATCTTTTAGGCCACGAAGGCGGAGGTATTGTCATAGAAACGGGGCCAGGCGTAACAAGGGTAAAAAAAGCCAACCGGGTGGTTTTACACTGGCGTAAGGGTTTAGGGATTGAATCGCCTACTCCGCGTTATGATTGGCAAGGCAAGCTGGTTGGGGCCGGCTGGGTAACTACATTTAATGAGTATGCGGTTGTTTCGGAAAATCGTCTCACCCCTATCCCTCAGGATGTAGATTTCGAAATTGCCGCTCTTCTGGGTTGTGCACTGACTACTGGATTTGGGGTGGTAAATAATAATGCGCAGTTAAAGTTGGGAGAGTCGATTGTCATATTTGGCAGCGGCGGCGTAGGCTTAAGCATAGTTCAAGGCGCTTCTTTGGTGTCTGCCTACCCTATAATTGCCGTTGATATTCATGAGCATAAACTGCAATTAGCCAAGAAGTTTGGCGCCACCCATACCATAAACGCCAAAACTAATAATGTCAAAAAAGAAATATTCGGGATCGTCGGAGAAAAAGGAACTGATGTCTCAGTGGAGACTACCGGTTGTGTAGAAGTGATTGAACAAGCTTATGAGGTGACTGCTTCGACAGGAAAGACTATTTTGGTGGGTGTTCCGCCGGTAAATAAAAAAATTTCTATTTATTCTTTGCCTCTGCATTTCGATAAAGTATTAACCGGCTCTTATGGAGGCGAAGTCAATCCTTCGCAGGACATACCCAGGTATATTAATTTATACCGCTTGAAGCGTTTTAATCCCAAAGCCATGATAAGTCATTACTTTTATCTCGATGAGATTAATATAGCGATTGCCGCTATGCGTAAAGGCGAGCTTGTGCGGGGTATTATCAAATTGGAGAAATAATTTTTAAGAGGCCGATACGAAGTAACTATGAGCGATAAATTGTTAAGAACGTTTTTAAATGAACCGATACCGCCATACATAGAACGTGGCGAAGGGGTGTACCTCTATACGAAAGATGGAAAGAAATTATTAGATACTACCGGAGGATTTACCTCTCACGCAATACTTGGTTGGTCAAATAAGAGAATTATTGAGGCAATGAAAAAACAATTAGATAAAATTACCCACATTGATTATAAGGTATATTCGGACGAAAATAGAGATAAATTAGCAGAATTATTATTATCACGTGCCGAACACAATTTGAATCGTGTTTATTTTGCGGGAAACTCTGGTGGAGAGGCATGTGAGGCTGCGATGAAACTTAGTTATCAACACCATTATGATTTGGGTAGGAAAGAAAAAACATGGTTTATCTCCCGTTGTCAATCATATCACGGTTCTTCCACGGATGCTCTTGCCGTGGGAGACAGACCCAATCTGGATTTTTACAAGCCGTTATTTCCGAAAAATAGAGCGAAGATTTCGGAACACAACCAGTATCGCCACAAGTTAGAAGGAGAATCTTTGGATGACTACGCCCAAAGGGGCGCCAAAGAACTTGAGGATAAGATACTCCAAATCGGTCCAGAAAAAGTCTGCGCATTTATTGGCGAGACCATAATGGGTGGTTTAATCGGCAATGTTCCTCCCGCAACTAATTACTGGAAATATGTGCGGAGAGTATGCGACAAATATGATGTACATTTAATATTAGATGAAGTTTTTTGCGGGACAGGAACAAGCGGAAAAATTTATTGTTGCGATTGGGACGGTGTAACGCCAGATTTCCTTTTTATGGGAAAAACTCTCGCTGCCGGCTATGCCCCTTTGAGCATAGTTCTTACCAGTGATAAAGTTGAAAAGGTCTTTAGGAAAGCTCAAGGGCGAATTCAGCATTCCACTACTCACCAGGGGCATTCGCTTGCGGTTGCTGCGGCTTATGCGGCTCAAAGCATTATTCATACGGATAAGATGTTAAATCATATCTGTAAAATGGGAGAACTTTTAAGAGATACGCTCAAACAAGAATTAGGTTCGCATCCGTTTTTTGCGAATGTTAGAGGCAGAGGTTTAAGGAACTCTCTTGAATATAGGTGCCCTAATCAGCATGAGTTTGGTCTTAAATTAACCCAAGTAATGAAGGATGAACACGACATATTGATAGACGGAAAATGGCATCGCGTATGTTTTTCCCCCGCACTAAACATAAAAGAAGAGGAATTAAATTTAGTGTTGAATTGTTTCATTAAGACTTTTAAGGAGGTCGCAAGCAATTGGCCTGCTAAGTGATTTTTTACAGATAACAAATATTTTTGGTATGAATATTAAAGAAATAAATCAGTCAACATTTTTTATAGAAAAAGACATTACTGAGATTAGTAATAAGGATATAGAATTCCTTAAAACTAAGGCCACCGGCAACAGAAGAGGCCAGGCACGTCTGTGCACGCATCCAAACATTGAAAGTCCTTTACATGAAATGTTAATTGTTCTGGCAAAAAAGACTTATATTCGGCCGCATAAACATCTCGGCAAAAGTGAATCGTTTCATATTATCGAGGGAAATCTTAAGGTAGTGATTTTTGATGAACAAGGCAATGTTTGCAAAGTTATAAATATGGGAGATTATCATTCGCAAGATACATTTTACTATAAACTTTCAAAGGCCTATTTTCACACAGTGATTTCTTTATCCAATTTTGTCGTTTTCCATGAAACAACAAACGGCCCGTTTAACCCTAAAGATACCATCTATGCAGAATGGGCGCCTTGGGAATATGATGATAAAGCCAAACAGACCTATTTAAATAAATTGATGGCTCAAATATAGAGATGAATAAGAAAAGATGAATATCTGTGCTAAAAAGTTCAATAGAAGTGGAGCAATAAAGAATAATAATCTTTTTTTAATCGAGTATTGCAATCTTTTGAAATCAAAATACAGATTAAACAAAAGAGTTCTTCTTGTCCAGATACCGCAGTTAGTCTTTAAGTCTTTTAATCCTGAAGTTGTAAAGAAAAAAGGTTATTATGTTTTTCCGCCCACAGGGCTGCAGTATTTATACGAAGCAATAAAGAAAAGGGATTTAGATATCAAAATACTTGATTTAAACTTTATGCTTTTGAAGAAAGTATTTGAAGAGGACTTTGACTATCGGCAATGGATTGATATTTTGAAAGAGTATGTTGATGATTTTGATCCGGCAGTTATCGGAGTGTCGTGCATGTATGATTTGGGCATACAGCCTCTGATGGAGGTGCTTAAGTTTTTGCGTCAGCGCAATCGGTCAGTTATTATCACTGGTGGAGTGATCCCTACGTATGAGGGGGAGAGCCTCCTAGAGCAGGATTTATGTCATTTTGTGATTGAGAGAGAAGGAGAGGACCGTATCAATTTCCTTTTAGATTATTTAACCGATGAGAATTTAAATAGCGATCCCTGTTCGGGGGTGCGCTTTAAACACAATGGTTTTTATTGTGAAACAGAAGGAAACGGAGGGGAGGTTATTTTTGATACAGATCTAATCGATAGCTATTCTTTAGTCAACATTAGAGAGTATTGCAAATACGGCTCTTTAAATCCTTTTTCTCGCATTGCTGGATTAGAGAATTCTCCCTTTGCGGCAATCCAAATGAATAGGGGATGTCGTGCGATGTGTACTTTTTGTTCGGTACGTGATTTTATCGGCAAAGGCGTGCGCAAGAGGTCGGTTGAAAAGATTTTATCCGAGATGGATTTTTTGATAAATAAATGCGGGGTAAGGCATTTTGAGTGGCTAGATGACGATCTGCTTTATTATAAAAAGGAATTTCAGAACCTTCTGCAAAAAATAATCGACAAAAAATGGGAAATTACCTGGTCGGCAAATAATGGTTTAATTGCCAGTTCCATAGATGACGAGATGATGCGTCTGATAAGAGATTCGGGGTGTATCGGCTTTAAGATCGGTATAGAAACTGGAAATGTAGAAAAACTAAAAGAAATAAAGAAGCCAGCAACGTTAGATATCTTTAGAAAAGCAGCAAAAATATTTGAACAGTATGCGGAAGTTTTTATTGGGGGCAATTTCATGCTTGGATTCCCTCATGAAAAGTTTTATCAGATGATGGATTCCTTTAGGTTTTCTCTTGAATTAAATTTAGATTGGAGTGCTTTTACAACCTGTCAGGCGATAAGAGGCGCAACGGCTTTCAGTGAATTTGAAGATCACTTTATAAGTCAAATTAAGTCAGAAGGAGAAAATGTTAAAAATTTTATACCTACCAGAGAATCATCCAAAGGTCAGCTCGCCGTAAAAAAAGAAGCCCTAAAAGGATTAGATGTTTTTAAACTTGATCCGAAGTGTGAACCCGATGCCGATCAGATTAAAGAGATCTGGTTTACTTTTAATTTGGTCGGGAATTATATTAATAATAAAAATTTAAGACGAGGGGGCAACCCAGAGAAATTTATTTCCTGGGTAGAAATGGCGCAAGTTGCTTACCCCATCAATCCTTACATGAGTTTGTTTCTATCCTTGGCATATATTATTAAAGAAGATTTCCAAAAAGCAGAAGAGTATTTCCAAAAAGCCACCCTTAGCTACAGAACAGATTATTGGCAGGAGAGGTTTGCGGCTTTTAAGTTAGATAGATTAATGCGTAATTTTCCAAAAAACAAAGCGGAAGTCTTTGAGAAAATAGACGATTTACGCAGTTTCTTTTTAACGGTTATTAATAAGCATAGTTATGTATTGGCAAATTATTCCAGTAATAATTAACTATTAAAGTATGGGTATACTGAGTAAAGAAAATAGCCAAATTATTGAATCTTTGCGTTATCAAATAGAACAGATACGCGAAGATCGTTACCGCAAGGTAAAGAAATCTTATTGGATAAAAGAACAGATTAGGCAAATGCATCAAGAAGGAATAGCCTGTTTCTTAAAAAAAGTAAGAGTTCTTTGCCAAAAGTCATTTATTGCCGTTCTAACTTTACTGGCAATTCCTTTTGTTCTTATTGTGAGAATAATAAAGCCTTTTGTTTTGGTACGTTTTGGCGCGTTATTTAGTTCACGGATAGGTCATTTCGCCGCCAATACTGAAGTTTATTTATGTGAATGCGATGCCGGCATGCATGGCGATAATTTTTTAGATATATTTTATCATGTTTCTCCAATTTGTAATTACCAACTTAAAAAAATGTGGGATCGTACATTGCATGTTTTTCCTTGGGCGAGATTTCTTGATAAGGCGAATTGTTTATTGCCAGGAGCCAAAACCCATATTATCCCTATGCGTAGAGACGAGACCAGGGACAGGGATATTTATAATTTGCTTGAGCGGAGCCTACCGCATCTTTCTTTTACCCAACAAGAGGAAGAATTCGGGAAAAGTGAGCTGCACAGGATAGGCGTAGCGGATACTGATTCTTTTGTATGTTTTCACGCCCGCGATCCCGAATATTTGAATGCTGCTTTTGAGAGGGGATATTGGAATTATCATGACTATCGCGATTCAAATATACAAAATTATATTCCTGCGGCAGAGGAGCTGGTACGCCGGGGATATTTTTCCATAAGAATGGGGGCAGTTGTAAAAGAAAAAATAAATGTTGATAACCCTAGGATTATTGATTATGCTACTAAACATAGGACAGATTTTTTAGATATATATCTGGGAGCACGATGTAAATTTTTTATTTGCGACACGGCAGGTATTTACGCCATTCCAGAGATTTTTAGAATACCGATAGCATGGGTAAATTTTATTCCGCTCGAACATATCCCAAGTTGGAGCAAAAAACAGCTCTTTATTCCTAAAAAGATGTTTCTAATAAGAGAACGCCGTTTTTTAACTTTCCGAGAGATATTAGATTCAGGTTTAGGCAGGTTCTGTGGCCCAGAGTATTATAAAAATATAGGATTAGAAATAGTTGAAAACACTCCGGAGGAAATCTTGGATTTAGTAATTGAGATGGATGAGCGCTTAAAAGGCTCTTGGCAGCAAAACGCAGAAGATGAGGACTTGCAAAATGAATTTTGGAAGCTTTTTAAGCCAAGTAATTTAAATAGTGCTTTTTTTTCGCGTATCGGCACAAAGTTTCTGCGTCAGAATCAAGAGCTATTAGTATAGTAATATAATGAAGGGACAAAATATGATTATTGCGGCTAAATGCGCTCCTTGCGAAGATAAGCTTTCTTGGGTTAAGAATGCAGGGCTGGAGGCTGTAGAGTTGTACCTTTCTAAGGATTATCTTAAAAGTATTCCAGGGCTTATCGAGCGTTGTAAAAAATTTGCTTTGCGCTATGCCGTACATGCTCCTACGGATGGTTCTGGCTTAAAAGAGTTGCGAGATTTAATTAGAGGGATTGGAGCCGAAGTCGTTATTTTTCATAATATATACTGGGAAGACGAGTGGGGCGATATCGTTAAATATTTTCAAGAAAACCCTGTGCGTTTATGTGTAGAAAATACATATAGTTCCAATGAAGCGGTAAAATTTATGCGGCGTTACGGTATAGGGAGATGCCTGGATTTAGAGCATGCGCAACTTGAATGTGCAGGAGTCTATGAAGATGAGTTTATTAATATTATGCAAGGAGTTTTCCATGTTCATATAACTGGATATACCTACGGCTCAAAATTATGGCATACGCATATCCATTATTCGCCAGAACACAATAGATATCTTTTGAGTTTATTAAAGAAGACAGGTTATTCAGGATTTGTTGTTTCTGAAGCAAGGCCCTCTCTGCAGAGTTATGCAGAGTTTAAAAGATTGCGGGAATTTTATGAAGATTGGGAAAAGTCTTGCGAGAATACTCAAGAAATATTTAAAATCTACAAAAAATGAAGTTTATAATTTTTATTAAAGAAATTTTTAAAAAATTTCCTCTCTTGCTCATGGTCAATACCGTAGCATTAATAGCAGTAAGTTTATTTGGCGCCTGCTCTTTATTCACGATAAGCCCGGTCGTGGATTTTATTGTCCACCCCGACCTTAAAGGCGTCAGCCCGCTTACCGAAAAGGCAGTTGATATTTTGAATTTTTTTGGCCTAAAGGCATCATTAACTAACTGGCTATATATTTTTATATTTTTTATTATCTTGAGCGCTATTTTTCAGATTTTTGCCAGATATTTAATTTTGAAAGCAAAATATGCGATGTTACGTGATATAGTGCTGGGAACGTTTAAAGATTTTTTTAACGCCAAATGGTATTTCTTCTCAAGCGGCAAACAGGGGGTTTTACTTAATACTTTTGGCCGTGAATTGACCGTAGTGAGCGATGCTTTTGCTGCCATAGCTCTTTTATTCGCTAGCGCTTTACAGATGTTTTTCTTTTTAGCAGTGCCTTTTTATATTTCATGGAAAGTTACAGTCATAAGTTTGATAATTTCATTTTTGTTTGCTCTCCCGTTTATTTTACTGGGGAAAATTACTTATAAATTAGGTATGTTAAGGACATCTACCTCCAACGATCTTACATCGGTTATTCAGGAAAATATAAGCTTGGCGAAAATCGTGCTGGGCTTTAGCCGCCAGCAGAAAAGTACCGAAAATATGCTTAGGGTTTTCGATTGTCATCGCGAGGTGACCATTAAATCACAGATGCTTGAGCTAGGGATTCCGATTTTATATCGCCCCTTTGGCCTGGTTATGCTGATTATTTCGTTATTCGTAGCGCGTTTATTTAATTTGCCTTTATCCGAAATGGCCGTTCTCTTAGTCGCGTTGCTACAGGTTGCGTTTTCCATAGGGAATCTAGCTGCTCAGAAAAACTCTTTGGAAAATTTTTTCCCAAGCTACGAACAAACTAAAAGTCTTCGCGAGTTAGCTAAATCATTAGAGCAAAAATCTGGGCAAAAAGAATTTAAAGGCTTTGACCGGCAGCTGTTTCTTGATTCCGTTTCTTTCGGTTATCCAGGGCAGAAAGAAATCTTTTCTAACCTCAATATTGTTATTCCGAAAGGAAAAATGGTGGCTTTGGTAGGCGAGTCAGGTGTAGGAAAGTCTACATTGATAGATTTAATTATGGGATTTCACGAGCCCCAGAAAGGGGGTTTGGTGTTTGATGGGGTAAATTTAAAAGAATACGATATCCACTCTTACAGGAGCAAAATAGGCTACGTGCCGCAGGATAGTGTGTTATTTAATATGAGTATAAGAGATAATTTGCTTTGGGCGCATGAATCAGCCAGCGATAGCGATATCATCGAAGCCTGCCGCCAGGCAAATGCTCACGAGTTTATTGAAGAGTTTCCCCAAGGTTACAATATCATTGTCGGCGATAGGGGGATTCGGCTTTCTGGAGGTCAAATACAAAGAATAGCCTTAGCTAGGGCAATTTTACGTAAACCCTGTCTTTTGGTTCTTGATGAGGCGACAAGTTCCCTAGATACTTATTCTGAACGGCTGATTCAGCAAGCCATAGAAAATATAGCAAAAGAAACAACGGTGATTGTTGTGGCGCATAGGCTTTCCACGATAGTAAACGCTGATTACGTCTATGTACTTGGCGAAGGTAATATCATAGAAGAGGGAACTTATGCAGAGCTTATCGCAAGGAAGGGCCACTTTAACCGTATGGTAAGGCTTCAAGTTTTAGAGGCCACGCACTGATACGTTCGGGTAACGCTTCCTTAGGGAGGGAGAAGAAGCGTCGTTTGAATATCAGCCCTAAAGCAGACTTCACATTTGAAGTGGGCACGCCGAGCTGATTGGTTTTAGGACCTTAAAGACGCTAAAACTTAGAGGAGAAATATAATAAATGAAAGTACTTATCTCTACTACAACGTTTGCGGATCAGGATAAAACTCCTTTGCTACTTTTAAGAAGAAATAACTTAAGCTATATTTTTAATTCTTATAAGCGCGCTTTTACCGAAGAGGAAGTTGCTTCAGCCTTAAGTAAAAATTCTTGCGTAGGTTTAATCGCCGGTACTGAACCTTTAACAAGAAATGTTCTAGAGAATGCTAAATCATTAAAGGTAATTTCACGCGTAGGAGCCGGGTTAGAAAATATAGACATGAATAACGCCAAGAAATTAGGCATCAGGGTTTACAACACACCCCTTGTTTTAATTGATTCTGTAGCGGAACTGACAATAGGCTTAATTATTTGTTGCTTAAGAAGGATTTCTTCCTTAGATAAAGATATGCATAATAAAACCTGGAAAAAAGAAATGGGTTTGCTATTTAAAGGAAAAATCTTGGGTATTGTAGGTTTCGGGAAAATAGGTAAACGCGTGGCGCAATTAGCAAAAGCCTTTGGAGCAAAAGTAATATTCTGCGATAAAAGAACCATGAGGCGAGGCTCGACGACGCAAGTTTCGCTAGATAAACTGCTTAGAGTTTCAGATATTATTTCTTTACATGTTTCTTCAAAAGAAGAGTTAATCAATAAAGATAAAATTTTCAGAATGAAAGAAGGGGTAATATTGATAAATACCTCAAGAGGCCACGTAGTCAGCGAAGATGCTCTTTATGAAGCTTTATCTAGCGGAAGAATTAGCTCCGCTGGCCTTGACGTATACTGCAAAGAACCGTATAACGGAAAGCTACTTGAGTTAAACAATGTGGTTTGTATCCCGCACGTCGGTTCTTATGCTAAAGAAGCAAGAGTAGCCATGGAAATAGAGGCGGCAGAGAACTTAATCAAAGGATTAAAAGAAGAAGGTTTATTATGACTAAGAAAAAAGAAAGAGTAGTTATTTTCGGCGGGTCTGGCTTTTTAGGAAGCCACATTGCAGATGCTTTATCAGGGCATGGCTATGAGGTAGCGATTTACGATTTAAAAAGATCGGAGTATTTAAAAAGTAATCAACAGATGATCGTCGGCGATATCCTGGATGAAAAGAAAGTAGATGTTGTGCTAAGAGGGACAAGATACGTTTATAACTTTTCAGGAATAGCAGACATCGACGAATGCTCAAAAAAACCGTTAGAGAGCGTTAAGTATAATATTTTGGGGCACGCAATAATTTTAGATAAGTGTCGTTTGCATAATGTGGAACGCATACTTTACGCCAGCTCTATATACGTTTATAGCAGACACGGTTCTTTCTATAAAATAACTAAACAGACATGTGAATATCTTACCGAAGAGTACGGCGAAAAATGCGGTCTAAATTATACAATTCTAAGATACGGCTCC
>Ga0233423_10001797_pt1 | contig 10620 bp, 8 predicted proteins | sample Watercolumn_Mata_FD_180713 | JGI IMG/M metagenome (GOLD analysis project Ga0233423, IMG submission 180713) | Freshwater microbial communities from Lake Matano, South Sulawesi, Indonesia - Watercolumn_Matano_2014_112_MG | ecosystem: Environmental > Aquatic > Freshwater > Lake | place: Indonesia... | reverse complement strand
GCCTCCGTGAGTGCTACATCCGGCCGATCGTCTACCGGGGCTACGGCGCCCTGGGCGTCGACCCGTTTCCCAACCCGGTGGACTGCGCCGTCCTCGTCTGGGAATGGGGGAAGTACCTGGGCGCGGACGCCCTGGAAAACGGGGTGGACGTCAAGATTTCGACCTGGCAGCGCCTGGCCCCCAACTCCTTCCCGGCCCTGGCCAAGACGAGCGCCAACTACATGAATTCCCAGTTGATCAAGATGGAGGCCAAGCTCGAAGGCTACGCCGAGGGCATCGCCCTGAACATCCGCGGCCACATCAGCGAGGGCAGCGGGGAGAATATTTTCCTCGTCCAGGACGGACGGATCATCACCCCGCCCCTCTCCTCGTCCGTCCTTCCCGGCATCACCCGCGATTCGGTCATGGTCCTGGCCCGGGAGCTCGGCTATCCGATGATCGAGGACACCATCCCCCGGGAGATGCTCTACCTCGCCGACGAGGTGTTCTTCACCGGGTCGGCGGCCGAAATCACGCCCATCCGGTCGATCGACCGGATCGTCATCGGCGACGGCCGCCGGGGACCGGTGACCCGGCGCCTCCAGGAGGCGTTCTTCGCCATCGTCAACGCCCAGGCCGAGGACCGCTTCGGCTGGCTGACGTACATCGCCTTCGACTGAGGGGGGAGCCATGCACATCGACGACCTGTTGAAGATCGCCATCGAGATGGAGGCCTCGGACGTCCATCTCAAGGTCGGCAACCATCCCCAGTACCGGATCCACGGGGTCCTGGCCCCGCTCCCCCAGCTCCCCCGGCTGACGGCCAAGGACACCGAGGACCTGGCCAACCAGATCATGGGCGATTACCAGCGGGCCCGACTCCGGGAGGACTTCGACCTGGACCTGGCCTACAGCCTGTCCGGGTTCGGCCGGTTCCGGGGGTCGATTTTCCTCCAGCGCGGCTCGATCGCCATCGCCCTCCGGATCATCCCCTTCGAGGTCCGGTCTTTCGAAGAGCTCCTCCTCCCGGGCGTCCTGGCCAAGATCTCGGCCTATGAGCGGGGACTCGTCCTCGTCACCGGGACGACGGGCAGCGGGAAGACGACGACCCTGGCTTCGATCATCGACCACATCAACCAGAACCGCCGGGAGCATATCATCACCGTCGAAGACCCGATCGAGTACCTCCACCGGGATAAGAAGAGCACGATCTGCCAGCGCGAAGTCGGCTGGGACGTTAAAAGCTTCGCCCGCGGGCTGCGGGCCGCCCTTCGGGAAGACCCGGACATCATCCTCGTCGGCGAGATGCGCGACCTGGAGACGATCGAAACGGCCCTGACCGCGGCCGAGACGGGGCACCTCGTCCTCAGCACCCTCCACACCGTCGACGCCGTCGAGACGATCAACCGGATCGTCTCGGTCTTCCCCCCCCATCAGCAGCGCCAGATCCGGACCCAGCTGGCGGCCATTCTCCGGGCCGTCATCTCCCAGAGGCTCATCCCGGTGAAGGACGGCAAGGGCCGCGTCCCGGCGGTCGAGGTCATGATCGCCACCCCGTTCATCGCCGACTGCGTCCTCGACCGGGACAAGACGTCACAGATCCGGGACGCCATCGCCTCCGGAGGGTCGGAATACGGGATGCAGACCTTCGACCAGTCCATCTACCGGCTCTACGAACAGGGGCACATCTCCTACGACCAGGGGCTCCGCTACACGACCAGCCCCGACAATTTCAAGCTCCGGGTCCAGGGCATCCAATCGACCCTCGACATCGCCCTCGAGCAGATGGAAGTCCAGACGAGGCCGAAAGACTCATGACCGCCTCCGAAGTCCGGGCGGCCTTTCTCGACTTTTTCGCCGGGAAGGGGCACAAGGTCGTCCCGAGCGCGTCTCTCCTGCCCAAGGACGACCCGACCCTCCTCTTCACCAACGCCGGGATGAACCAGTTCAAGAACGTCTTCCTCGGGCTCGAGCGCCGGAGCTACGCCCGGGCGGCGACCGTGCAGAAATGCCTCCGGGTCAGCGGCAAGCACAACGACCTCGAGCAGGTCGGCCGGACGGCCAAGCACCACACCTTTTTCGAGATGCTGGGCAATTTTTCCTTCGGCGACTACTTCAAGACTGAGGCCGTCGCCTTCGCCTGGGAGCTCGTCACCGGCGTGTACGGGCTGGACAAAAGCCGGCTGTACGCGACCGTCTACGAGCAGGACGACGAGGCCTACGACATCTGGCGGGCCGAGGTCGGCCTCCCCCCGGAACGGATTTTCCGCTTCGGTTCGAAAGACAATTTTTGGGCCATGGGGGAGACCGGACCTTGCGGCCCCTGCTCCGAGCTCCACTACGACCTCAGCCCGAGCCTCGAGGCCGGAGACCCGCGGACCCTGATCGAGCGGGGGAGCGACCGGTTCGTCGAGCTTTGGAACCTCGTCTTCATGCAGTTCGAACAGGACGGCTCGGGGGCGAGGAAGCCCCTCCCCAAGCCGTCGATCGACACGGGGATGGGCCTTGAACGAATGACCGCCGTCCTCCAGGCCAAGGCCTCGAACTGGGAAACCGACCTCTTCCTCCCCTTGATCCGGGACGTCGTCGCCCGGTCAGGACGGGAATACCCGGCCGGCGACGACCTCGACGTTTCGGTCCGGGTCATCGCCGACCACGCCCGGGCGGTCGCCTTTCTCATCGGCGACGGCATCCTTCCGGCCAACGACGGCCGGGGCTATGTCCTCCGGCGGCTCATCCGGAGGGCTTTTCGTCACGGGAACAAGCTCGGGCTCGAAAAGCCGTTCGTCTTCACCCTGATGGGGACGGTGGCCGACATCATGAAGGATGCGTACCCCGAGCTCCTGACCGCCCTTCCCCTGATCGCCAAGGTCTGCCAGGCCGAGGAGGAGAGGTTCGCTTGGAGCCTCTCGTCGGGTCTGCGGACCTTCCGCCAAGTGGCCGAGGAAGCGGCTCGGTCGAGCCGGCCGGCCCTGACCGGGGAGGCCGCCTTCAAACTGTACGACACCTACGGCTTTCCCCTCGACTTGACCCAAGAGCTGGCCGGCGAAGTCGGGTTGTCGGTCGACGAGGCGGGGTTTAGGGAAGAGCTCGATCGACAAAAAACGAGGGCCCGTCAATCCTGGAAAGGGGAGGCCCAGCTCAAAGAGAAGAAGGTTTACGAAGACCTCAAGGGCCTGCGGACGAACTACGCCGGCCACCGAACGATGACCGTATCGGACGCCCGCGTCCTGGCCCTCTTCCGGGACGGAAGGAGGGTCGGGGTCTTGGAAACGGGCGAGACCGGGGAGGTCGTTCTCGACCTCACCCCCTTCTATGCCGAGGCCGGCGGCCAGGTGGGGGACGCCGGGATTCTCAAGAACCTCCGCCTCTCGGCCGTGGTCGAGAACGCATTCTATCCGACGGCCGACCTCCGCAGCCACAAAGTCCGCGTCCTGGCCGGCTCCGTCCGGGAGGGCGACCGGATCGAGGCGTCGGTCGATGCCGCCCGCCGGAAGGCGGTCCGGGACAACCATACGGCCACCCACCTCCTCCACGCCGCCCTCCGCGAGACCCTGGGCGAGCACGTCAAGCAGTCGGGCTCGCTCGTCGCCCCCCAGCGGCTCCGGTTCGATTTCACTCATTTCGCCCCCCTGGCCCCCGAGGAAATCGCCCGGGTCGAATCCCTGGTCAACGCCCGAATCCGGGACAACATCTCCGTCGCGGTCGTCGAAACGACGCTCGAAGAGGGCTTGAAAGCCGGGGCGATGGCCATCTTCGAGGAGAAGTACGGCGAGCGGGTCCGGCTGGTCTCCGTGGGCGAATACAGCCGGGAGCTCTGCGGCGGAGACCACGCCCCCACGACCGGAGAACTCGGCCTCTTCAAGGTCGTGGCCGAGATGTCGGTCGCGGCCGGGTTGAGGCGGATCGAGGCCCTGTCCGGGGAAGAAGCCCTGCGCTACGTCCAGGAATCCGACCGACTCCTCCAAGAGGTGTCCCGTATCCTGAACGTCTCCCGCCGAGAGCTCCCCGCCCAGATCGACCGGCTGCAGGCCGAGCTCCGGGACCGCGAGCAGGCCTTGAAGGCCGCCCGGCAAAAACTCGTCCTGAAGGCCTCCGAAACGCCCGACGAGGACGTCCGGACGGTCCAGGGCGTTTCCGTCCTCGTCCGGCGGACAGACGGACTCCTCCCCGACGAGGCCCGGGCCCTGACCGACGTCCTCAAAGAGAAGCTGAAATCCGGGGTCGTGGTCATCGGCTCGGTCCGCGAGGACAAGGCCTTCTTGGTCGTCGGAGTGACGAAGGACCTGACCCCGAGGCTTTCGGCCGCGGCGATTGTCAAGCGGCTGGCCCCGGCCATCGGCGGCGGTGGGGGAGGCCGGCCGGACTTCGCCCAGGCCGGGGGTTCCAAGACCGAGGCTCTCGAGACCGCCCTTGGGGAGAGCTTGGAGGTCATCGCCGCGGCCCTCTAAATTTCCCCCCCCGAATCACCCGTAAAGGGGATTCCGGGGAAGCCCCTGACGTCCGATCATGGTTAAGCCATGAGGACCAAGAGGCACGCACAGAGGGCTATCCAGGCCGTCTGCCTGATCCTGGCGGCCTCGCCCTTTCTCGCCGCCCCCTCCTTCCGGGACAAGCTCCGGACGTCGTACGACCCCGTCATCCGGACGATTTCGGGCCGCCACGGGCTCGACCCCCAGCTCGTCCATGCCGTCATCCAGGCCGAATCGGCCTACAACCGCTGGGCGATTTCGACGGCCGGGGCCCAAGGCCTCATGCAGCTCATGCCCTCGACGGCGTCTTTCTACGGAGTCGACGACGCCTTCGACGTCGACCAGAACATCGAGGGGGGGGTGAAATACCTCCGCGACCTCCAGGAGCTCTACCAGAACGAAGCCGACCCGGTGGCCCGGTTGAAGAAGATGCTGGCGGCCTACAACGCCGGGCAGGAGGCGGTCAGGAAATACAACGGGATCCCGCCCTACGCCGAAACGCGCGCCTATATCGCCCGGGTCCTGTCGACCTACGCGGCCACGGGAGCCCGACGCAAGACGGTCATCATCGATTTTTGGACGAGCGACGGGAAGCACGTCGTGACCAACGTCCTGTCCCTCGCCGCGGCCCGGGCCTCTCCGGTCTCGACCCCCGACTGATCCCGGAGGCCGCCGTCCGGCGGCTTAGAGAAACGCCTTGACGAGGAGGCTCCGGGGGACGAGGTCGAAGCGAGCCGGCAGGGTGCCGAGCTGCTCTCCGTCGAGCTCGAGGAGGACGGGCCCCTCATCGGCCTCCGGTTCGGCCTCGACCCGGCGGGCCCGGATAAAATCGACCTTGCGGTAGCCGAGATGGCTGCCGTTCATGAGCTTCCAGCCCTGGGTGCAGAACTCGAGGAACCTCATCCTCTTGACGAAGACGGCGTCGAACAAGCCGTCGTCGAGCCGGGCCTGGGGGGCGACCTTCATCCCCTTGCCGAAGACCCGTCCGTTGGCCACCGCCCCGATGAGGTATTCCCCGCGGGGCAGCTCCCGGCCGTCGACCCGAATCCGGACCCTTTTGTTCCGGTAGCGCCACATCGTCGAGACGAGACATCGGACATAGCTCGAAGTCTTCCGTTCGAGGCGCTTGCGGTTGACCAGCTCGACGACTTCGCCGCCGACGCCGAAATCGGCGACGTTGAGAAAGAACCGTTCGGAGGGGCCTCCCCCCGGTCCGCTGAAGGCGACCTTGCCGACGTCGATCGGGGCGGGGTCGGCCTCGGCGATGACGGCCATGGCTTTCCCGAGCTCGGCCGGAATCCCCAGGCTCCGGATCAAGTCGCAGCCCGTCCCCGAGGGGACGATCCCCAGGGCGGCCTCGGGATTGATCGGCCGCGCGGCCTCGTAGAATCCGTTCGCGATTTCGTTCATCGTCCCGTCTCCGCCGACGCCGATCACAAGCTCGGCCCCTTCCCGCAGGGCGGCCCGGGAAAGCTCGATGGCATGGAGAGGCTTTTCGGTGAATTCGACTTTGTACTCCTGGAGAAAATGACGGATCCCTTCCTTGATGAGCGTCCAGCGCCGCCGAGTCCGACCCTTGGCCGACTCCGGATTGACGATGATTTGGGTCTTCAGACGTTTCTTCATCAGGCGCTCGGAGGGGGGAGCGGAGGCTGGGGCGACGCGGACGGGGACTTGCGTCCGAAGAGCGACTGACCGAGGACGCCGCCCAGGGCTCCCAGGACCGAAAAAATGAAGGCGGCGATGACGAGTCCGAGGAAAAACCAGCCGACTTCGAACGGGCCAGTGCGGTCGAAATACCGCTCCCAGCCCGTCGGCATCTCCTCGACGTACGCGGACAGGCGTTCGAAAACGCGCCGGAAGAAGGCCGCATTTACGGCCGCCAGGGGGAGGCTGATCAAGGAATCGATGACCGCCGCGAATAGGCCGGCAAAGGCGCCGACGAGCGCCCCTTCGCCCGAGGTGAGCGGCCGGGGGTTGTCCTTGGCCCAGAGATGGGCGGCCAGGGCGCCGCCCCCGATGATCCACAGACAGCAGAGGCAGTTGACGACCGGAATCGCCGACAGGAGGCCGGCGACCGCCCCTCCGATGAGGGCGGGGGTGAAAAGCGTTGGCCGTTGGCCGTTCATCCTGACCTCCTCAGATATCGGTGGCTGCATTCTAAGTTTTCCCGACCTCGTTTTCAAGGTCCGGGCGGAGGGGGGCCTGTCGGCGCTCGAAACTGAGCCCGGCCAGGGCGGGGACGAAGAGGAAGGGGAGGACGGCTCCCCAGAGGGCCCCGGTGGCAAAACGGCCGAGGCCGTCCGTCGACCAGAGTCCCAGGAATTGGGCGGCCGTGTCGGCCGCGATCGGGGCCGAAAAGAGGAGGATCGCCCGGACGCCGGGCGGCGACCCGGACCGGAAACCTCGGAGGAAAGGATAAGCGGCCAGCCCGCCGAGAAAGCCGACGTAGATCCCGAAGCACCGGGCGCAGACGGCCAGGGGGTGGCCGAACAGCCAGAACGAGCGTTCGGGGATTTGGTGGCAGGTCGGGGAGAAGGCGGCGTAAAGGACGAGGGAGATGGGGCTGTCTCTGGACCAGAGATAGGGCGCGGCGAGGATGGCCGTGACCCAAACGGCCGCTCCGACGACCAGGGCGGCATAGACGGCGGCGAAGCGAGGCCGGCCGGTCATGCCTTCCCGGAAAAACGGAGAGCAACCAGGGCCGCCCCGAGGACGAGAAAGTTCAGGGTCAGGACCGAAGCGTTCATGAACGCGGCGTAGGCCTCCAGGCCGAGAAGGTCGTAGAGCGAAAGCCCGATGACGGCGAAGTTGGCCGCCAGGAGGATTCTGAAGGCCGGGGGAAAAGCCCGAAAATGGGCGACGACCAGGGCCGCGGCCGGGAAGGCGGCCAAAAAGGTGTAGTCCCAGCCCAGGGGCGAAACGAGGGGAATGAGCATGAGGAGGAGGCCGGCCTCGGCAAACAGAGAGCCTGGGCGGGTCCGGCCGCGGCGGATGAAGAGGAGAACGGCCAGGGCCAGGGCGAGGACCGTTCCCCCGTAGACGAGCCGGGCCAGGCCCAGGTCCGAGGTCTTTTTCGCCAGAAAGGCGAGGATCGAGACGTTGTCTTGGGAGGCCAAGAGGGAGGGGGTCGAGCGAGAAAGGCTCTCGATCCATTCGAGATGGACGGTCAGGTTGCCGGGAAAACCGTAAAAGGCGGCCGGGGCGAAGAACGAGAGAGCCAGGACGAGGAGCCCGGACCAGAGGGCGTTCCATTTTCTCTTGACGAAGAAATAGGGAAGAAAAATCGCCGCGTAGGGCTTCATGGCGACCGCCGTTCCCCAGAGGAATCCGGCCAGGGCGGCCTTGCCGGGGCTCCGTCGGGCTTCGTCCTGAGCGAGGAGGACGGTCATCCCCAGAAGAACGGCCGTCACCAGGGCGTTGATCTGGCCCAGGTCGATCTCCCGGACAAAAAATTTCGCCAGGACGACGGCCGGCCAGACGGCCGAGGCCCAGACAAGGCCCTCGGGCCGCGGCCCTACAAGGCGCCGGGTGAGAATGATGACCGCGGCCGTGGCCGCAACCGTCAGGGCGAACCAGAGGCCCTTGGCGGCCGGGAGGGGGAGAAGGCTCAAGGGGAGATAGATCATGGCGCAATAGGGAGAATACTTGAACTGATAGTGCTCGTCCTCTGTCCGGTAGAGCGTCTCCCCGCGGCCGAGTCGGTCGCCGGCCGTGTAATTGACCGTGAAGTCGACCATCCGTTTTTCGACCCGGAAGGCGAAGGCCAGGGCCGCGGCCAGGACGATCCCCGCGGCGAGGAGGCGGGTGCGAGATCGGAGGTCCATGACCGGCCCCCAGGCTACTCGACGCCCGGCCATTTGTCAATTGACAGGCGGGGCCGGCGGTGTCAAAATGGGGTGTCTTTCTTTGTTCTTTTCGCGATTCGTCTTCATAGGAGGATTCATGAGATTGTCATCCTTCCCCCGGCTCGGATTGTGTTTAGCCCTGGTCGTCGGCGGCCCTTCCCTCGCCGCCGTCCAAGACGAGACCACCAAACTCCTCGAGAAGGCGGCCCCCGGTGCGATCTACCTGGTTGCCTACGATAAAGACCAGAAGGAGGTCGGCAAAGGGACGGCCGCCGTCTTGTCCGACAAGCTCGTGGTGACGAGCTACCACCTCGTTGCCGGGGCGGCCCGGGTGGACGGCTTCAACAACAAGAAGAAGAAAGTCGACGTCGAAGGCGTCGTGGCCGTCGACAAGAACCTCGACCTGGCCCTTCTCCAGATCGACGGGAAGGTCACGCCCCTGACCGCCGGGAGCGGAACGGCGCTGGCCTCGGAGCAGAAGGTCTTCGGCCTGGGGTCGAACGAGTCCGGCGAGATGGTCATTTCTGAAGGGACGGTCCGGAACCAGTTCGAGGCCGTCCCCGGGACCAAAGTCGCCGACCTCTCCTTGGCCGTTCCCGAAACGTTCAACGGGGCGCCCGTCCTGGACGCGGGGGGGGGCCTGGTCGGCTTGCTCATCGTCATGGATTCGCGCCTCCGGTTCATCGTCCCGGTTGCGGCCGTGAACGCCCTGAACAAGACAGCCAAGATGACGCCCTGGAAGTCTTGGACGGGCGAAGATTACAAGGTCAGCTTCGAAGGGGCCTGGCTGGCCGGCCGGCTGTACGCCTGGCTGGACGACACCCTGGGAGCCCAGAGAAACCTGGAGCGGGTCGTCAAGGCCCAGGCCGGAAACCTCGAGGCCTGGTCGATGCTGGCCACGGTCTACGAGAAACAGCGCGACTACACCAACGCCGTCCCGGCCTTCCGGAAAATCGTCGAGCTCGACCCCAACCGGGCGTCGGCCTATCTTGGCTTGGGCCAGATTCTGACCCGGCTTCAGAAAGGGGCGGAGGGGGCGGCGGCCTTGGAAAAGGCCATCTCCCTCGACCCCAACCTCAAGGAGGCCCTCTTCAGCTTGGGCGACGCCTACGAACTGGCCCGCGATTTCCCCAAGGCGGCCGAAGCCTACGAAAAATACCTGGCCACCAACCCGGCCAACGCCTGGATGGCCTACCAACGCCTGGGACAATGCCGGATGGAAACGAACGAGTTCGAGAAAGCGGCGGCGGCCTTCAATGAAGCGGCCAAGGTCAACCCGACGGACAACAACCTCCTCTACCGGATGGCTCAAGCCTACGAGAGGGCGAACAAGCTCGCCGAGGCCGAAGCGGCCTATGTCAAACTGGCCGGCCTCAGCCCGAAGGACGCGACGAACTACTACAGCATGATCATGCGGATGTACGACATGGCCAACCAGTCGGGCAAGGCGGTCGAGGCCGCCCGGAAGGTCATCGAGTTGAACCCCAAGAACGAGCAATACCTCGGCTACCTGGCCGCCCTGCTCCAGAAGGACAAGAGGGACACGGACGCCATCGAGGTCTTCAAACAAGTCGTGGCCCTCAACCCCAGCGCCGACCAGGCCTGGTTCTACATGGGCGTTTCCCACTACAACCTCAAAAGCTACAAGGAGGCCGCGGCGGCTTTCAAAAAGAACATCGAACTCAAGCCCGACAGCCAGCTCGGCTGGCTCTACATCGGGATCTGCCAAATGCTGGTCAAAGACTGGAACGGGGCGGTCGAGAACCTGGAAAAGGCGGCCGAGCTCCAGCCCGACAGCGTCAACACCCTGTACAACCTCGGGATCACCTACCTCAACCTCAAGAAAAGGGCCGACGCCCTGGAGATCGTCAAGAGGCTCAAGCCTTTGGACGCGGCCAAGGCGGCCCAGCTCCAGTCCTATATCAAATAGACCGGTCCTCGTTTTGACAGGCGGGCGGAAGTGTGGTAGAGTGTCATCTCCGCCTCAGCCAGGGGGCGTGACGGCCTCCGCGCTGATTCCCCAGAGTGAGCGAATCCGAAGCTTCCCCATCCCAGGGAAAGGGGAGGGGACGTCTAAACAAACGGGCAGGTGGCGGAATGGCAGACGCGCTAGGCTTAGGACCTAGTTCCTGATGAGGGAGTGCGGGTTCGACTCCCGCTCTGCCCATTTCCCGATTTTCGACCGAAGGACGATTACATGGATGAGGCCGCAGCCGGACAACTAAAAGTCGTCGTCAAGGACCTCGACTCCGTCCGCCGAGAAGTCGAGGTAGAATGGGGAGCCGCCGAGACGGCCAAGGAATATGACGAGGTCCTCTCGG
>Ga0233423_10001796_pt1 | contig 10622 bp, 10 predicted proteins | sample Watercolumn_Mata_FD_180713 | JGI IMG/M metagenome (GOLD analysis project Ga0233423, IMG submission 180713) | Freshwater microbial communities from Lake Matano, South Sulawesi, Indonesia - Watercolumn_Matano_2014_112_MG | ecosystem: Environmental > Aquatic > Freshwater > Lake | place: Indonesia... | reverse complement strand
CGCACAATTCACGTTCATAATTAAGCCTGCTATTTCCGTCTTATGATTAACCAACCACAATGAAAGAAAAGACAACCCGTAGAACTCTGCTGAAAGCCCTGGTCGGTATCCACGTGCTGGGAGTGTTCGCTCTTGAACTGATCAATAAATACAACTATGACCGGGAAAAGAAAAACAGGATAATTAAAGAGCTTGGACTGGAGGATATTAAAGTACCGGAAATAATTAAAAGTCCTTCCGGCGGCGCAAAAGGCGACCTGGTACGGGTGGGAATGATCGGTTTCGGCAGCCGTGCCTCAGCGCTTGCCAATGCACTGGGATTTATGCATCCCGACCATGCTGCTGAAAGAATGAAGGATGGCAGCATAAACGACTGGCTGGCACAGGAAGACCTGAATGTTGCCATCACCGGTATCTGTGATGTTTTTGACCAGCATGCTGAGTTTGGACTTGTTACCGCAAGGAATACGGTACGGCCCGGAGGTGCTGCACCAACCAGCCTTCCTGTTAAGCGTTACCGCACTTATCTGGAAATGCTGGAAGATAAGGATATCGATGCGGTGATGATCGCGGCCCCTGACCACCACCATGCACCTATGGCCACTGCTGCAGCGCAGGCAGGGAAGCATATCTATTGTGAGAAAGCTCCGGTCCATCTGGAAGGAGAGATACTTCCCCTGTATGAAACTGTCAGGAACAGCAAAATAATTTACCAGCTCGGCCACCAGACCACCCAGAGCGGCATTTTCCAGCAGGCCCGGGATATCATCAAAAAAGATATTATCGGAAAAATTACCCTGGTGGAGACGTCCACAAACAGGAACACCGCAGACGGAGCATGGATCAGGCACCTCGACAGCAACGGTAATCCGAAGCCCGGTGATGAGCTGTCCATAGACTGGGAACAGTTCCTGGGCAATGCACCCAGAGTGCCTTTCAGCATTGAACGTTATTACAGCTGGACCAAGTTCTTTGATTATAATATAGGTCTTATAGGCCAGCTGTTCTCACATGAATACGATTCTGTGAACCAGCTATTGCATATAGGAATTCCAAAAGCTGTTGTCTCCTCGGGGGGTATTTATTACTGGAAGGATAACAGGGACATGGCCGACACCCTGCAGTGTGTGTTTGAATATCCTGACCGTGACCTGACCCTGTTGTACAGTGCCTGCCTTGCCAACAGCCAGACCAGGGGAAGGGCATTCATGGGACACGATGGCACCATGGTGCTCGGTGAATCCATCAGCATAACCGCTGACGCAGACTCAACGAGGTATAAGGAACAGATTGAATCAGGATTGATCGATCCTTCAACACCCATGGTCTCCTTTAATCCAAACTCCGGGAGCATTGATGCCGTTTCTTCTGCAACCGAAAAATACTATGCGTCCAGAGGTCTGACGACTACAAACATTAATGGTGTGAACGTTGACACCACCTACCTGCATGTAAGGGAGTGGATCGACTGCATCCGAAGCGGCAAGACGCCTACAGTGAATATTGAACGGGCTTTTGAGGAGGCGGTGACGATCATTATGGCCCATAAATCATACGTGGAAAAGCGCCGCGTAGAATGGGACCCGGTGAAGAGAATGATAATCTGAATGATTTTACTTTATTCCAAGTGTGACTATTTCGTGTGGCCGGATTTTCAGGATTATTGACCTGTTATTTACTTCCGAAGCAGGTACATTTTCAAAGGGAAACTCTATCAGATCAAGCCGCCGGACTGATTTTACGGTAATTGGCAATAAAACGGCAGTAACAGTCTCTTTGCCTTCAACTTCAACCAAACGGATAACCATCTCTTCACCATCTTCAGCCATTTTCACACCGGTGAGTACAACATTATTCTTTTCGATGGAGAAAAAAGATTCCTCTTCCGGCCGTGATGCGTGTTTTTCCCCGAGCGCAAGTGAAGGTGGTTCGGCTGCATAAACAGGAACATTAAAGTCGTCACCTTCCATCCAGGCACCGTTCATCCAGCCTCCTTCATGGGGATAGAGGGCATAGCTGATGTTAAATTTACCAAGGTTGGGATAAATATCGGGATTCCCCGCAGACCTCAACAGGGTAAGCCTGAGATCACCATCATGGAAAGAATGTCCATATTTTGTGTTATTCAAAAGTGCAATGCCTGTTCGTCCATCCGTCACATCTACCCATTTCTGAGCCGGGACTTCCTGTCCATCATCCCATTCCGGTACGACTCCATAAATACCGGATTGAGACTTCAGGTGTGAGGGGGCATCCTTACCGTTTATTTTGCTGTCAACCGGCCTTTCCACAACATCGAAAGGGACCTGGCAATAAAACCTGGGATTTTGAAAGGCAAGAGGAAAAAGTGCTCTCAGCATGGGTGAATCGGTTGAATCGCTGCCTGTTTCGAGCCAGTGCACTTCCAGGTCATATCCTATTCGCGGATACGAACGATAGATGTACGTGCGTTCGATAAACCTTGATTTGCCCCAGGTACTGACAGTTTCGACGCAGGCTCTTACCGGCCCGTTTTCCACAACTTTCACACTTTCCACATCAGTGACATCTTCTTCCCTGACTATCCTGTTGATCGTCCATGATTTCATTCCACCTTTTTTATCTTCCAGGTATATCCTCAATGTATTAAGCCGGCCTCCCTCCTTAACATACTCTTTCCTGGAATGTTTGTCATAAAGACTTACAATCCCGCCTGTTTTCATATCTATTTTAATCCGGAAAAAATCTGTTTCAAATGTGTTATCCATGAATGGAACCGGATCTTTGTACTCACCTGGCCTGGTCATATTAATGTAAAAAGTCTTGAAACCACCTGCCGGCATATTATCCGCAATAAACAGGACTTTTGAAGTAAATCCCGGGGGAGTTGATTTTCCCCATATTATCTGGGCCGGGTAAGTATTCCCTGAGCCATCACTCACAAGGACCGATGCAACCTTACACTGGCCATTATCAACGGGAATGATATTCTTTGAACCATAGAAATCTCCCCAGCCTGCAAGTTTTGCTGATACAGGTTCTGCATTTGAATATACATTTGCTTCAACAAGCGCTGTGCGGTTATATGGCTGGAAATTAAATGCCACTACCGGTTGTCCTGTTCCTGTCCTGAATATTACCTCGTCAGCTATCTTGCGGAACGCATTATTCCTGAGCTCAGTGGCTATCCTCAGAGTTTCCAGGTACCGGGCAGCTGATTCCCGGTTCGACTCATAGATAGCCGATCCGGGAAGGATATCATGGAACTGGTTAAAGGTGACAGCCGTCCAGAGATCATGAAACGATTCAGCAGGATATATATCTCCGTTCAACCATTGGAGTGTATGCAGATATTCTCCGGCAAAAAGCATGTTCTCATTATTCCTGTTACCTGCTTTTATGTCTGCCACAGTCGTGTAGCAACCTTCAAAAATAAACTGCATTTCTCCGTGATGCGTCGGTCTCCCGTCCATTTCTCCGACAGCTTTCCTGAAGAAATCACCGGCAGTGGTGAATTTCACTGACGGATATCCCGGAGTTTTATCGAGCTGGTGGACTTTTTCGATATTCGCCCGGGTTGGCCCTCCGCCATGATCACCTACTCCGGTAATCTGAAGAATTCTTCGCTTATCAGGTGAAAACCTTTCAATCTCATTTTTCAGGTTGTCTGTTATATCTCCGTTATAAGTATCGTTGGCATAGCAAAGAACTCTTGAAGAGTCGGAGCCGGTCCACCAGAAAGTTCCCGGATAGGGTTTGCAGCGGTGGAAGTAGAAATAATCACAACCTGCCAGTTTAAGTATCTGGGGCATCTGGGAAATATGCCCGAAATTATCGGGCAACCATCCTATTGCTGTCATCTTGCCGAAACGGCTCAGAAAATAACGCTGTCCCAGAAGAAAGGAGCGGGCTATAGCTTCCCCTGATGACATATTCATATCTCCTTCCGTCCACATTCCTCCGGCAAGTTCCAGGCGGCCATCGGTAACATATTTTATGACTTTTTCAAACAGAGGCGGATCCACCCTTTCAACAAAATTGTATACCGCAGCCTGGCTTTGAAGCATAGTATAATCGGGAAATTCATCCATAAATGAAACCACCTGTCTCAGGTTATCGTTGCACATCTGCATCGTCTCGGAATATGTCCAGAGCCAGTTCATATCCATATGTGCATGGCCGACAACATGAATTGTATCTCTTGCAGGAGATTTTGTCTTCTTTTGTCCGTAAATAAATGATAATGAATTGATGATCATTACAATGATAAACAGGGAAATATTTTTTTTGTACATTGTATTAAGGATTTATTCGATTGTTATAAGACTTTGATATAGTCTGCCGGTTGTTGTCTGATCAGCCATATTCCGGACCGCTGATCAGGTATTGCGATTTCGGGTTGCCGGGATAAGGATTTTTTGCCAGGTACATCCGTACAAAATGGCGTTGCTTCACAAAGCTGTCTGATTCCAGCCAGTGGATGAATTTTTCCTTATCCTCAGGAACATCCAGCGCAATATGTTTGTTCACCAGGGATCTGAAGCTCATAGATATTAATGCCCTGGCTGTTTCCAATGAATCGGCACAGAGAGGTCCGATATAGCTGAACCTGCTGCCCTCCCTGCCCAGTATATACCCGGCCGGTCTGTCTCCTGTCCTGAGATAAAATGCCTTGTCAGGATAGTCTGCTAAAAGTTTCTTTAAAAGGTAACTTCTGTTCACCCCGAATATTCCTTTATCCATTGTAATGATCTCTTCAGCCACTTCCGGGGTGATGTTTTCCGGATGGATATCTCTGGGCACAAGGTTGATAGTGCCAGCAGATGTTTTAGTCATCCTGAAGAGCCTGTACTCAGGAATGAATCCAAGACTTTCGTACAGGGGTTGTCCTGCCGGAGTGGCGTCGAGCTTGATGCATGGGACATGGTTCAGTTTATTGATGAGGTGTGTCATCAGTGCTTTTCCCGCTCCTTGTCCCCTGAGGGCTTTGTCGACGATGACCATCCCTATCCAGGCGACCTTTTCCGAATGCACCAGGGCAGTTGCTGTACCGGCAACATTCCCGTCTTTTTCAGCAACAATACAGATATTTCCCGGTCCTTCCAGCAGCAGCCTCCAGTCTTTTTCCGTCTGGTTCCATCCTTCAGCAACCGATAATGCCAGTGACCGGGGAAGGTCTTCCCCGGTCATGGGGCGGATGTTGAAGTTTTGGTTCTGGCTCACGAAAGAGAGATACTTATTATTTCATCCAGCGGTCTATGTTCTCTGCGATGAAGGCATCGTCATTCAGATGAGGGTAGGAGCGGTACACCCGGTCGATCTCTTCTTTTTGTCCCGGTGAGAGACCTTCCTTCGGATCAAGGGTCCAGACTCCCTCCATCAGTCCCTGTCTTCTGAGCACCTCGTGCAATCCCGGAATACATCCGGCAAAATTGTTCCTGGCATCAAAAAAAGCGGCATTGCTGTCGGTTATCTGGTTTGCCAGCGACATGGTTCTCCATATATCCTTATCATATTCACCTGAATGGACAGATTCAAGAAGTCTGACAGCTTTCTGTACCCATACTGCCCAGTGGCCGAGCAATCCCCCGACGATTCGTTTAATAATGGTTTTACCGTTGTGCTCTAAATGATATTCTGCCAGCAGGTCGGTCAGGATGGTGTCATCATTGCCGGTGTAAAGGGCAATCTTTTCCGCCCTTCCTGATTCAGCCACACCCCTGACAACATCAAAGGTCTGGTACCGGTTGAACGGGGCTATTTTGATGGCCACGACATTATCAATAGCTGCAAACTCACGCCAGAAATCTACATCCAGCAGGATACCGCCCACGGCAGGCTGGAGGTAGAAACCAAAGACGGGAATTACCTTGGCCACTTCTTTACAGTGTGCAATTATTTCTTTGTTTGAAGCACCCCTGAAGGCGGACAGGCCAAGCAGCGCCAGGTGAAAACCGTTTTCGCGTGCCTGCCGTGCTTCACTGAGGGACTGTTCTGTCTTTCCGATCACACCGGCAACCCTGATGATGGGTTTACCGGTGGCAGAGGAAAACCTGTCAAACTCTTCCCGGGCAATCTCCAGCAGTGGTGCGTACAGTCCGACCTCCGGGTTCCTGATGGCAAATTGTGTGGTATGCACCCCCACGGCTATCCCTCCGGCACCGGCATCGAGGTAATAACGTATCAATGCCCGCTGCCGTTGCTCATCCAATTTGCGATTTCTGTTCAATGCCAGCGGCATAGCGGGTATCACCACCCCTTTCTGTAATTTCTCCATTGCCCCTTCAGGGATTTCATCTGCTCTCATGGTTCTTTTTATTCATTTTTGAATTATATGTCTGTTCCTTCATAGATGCAGATCCGGATGTCTCTCTGGCTTATTTTATAGAAGCTTAATTAATTTCACATCTCTGGTTGTGTGTGCGTGGGGGTATCGGAAAAGGTGCGGGATAGCCACAGCCCTTTCAATATTTCCCATCCCTTACTTCAAAATGCGTCGGTTTCCCAAGTATATCTTTCCCCTCCTCAAGCCATCCTGCTATCCATTTAACTACCTGTTTTACAGGCGTTTTAGGCCGACCCAACAACTCAAAGACATGACCCGGATTGTTTAACAGGGCTGTCGGAGCCTCCTTATTTATAAATACCGGCTTTATACCGAAAAGCCGGCCGAATTCCTCAGCCACCTCGCGGACGGAAAGGATCTCAGGACCCGTGATGTTGAGCACTTTTGCCGGACTGGCCGCATATTCCAGTGCCCGGAGCGTGTAATTGTTCAGGTCGCCCTGCCAGATGACATTGAAATATCCCATGCCCAGGTCAACCGGCTGGTTATTCTTTACCTTCAGGGCGATATCGAGCAGTACCCCATAACGCATCTCTACCGAATAATTCAGCCTGATCAGTGCCACCTGTGTTCCGTACCGTATGCTGCCATATTCGAACATCCGTTCCCTGCCGAGGCAGGATTGTGCATATTCCCCAACCGGACCGGGGAGATCGCTTTCGCGGGAGCCTCCTGACTCCACCGGTACCAGGGGATAGACACAACCGGTCGAAAAAGCCACTATCCTGGATTGTTTGAAAGTTTCTGCCACCAGCGCAGGAAGGTAGGAGTTAACAGCCCAGGTGAGGGACAGGTTATCTGTAGAGCCGAACTTCATTCCTGCCAGGTAAAAGACATTTTTTGCTTTGGGGAGGCCGGAAAGGAATGCGGTGTCGAGCATGTCGCCATGAATGGTGGTTATGCCGTTTTGTTCAAGCCTGTCCTGTTGTTCTTTGCTTTCAAAAAGAGAGACGCCGGTGATCTTTTTCTTTATGCCGCCATCTTCGCAGGCTCTCCCTGCCATGTGTGCCAGGGAAGGTCCGATCTTTCCACCAACACCCAGGAAAATAATATCCCCTTCCAGCCTTGAGAACAGCTTTACGACTTCATCCTCAGGCCGGGAGAGCATCTCCTCAAGCTGTTGCTCCCCGGTTATCTTTTCGGGCAGTATTTGCATGGAGTTTCCTTTTAATCCTTTTACATTACAAGTGAATTTGCTTCACCTCTGATAATATCCTTTGCGATGACCTGACACATTTTTTGAAGAAGGTCATAGTCCGGTTCTTTTACCCAATGTACGTTTTTTAATTTCCGGGTATCTGCCCGCTGAACCATTTGTGAAACCTCAATCTCATTTACCCACAAATCCTTTTCACGGGCATAACCGATTATTGTTTTCCAGGTAAAGCTGAAATTCATGGAAAGAAAAATCAGATCTGCGAGATCTTTAGCTTCATCACGCGGCAGGGTACAGACCTTATTGCTCAGTATATTCTGCCATGAATCGATACGGTGAAAAAATCCGGCAACCTGTATTTCTCCTGTATGAAATAAAATATCATTAATAAATTCAATTTTTAAACTTTGTTTGTTGTGGTTAATATAGATCCTCGCAAAGTCTTCAATTAACAGGGATATTTCAATATCGGGGTAGGTTGTCTTTAACCGGGAAAGGATCACATCAGTCAGTTCTTTAAAATCCATGTTCCTGTTTACAAACAGATCAAGATCGTCAGAATACCTGTGATGGAGGTAATGCCTGCCAAGAGCAGTACCTCCTGTCAGGTAAAATGAATCATCCACCTCCATAATTAGTCTGAGGATTGAATCCTGAAGAGGATAGAGATTATGAATAAAATAATTCCCTGACATAATAATATTTATCGGCTAATGATTTCGGGAACAGTGTTTTAAGAACCTCATCAGACAACGCCTCTTTCAGCAATTCTGGAGGGAGTATTTCCTTGATTTCGTACCACCGGCAGGATTTCAGAACCCTTCCCAGAAGGTTTTTTCTGGTAAATCCTTTACACTCGCCCGTTTCAATTATGGTTATAATCTCTTCGTCTGAGATCTGGTAATCCCAGTACAGGCGTTTGAAAAATTCTATGGTTCCGGGGTCGGTCAACTTTACTAAGTTTACTTACTGTAAAATTAGTGAAAACACTTAATATAACCCGCTGTTCTTTCTCACCTGTTGACAGACATCATATTAATTACTATTTTTATTTTAAGAATTCGCAAAAGCAGGATTAGTCTCACCGTATGTTACCCTGCTGACATTATTTCACAGTTCTTTACCAGATGAAATCTATATTTATATTATTAGTAATTATAGCGGTCAGTACAAATCTTTTTGCTGATTGTTATGTGTTTTCGTTCGAGGAAAATTATTTTGATCATTACCTGAATGATAGTTCGAGGATATTTGTCAAAGGCATAAAAGTTGAAGACTACCATCACGGGATCAAGCTAAAAATATTAGAGAATTATTCGGGTAATGATTTGAAAGATACCATTATAATATGGTATTGTAATCCACGCACGATCTATGAATGTGAATCTCGGGATGTTCAATCTGCACATAAGGTGAATGATACCTTATTTTGTCTACTAGGAAAAACAAGACTAGATGGAAATGAAATCAGGTGTGATACCTGTCCTGAAAAAGTGGACACTATAGACCTTGAAAAAACAGGAGATTATTCAATTGTCGGTTGTTATGCTTCAGTTTTAAAATTGAGCCAGGGAAAAGTAAACGGTTGTATTTTTGACGTTTATCGGGATACTTCTATATTGTATTCCGATTTTGAAGATTTATTTATCAGTTCCTCAGATAAAACTGTCCGGGATCTGTTTATAAATGAAATTCAGATCTACCCTAATCCCACAGCTGGTGAGATCAGAATAATCATACCAGGAGTTGAATATATAGATTGTATTGAGGTTTATAATAACCTTGGGAGTTTATTGGATAAAAAAATAATAAGAAAAAAAATTGATTTGATTAATTATTCAGTGAAGGATTTTATAAGTGGATCCTATTATATAAGGTTGGTGCTTTCAGATGAAATTATAACCAAACAAATAATTAAAAATTAATCCGCCAGCGGGTGGACGGCTACTCCGCTCTGCGGCATTTGTAATGCCGCCGTCACAGAACAATAGTCAAAACTACAGGAATGGAAAGCGTAGTTAAAAACTACGCTTAGCAGTGAATTTACATTATAATGGTTTGTTTTTATAGAGTTTTAATCCATCAATAAAGCTGTAATCCTTAGTATTGAGCGTGTAAAGTTCAATATCATTAGCTAGTGCAGTAGCAGCAATAAATCCATCCGGCAGGGCCAATTTATGGCTCAATGCATATTTGCTCAGAAGTTCCAGGAATAAATTGCAGATTTTTTTGTCAATATCAACCAGCACAAGGTTATCAAGGTCTCTCTTTATTTGGTTAAGCTCCTTTTTGTTCAGGGGACCATAAATGAGTTCACCGGCTGTAATGATACTAACAGCTATATTTTCTTGCTTGATTTTTTTTAGTTCCGAAATAATATCAGGATTGTTCCGGTAAACCCCGATGATTATATTGGTATCGCAAAGGACTATTTTTTTCTGCTCCATGCCTGTTTCCTAATTTCTTTTGCATCAATTTCCCTCTTTGCCCATAATCCAGCAGAATTAAAGAAATTATATTTAACAGTAGTCTTTCTCTTTTTTACTCTTTCCACTTCCACGAAATCAAGCTGTTTAATAAGCTGCATAAAGAAAGATAATTTACTACTGTCCTTTATTTTAAGAATAAATTGTTCCATAATTACAAGTCAGGTTTTGAACTTTACGTTTTGTGATAACAGCCTAATAAGGAATAGTCGCAAAAATATTAAAAACAAGGCATGTTTAAAACATTGTTAGTATAAAATAAAACCCAAGTAAGAAAAATAAAAGGTGTTATTTTCTTTATTTAGGAAATAATTTGGGAAATGATTACATCACTTGGGCAATTATCCGATTAAAAAACAATAAGAAAAGAAATTGATTTGATTTATTATTCTATGACGGATTTTGAGAGCGGAACATATATTATAAGATTGATCCTTTCAGATGGTATTATAACTAAACAAATAGTTATAAATTAATCATACAAGTCCTGATCATTTCCTGCTGAAGGTTTTCTCTGTGTGGCAGTCGGTGCAGCTTACCCGGTGAATATTGTTAGGACTTTGCTGATCACTGAAAGTTGTGTTCATTGTCGTCACATCCAGCTTGCAGTTTGAGATCGCCGGGTGACAGGACTGGCAGCTTTTCCGGGAATCGT
>Ga0233423_10001795_pt1 | contig 10627 bp, 9 predicted proteins | sample Watercolumn_Mata_FD_180713 | JGI IMG/M metagenome (GOLD analysis project Ga0233423, IMG submission 180713) | Freshwater microbial communities from Lake Matano, South Sulawesi, Indonesia - Watercolumn_Matano_2014_112_MG | ecosystem: Environmental > Aquatic > Freshwater > Lake | place: Indonesia... | reverse complement strand
GCACAAACAGACGCAGTTGACCGGACAAGTCCAGATAGGTCTTGTTGTACGGGGTGGCCGACAGCAGGATGCAGCGGCTCTCGTTCTTCTGGATATATTCGTGAATCGCGCCATACCGTTTGCCCTCGCGGTTACGCAGGTTCTGGCTTTCGTCAATCAAGACCAGGCGGTAGCGTCGCAGGTCAGGCAACTCCTTGATGACGCGGCTAATGGACAGTACTTTGGCTCGCAGGCCGTACTCAATCCGGTAGAACTCCCACATTTTGACCAGGTTCTTGGGGCAGATGATCAAGGTCTCGATCGAGTAGTCCTCCTCGAAAACCTTGGCCAATGCTGTACCCATCAGCGTTTTACCCAGCCCGACCACGTCGCCGATCAGCACCCCGCCCCGCCGGTTCAAATGCCGAGCGGCGATCTTGACCGCCGCCGTCTGGAAGTCAAACAGCGTTTTGCGCAACTTGCCGGGGATGGTGAACTCGGTCAGGCCAGCCCGCGCTTCACGGGAGAGGTGATAGGCCATCTTGAGGTAGATGTAATAGGGCGGGATCAGCTTCTCACTGGCCCAGCTTTCGTCAATGATTTCCACCAGCTCCTGTGAGATGTCCACACACCAGCGGTCGTTCCAGCGATCCTCGAACCACTGGTCCAGTTTGTTGCCCGCATCCTGTTCAGCCACGTCAATGTTCAGTTCACCCTGTCCAGCCAGGCCAGAGAAGGTCAGGTTGCTGCTACCCAGGTAGCCGAAGATGGGGACATCTTTGTCGGTGCGGTGAAGCAGGTACAGCTTGGCGTGGAGGGGATGGCGCAAGAACAGCTTGACCACCAACTTCTCAGCCTTGATCTGGGCCGCCAGGCGACGCAGTCCCTCTTCATCTTCGTTGGTCGGTGCGCCAATGGTCAACTGATGACGGAATTCCTGGGCCAGTTCTTTTTTGAGCTTGGCAGCCGTCTTGTTGTCCATGCGCTCATCGTTCTTCAGAAAGCCAAAGGCGGCGCGAAGCTCGTCCTGCGGTCTGCGGTGCATACCCACCAGCAGGCGGCAGCAATAATCTGGCCCGCCAGCCCACTCCTCAATCTTGGCGTCAATCTGCCGCCAACCACGCAGATTGAAATACCCTACACAGAAATCAGCGCGGTAGGATACTTCAAGGGTTTGTTGCAGTGCGGGCAGTAACCTTTGCTCGATGTTGTCGAATATGCGGGGCATGGGGTTGTTTCCCTCCGTGTGTTTTGCTGGCGTTCATTCTGGGCGATTCCACCACTATCTCCTGGGCCACCACAAGCATAGTATATCAGATTTCGCCTCCTTTGGCAACACAAAAAGCCACCTGTGCGGCTGGAACAGGTGACTTCTCGGATAGCGCAATTCTCTATGACTATTCGCCGCCGGTCACGGTGAACTTGCCTCCGTCGCTGCGGCCGAAGACTTCGGGGAAGTACATCCCCTCCATGAGGAGAACGTCGTCAATACCTGGCCCCCGCCGGTTCGCGTCAGTAGCTTGCGCAACAAACACGCTTCTCGTTCATGCCTGATGTCTCGTCTGCTCGAAGGCTCTGTCCGATAGCGGGCTCGCTCATTCTCCTCAATAAACTCCGAATTCAGAGTTTCAGAGTGGAGTTTCGGAATCCGAACTCAAGTTGCCAGCACATAATGAGCATTGCGTCCTCTGCCTACAACCTTTATCGCATTGGCTTCCACCAATCGCCTCAGGCGGTACTCCACTTGCTTCTCGGTCAGGCCGCACAATGCCACCGCCTCGCGTCGGGTGATGCGCCCGTGGGTCTCCACGTAGGCCAGGATGACCTCCTCAGGGGAAACGGGCGACGGTTCGACTCTGGCCTCCCGATGCAACGCCGGTGACAGGCGATAGATGCCTCGGCTGGCCTGCAGTGCCTCGGCCTGTGCCAGGCCTGCCAACACGTCGGCCGCATGGGAGGTGCCGCGTTGCAGCGCAGGCGCCAACGCCGAGGCCATCGTCGCACCTTCTCGCCGGGCTTGCCACAGAGCCAGCAGTTCGTCTACCTCCAACGCCCGCCCCAGCCGTCGGCCTGCTTGCACAGCCAGCAGCACAAAGTCCAGGTCGGCCGGGCCACAGGACAGGATGACGCTCACGCTGGCGGCGGTGCTCAGCGTGTAATCTGGCGGTTGCCGGCCGTTGCGCAACTGCCCCCGGTAGATGGTCTCCACGCCCCGGCCGGTGCGTTCCACCAGGCCCGCCCGTTTGAAGGCATCGGCCAGGCGCGGGTTACGCGGGCGCGGCTCGGTGACCAGCAGATTGTCCAGCCTGACCCCCTCCATAAAACCGCCTGGGTTGCTCACCCGCACGTGGTCGTCGCGCAGTTGTACATGGACGGCGCCCAGCCGGCTATAGTCACGGTGGATGAGAGCATTGTTGATGGCCTCGCGTACCCCTGCCCGGTCGTAGAGTGGCACACCAATGCGCATGCCGCCTATCATCAATTCCTGCTCCTCGTTGCGTACGCCGATTGCCTCTACTAACCACTCGTGGATGCGCAATAGTGGCCAGTGGTGGAACTCGTTGACCGCCACATCGGTGCCGCGCAGTACCTGAAAGGCGACCTCGTGCGCAGGCACATAGTCCTTCAGGGTGGACTCTTTGCCCACCAACAGCAATCCGGCCAGAGTCGGCCGCAGGCGACTCCCTTCCGGGCGGGCCAGTCCCAGGGCACCGGCGATCTCTCGGTCGGAGAGCTTGAGCAACGTCGCGTCACCGGGGTTCTCCTCAACCATGCGGCGCAGCCGCACAAACTCCAGTGGGTCCAAATCGTTCCAACTTGCATCGGGAACGATTAGGGCTGTGGCGTCAGCCTGCCCACGTTCTGCCAGCCAACTGGTCAGCTCATAGGCATAGAGAGGCCGGCAGCCAGGTTGTCCTCGTGAGTCCCAGTAGCGGACGAGCATCCGCCCGTCGCTGGTGGAGATGGGCTGGCGACTGGCAGGCACCACCAGCACCGCCACCGTGCTCCCAGACAGGTCCACGAATTCCGCCTCGACGCTCACCGGTGGTACGGTGCGGCTGGCGACAAAAGCAGCCAGTGCGGCTGGATGGGTGCGGTGTTTGGCGTGGAGGCCGGTCACTGTCCCATCATTCTCCACGCCTACCAGTAGCGTGCCGCCCTGTCCATTGGCCAGGCAAACGACGGTCTCAGTCAGATCCGTGTCGGACAGTGGCCCCTGGTCGCTCTTGAATTCTACTGTAGGCGTTTCCCCTCTGGCGATGAGGTCACGCAGTTCTTGCTCTGTCATTACGGTCGCTCCTCCTCCAACCAGAAATCTGGCACCTGTCCCTCCATTGGGGAAGTACATCAACGATACCTCGTTCAGGAGGCGAAAGAGCTCTCCTTGCCCGCCATCGGGCTTCACGTAAGCACTCGCATCAGGTTCTCCGGCGTCAGAATGGCAGGGTCTGCACTTGGCTCCAGGAACGGGCGCGCGTCGGAGACGACCTGATCCCATCGCACAGCTTGCAGTCGCCGCTGCACTGCCTCCCGCCAGTTGCCCTCGGTCATTGGCTCACCGGGCCAACCTGTTTGCTGCAAGGCATTGTTGAGTAAGACCAGGTTCGGCGCCGGCCAATCGGGGTCGCTGAGAAACCACAACAGGTCGTAGAGGTCTCTTCCCTTGACGTAGGGACGCTGAAAGATAGCATGGAGTTTGCCGGCCAGGAGCGATGCCCGGTCGTGGTGTTGCAGTTGGAGAGTCACGTGGCGACGGACGAGGCTCGTGGTCAGCCCCGCGCCGCCGGGTGGGTTGGTGTCCACTTCGATCTTGACCGAAAACACTTCGGTCCGGTGGGGCGACAGACGCAACTCGTAGAGCAGGCCAGGGAAGCGGATGAACGCGCTGTGGACGACTTTTCGGTCATTCACCTTGAGTTCCAGGGCATAACCCTCAGTAGAGAACTCGGCCTGAATCACGCGCAGGTAGGCCCGAAAGTCGTATTGGTCTCTGGCTCTCTCCAGGGCAAAATCCAGGTCTTCGGAATAGCGAGCGCTGGCGAAGAGAAACCGGAGCGCTGTGCCGCCGTGGAAGGCAAGCGGAATCATCGCTCCGGCGCGTTGGAGCGCCCCCAGAATCCGCGCCTGCAAGTATTCGCGCGTGACGTTGCGTGCCTGGGCAGGCGTGGGGCTGCTGCGGATAAGGTCAGCCAAGTACTCCTTCATAGCGTTTGGTATTCCTGCGTCTCAGTGCACCTCAGCTCCACGACGAACTCGGCGGCTCGCCGCAGCTTGGGACTGCCGGTGCGCTCGGCTTGGTGACGGAGTTCCTCCGCATCCAGGCGATCCAGATTCTGCAGACGGAGCTCCTGCAGGTAGGCCGGCGAGTCCCCTCCAGGCTGCAGGTAGATCAAGTCCAGCAGAGCCTTCTCAGGCGTGGCGAGGAAGGCTTTCTGACCTCCGTCCAGGTTGGCCAGTTGGTAGCCAAACAGAAGGTCAGTCTTGTCGTGACAAAATTCGTAGACACCGAGCGGCGTTTCCCTGCGGCCGGGCCGCGCAGTGGTGACACTGGTGACTACGGGAACATACTCCGGGATCAGGCCGTAGTAAGCCAGCGCTGCCTGCAAGCTAACGTAAGAAGCGCGTACCATCCGATTGGCAACGAGAAAGGGGTGAGGTTTGACCTTCTGGAACGGTGGCGCCAGGGCGTAGATCCCGCGCCGCAACTGGTAGAGACGGCCTGCCTCTGTCCACCTGGACAACTGACGACGCGTGTTGGCCGGGTCTACATCACCGGCCAGGAGCAGAGTGGTCTCAAAGATCGGTTCATCACCAACAATCTCAAGCAATCGTTCAAATTCCATGCGAGTATTATACCACAAATGGCAAATTATTGCAACCAAGAAGCTACCTGTGCTGGCTGCGCAGGTGGCTTCTTGGATAGTGCGAACTCCTTGACTATTCAGCCCTTTACTCCATCGCCGGTGCTTTCCCTGGCGGCTTCCCGCAGCCGTTCCACGTCGCGCAGTGGGGGTAGGCCGAAGAGCCTTTTGTACTCCCGATTGAACTGTGAGGGGTCGTTGTAACCCACGCGGTAGCCAGCACTTGCCGCGTCGAGACCCTCACCGAGCATAAGCCGGCGGGCTTCTTGGAGTCGCATCTGCTTCTGGAACTGCAAGGGGCTCATCGCGGTGACGGCTTTGAAGTGGTGGTGGAAGCTCGATACGCTCATGCCAAGCTCCCGGGCAATGTCATCAATCCGAAGCGGCTGGTCGAACTCCTGACGGAGCCGTTCGATAGCCCTGGCGATGCGATGGGTGTGGCCATCCTGGACCGCAATGGGACGGAGCCGGTCACCCTGCTCACCCATCAGCAGCCGGTAGACGATTTCCCGCGTGATCAGGGGCGCGAGGAAGGGGGCTTCGGCAGGGGTGTCCAGGAGTCTGACGAGTCGCACGACAGCGTCCAACAGGCTGGCGTCCAACGGGCTTACGTTGATAGCCCTCACGTCGGCATGGCTTCGCGGCGAGAAGTGACCAGCCTCGACTATAACTGAGCCGACGAGGGCGGGATCGAGCTTCACGCTGAGGCTGAGGTACGGCCGCTCCGGTGACGCTTCGATGACATGGCTTACGATGGGTAGCTCGGCTGTGACAAGAAGGTAGTGCATGGGATCGTACTGGTAGCGGGCGTCGCCGAGAAAGACCTCCTTGCTGCCCTGGGCAATCGCGCAAAAGGAAAGGTCGGACACGCCGTGAACCCACTCCGTGGGCGAGGAGGCGCGGTGGAGGCGCATGTCCTTTAGCGGCTCCACTCTCCCATCTTCGCGGACGGCTCGTGCGATACGCCCGACCAGCTCGTCTCTGTTGGCTTGCGCCCTGTGTGCCTCACGCTCTACCTGCTGGGGTTTCATCGAATCCATAGTGACTTTTTGACTCATTCCTACACGTCCCTCCTTAAGGTTTGTAGAATCGTACAACGATCTTCGAGAATCATTATACCATATTTCACTCTAATGTGCTAAAATATACCTAAGACAGAGGAAACAATCTCGACTCCTGGCAAGCACACTGGATTTTTATTCAAGAGAAGATCAGCTTTGACATCGAAAGGAGAAACAATGCAAAAGCGCAAACTTGGAAACAGTAACCTGGAAGTTTCGGCTCTCGGGCTCGGTTGCATGAGAATGAGCTTTGGAGACCGCCCGGTTGGAGACAAGCAGGAGATGATCTCTTTCCTTCACGCGGCGGTTGACCGTGGCATCACTTTCTTCGATACGGCGGAAGTGTACGGCCCATTCACCAACGAAGAACTTGTGGGTGAAGCGCTTGAACCATTTCGCGGTCAGGTGGTGATCGCTACCAAGTTCGGGTTCAAACACGATCCCGACAAGGGGCCGAGTCCTGGGGGTGGCCTGGACAGTCGGCCAGAGCAAATCAAACGGGTCGCCGAGGAATCGCTCAAGCGACTCAGGGTTGAGGCCATAGATCTGTTCTATCAGCACCGGGTTGACCCGGACGTGCCCATCGAAGACGTGGCGGGTGCGGTGAAGGACCTGATTCAGGAAGGTAAGGTGAAACACTTCGGCCTTTCTGAAGCAGGAGCACAAACCATCCGTCGGGCCCATGCAGTCCAGCCCTTGACTGCAGTCCAGAGCGAATACTCGCTATGGTGGAGAACCCCTGAAGAGGAAGTGCTGCCGACATGCCAGGAACTCGGCATCGGCTTCGTGCCATACAGCCCGCTGGGCAAGGGCTTTCTCACGGGCAAGATTGACGAAAACACGACCTTCGCTGATAACGACATCCGTGCCCGCACTCCCCGTTTCATGCCAGAAGCAATGAGGGCGAACTGGGTCTTGGTTGATCTGCTTACCAGGATCGGAGAACAGAAGGGGGCGACGCCGGCGCAGATCGCGCTCGCCTGGCTGCTGGCCCAGAAGCCGTGGATTGTTCCCATCCCGGGCAGCCGGAAGCTCGAGCACCTGGACGACAACATCGGTGCACTTGCCGTCGAACTTACGTTAGACGATCTCCGGGAGATTGAGAGCGCCCTCTCGCAGATCACGATACAAGGGGATCGGTACCCCAAAGACATGGCGAAAATGTCCGGTCGCTGATATTTACTTCATTTGTTTTAAAGGAGGCGAAATCTGGACGACAAAACACATCTAAAGGAACCAAGGCCGGAAGCCGTATTGGAACACGACCTGCCTATCTGCGATGCTCATCACCATTTATGGGAGTATCCCGGTAACGTTTACTTGGGAAAGGACCTGATTGAGGATATCAATGGACACAACGTAGTGCAGACCGTCGTCGTCGAAGCGTGGGGCTGGAATGTGCGCAGGCGCGGGAAGATGAAAGAACCCGCGGAACAAACGGCGCTTGCTATTGCGGAAAGTAACAGTAATCCCGGACGCACGAGGATAGCCGGCGGAATTGTCGGTTATGCCGACCTTATGGCGGGTAAAGCCGTTGAAAAAGTGATCGAATCACATATCATCGCCGGCCAAGGCAGATTTCGTGGTATCCGTCCAGCCCCAGGCAGTGTTCTAACGGACGAAAAATTCCTCGAGGGTTACTCTGTAATCAACAAACATAATCTAGTGATAGATGTTGTTGTGCATAACCAGCAGTTGCTAGAGCTTGTTGGTTTGGCCGCAAAGTATCCCGAAACACCAATCATCATCAATCACCTTGGTCTGCTACCCATGAGGCACCCGAACCAGAACCCGTCGGGCGAGATAAGCGATTACGATATCGAACCATGGAAAGAAATAATCGCCAGAATTGCAGGTTGCGAAACCCTGTATATGAAGTTAGGTGGGCTCGGCATGGACTTGGTTAGTGCCGGCTGGAAAAAATCAACCAATCCGGATTCGGCGGAACTGGCACAGATTATGAAACCCTGGTATTTCTATTGTATCGAGAAATTTGGCGCTGATAGGTGCATGCTTGAAAGCAATTTCCCGGTAGATAAAAAGTCTTTCTCTTACAACGTTCACTGGAATGCGGCCAAGCGTTTAACCCAAAATCTGTCTCCTGCCGAACGTAATTCATTATTCTACGCCACTGCGGTTAAAGCCTATCGTTTATAACCGCATTTCAGGAGGACCTTTAACTCAAAGGAGTTCAGAAAATGCAGAAACGTACGACCAAACCCATTCCCAAAAGACCTCTCGGCAAGACCGGGTACCAGGTAACCATTCTCGGCCTGGGCGGATTGTTCACCACCTCGATGCACGACCGCCACGACGAGGCGGTGGAAATCGTCAACCGGGCGATTGATCTAGGCGTCAACTACATCGACACCTCTGCCTTGTACGGCAACGGTGCCAGTGAACTGAACATCGGGACCGTGATGCGGGAGCGTCGAGACGAGGTCTTTTTGGCCTCAAAGAGTCACGACTACACTTACGACGGCACCATGGCGCTGGTCCAACAGAGTTTGCGGCGTCTGCAGACCGACCACCTCGACCTGTATCAGCACCATTTCCTCGGCGAGTTGGGACAACTCGAACAACTTCGGCAGAAGAACAGCGCCCGTCAGGCCTTCGAACGGCTCCGCGACGAAGGCGTGATCCGATACATCGGCGTGACGGGACACTCCTCCCGGGTGCTTGCCGATGCCCTGGAAGACTATCCATACGACTGTGCGCTGATCACCCTCAATGCCGCCCGGGCAGTCATGGATGATCCCGAAGACCTGGATCGGTTCTTCCGCCTGGCCCAAGAGAAAGAGGTCGGTGTGATCGCCATGAAAGTGGTCGAGCGCGGTACTCTGATCGAACGGGGGCTTGACATTCGGCAACTGCTGCCCTACGTCTTGAGCTACCCCGTATCTACCGCGGTTGTGGGCATTTCGGATGTTTCGCATCTGGAGGAGAATGTCCGTATCGCCAGCGCCTTTGAACCGCTCAGTGAGGAAGAGATGGCCGAAATCCGGGCGCTTGCCCAGAGTTGACCCGGCGGAGGAGAAGAAGAAGGCAGGTCGGCCCCGCTTCCCGTATCGCCCGCCACAGGGGGTCTGTTCCTGCCCAGGCGGCCGGCGTCGCCGACGGCGCAGTCAAAACACGGCAGCCTCTATGATAGCACAAGATGACTCTTAATCCGGTAAAAACCGCAGTCATCGGCTGCGGCAACATCAGCAGCATTTATCTCGAAAACGCGGCCAAGTGGGACATCCTGGATGTGAGGGCTTGTGCCAATCGCACCCTGCCTCGCGCTCAGAGCCAAGCCGCGAAATTCCACGTGCCCCAGGCGGTGCCCATCGCCGATGTCCTCGCCGATCCAGAGATTGAACTGATCATCAACCTGACCACCCCGGACGTGCATGCCGAAATCGGGCTGGCAGCGCTGCGTGCCGGCAAATCGGTTTACAATGAAAAACCATTGGCAGTCAGTCGCGAGGACGGACGGCTCCTGCTGGCGGAAGCCCAGGCGCGCGGTCTGCGAGTAGGCTGTGCACCGGATACCTTTTTGGGAGGTGGGCTGCAAACCTGCCGCCAACTGATTGACGCGGGGGAAATTGGAACGCCGGTGGCGGCCACAGGGTTCATGTTCATTCAGGGGCCAGAAGCGTGGCATCCAGACCCAGGCTTCCTGTACCAGGTTGGTGCGGGGCCGCTGTTTGACATCGGGCCATACTACCTAACTGCCCTGATTTCAATGCTGGGGCCAATTCGCCGCGTGACCGGCTCTGCCCGAATCACCTACCCGGAGCGGACCATTGGCAGCGGGCCAAAACGGGGGCAGACAATTCCGGTTGAAACCCCAACGCACATCGCCAGCGTCCTCGATTTTGCCAGTGGCCCGGTGGCCACGCTAGTAACCAGCTTCGACGTGGCGGTGTCCGCGGGCGCGGCGCTAAACCTGTATGACGTCGGCGGTGCCCTGCTCGAAATTCAGGGGACAACCGGCACGTTGTCTATGCCAGATCCCAACATGTTCGGCGGCCCGGTGCGGATACGCCGTTTGGGTGAAACGGACTGGCGCGAGATACCGCTAACTCACGCGCACATCGGCAACGAGCGCTGTCTGGGCGTGGCCGACCTGGCTTATGCCCTGCGGACCGATCGCCCTCATCGCGCCAATGGCAAACTGGCTTATCACGTCCTTGATGCGATGCATGCGGTTCTGGAAGCCTCAAGCAGCGGACAACACATCGAACTGACCAGCACCTGCAAGCGTCCGGCTGCCCTGCCTGCCGGCTTGCCGGAACACCAACTGGAGGAATGATGATGACCGAACACACATTGGGTACCATCACAGTTACACAGGTGGGGATTGTTGTTCAGGATATCGAGGCCAAGGCGCGGGCCTGGGCAGAGGTTCTGGGCTTGCCTGTGCCTGAGATAATGATCACCGACACCTATGAGCGCGCCCAAACTGAATACAACAGCAAACCGTCGAATGCTCGCGCCAAGCTGGCGTTTTTCCATCTGGGGCAGGTAGATCTCGAATTGATTGAACCTGTTGGCAAGCCGAGTACCTGGCAAGATCAACTTGATGAACATAGCGACAGTTTGCACCACATTGCTTTTGAGATTAATTTGACAATGGCACATTTCTTTCGGCTGATTCCTTGCTCATTTGGCATTAGAACCTTGACAATCTAGACGAAAGCGGTTACGCTAGCAGGCAGCATTTCTGGAAAAGGAGACCTG
>Ga0233423_10001794_pt1 | contig 10629 bp, 8 predicted proteins | sample Watercolumn_Mata_FD_180713 | JGI IMG/M metagenome (GOLD analysis project Ga0233423, IMG submission 180713) | Freshwater microbial communities from Lake Matano, South Sulawesi, Indonesia - Watercolumn_Matano_2014_112_MG | ecosystem: Environmental > Aquatic > Freshwater > Lake | place: Indonesia... | reverse complement strand
ACCACCAAACGGTAGATGTGCCTCTGCACCAATCGTTGGAACATTGATATAAGTGATACCAGCTTGAATGTCGCGGATAGCTTGAAACGCTTTGTTGACATCATTCGTATAGATGGACGAAGAAAGACCATACATTGTCCCATTGAGAACTTCAATCGCTTCTTCGAAATTCGAAACGCGAACAATCGAAAGCACCGGACCAAAAATTTCCTCTTGGGCAATACGCATTTTCGGATTCACATTGTCAAATATGGTTGGTTCGAAAAACCATCCTTTCGATAGCTCACCTGAATCAGCAATGTTTCCACCGCAGAGAAGTCTAGCTCCTTCCGATTTACCAATTTCAACATATGATTGCACGATTTTTCGCTGATCTTCGTTAATACAAGGACCTACATCGGTTATCGGAAGAAGTCCATTTCCAACACGCAATTTCCTTGTTTTATCCAGAAGCATTGTAATAAACTTGTCATAGATTTTTTCATGCAGAATTAATCGACTGGTGGCCGTGCAACGTTGTCCAGTTGTACCAAATGCACCCCAGAGAATACCGTCGAGAGCGAGATCGAGATTAGCATCATCCATCACGATTTGTGCGTTCTTACCCCCGAGTTCAAGTGATACACGTTTTAGTGTTGCACTTGCATCGCGCGAGATTTGTTTTCCAATCATTGTCGATCCAGTAAACAAAATCATATCCACGTCCGGATGATTGACAATTGCAGTTCCAACTTCGCCCCCACCTCCATGGACTAAATTAATTACACCTTCAGGCACGCCAGCTTCCATCATAATTTGGACAAGAGTTGTTGCAGTTTTGGGTGTATCGCTTGCCGGTTTGAAGATTACAGTATTTCCGGAAAGGATTGCGGGAAAAATTCCCCAGGTTGGAATTGCCATCGGAAAATTCCAAGGAGTAATTATACCGGCTACTCCAACAGGAACGCGAATCGCCATTGCAAATTTATTAGGAAGTTCAGAAGGAACAGTGTGACCAAAGAGTCGTCGCCCCTCTGTGGCTGCATAATATGCAGTATCAATTCCTTCCTGAACATCACCTCGCGTTTCGGCTAACACTTTACCCATCTCGCGGGTCATCTCTTGGGCTAATTCTTCTTTATTCTTTACTAACAAGTCACCGATTTTTCTGAGGATATCACCACGAGCAGGCGCAGGTACTAATCGCCATTTCTCGTAAGCAGTTCGAGCTGCTCTTACTGCGTCGTCGACATCCTCTTGCCCGGATTTTGGAAAAACTCCGACAACATCTTCCCAGTTAGCCGGATTACGATTTTCGAATATTCGGCCGGATTTTGCATCGACCCATTTCCCATTGATAAGGTTTTGGAACTTTTGAAGCATGATACCCCCTACATGATAGAGTTGTACTTTGTGATAGTGCAAAGAAAGAGGATTTTTGAGCGGAAGTCAAGAGTTGCAACCTCTGAAAAGTTGACTCTGATGACCTTTCAAAGGTTGCTAATCAGTGTCTATTACCTTGGAAGCAAAGAACGCCTCCAAAGATCAAATGTCAACCACCATTCAACGACTCTTTGTTGTCGTTTATCACCGCTGTAATAAGATTTCACTGCAAAGTCAATTTTTTTATGTGCATAGAGTGAGAACGACTTTGATTCTTGAGCCAAATCCAGGATAATGTTTTTCAAACACTCAAGAACTCTTTCAGAAGTAGAATCTATATAGGTCTGTCTTAATTTTTTCTTTAGCTTCACAAATCCATAACTCATCTTATGAGAAAGATAAAACGGGTAGGTTGTTCCGCCCTTTACGAGTTCATATTTCGAAAGTTGCGGAACTTCTTTCTTGATAAAATCTCGGAATAGTCGTCCATTTTTTCTCAGAGATAGGTCTGTTGAAAACACAGCTGATAAAAAGGATGGCTGAGCCATTGGCATAAAGTTTACGACTGCCACATCCGACCTTGCTTGTTCCGCTTCACCGAAATTTGGGAAACGCGATCGTATGGACAAGAGGTCTATAAAATTTTCTATCCCAATATTTACAGCCTCCGGCATTTCGGAGAATTTCCGATCAAGACTCACGCTCGCTTCTTCTTCAAATATCTGGGTAACTTCAGGTTGAAAAATATCAGCCCGCGAAACACGAAGATATTCAAGTGCCCGAGTACTATTTTTCTGAAGAATCGCTTCCTTGCCGAACGTTGCCAACCGATTCAAATATTGACGACGTGCGATTTCACCAAATCCTCCATCAACAATAATATTCCCTTGATGATAAAGATCTTTATAATGTTGTAATCGAAGCAAGGTAGAGATTGGTTCCACCAGAATATTCTCTGCTGCATATTCTCGAATCATTTCCAGGAGCTCGTGACTCTTCGGTATTGGTTTTAGAAAGTGTTGATGACTAATATTTTGATCGATTGCAATTCTAGAAGAAATTTGAGAGTCAGGATCATTTTTCTCTCCAAAGGAAAATGTTGAAAAGCACTTCCTTGGATCATTGAACAACATTGAAAAAATCACACGCGAATCAAGTCCACCTGATAGTGCCATCGCGACTTTCCAATCACTTTCCGTTGCACCTTGAATAATTTTTCGGAGTTCGTCCATCATGACATTCAAAGGACGAGAACTAAATTCAGGTAACCAATCGCAACAAGTATTTGAAATGATTGCACCCTTGGAAATTACAAGTTGTCCAGATGGGCCGATACGTTCAATTCCCTTCACACAAGAATTATATGAAAGCTGATTAAAAAGTAGCCAGCGTCCAGCCACCGCCTCAAGTTCAAGCTCGTTTTTCCTTGACGTTTGTGCAACCCAATCAAGGCGCGTAGAAAAACAAACATGATCCTGAAACGTCGCAGCATAAGCAGTCCGGAGACCGAGCTGATCCGAAAACATTTCTATCTGATCATTCTTCCATCGAAGAACAATAAAGTGACCATCAAGAATTTTATAAGGGAACTGTTCTGCAGCGATTATTAGAAGCCAATCCTCCTTTTTCATAAGCGTTGCTTTATCATCGGTTGTTTTTATACCCAAACCGACGATCGCCCATCCGCTTGATTCGGTTTCTTGGACAACAACGCAAGTTTCAGGAATGCCACCAAATGCAAGATATAAGCAAGAAGTGGATATAACTATTAACGGTTCTGGATGTGGTATGTGAAACGATGATCGATCGAGCTGTTTATCTTGCGAAATTGCTATTCCGAAGAACCAACTCATGGCAGTGGAGCTCTCTTATTCTAATCCTACCTGCTTAAAAATATAATCTACGTTCTTCAAACTTCGTTTTGGATCAAAGAGTTCGTCCAGTTCGTTCTTCGAAAGGATTTTCATCACGTCGGGACTATCGAATAGAAGAGTTTTGAAGTCTTTCTCCTCCTGCCAGACTTTCATTGCTTTTTCCTGCACTATTTTATAGGCTTCCTCGCGTTTCATACCCTTTTTTGTTAGCGCAAGGAGGACTTCTTGAGAATATATCAAACCACGAGTAGCGTTAAAGTTTCGTGTCATGTGTTCGGGGTACACAAGTAGATTATCGATGATCCTGGTCATATCGTCGAGAATGTAATCCAGAATAATGCAACTATCAGGAACAATTACACGCTCGACCGATGAATGTGAAATATCGCGTTCGTGCCAGAGTGCCACATTCTCCATTGCAGCGAGAGCATTGGATCGCAGTACGCGTGCTAAACCAGCGATTCGCTCACAGATGATAGGATTTCGCTTGTGTGGCATCGCCGAAGAGCCTTTCTGGCCTTTCGAAAAATATTCCTCAGCTTCCAACACTTCTGTTTTCTGGAGATGTCGGATTTCTGTGGCAAATTTTTCCAATGAACAACCGCATACTGCAAGTGTATTCATGAATTCCGCATGCCGGTCACGCTGGAGTATTTGATTAGAAATCGGTGCTGGTTTTAGATCAAGTTTTTCGCAAACATATCTCTCGACCGAAGGATCGAGATGTTGATAGGTACCAACTGCTCCAGAAATTTTTCCAACAGAAATAGTTTTCAATGCTATCTTCAATCGCTCGATGTCCCGAATAATTTCAGCATACCAGAGCGCAAGTTTTAATCCGAAAGTAATCGGCTCAGCATGAATACCATGTGTCCTTCCTATCATTACGGTTGTCTTGAATTCTTTTGCTCTTCGTCCTAGGACTTCTTTCAATCTTTCCAATCCTTGAAGAATCATCTCGCCAGATTGCTTCATCTGTACGGCCAGCGCAGTATCCAAAACATCTGAAGATGTCATTCCGAGATGAATGAACCTTGATTCAGACCCAACATATTCTCCGACATTTGTTAAGAAGGCGATAACATCGTGTTTAACCTCTTTTTCAATTTCGAGTATACGTGCAACATCATATTTACCCTTTTCCCGGATAACTTTTACGGCATCTTTCGGAACAAGTCCCAATTCGGCTTGTGCTTCACATGCAAGTATTTCGATTTCCAGCCATATCCGGAATTTGTTTTCATCTTCCCAAATTTTACCCATAGCGGGCCGAGTATATCGATCTATCATATAGAGTCCTAAGAAGATTTCGCTAATTTCAATGAGATATCAATATTTTTCCGATCGCGATATACTTTGAATCTCAGAATATCACCCGGACTTAATTCCATCATCACCGAAAGAATATCACTATCAGCATTTACCTTTTCGCCATTCACTTCCAAAATAATGTCACCGACTTTTAATCCAGCATCCTCTGCAGGGCCTCTTGAATGAATGTCGCTTACTATAACACCCTGCGGCTGTTTCATTCCAAAATAACGAGCAATGCGAGTATCGACAGGTTGAACTTCAAAACCTGCAGTGACGTCGTGTGTAACCTTACCTTTCTTTTTCAGGTCGGCAACAACTTTCTTAACCTTATTAATTGGAATTGCAAATCCATATCCAATATAAGTACTACTTTGTCCACCAGTAAAAATGAGTGTGTTCATCCCAATAACTTCGCCATCACTATTGACGAGTGGTCCACCACTATTACCTCCATTGATTGCCGCATCCGTTTCTATCATATCCCTATAGTACCGGTTTTCTAATTGCCCAAGTTTCATTCCGGTAGAACTAATTACGCCCACTGTGACCGTTGGCTTATCACTTATCTCAGTGAACAGGCCAAATGGATTTCCGAGAGCGATTGCCCACTCGCCTATAATAACTTCATCAGAATTCCCAAGCACGACAGAAGGTAGATCGTTTCCGTCCACTTTAAGCAAACAAATATCTGTCGCAGGATCCGTTCCAATAATTTTGGCTTTCATTTGTTTACCACCGGTCATCGTAACAGTGATATCTGTCCCATCTCCCGCTACATGATCATTAGTAACAATATATCCATCAGAGGAGATAATAAATCCTGATCCTAATTCTTTTACTTCTCGCTTATATGTGCGATCTCCAAAGAATGGTCGGAAAAATGGATCATCAAAAAAACCTGAGAACGGATCTCGATAGCGCACCTGCTGCACAGCAATAACATTAATTCCAACAACAGCAGGACTAATCTTTGACACTGCCCGCGTGATTGCGTTTTGTCGCGATATTGCAAGTCGGTTATTTTCATCTTCCTTGCGATCTCGAACCTGCACTGACTGTGGAAATGTTTGGTCGAATGTTGTTTCAGCCGCTTTTGCTTGCTGAACTCCTGAAGGTTTTGCGATATAACCGATTCCAAATCCTACAAGTAATGGAACGGTAAGAATAATAAAGAAGCGGACATAAGGATTATTCATAATACACCTCTTCTATTGAGAAATTGGTTTCAATGCTATGACTCAGATGATTGTCGCTTTGAAGCACCTTTAAGCACATCCCAATGGCTCAATAATAATAACACACTTAACATGAACGAACAAACTTGGTAATCGGTTACAGAGATTGGCCGAATATTCAAGATCTCTATCCAAGCAGACGGAAATATAAGTAATAGCAGGGGTGACACAATAATAGCAGCTACATTTGCTTTATTAATATCCTTGATAAATTTATATGATATAAACCACACAATACACCAAGTGATTGCATAAGAAATTCCAATAGTGAAAGAACCTCCGGCGGCACTTGCCAATCCCCTTCCACCATGAAACTTTAACCAAACCGGATAATTATGCCCTATCAATACTGCGAAGAATACGGCAACCTGTAACCACATATGCCAACCGAAAACAAATCCAACTAGATATGTTGGAAAGAATCCTTTCAGCGCATCAATTAAGCCCACCACCAAGCCGGTACTTTTAGATTTGGTCACGTCGAACGAGTTGAATGCACCAACGTTTCCACTCCCCGTCTTACGAATATCTATACCTGTTCTCAACCGCACCATAAGATATGCTGTAGGAATAGAACCAATAAGATAACCACCTAAAATACCTAAGAACCAATTCATAGGAATCAACTTGTTATCATATGATAGACATTTTATAATAAAAATTACGGAAAAGTGGAGGGGAATGCAAGATAAGATACGAGATTAGGATTGAAAACACGATTCTGAAACAAGATTAATATGATTAGACTTAATTTATTGATGAAATAGAAGGCAGCGGCCGATCGAAATCACCTTTTTACCTGACTGCATACATTGCACTTAGAATATTTCGAAAAGCTAGCGGGGTGAGAAGATATCGCGAACCTGAATCTACTATAAGCTCACAGACTTTTATCTGTGTTCTCTCTAATAAAATAGAGTCTTGTATCTTCGACTCGATAGAGCATCGGAGTCACAAGAATTGTTGGGTAACGAAGACGCAATCGTTTAACCTCGCTAAGAATAAAATCGACTTCGTTGCCAATTTCAAACATTGGTGCAAAATGATGAAAATGTTCTTCTGCTTGTTCTCGCTGCCAACCGGCATTTTCAACAAGTCCTTGCACGAATTTTTCTTTACGTGCCATTAGGTTTACCATACCGCACTGAGTATGACCTATTAAAGCTATCGCACTTACGCCTCCAACAGAGATAGCATAAGAGACCTTGAATTCACTGTACCTTAAGTTCGCACCTCCAGCCCGTATGATAAATGCAAAATTGTCCGGTATGTGCAAGTGTTTGCGATTATCCATACACATGCCAACAAGTAATTTTGCATCTGTAAAATTTTCAAACGAACGATTGAGGTTATGATACTCAACTAACAGTCCTATAGGTGTATTCCTGTACTGTTGAGGTACATCATTTATCGATTCAACAGAAATCAATCTGTTCATTTTTTATGTCCTTAATGACGATCCGTAATCCGTAAAAAGACCGGGAGTAGTTTTCTGCTATAACTTCTCTTTGAGTGCTCCCGATTGATTGTTGATTTAATGTGCGCCTTCGCCTCGAGTATCGCGTCCCATTAAATCGAGTGTAGCTTGTTTGGCATCTTTATCTTCGTATAAAACCTTGTACACTTCTTCAGCCATTGGCATTTCTACACTATGCTTCTGTGCAAGCTGGTGGACAGACTTTGCCGTTGCAACGCCTTCTGCTACCATAGTCATCTCGCTAAGCACCTCGGTAACTTTTTTGCCTTTTCCTATTTCTTCTCCAACAAATCGGTTTCTGCTGTGGTGACTCATACATGTCACAATGAGATCACCCATTCCAGAAAGTCCTGCAAATGTAAGTGGGTGGGCTCCCATCTTGGCACCAAGGCGTGTAATCTCATAGATTCCACGTGTCATGATCGCCGCTTTTGTATTATCACCAAATCCTGCGCCATCACTCAATCCTGCTGCAATCGCGATGACATTTTTTATTGCACCTCCGAGCTCTACACCTCTGATATCTTCGTTCACATAAACCCGAAAATAATCAGTCATAAACGCTTCTTGAACCACCTTAGCGACCTTCATTTTGAATGCTGCAGCAACAACCATCGTCGGAATTTTCTTGCTCACTTCTTCAGCATGGCTTGGGCCGGATAATATGGCAAGATTTTCCTTCCGCTCGTGCATTAACACATCTAATAATACTTCCGACATGGTCATGAGTGATCCGTTTTCGATACCCTTTGCCACATTGCAAATAATTGTCTTTTCTAAATCAAGATGAGCAATGCGTTGAAGGACACTTCGGAGAAATTGCGAAGGAACTGCTGCAACAATCATATCGCGAGCATGACAGGCTGCTTCTATGTCTGTTGAGATGTTAATTTCGACTGGTAACTGTACACCAGGTAGGAACTGAAGATTCTCACGTCTATCACGGAGATATTTTGCTTGTTCCCCGTCGAATGTCCATAAATCAACATGATGGTGGTTATCGTGGAGAACGAGAGCGAGTGTGGTACCCCATCCTCCTGCCCCAAGAACAGTAATCTTCATGTGAGAGGACACGATTATCGAACAGAATTGTGGTTATTCAGAAATTTTATACTATTCTATTGTATCGACTGGTTCAGGTTTGCGTCGAAATCTCGAAATCTTTCGTTCGGTTCCTTCTATCAGTCTCTTAATATTCGAACGATGGGAAAAAATCAAAAACAGGGCTATTCCAATACTGAAGAAAATTAATGTTTTGTAACTATGAATTTCGTCTGAAAAAATATTATGTCGAATTACGAGCGAGAGGGGAAACGCAATCGCTGCCATCATAGAACCGAGGGAGACATATCGAAACGAAAATAAGACTACGAGAAAAACGATAATAGATACTGCAAATTCCGTTGGAGTGATCCCAACAAGGATTCCAGCACCAGTCGCAATTCCTTTTCCCCCTTTGAATCCTGCAAAAATAGTCCAGACATGCCCGATAATTGCTGCACCTCCACAAATCATTTGAATGATGGTGAAATCGTCAAAAGGAGTCCTATTATAAAATGGAAGACTTGGATCCCAGAACAGCCGTGCAATCACCGTAGTAGCAAGAACGCCTTTTAAAGCATCCATTACCATAACAAATATTCCTGATTTCCAACCAAGCACGCGGAATACGTTCGTCCCGCCAGCATTTCCACTTCCCTTAGTGCGAATATCAAATCCATGTCGCCACTTGGAAAGCATAATGCTTGTTGGAATCGATCCAACTATGTAGCTTAACAGTACTACGATCACCATATTTATCATCAGGTATATCCTTTGTTTATTTTTTCAATACGTGGATTTAAAGATATGGAAAACGTCAACAAGAATCAACTTAAACCCACCCTTTAGCTTGCCATCGCTCTAAAATAAGTAATCCGAACTCTAAATCTTCTGGAGTTGTAATTTTGATATTGTCATAACTTCCTTCTACGATTCGCGCCTTGATTCCAAGCCGTTCGACCAAAGCTGCTTCGTCAGTGGAATAGAACTTATCGGTTTTGGCTTTTTCAAATGCTTTCAATAGTATCTTTGCACGAAATCCTTGTGGAGTCTGAATAAGCCATAAGGCCGTACGATCAAGTGTTTGATCAAAGAAATCACCGCCAACCGATCTACGAATTGTGTCTTTTGGCTGCACCGCCAGAACCGCTGCGTCGTATTCTTTTACAACTTTAACAAGGTGTGAAATCCGTTTTGTTTCAATAAATGGTCTAACACCATCATGAACCAGTATGATGTCAGAGTCTTTTAAAATCAATCTTTGCAGAACATTTCGAACGGAATCCTGTCGCTTTGCACCACCTGCAATAACCTTGTTGATTTTATGCAAATGATAGCGTCGAATAATATTTTCAATATCGACTACTGCGGAATCAGGTACAGCTAATGCAACTTCATCAACATCTGTACATCGTTCGAATTGCTGAAGTGTATATGCGAGGATCGGTTTCCCTTTAAGCGGAAGAAACTGTTTCTTAATTTCTCCACCAATGCGAGTACCAGACCCTGCCGCAGGAATGATAGCAACTATTTTTGGTCTTGAGCGGGACATTTTTTATCATCGATTCCCGAGTTTTCCACTTACTTGCAGACGCGAAGAATTCGGAAATCACTTACTCAGACAATCAACATCGCATCACCATAGCTATAAAAACGATAACCATCCTTGATCGCTTTTTTATAGCCATGCATCATAAAATCATGTCCAGCAAAAGCACTCGTTAACATCAGCAGAGTCGATTCCGGGAGATGAAAGTTAGTGATAAGTTTATCTGTAACCTTGAAATCGTAGGGTGGAAAAATAAATTTATCTGTCCAACCTTTTGCAGGTTTAACATGACCATCAGCGGTAACGCTCGATTCCAATGCCCGGCATGTGCTTGTACCTACTACAAAGACATTGTGCTTCGAGTCAATAGTCTTGTTGATGATATTTGCTGTATCGTCCGGAATCTCAAAATATTCCGAATCCATTTTATGCTTGGTCAAATCTTCCACTTCGACAGAACGAAATGTTCCAAGACCTACATGGAGAACCACCGGTGCTATTTTGATACCTTTTGCCTGGATTTTCTTCATCAATGCCTTGGTGAAATGCAAACCAGCAGTGGGTGCAGCGACCGCTCCAATGACACGAGCGTAGACGGTCTGATAACTCTCTTTGTCTTTATTCGTTGCATCACGTTTAATATAATGCGGCAATGGCGTTAAACCGATGCGGTCGATGATCTTAAAGAAATCACCTTTGTGGTTGAACCGAACAGTTCGCCCACGTGAAGTTGTATTATCGATGACCTCGCACCATAGCTTACAATCATCGAAATAT
>Ga0233423_10001793_pt1 | contig 10630 bp, 5 predicted proteins | sample Watercolumn_Mata_FD_180713 | JGI IMG/M metagenome (GOLD analysis project Ga0233423, IMG submission 180713) | Freshwater microbial communities from Lake Matano, South Sulawesi, Indonesia - Watercolumn_Matano_2014_112_MG | ecosystem: Environmental > Aquatic > Freshwater > Lake | place: Indonesia... | reverse complement strand
GGCCGCTGTTGCGTATCGCGCCGCTGTTCAAAGCCGTGACCGGCGCCGAGGCCTCGCAGAGCCGTGTCGACGCGATCAACGCCGGTGTCGAGAAGCTGGGTCTCAAGAACGTCACCGTGAAGAAGGTTTCGCCTGCCGGATTGGATTTCCCGGACAACCGCTTTGACGGGGTGGTCGCGGCGAGCTCCATTGAGCAGAGTCCGGACCCGTACAAGGCCATAGCTGAGGTGTTCCGGGTGCTGAAGCCCGGTGGGCGGTTCCGGGTACACTTCGAGCCGAGCGAGGGCCGGGAGCGTGAGCTGACCGAGGGACTGATGTTCTCAGAGACCGCTGATTCGCTGGGGTACCATTATTCTCTGAAGCACTCGCGGCCGCCCTGGGAGCGGAACTACCTGGTGAAGTTCCCCAGCACGCCGGAGATGAAGGAGGAGTTCCGGAAGCTCCGCGACCTCGTCGACCGGCTCGGGCCCAGCCCGTCGGCCAACCCGGAAGTAGGTCTGCAGTTCCTCGAACGAAACCAGGCGGCAATCACCGGCGCCAGCCTTTACGAACTCGAGCACTTCACAAGTCAGTCGATGAAGGAGACGTTGGAAGACGCCGGGTTCGTCAATGTCAGGATCACCTGGTCCGCCGCTACGCTGGCCCGCAGCATCTGGACGCGGGTGAGGGATTCCGGTCTAAGCGACGCGCAGGCACAGGCGGTCTGCGCCGGGCTGGCCGACCTCTCGGCGCGGCTGGATGCGCCGACAGGTCTGGGCGAGCCAGTGGTCGGGACGAAGCCGGCGTAGGCGGCGTGGCAGAGCCGCGCAAGTACCAAGTCCCAAGGACAAGGGACAAAGCAAGGGGAAAGGGGAAATGACGAAGTCCGGACTTTGGGCCTTCCACTCTCTCCTCAGTACTTGCTTTGTCCTTACCACTTTGTCCTTGGCACTTCACCCCTCCCGTTTTCCTTGCATTCACCGGTCGGCGGCTGATAATGGCAGCAGTGGATGTTGCGTCCGCCCTTCCCAAAAGGAGTAGTGATGAATAGGCATTTTGTCAGACTGGCGCTGGTCGCCCTGGTCGTGGTGGTCGCCTGCCGCAAGGAGGAGACAGGGGCAGCGTTCGGAACTACCTACGCGCAGATAGACCGGCCGGCGATATGGCGCGTCCTTCCCCGGACCCAGGCCGAGTCACTCGGCCTGGAGCCCGGAGACGTCATCGTTTCCTACGCTGACGAACCGGTCAAGACGACCGAGGAACTGGTGCAGCTTCAGTTCAAGTCGGCAGGGTCGGCTGAGAAGATCCCTATCGTAGTTCTGCGCGGCGATGCGGAAGTCAAGGTCACGGCCACGCCCGGTGTCCTGGGCGTGCTGCCTGACGCCGAGCGCTATCCCGGCGGACTTGCCTTGGCGCTCAAAGACCTGCTGGGCTACTACGGGGTGACGGCTGATTACGACTGGTTGGCATCTCTGACCGGAGAGTCGTTCCTCTTCACCGCGCGGAGCGAAGGTTGTCCCGGTACCTGGCCGAATGGGCTTTCCGGCAGCAATCTCGATGGCCTGACCGAATTCTACGGCCTGACATTCCGCGCGGTCTTCGGCGGGTCCGCGGATTCAGCCAAGGCGACGAGCGAGGACCGGCACGAAGCCGCGGCGGCGATTCGTGACAAGCTCGGCCGAGGCAAGCCGGTGCTGGTTTTCGGTGCCTGGACCGGAGGCAACGGGATGGCTTGGGGTGTTGCCGCTCGCTACAATCCGGCTGATTCGGCGCTGTACGGCTACACCCTGGGTGCGGGTGATGAGGTAAGACTGGGCAGTGTGATCGCCGCAGCCTATGAAGTCACCTATCGCGCTGCCGACGAGCCGAAACCGGCCGAGATGCTTGCCACAGTGCTGACGCAAGCGATGGAACTGGGCCAGGCGTATGCCGAGACCGGATGGCAGTCGGGCATCGCCGCCTACGACCTCTGGATTCGCGACCTCGATACCGTTCCCTTCTGTCCCGTGTGCCCGGACAGCGGCAGGGGCTGCTTCGACCGGGTCATCTGGGCTTTGCTGGCCAACAAAGAGAGTGCGAACCGCTACCTGCAGGATATGCGCGAGGCGCTTCCTGACCAGACCGCGCTGATCGACGAGGCTATCGCCAAGAACACGGCGATAATCGGCAAGCTCAACGGCATTGTTCAGAGCGGGGTCAGGATAGGCACCAAAGAGAGCCAGCAGAAGCTGGCCCGGATGGTGAACGAGATCCAGTTGGGCGAGACCGACCTTCTGGGTCTGTACGAGAACATAGTAGGCGAGTTGTAGGAGTACAAGCCGGGCCGCGGGTTTGCAGCCGGACCGGCAGTCCCGGTCCGGTTCTGTTCCAGCTAGGGCGCGTAGTAGATGTCGTCGAAACCCGGGTCCCAGTCGTGGAGCCAGTTCCTACTGCGCAGCGTGTCCGGGTCGAGTTCGGTCTTCTGCATGAAGAGGCAGTAGTTGCTGGAGAAGGCCACCTCGTTACCGGCCAGCACCGGGACGCAGCTGTCGACGAAGACTATTCCGAAGTTGGCCCCGCCGCCGTAGAGGAGACGGGAACGCTCAATTCGGCTCGTGCTGGTGGTATAGCGATGGAGTTCAAGCCCGTCCCACGCGCCGGGCTGAGCAGCAGCGCCGGTAAAAGTGACCGAGTCAGCCTGCAGGCTGGCCCGGGCAGTGCGTCCGACAGCCAGCGCGGCGCCGGATTCGAACCGGAGTTCGACTCCGTTCTCAATCAGAAGCGTGGGTTCAAGTGCCGACCCGACTTCGATGGACTCGAGTATGAGGTAGGGAACGCCCTGCTGGCGGTATTGGGCGTTGCTGGCCACGGTCCCGCCGGCCACCTCGATCGCATCACGCCCATTGCCGGTGAAGCTGTTGCCGTTGCCGATGGTGCCCACGTGCTGGGCGGCAATATGCAAGGGGAACCCGACGCACCCGGTGATGGTATCGTTCTCGAACCGGGCGAAGCCGATGTTGTGGCAGTAGATCCCGGTACCGGCGCTGCCCACGATCTTCGCGTTGGCAATCAGGACCTCGGCGTAGCAGGTGACTGCGGCGGTATTGTTCGCACCCGCCGCTTCGATGTTGCAGAAGTTGAGTATTGTGCGAACCGGGTCGGTCTGTTCCCAGAACTCGAGGCCGCGCCACTGGCCTGACCCGGCGGCGAGCGGCGCGAAGACGACGCGTCCGTACGTGCCTTCGGCGCGCAGAGCTCCGGGCTTGCCGAGCCCGACCCGCAGTTTGGCGCTGTCGGCGAAGAGGAGTGAACAGCCCGGCGCGAGGTAGAGCAGAGGGTTCGAGGTATCCGCGATCGTGACCGTGGCCGTGAGGGCGTATGGGTATCCCAGGTTGGTCCACGTATCGGTGGCAGTAACCGTACCGCCCGGGACTTCGATGGCATTGCGATAGTTGTCGCTGAGGGTGTTGCCGGGGCGGATTGCCGACACCAGGCCGGGGCTGACGCTGACCGGGAACCGGGCGCAGGCGGAGAAGACGCTGCCGGATAGAGAACCAAGCCCGGTGCCCGATGCCGACACGCCTGATCCCGAACTCGACCGAAACTCGCTGGAGTCGATGCTTACCAATCCAGCTTCACACTTCACCAGGTAGCCTGTTCCTCCCGCGTACTCAACCAGGCAGTGGCGCAAGAAGCTGGTGCCCGGGACGGTATTGGCCCGAAAGAGCAGGCCGTTCCACGCACCCGGTCCCGGCGTGGCCCGGAGCGTGCTGAAGGCGATAAGGGAATCGGTCCGGCCGCGGGCCGAGATGCCGGCGGGGGAGCGCGTGCCTACCGCGATGGTTGCCCCGTCAGCGACCAGAACGACGGTGCCTGGCTGGAGTGTGAGCATCGCCTCAATGTAGAGGTCAGAGTCAACGATGTGGGGACTCGTCGCTGCCTCCCAGGTTTGGGGTACCTCGATGGTTCCCGAGTGATGCGTGCCTGCGGAGTTGCTGACGTAGACGGCGATGTCTGGGGAGGAGCTGCGGTTGCCGGCTGCGTCGACGGCGCGACAACTCAGTGTGTGGGTGGCTCCGGGCCGCATCAGCCCCATCCAGGCGAACTCGAATACCTGACCGGCAGGGGAAGAGTCGGTGCCGAGTCGGACTCCGTCGACCAGGAAGTCAACGCTGACCACCACCTTGTTGTCGGTGGCGCGGGCGCGGATAGTTGTGGGCCCGGCAATCGTATCGCCGTCGGTCGGCGCGAGAATAACTACTTCCGGCGGGGTGATGTCTTCACCCGGACAGCCGGCGAGGAAGCAGAGAGCCAGGAGCGAAGAGAAAAGGAAGAAGAAGTAGCGATGTACGGTGCCGGCTAGATGCCGTGCTGTCTTGCCTTCGGCCGGAATGGCCTCCGTCGGGCAGGCCCTCCTCTGTCCTCTGCGCCTTCCTACGTCTACCACTTCTTGCCGACTGCCATGAACTCCCATTCCGCTCCGGTCCGCTTGAGGTAGACCTCTACTCCTCGCGGCTGGCGTTTGCGCCCGAGCAAGTCTCGCGCCGTCGGAGTCACGTCTACCACGACAAGCGCGATGTCGTCAATCAGCCTGACCAGCGCGAGATTGAGCAGAAACTGGGTTCGGGGCAGCCGGGCGCCGGCGCGAATCTCCTGGGGCGTGGTCCAATAGACCGGGAAGTCGAATCGGTAGGCACCCTCGCCCGGCCGTCCCAGGCTTACCAGCACGACGGTATCGGGACGCTGGAATCCGGCCTTGAACAGGGCGAGTCCCGGCTTGGACAACACGTATCGTAGACCGGCCTCGCTCGCCTTCACCAGCTCGGCTGAATCGCTCTGGCCAAAAGCAAAGCCCGGGTCGAGGATCCGCGACAGCCAGACGAGCTGCCAGCCATGTCTTGTGTTCAGCCAGTTCTGGTAGACGTAGTTGTAGTCGCGTGCGCCCTCGAACACGAACCAACTCGACACGTACCCGGACGGGCCTTTGATGTCCACTACCTTGTGACTGGCACGGACGATTCGGCGGCCGCGCGACCAGCGGACCAGCGCTGAATCAAAGCGCGCGAACGAGTGCTCGGCGGCGAATCCCGGCGTGAACATACGGTAGATATCGCGTGCCTGGTTGGCGACCACGGCCTCGGTCAGGCGCTGCGAGTGCAAGGCAAGTTCATAATTGGTCTTGAGCCTGGCGATGGGCGAGGCGGCGGGGGCAGACCCAGCGAGAAGGGAAAGACAGAACATGAAGGACAAAACGCCCGGGTCGTTCGAAGCTCGGATGCGGGCCAATGACGAATTGAGGACGCGGATACCAATCGTCATTCGAGCTTCGCGTTTCGTGCTTGTTCTCTAGCGGGGTCTACCGGATTTGAACCGGCGGTCTCTGCCGTGACAGGGCAGCGTGTTAAACCAGGCTACACTAAGACCCCAACCGGCAGCGCCCATTGGTGGCGCAACTGCTAATCATATTCGAGCGCGAGCACAAGTCAAACTCCGCCCGGCGCGGCCGGATTGAATCAGCCGCCGACCAGTTCGCCGATTGCCGCCTGCACCTCGGTCAACTTCCCCGGCACCCGGGTCTCAAGGAACTTCTCCATCATTCCTCATTCCTCCTCTTGACCACCAGACCGCTTGAGCACCCGGGCACACTCTCTACATCTCGTCCAGCATTGCGGTGGTGACCTTGCCTCTCTGGAACCGCGGGTTGCGGATCAGCCGGCGCAGAAACCCCGTAGTGGTTTTGACGCCTGCGATTCTCGTCTCGACGAGAGCACGGTCCATGCGGGCAATGGCGGCGGTGCGGTCCGGCGCCCACGCGATCACCTTGGCGATAAGCGGGTCGTAGAAAGGAGAGACTTCGGAGCGAGGCACAAGCGCCGAGTCTACCCTGATGCCCGGTCCCCCCGGCAGGCTGACCTCGGTCAGAAAGCCGGGGCAGGGTTGGAAGTCGGCGTCCGGGTCCTCCGCATAGATGCGGCACTCGATGGCATGTCCTCCGGGCGCACGCGCAAGGCCCGGGTCGAGCTTCTCGCCGGCCGCAACCAGTATCTGCTCGCGCACGATGTCGGTGCCGGTCACCATCTCGGTGACCGGGTGTTCTACCTGGAGCCTCGCGTTCATCTCCATGAAGTAGAACGCTCCCGCGTCGTCGCCGATGAACTCGACCGTCCCGGCACCGAAGTAGCCCGCTGCCTTGGCGGCGGCAACCGCCCACGAACCGAGCTGTTCGCGCTGCTCCGCCGTGAAGCCGGGTGCGGGCGATTCCTCGATCAGCTTCTGGTGGCGACGTTGGCATGAGCAGTCGCGTTCACCGAGATGGATGAGCGTGCCATGCCGGTCTCCCAGCACCTGGATTTCCACGTGGCGGGCGCTGGCCAGGTACTTCTCGATGTAGACTCGCTGGTCGTCGAACGAGCGCTTGGCTTCAGCCATACACATCTGGATGCCGGTCTCGAGATCGGCTTCGCGCTTGATTACGCGCATCCCCTTGCCGCCGCCGCCGGCCGCGGCCTTGACCAGCACCGGGTAGCCTATATCGGCGCAGAACTTTGCGGTCTCGCGGCTGAACGCCATCGTGCCTTCCGAGCCAGGAACGACCGGAACGCCGGCAGCCTTCATACGACGCCGGGCCTCGACCTTGTCGCCAAGCAGCCGCATCGTTTCCGGAGCGGGTCCGACAAAGGTGATATTGCAGGTGGCAACCGCCTCGGCGAAGTCCGGGTTCTCGGACAAGAACCCGTAGCCGGGATGAAGTGCGTCGCAGCCGGTCACGGTTGCGGCCGAAAGCACGCGCGATGGGATGAGGTAGCTCTCGGCGGCCGGGCCCGGGCCGACGCAGACCGCATCGTCGGCCAGCATCACCGGCAGCGACGTTCGGTCGGCTTCAGAGTAGACCACGACGACCGGGATCGACAGTTCGCGGCAGGCACGGATGACTCGTACCGCAACCTCGCCCCGGTTAGCCACCAGCAGCTTCTTGAAAGGCGGACGCTTCAGACTCGGTGCTTCGCGTGCGATTCGCTGCTCCTTTCGGTCGCCTAGAGCGTAAGCGGTAACGCTCGCCGCGTCAAGCGCGGGCGGCTTGACAATTGCGATTGACGAGAGATACGGCGGGCGTATAATCAGGCACTGGCGCCGGTGGCTGGAATCGCGCCGGCCCACGGAGCGAGGCCGACTGACAGTGCAGGTCAGAACACTGGGAGGTCTGAATGGGTAGTGACTGTCGTCCGGGCCGTCATCCTACGTCTTCCCACAAACGGGCCAAGAACCTGAAGCTGCTCCTGTGCGCGGTGGTGATGGGGATACTGCTGACGTCGGCCGCCTCGGCCCAGGTTCTTGAGGCGCAGATACTGCTGCCGGATTCGCTGGGGCCGCTGATGGGGAGCAACCACGTCGCGTTCGACGAAGATGCGGTCCACCCGCGCATTTTCATCGGCGGCGAGGGCGGCGACGTAATCGTAGCGAACGCAGTGACCTGCGAGAGGTTCGCCCGGATTCGGTCAGGGCCGATGAATGCACTCTGCTACGTCTCCGCGCACAACAAGCTGTACGTGTCCACGACCGATGAGTACGGCATCGCCGTCGTAGACTGCAACTCGTACGAGGTCATCAAGCGGCTGCGGTTCGCCTCTCTTGTCACCGGGCTCTACTACAACCCGCGGAATGACCGAGTCTACTGCGCCTCCGACCCCCTGAAGATGGTCGATTGTGCCGGCGATAGTGTCGTCGACTCCCTGATGATGAACGCTACTGACGCCAGATGCGCCCTGGACGGCTATCGCAACAAGCTCTATGTAGGCGCACATGATTCGCTAAGGGTCGTAGATTGCAGTCGTGAGAGCGTCGTGGCCAGTGTCTACGGGCTCCGGGCAGCTCAAGCGGTCTGCTTCCAGCCCTCAGCAGGTAAAGTGTACGTCGCCGCCGGTGAGTCGTTGTTCGCGCTCAATACGAAGGCCGATACCGTGGTCTACAGGCGCGGGTTCGACACTCTCTACGCGCAACTTGCCTGCGACCCGGCACACAACCGTGTCTACTACACCTACTGGAGCCACCTCATAGCCCTTGACTGTGACAACGACTCCATCCTGTGGGACTACAACCTCTGGGGAAGGGCGCTCTCCTTGGCGCCGGTGCCGGAGATGAACAAGCTCTATGTCATGCTAGTCGCACTGGGCTACACATTTAAATACGTCTTAGATGGCTCCACCGGGCAGGAACTGAGAAACTTCCCGCTGACCGTAGAGGATTCGCTCTACTACTGCCCTTCCACAATACAGATGTTTGTCAGCCGACGGGAGAACGCAGTGACGGCGATAGATCTGCGAGTCGATACACTTGCCGGAGTCGTGCCATTGGGGGCGCCTATCGAGGACATGGTAGCAGACACCATTGACAACAAGCTGTACTTCCTCTCGCAGCACCAGCCGTATGTCAGTCGAGTCGGTATGGTGAACTGCTTCGTCAGCAAAGTCAAGTCATACTCGCGAGTCCTGGGCAGACCGCGGTGCCTTGCGTACAACTCGCGCGACGCCAAGTTGTACTTCAGCGCTGACAGTAGCATCTTCGTCTTCGACTGCCGGGCCGACACGCTGGTCGAGGAGATTTCGATAGACGGGATTCCGTGCCAGTTGGCGTGGTACCCGGGCCTTAACAAGCTGTACGCCGCCTCGATCTTCGGGGACTCGGTTGTGCGCCTGAACGTCGTAGACTGCTCGCGTGACTCAGTCACGAAGACCGTTGGGCTGAGTGAGACAAGTCCGTGGGATACCCATCTGATGATGCCGGACTTGGACCAGCTTTGGCTCTTTGGAGGGTCGACATACACCGTAGTAGACTGCCTGAATGACAGCGTTGCCGAGTATACAACGGCATCGAGCTTCACTTCCGTCAGTTACGACTCTGCCAGGCGCAGGATATATGCCTCCAAGTACACGTACCTCGCTGTGATCGACGTGGACTCTCGGCTACAGATCGACAGCATACCCAAGCCGGTCCCTGAACCGTATGTATGGTCACGGCAAGTCCATTGCGTTTCTATGGCGGGCAAAGCCTATTGGACCCTGGAACGGAACTACCCGGTCTGGGCTGACAGCGTGCTTGTGGTAGATACGGGCGATGACAGCGTGGTCTCCGGCTTTTCGGTGCCAACGTTGTCTGATCACGTGTGCGATGACCGCACGGGGGGTACGTCTATTTCGCTAGCGACTATCTCGTCGCTGCTGACACTCGTACCGACAGCATAGTCTCAGGCGTACGCCTTCCGGTGCGGGCTGGGTTCCTCGTTCCGAACCGCCGGACCAACCACCTTTATATTGCAGGCTTCGACGGCGGTGCCTACAGCGGCGTCATCCAAGTCGTCTACGACAGCATTGTCTTCGCAGGGGTACAGGAGAAGCCGGTGGTTTCCTCTCAGGTTGCGCGGACGCAGACGCTACTCAATCGTGGCACGGCCATGCGCGCTGCTGCACAGGCTGACCTCTACGATGCGGCTGGCCGCAGGATTGCGGTGCTGCTACCCGGCACGAACGACATCAGCAATCTACCTCCGGGGGTGTACTTTGTGCGCGAGGAGCCGCAAGCTTCAGGTCCCAAGCCGCAAGCCGTCCGGAAGGTTGTGGTGACGAGGTGAGTGGAGAGTAGGGAGTAGCCACCTGACAGCATACAAGGCAGGGCGGGGGAGGGACAGACCCAAGTCTACTCTAAAGTAGACCGATTGGCGGGGCTGGGTTTTGGTGCAAGTGTCTGAGAAGCGTAGGATTAGGCCGATTGCCACTTTCCGCAGTGGATAGTCCCCTCTGCAGTCCGGTACGCAATCTGGTACGCGTCTGTCCTCGCGGTCTGGTCAGGAATGGTGCAGGCTCTCTGGTACGCAGCGGGGTCCGCTGCTCGGCAGGGAGAAGGGTAGGGAGTCCCGTCTGCAGCCTTGCCCGCAGTCTGGGCTGTTGCCTCACCGGCCGCCTCGTCAGTTGCGCTCTCCGTGGTCTGCCCCGGAGTGTGGTCCGTAGTCCGGCAGGCAACTCAGCACGCAACAGCCCAAGCCGCGTGGTCCGTAGTCTACCTCGCTGCCCGGTAGGGAGCTCAGACCATCGCCTGCTCTGTTGTCTGGTCCGCAGTCTGACCGGCAGCCTGGTACGCAATCTGCCCGGCACCTGCTACGGCCCTGACAGAGGGCGAAGTCACGTGGCCATGATGCAGGTGCAGGTCGTCCTCTCTGTGTATTGACCCCTGGGCCCCCGGCCAAGTCCAGTCGTCCGCCTGGGTCTAACGGCATCGGCCGTGAGTTGTCCGTATTGCTCGATTGCGTCAAGCGTTGCTGGACTTCGTCCTTCGTCCTGCTACAATCACCGCCGAAATGGCACGAGAGTATCCGATCGACAAGGTCCGCAATATCGGCATCATGGCCCACATCGACGCGGGCAAGACTACCGTCTCAGAACGCATCCTCTTCTACACCGGCAAGTCGCACAAGTTGGGCGAGGTGCACGACGGCGAGGCGACGCTCGACTGGATGGAGCAGGAGCGGGAGCGCGGCATCACCATCACGAGCGCGGCGACGACTACGGTGTGGCGTGAGTGTCAGATAAATCTCATCGATACGCCCGGCCATGTGGATTTCACCGTGGAGGTGAAGCGCAGCCTGCGCGTACTGGATGGGGTCATCGGCCTTTTCTGCGCC
>Ga0233423_10001791_pt1 | contig 10635 bp, 9 predicted proteins | sample Watercolumn_Mata_FD_180713 | JGI IMG/M metagenome (GOLD analysis project Ga0233423, IMG submission 180713) | Freshwater microbial communities from Lake Matano, South Sulawesi, Indonesia - Watercolumn_Matano_2014_112_MG | ecosystem: Environmental > Aquatic > Freshwater > Lake | place: Indonesia... | reverse complement strand
TTTGAGCCGGCTATGGAATTAGCTATTACCAAACCTAAATCATTATGGCAATGCACCTCAATAGGCAACTTCACTGTTTCTGCCAATAATTTTATCCTTTCGTAAATAGTAAAAGGCGTATCAGTTCCCAAGGTATCGCAGTAACGAATCCTCTTTGCACCTGTTTCCTTTGCTTTGAGGGCAAATTTAATCAGATAATCAATATTCGTGCGCGAAGCATCTTCGGCATTTACTCCTACGCTTAGGGCCCCTAGCTTCACCGCTTCAGCTACTGCTTCTTGCATCTCCTGAATTATTGACTCATGATCAAGTTTGCCTTTAAATTTATGGATAATCATCTGATCGCTTGTAGAAATAGAAAGATTTAAATATTTAAGCTGGGGTACTAATTTAAAGGCCGTCTTTACATCGTCTTTAGTAGCCCGGAGCCAGCCGCTTAACCGGATCCTTGAGAATCCGCCTAATCTGGCTAGTTCAAGATTAGCATTCAGATAATTTGTTTCATGGCGGGTAAGCGGAAAACCAAATTCCGATTGATATATACCCATTTGATCAAGATACCAATTAATCATTGTCTTCTGTAGTTTAGACAAACAGATGCGCGAGGTCTGCACGCCGTCGCGGTTAGTCACATCTAATATGTAAATCACTGGTTTATATGCCATATTCACCTCATTTGCCGTTGTAGGGCCATAGCAAACAATATTTAGCGCCCTTAGATGATGATTATTTTTTTATTATTTTCCTAAGCTCCTCTTTATTCGGAGCACCTCTAGAAGAAAAAATTTCTTGATTGTCTACAAGATAAGTCGGCCCAAACATAATTTGTAGTTCTTTATTTAAACTAATATTTTTGCGAAGCAAATTGGCTCCTTCTGGGCCTTTTGTGCAAGCTTTAACCTTGGTTAAGTCAACCCCGCTAATACAATCATCCCAATAAGAACTATTGATATTTTTAGCGCGGCGGGTCAAATAGTCCCAGAATTTTTCAGGATAGTATTTTTGTACGCATACCGAGCGCAAATACTCTTCCACCTCCGGCACACCGTTCTTAGCCTCAAATTCCCCGTCTTTTTCTATCGCCAAAAAGTGCAAATTTGGCTTGAAATCTTTTATTACATCGAGCAGTTTGCCTGCATCTTTTGTGAATATATTAAAAAACAAATCCAGGCTACCTTCTTTTCTCTTGCGATTGGGGAAATAAGACAGGCCGCTGCGCTGGGGTTTTAGCAAATAAAAATCCCCTACCTGCACAAAATCATTCTTAAAACTATAAAAGTTTGCCTCTTTTGCAACTTCTTTCCCTAACACATAAACAGGTAATCCCTGAACCGCCAGACTATTAAACAGCTTTTTCGCCTCGGGATCCGGATAATAAAGATACTGCGCAGTTATGCCAGGAAATTTCCTTTTTAATGATTTTATAACTGGCTCGACATTGCAAACGGGGCAATCTTTTACGCTGATTACGCGTAAGTTAATTTTATGTGGCTTAGTAAAAACGCACTGAGCACCTAAATCTCCTGGATTCTTACAAGTCCCGATAAAACCTTCTTTCTTGCAATTTGAATCTGAATAACAACTGGGAAGGATTGATAAAATTTCCGGGTCATCAGCGAACTTATCCGAAACTACAATTTCTTCATTTTTGCAATTTGCAAGCCTGCCACCCTTGATTTCCAAAATTAACTTGCTAACTTTGCGCCCTTGCCAAGCTGGGCGGAATATAAAGGTAGAACCGATTTTGGCTAACGGTTCTTCATTTGAAGGACGATAGCCGACAAAAAGCACATCAATACCTGAAACCTCAGAAACTAATTTTAAGTCTTCCTGTTCGCCTAAGGTACTTAAAAGGATAATTACGCCGGTGCCTTTTCTTTTTAAACCTCTGACTAACTCTACGATATTTTTAGGTTCGTTTATCTTAAGGACGCCTGCTTTTTGTCTGGCGGATAAACCGGTTAAGCCGATTACAGCAACCTTAACTCCCTTGATATTCTTAATTATATAGGGAATAACCTTATCGGATTCTAAATTAGCGCTTAAAAATGCGGGGCGGGAAGTCTTTGCAACTTTTAAGAAAAAATCTTTGCCAAAATTGAATTCATCGGGGCTAACACATACGGCGTCATAGCGCATAAGATCCATGGCTTTAATATTTACCAACGAACGCTGCATATCTAACTTTGGCTCTTGAGTATATTCGTCCATTAGGCCGCCGGCAGTAAATGAGCCGCAATCCAGAAGCAAAAGATCTGAAGCGGATTTTCTTAATTCTTTTATTAACGTTGCTCTGCGCGCAACACCACCGTCCTGCTCTATCGGGCAGCTACAGGTATAAAGCATAGCGTGCGTCTGCCCAGTATAAACAACGGTTATCTCTTTTGCCTGTAAACTATCTGCCATTAAAAACACAAAGCTCGAAATAAAAAACGCAGTTATGATTTTGTTCATATTTTTATCACCTTTACGGTTAGAATATTTTCTATTTTCTTTATTTTATCCTGAATTTCTGCGCTTACCTGGTTATCCACGCTCCATACGCTAATCGCTTTGTCTCCCGGCTTATTGCGCCCTAATGCCATAGCGGCGATATTTATACCGCCTTTGCCCATCAGCGTTCCTAAGTTACCGATTAATCCCGGCTTATCAAGATTGCGTATAAAAACCATTTCTCCGACGGGATATAACTCAAGATAATAATCATCGATCTTTACGATGCGCGGCTGTTTATTGCCCGATAGCGTACCAAAGATTGATCTGGTTTCCTTGTCTGTCTTAATGCTCAACTGAACTAGGTTAACAAATTCGCCTTCCTGCGCAGATTTTGACTCAAGCAGCTTTATTCCTCTATCCTTAAGAAGAGAAATACCATTTACGAAATTAACGGTTTCCTTTAATATGGGGGTAAGTAGGCCTTTAACCAAAGCCATGGTTATCGGGCTTAAATCATATTTGGTAATTGACCCGCTATAACTTATGGTTACCTCTTCAAACCTACCCTCTACTAACTGGCCGACAAACAATCCCATTTTCTCCCCGAGATTGATGTAGGGGTTCAGAATATTGCAAACTTCGGGCTCCAAACACGGATAATTAGCGGCATTGCGTATTCCTCGACCCAAAAGAGCATCGCGCACGACCTGGGCAACTTCAATGGCAACATTAATCTGCGCCTCTTCGGTCGAAGCGCCAAGATGCGGGGTCGTAATTACGGTATCAAACTTTAAGAGTTCGCTGTCTGGCGAAAGCGGCTCGCTTTCAAAAACATCCATAGCGGCGGCGGCTACTTTTTGCTCTTTCAAAGCCCTAACTAAGGCCAACTCGTCGATAATCCCACCTCTGGCGCAGTTTATTATCCGCACACCTTTTTTCATTGCCCCAAACTCCTTATCCGAAATCATGTGTTTCGTTTCATCTGTTAAAGGGGTATGCACGGTAATATAATCCGATTCTGTTAGAATCTTCTTTAATTCGGCAATCTCTACTCCGATATTCTCAGCTACCTGTTTGGATAAGAACGGATCATAGGTCAAGACTCTCATGCCGAATGAAAGCGCGCGTTTTGCCACTTCCGATCCGATCCTGCCAAACCCTATAATACCCAAAACTTTATTATATAGCTCTACGCCCATAAACTTGGACCGCTTCCATTCTCCTTTTTTCATCGAGGAATTCGCCTGTGCAATATTCCGTGACAAAACCAGGATCATGCTAAAAGTATGCTCAGCGGTAGAAATAGTATTCCCGCCAGGGGTATTCATTACGATAATCCCCTTTTGCGTAGCTGCCTCTAAATCAACGTTATCAAGACCTACGCCGGCCCGGCCAATAACTTTTAACTTCTTAGCCGACTCAATCACATCTTTTGTCACTTTGGTTGCGCTGCGCACAACCAAAGCATCATAATCTTTGATTATTTCCTTTAAGGCTTCAGGTTTTAAGTCTGTTTTTACATCAACAACGAGTTCTTTGGATTCCTTAAATACCTTAAGCCCCTCTTCGCTTAATGCGTCGCTGACTAAGATCTTATTCATTCTGCCTCCCGTATTAGGGACGGTTCTTTTCGTATGACTATTTAACGCAGAACCATCTCTGTTGTTGCTTTTCCCATTAAGTTTATTTTTTTAAGAATACTTCTTCGGCTGCTTTAACCCCAACACCTAAGTTGAATTTATACCCCATCTGAGTAAGTACTTTTTCCAAACACGCCAAAGCCGTTATTATGTCGCTCTCGGCGATAAAACCCATGTGCGCGATGCGGAAAACCTTACCCTTTAACTCATCCTGGCCACCGGCAATCGTTACCCCATAGGTATCACGCATAGTTTTAACTAACTTTTCACCGTCAAGACCTTGGGGCACCTTTACTGCTGTAACACCGCCTGAGGCGGCAGTTGGAGCAAACAATTCAAGACCAAGCGCTTTCATTGCTGCGCGGGTGTCTTCCGCCATAACTTTATGACGACTGAATATATATTCCAACCCATCATTCTGCATCATTTTTAATGCTTCATTTAAGGCTATAATTAGAGTAATTGAAGAAGTAAACGGAGTGTCGTTTTTATCCAGCGCTTTTTTTGCTTTTCTTAAATCCAAGTAATAACGGCTGGATTTTGAAGTCTCCACTAACTTCCACGCCTTGGGACTGACTGAAATAAAACCTAACCCCGGAGGCAGCATCAATCCTTTTTGCGAACCGGCAACTACAACATCAATCCCCAAAGCGTCGGTTTTTATGTCAACCGCGACCAGTCCGCTTATAGCATCGACTACCAAAACCGCGGGGGTTTCTTTGACGATGGCTGCAATTGAAGCTATATCATTGTCTACACCAGTTGAAGTTTCGCATAAAGTGGCAAACACCGCTTTTATCTGTGGGTTTGCTTTTAACCTTTTCTTGATCTCTTCCGGACTAACCGCTTTTCCCCATTCCACATCAATAATCTCCAGCGTGGCCCCGTAAGCCCTGGCAAGCTCCGTCCATCTTTCCCCGAATTTTCCTCCTTGAATCACTAAGGCAGTATCCCCGCAAGAAAGTAGGTTTGCTACTGCTGCTTCCATAGCGCCAGTACCTGAAGAAGAAATAATAAAGACATCGTTGGCCGTCTGAAATGCCCATTTCAAACCCTGGCTTGCTTCTTTTAAAATCTCCTGAAATTGCGGCGTACGGTGATGTATGATAGGCCTTGCCATTGCAAGGCTAACCTGAGGTGGCAAAGGGGTCGGCCCCGGTGTCAATAAGTAGTCTTTCTTCATTTTTTTCTCCTTTTTTTATTTGTTATTAATTATAAAAGATTATTTTACTTTTTCTTATTGTTGGTTTCCGGCAAGATCACCACATCAATCAAACCGTAATCTTTAGATTCTTGAGCGGACATAAAGTAATCCCTATCAGTATCTTTCTTTATCTTTTCAAGAGTCTGCTCAGTATGATGTGCCAGTATCTCATTGATCCTATCGCGCAGTTTCAAAATCTCAGTAGCCTGAATGGATATATCGGCTGCAGCGCCCTGCACCCCGCCCCATGGCTGATGAATCATAACGCGTGAATTGGGGAGTGCAAAACGTTTTCCTTTTGTTCCGGCTGCCAAAAGCAATGCCCCCATGCTAGCAGCTTGCCCTACGCAATAAGTTGCTACATCGCACTTAACAAACTGCATTGTGTCATATATGGCCAATCCTGCGGTAACCGAGCCTCCGGGCGAATTGATATAAACATTTATATCTTTATCCTTGTCTTCCATCTGCATAAAAAGCAACTGGGCAATAACAAGATTTGCCACATAATCATCAATTGGGGTACCGATAAATAAAATACGGTCTTTTAAAAGGCGCGAATAAATGTCGTAAGCGCGCTCAAAACCGCGTGGGGTCTGTTCAATTACCATCGGAACCAAAGTCTGCATTCTTTTATCCATCCTAGCCTCCATTTTTATGAACTTATCTGCCAATCCGCCTCCTTAAGTAGTAATTCCATTACTTTAGCCGGCATATGATCGTCTATAGCAATATTTTCATTTTTCGCAATCTGGGATAATACTAAATATATCTTAACTTGTTTTTTTGCCTCGGGAAGGATATTCTCTAAGAGCGTATTCTCCTGCTCATCTATTTTATCTCTCGGCATTCCCTTCATTGCCAAATCAACCTTGGCTTTCCTAAGCATATCTTGCGCCTGCCTGTCAAGTAAGCCTTGCGGCAACTTAAAATCAAGCCCTTTCATTATATTTTCGAGTAATTCATTTTCGATGCGCGCACGTTCCTGATTTTCCTTTGTAATAAGAATTTGCCTTTCTATTGCTTTTTCAAGATTTGCCAAATCAGGATAGCCGAGAGAACGGCAGAATTTATCGTCAATACTGGCTAAGTTGCGCGATTCCTTTAGAGAATCGATTTGCCTTTTTATCTCATCGTTAGACACCGAAACTGTTTTAAAATTTATCTTTTGGTTCTTATAATTTTTAACCGCAATCTCAGGGCTTATTTCTACGGTAGCTTTAAAAGAAAGGTTGCTGCGGTCAAGTTTCACCTCGGTTATCTGCGGCAATTCAATTACGTCAATTTTTTGCTCCTCAATGGCCTTGTTGTAGACATCAGGGACCAGCTCCTTTAAAACCTGCTCATGCACAGCACAGGCATAATGTTTTTCTAAAACATCCCTTGGTGCCTTCCCTGGACGAAACCCCGGGACTTTTGCCTCCTTTGAAAGCTGGGAAAAAACGGCTTCAAATTTATTTTTAACCAGCTCGCCGCTTACCGCCACATTAATTTCACATTTCGTACTATCTAATTTCTTTACTTCAGTTTTCATTTAATCCCTTTCTTACATCTTAAACTTCTCGCCCAAATAAACTTGGCGCGCCTGCGGGTGGTTAATCAGCTCATGCGCCGTACCAGTAATAAGAATTTCTCCGTCTGAAATCAAATACGCCCGGTCGGTTATAGCCAAGGTCTCGCGCACATTGTGATCGGTTAATAAAATACCTAGGCCTTTTGCTTTTAGTTCCTTGATAATTTCCTGTGCCTCGTTAACTACTATTGGGTCGATGCCGCTAAATGGTTCGTCGAGAAGTATAAAAGAAGGGTTGGTTACCAAAGCCCGGGTAATTTCAAGTCGTCTTCTTTCGCCACCACTTAAAGTATATGCTTTATTTTTTGCCAAGTGGCTGATATTTAATTCTTCAAGCAGAGAAACAAGCCTGCGTTTTCTCTCAGGGCGCCCTAGCGGTAACGTTTCTAATATCGCACTTATATTTTCTTCAACCGTAAGCTTCCGGAATATGGAGGCCTCCTGCGAAAGATAACCTATGCCTAAACGCGCCCGCTGGTGAATCGGTAAATTGGTAATTTCGTGATTATCAAAAACAATCGTCCCGCTGTTGGGGGCAACTATGCCTACAATCATGTAAAAAGTCGTGGTTTTGCCTGCGCCATTTGGACCGAGCAGGCCAACAATCTCGCCACGCTTGACGGTTATATTAACCCCTTTAACTACGACTCTACCATCATATGTTTTAGCCAGCTCCTTAGTTTCCAAAAGTTGCATCTAAATTCTCCGTCTGATAAATAACTATTTGGGGATTACCGGTCAAAGTTATTTTTTTATTCTCAGCATTATAAATTGCCTCCTGGCTATAAGAAATATTCTCACCGCGCAATATACGCACATTTCCTTCTGCTACGATTTTGTTAATTGAACTTGAGATAATCCCAGTCTCGCCAGCAGTTTTACCTTCTTCAGGCTTGGGAGAAAAATAAACCTGCATTTTGTCGCTGTAAATTATTAAATCTGATTTTTCTACTTTAACATTATTATTAAATATAGCAATATTTTTTTCATAATCTACATCCAGAGGACCATCACAAGTAATAGTGATTTTTTCTTTCCTGTCTTTTTGTTTATCTAAAGACGCGATATCTAGGCGGATATTTTTTTCCAGGACAACCTGTTTTAAAGCAGTCTGACCTTTGGCGCCTTGGCCGGAAAGGTTCATATCCGCTCGCTCCAAATTAATCTTATCCAGCGTACTTATTATTTGCTGTTTGCGGTCCCAATCAAGAGAATCGGTAGTTAGCTTTGTGCCACTTGAAGTAGTAATTACCACATTGTTTTCTAGGTGCACTAGACCATTTTTTTTATTAAAATCACCTTTATCTGCGGTTAAATTAATATTGTTGCCATCTGCGTAATGATTGCCATTTACCTGTTTTAGCTTGACCACTTCGTTATAAATATCGGCGGATTTTCCTGCCAAGTCCCAGGATTTCTTTCCTTTGTCGCCAAATCCGGCAAGAGAAAAATCTCCAATCTGACCAGGGGATTCTTTTGTCTCTTTAGCTTCTTCTGCTAAAAGATTAGTTAAGGCAAGAAATAGAAGAGCAAAAGCTAAAATTATTGTTTTATGCTTCTGCTTCATAAAAATCCAGGACATCTTTCCATTTATTCTGCGACTTTAATATCAACTCCGCAACCTCTCTGACTGCTCCCCGTCCACCGGCTCGACTGGTGACATATGCCGATGCCTCTTTTATCGGGCTGGATGCATTGGCAACTGCCACTGGTAAGCCGACTTTCCGCATAAGCGCCAAATCCACCAGGTCATCCCCCATAAAACAGATTTCATCCCTACAGACATTGTATTTTTTAAGGATCTTTTCTAAAACAACGGTTTTGGGAAAGATGTCGGCGAAAACCTCAGCAACATGCATGTCGCGTGCGCGCGGTTTTATCGCCCTAGAATTCTTAGCCGTAATGAGGATCGTCTTGATTCCGAATTTATGCAACACAAAAACGCCCAAACCGTCATGCACATCAAAAAATTTTGAATCCCTGAAGCGAGAATCATAAATTATTCTGCCGTCAGTTAAAACCCCATCCACATCCAAAAGGAGAAGTTTAATTTTTTTAAAACGCGTCATTAGCTCTTCGTTAATCATTTTATCCTTATTAAACTAATCCTGCTTTGAGTAAGTCCTGAACATCCAGTAGTCCTAGGGGGCGCATATCGCTGTCAACTACGGGGACTTCATCTATTTTCTTAGCTTGTAATATCCGCATTGCCTCGGCAGCCAACATATCTTTTTTTACTACAGTCGGATCCTTAGTCATTACTTCTTTAATTAACCTACCAGGCAGGTCTCTATCGCTCTCAAGGTGCCTGCGCAAGTCTCCGTCAGTAAAGATTCCTTTTAATCTGCCGGTTTTGTCCACAATTATTGCCGAGCCTGCACGGGCCGAGGTAATAGCAAATAAGACCTGGGAAACTTTTTTATTTTCATTTACAATTGCATTAGCTTGACCACGGCGCATAATATCTCCAACGGTTAAAAGCAGTCGCCTACCTAAAGCCCCTCCGGGATGCAAAAAAGCAAAATCCTTCTCTTTAAAACCCTTACGTTCCAACAGGCATACTGCTAGGGCATCGGCCATAGCAAGTGAGGCGGTAGTCGAAGCAGTAGGAGCCAGACCTAATGGGCAGGCTTCTTTTTTGACTGAAACATCCAAAACTACATCGCTGTATTTTGCAAGGATAGATTTAGAGTTTCCGGTAAGAGAAATTATCGGAGAGCCTATTTTTTTCAGTATTGGAAGAAGCTGTTTCATTTCTTCGGTCGAGCCGCTGTTAGAGAGAATAATTACGATATCTTCGCTTGTAACTTTACCTAAATCCCCGTGGATTGCCTCGGCGGTATGCAAGAAGAGACTAGGGGTACCAGTAGAAGCTAGGGTTGCCGAAAATTTCTGCGCGATAATCCCAGTCTTTCCCATCCCGCTGACAACTACCCTGCCTTTACATTTAAGAATCAACTCTATCGCCTTAATGAATTCTTTACTTAAACGTCTTTTAAGCAAGCTTATTGCCTGCGCCTCGATACCTAAAACTTCTTTTGCTCTTTTAATTAAGTTTATACTCATAATGCCTGCCTGATCTTTTTTATCTGTTTAAGGATGTCTTCTAATTCTTTGAAATTAATCATATTGGGGCCGTCGCAAGGCGCATTCTTGGGATTATTATGCACCTCTAAAAATAAGCCATCGCAGCCAAAAGCCACGGCGGCCCGAGACAGGCCTGCTACAAACTCACTTGAGCCACCGGAGGAAACACCAAGTCCGCCGGGAAGCTGCACACTATGCGTGGCGTCATAAATTACAGGATAACCAAAATCACGCATAATCTTCAGGCTACGCAGGTCTGTAACCAGATTATTGTAGCCAAAGCTTACCCCTCTTTCCGTAATTAAAATCTGCTTGTTACCGGTGGATTCGACTTTTCTGATTATCGGCAAAATGTCCCACGGAGCAAGGAATTGTCCTTTTTTAATGTTAATGACTTTACCGGTCAAAGAAGCAGCTAATACAATATCGGTCTGACGGCATAAAAACGCCGGTATCTGAATAATGTCTAATACGACACTAGAAGCAGGCATATCTTTTGCGCAATGCACATCGCTTAGAATTGGGACTTTAAGTTTTTGTTTTATTTTCTTTAAAATCGCCAGGCCTTTTTTCAAACCGGGACCGCGATAAGATCCCAGGGAAAGCCGGTTGGCTTTATCAAAACTGGACTTAAATATAAAGGGCACGCCCTGGCTATCCGTAATATCTTTAATCTGCTTAGCGGCAGATAAACA
>Ga0233423_10001790_pt1 | contig 10639 bp, 5 predicted proteins | sample Watercolumn_Mata_FD_180713 | JGI IMG/M metagenome (GOLD analysis project Ga0233423, IMG submission 180713) | Freshwater microbial communities from Lake Matano, South Sulawesi, Indonesia - Watercolumn_Matano_2014_112_MG | ecosystem: Environmental > Aquatic > Freshwater > Lake | place: Indonesia... | reverse complement strand
CCATCCTGGAGGACATGCGATGGCTAGGGCTGGATTGGGACGAGGGTCCTCTGGCAGGAGGCGCCTGCGGGCCCTACCGGCAATCCGAGCGGCTGGATCTGTACCGGAGCCATCTGGAGATGCTCGCCGCCAAAGGCCTGGCCTATCCCTGCTACTGCCTGCCCGAGGAACTGGAAGCCAGGCGCCAGGCGATGCTGGGGAAAGGGGATACGACCCAGTATGACAAGAGATGCCGCGATCTGACCCCGGACCAGGTCCGTGCATTCGAGGCGGAGGGCCGGAAGCCCGCGTACCGGTTCAGGGCGGATGCGGATGAGGCCGTATTCGAAGACCGGGTCAGGGGGAGGATCGTCTTTCCGGGAGACCAGATCGGCGATTTCGTCATTGTGAAGTCGGACGGCACGCCCATGTACAATTTCGCCTGCGTGGTGGACGATCATCTCATGAATATCAGCCATGTGATACGGGGCGATGACCATATTTCCAATACGCCGCGCCAGATTCTCCTTTACCAGGCCCTGGGGTGGAAGCCGCCGGTTCTGGCACACATTCCCATGATCCTGGGGCCTGACAGGGAAAAGCTCAGCAAGCGCCACGGGGTCACATCCGTGGACCAGTACCGGACGCTGGGCTATCTCCCGGAAGCACTGGTGAATTTCCTGTCCCTGCTGTCCTGGTCCTCGGAGAGCGGCGAGGACATATTGAGCCGCGATCGGCTGATCAGCGAATTCGACTTCAGCCGCATCTCCAAGTCCGCGTCGATTTTCAATGTGGAGAAACTGGACTGGATGAACGGCATGTACATCCGCCAGATGGAGGTCCCCGAACTGGCGCGGCATCTCCTTCCCTTTCTCCAGCAGGCCGGATACCCTGTGCGCAGCTCCGGGGAAGTGGAACCCATGGCGGTCATTTTCCGCGCGGGCATGGAGCGGCTTTCGGAAGCGGTGGAAAAATTCAAAATATTCTTCCGGGAATTCCCGGCCCCGGAAAGCGGCGAGGCTGCGGCAGTCATGCGGCGGGAATCATCCCGCGCGATCTATAAAAGCTTCCTTTCGCAGCTGGACCGCATCGGGGAGCTGAACCGGGATTCGTTCCAGCAGATCATGAAGAACGTTCAGCAGGAGACCGGGCAGAAGGGAAAGGCCCTGTGGGCGCCCCTCCGCATCGCGTTGACCGGACACGAACACGGTCCGGACCTGCCCGGCGTTGCTGAAATCCTGGGGCCGGACAAATGCAGGAAGTTTGCAACGCGGGCGCTCGAGGGGTGAGCGGAATATGACGGACCGGAGCGGAACGATAGGGGAAACTGCCACGCACCTTGGAGGTGCGTGGCAGTTTCCAGCATTCGAACCCTTCACATCCGTTGCAAAACCAGTCGTCGGCATGGTGCATCTGAAGCCGTTGCCTGGAAGCCCGGGATACGGCGGCTCCATGGACGAAGTGATGGAGGCCGCGTTGAGGGATGCCGGGGCGCTCGACCTCGGCGGGGCAGACGGCATGATCATCGAGAATTACGGGGATATGCCTTTTCATGCGGGGCGCGTCGGGCCCGAAACGGTCGCTGCGATGACCTGCATCGCCCGCGAAATCCGGAAGTCGGTGAATCGGCCGCTGGGGATCAATGTGCTCAGGAACGATGCGGGATCCGCATTGGCCATTGCGTCGGTGATCGGCTGCGCGTTCATCCGGGTGAACGTGCATGCGGGCGTCACAGCCACGGATCAGGGGCTGATTTCCGGCCGGGCAGATGAGACGCTCCGCCTGCGTTCCCAATGGAAAAGCAACGTGAAGATCTGGGCGGATGTGGATGTGAAGCACGGATCGCCGCTCTGCGGCCTGTCCATCGGGGACAGGGCGGAAGACCTGGCGCACCGGGCGTTTGCGGACGCGGTGATCGTCACAGGCAAAGCAACAGGCAGGCCTGTGTCCGTCGGGCATCTGGCAGAAGTGAAGGCGCGCCTTCCCGGAACACCGGTGATCGCCGGAAGCGGCGTGACCGCGGACAATCTCAGGGAAATCCTGGCCCATGCGGACGGCGTGATCGCCGGGACATCCTTGAAGAAGCATTCCGTCACCGGGAGTCCCGTCGATGAGGGAAGCGTGCGCAGGCTCGTGGAATTGCGGGACCAAATAACGGAACGCCGGGATTTATAACGGAATTCCCGGCCTGATGGGCAGCCGTGCGGACTCCGCCTGCCGGGTGGAGGGCACCGGCTGGAGGAAATCGCCGAAGGGGATTACAAGGATGCGGAACCGATTCGGAACAGCGGCACTCCTGGCCGCCGTTCTTCTGTGCCTGGTCAAAACCGCCCGTGCGGAAGAACCCTTTCCCGTGCCCGATGGCATGGAAGCCCGGGTGCAGTTCTGGGTGAACATTTTCACGGAATTCGATGCCGGTCAGGCCGTGCTCTGCGACGGGGACAGGCCTGAAAGAATCTACGAGGTGCTGCGCGTCGAGGATTTCATCTCTGCGGGCGAATGGACATCGCGTGAGAAGGTCGAGGCCCTGAAGCCGGAGAAGGACAGGATATCGGAAATCCTCAAGGAGCTGGCTGTCAGGCAGATCCCCGGATCCGCGCTGACCGATGAACAGAGGCGCCTCCTGCGTCTTTTCGGGGAATTCCCGAGCACGCGGGAACTGCTGCGCGCTGCGGATGTCGTCAGGACCCAGCTCGGCGTCAAACAGGCTTTCAGGGAGGGTCTCGTCCGGTCGGGCAGGTACGTTCCTTTTATCATGAGGATTCTCGCAGATGCGGGGCTTCCACGCGAGCTTGCCTATCTCCCGCATGTGGAATCCTCGTTCAACCCGGAAGCGGCCAGTGCTGCAGGGGCGGTGGGCATGTGGCAGTTCACGAAATCCACGGGCCGGATCTTCATGACCATCGACGGCCGCATTGACGAGAGAAAGGATCCGTTCCTGTCCGCAGCGGCTGCTTTGCGTTTTTTAAAAAGTAATTTTGACTCGCTGGGCAACTGGCCCCTCGCCGTCACGGCCTACAATCACGGCAAGCTCGGGATCAGGAGGGCGGTGCGCGAGGTCGGCACTGCGGATATCGGACGCATCATCCGGGAGTACCAGGGGCCCTCGTTCGGATTTGCGTCCAAGAACTTCTATCTGGAGTTCCTGGCAGCGTTGCGGGTGGCTGAAAACGCACATGCCTATTTCGACAGCCTGGTCCTTGATCCGCCGCTGAACTTTCAGACCGTGCAACTGGCCTCGCCGGCAACTGTCGGGAGCCTGCTCGATGAATATGCGCTGGCGGACTCGGTTTTTCTAAGGTTCAATCCGGCCATCGCGCGCAGGGCGGGCCTGGCCTCCCGGATGTTGCCTGCCGGTTTCCGGATCAAGCTGCCGCCCGGCACCCTGATGGAGGGGCCGGCCCATTACGTCCTGGCCATGGGCGCCATGCGATCCGCAGTTTCGGACAGTACGGCCGTGATCCGGGAACAGACGGTTTCTCCCGGGGATATTCTCTGAAAGGCAGGCCGGCATGAAAAAGCCCCTTGCTGCAGGCGGGCGTCTTTTCCTCATCGACGGGACAGCCCTTGCCTACAGGTCCTATTTCGCCTTTATCCGCAATCCCCTGGTCAATTCCAAGGGCGTGAACACGAGCGGCGTTTTCGGATTCACCGCAGCCCTGATGCGCCTGCTCCGTGAGGAGAAACCCGATTTCATCGCCTGCCTGTTCGACACCCAGGCACCGACCTTCCGACACAAGGCCTACAAGGAATACAAGGCCACGCGGCAGAAGATGCCGGATGAAATGGCGGAGCAGCTTCCGCGCATCCGCGAAGTGGTGGATGCGTTCCGCATCCCCATTTTCGAGGTCGAGGGATACGAGGCGGATGACGTGATGGGCACCCTGGCCCGGAAGGCGGAGGCTGCGGGCCTGGACACCTGGATGGTGACTTCTGACAAGGACCTCATGCAGTTCCTCTCCGGACGCATACACATGTACAGCCTGGGCAGGACTGCAGGCGAGCACGAATCGATCGGGCCGGAAGGCGCGATACAAAAACTCGGAGTACCTCCGGAAAAGGTGATCGACCTGCTGTCGCTCATGGGAGACAGTTCGGACAACATCCCGGGCGTCCCCGGGATCGGGCCGAAGACGGCCCTCGAATTGATCAATCAGTTCGGCACGCTGGATGCGGTTCTGGCAGGCCTGGACCGTATCGAGCGCAAGTCTGTACGCGAGAAGCTTGAAAAAAACCGGGAAATAGCGCTCCTGTCCAGGGAGCTCGTCACCATCCACACGGATGCCCCGGTTTCCCTGGACACCGGAGAACTCAAGAGGCGGGATCCGGACAATGCCAGGATCATCGCCCTGTTCCAGGAACTGGAATTCACGCGCCTGCTTCAGGACCTGCCGGGGCTTGCGGAAGACAAGAAGCCTTCCGGGAAGCGCGATTACAGGACCATCCGGACGGCCGATGAGATGGAAAGCCTCATCCGAACCCTGAAGAAATCGCGCGGATTTTCCGTGGATCTTGAAACCACTTCCATCGAACCCATGCTTGCAAAAATCGTGGGGCTGTCCTTCTCCTGGGAGCCCGGATGCGCGGCCTATGTGCCTGTGAAGGGCGTGGGCTCGCCCCGGTCCGGGGATCTTTTCTCTTCCGGGGCCGACGCGGCAGGCAGCCCGGTCCTGAAAAACCTGAAACCCCTTCTCGAGGAGGAGTCGCTGGCCAAATGCGGCCAGAACATCAAGTACGACATGCTCGTGCTCAAGAATGCAGGTATCAACCTGGCTCCCGTGGATTTCGACACCATGGTCGCAGCCTATCTCATCAATCCAACGGCCAGGCAGTTCAATATCGACGCTCTGGCGCTCGAATACCTGCAGGAGAAGAAGATCCCCACGGAAAGCCTGATCGGGAGCGGCGCCAGGCAGATCACCATGGACCAGGTGCCGCTGGAAAAAATATCGGAGTACGCCTGCGAGGATGCGGATGTGGCTTTCAGGCTGCGACGCATGCTGGAGCCGAAGCTCGCCGAGTCTGGAACGGCGGAGCTTTTCAGGGATGTGGAATTGCCCCTCATCCGGGTTCTCATGGAACTGGAGGAAAACGGCGTGGCGCTGGACGTCCGGCTGCTGGAATCCATGTCCAGGGATATGGACGGCCAGCTTCAGGCCATACGGGACGAGGTTTATTCCCTTGCAGGAGAGGAATTCAACATCAATTCCACGCAGCAGCTCGGAAAAATCCTGTATGAGAGGCTCAAGGTGCATGAGAGCCTCGGATTGAAAAGGCCGAAGAAGACCAAGACCGGTTATGCCACGGATGTCCGCGTGCTTGAAAGCCTCGCCGCGCACCCGCTTCCGAAGAAACTGCTGGAATACAGGCAGCTGGCCAAGCTGAAATCCACTTACGTGGATGCCCTGCCGAAGCTCATCCACCCGGAAACCGGATTCGTGCACGCCAGCTTCAACCAGACGGTGACCGCCACGGGCAGGCTTTCCTCAAGCAATCCCAATCTGCAGAACATCCCGGTGCGCACGGAACTGGGAAAGGAGATCCGCAGGGCGTTCGTGTCCAGGCATAAAGGCGGCGTGATCCTGTCGGCTGACTACAACCAGATCGAACTGCGCATCATGGCCCATCTTTCCGGGGACGAAACGCTGATGGAGTCGTTCAGGCACGGCGAGGACGTGCACAGGCGCACGGCGGCGGAGATATTCGGCATCCCTGCGGAATCCGTCACGGACGAACAGAGGCGCCAGGCCAAGACCATCAATTTCGGCGTCCTGTACGGCATGGGCGCCTTCGGCCTTTCGGACCGGCTCGGCATTCCGATGGAACAGGCGAACGGTTTCATCAGGGCCTATTTTGCGCGCTACCCGAAGGTCAACGAATACATCTCCAACACGATTGCGGCTGCACACCGGGACGGTTACGTGACCACCCTTCTGAACCGGCGCCGGTACCTCCCGGAACTGGCGAGCGACAACCGGGGCATGAGGGAATTCGGGGAACGCACAGCAGTCAATACGCCGATTCAGGGCACTGCTGCCGACCTGATCAAGGTGGCCATGATACGCATCGCGGACTGGCTCAGGTCCGATGGCAGGGGGGAAAAGATGATCCTGCAGATACACGATGAACTCGTATTCGACGTGCCGTCGCGCAGGGATGCGGAATCCTTCGGAAACATGGTGAGCAGGGAAATGGAAGGAGCCATCAGGCTCGATGTGCCTGTGCACGTCGATGTGGGGATCGGAGCGAACTGGTACGAGGCGCATTAAGAGGGCAAAAAAAACGGCGCCGCTTCTCTTGGTGAAGCGCGCCGTGTACGTGGAAAGAGGGTGCCGAAGGGGGGATTTGAACCCCCACGTCCGTTCGGACACTGCGCCCTGAACGCAGCGCGTCTGCCAGTTCCACCACTTCGGCAATGCGGACATAAAAGTAAGAAAATCCATGAACAATGTCAAGTCTGAAAAGCCTCAGGCCGTTAAAATCGTGGCGCAGAACCGCAAAGCCAGGCACGACTACCATATCCTGGACACCTGGGAGGCCGGGCTTGTTCTCGTCGGCACCGAGGTCAAGTCCGTGCGGCTCGGCCGCGTCAATCTCAAGGACAGCTATGCGCGTTTCTCCGGCACCGAGTTGTTTCTTTATCAATGCCACATCAGCCCCTATGAACAGGGCGGACGGTGGAACCACGATCCGTTGCGCACCCGGAAACTTCTGCTCACGCGGAGGGAAATACGCAAGCTCACGGGGAAAGTGGAGGAAAGAGGGCTCACGCTGATCCCTCTCAAGGTCTATTTTAAAAAGGGATTCGCCAAGATCGAATTGGCCTTGGCCAAGGGGAAGAAACAATACGACCGCAGGGAGGACCTGGCAAAAAGGGATGCGGAACGCGAAATGGAAAGGGCATACAAGAGGAGGTAGAAAGAGACAGGGATGAAGGAAAATGCATTTCAGACATTGAAGGAGCGGGGTTTCATCTACCAATGCACGGACGAATCCGCCGTGGAGAAGCTGCTGGCGGATCCTGTGACCTGCTATATCGGATTCGACGCGACAGCGGATTCCCTGCATATCGGAAGCCTCGTGCCCATCATGGCCCTGGTTCATATGCAGCGCTGCGGGCACAGGCCCATTGCACTGCTGGGCGGCGGAACAACCATGGTGGGAGATCCAAGCGGCAAGACGGAAATGCGGCAGATGCTTACCCTGGACCAGATCAGGGCATATGGAGAGGGCATCAAGGCGCAGTTCGGACGCTTTCTCACTTTCGAAAACGACAAAGCCCTGCTTCTCAACAATGCGGAATGGCTCGTGCCCCTGAAATACATCGAATTCCTGAGGGACATAGGCGTGCATTTCAGCGTGAACCGGATGCTGACATCGGAAAGCGTCAAAATAAGGCTTGAAACCGGCCTGTCATTCATCGAATTCAATTACATGCTTCTCCAAGCATATGATTTTTATGTACTTGCAAAAGATTATAATTGCCTGGTGCAGATGGGGGGGCAGGATCAGTGGGGTAATATCGTTGCAGGCACGGATCTGGCTCGCAGAAAACTGGGCAAGCAGGTTTACGGTATCACCTTCCCCCTGATCACCACTGCCTCAGGCGAGAAATTCGGGAAATCAGCAGGGAATGCCATATGGCTGGATGCAGGAAAAACATCCCCCTTCGATTTTTACCAGTATTTCCGGAATGCGGATGACAAGGATACGGGGAAGTACTTGGGTCTTTTCACTCTTCTCTCCATGGAGGAAGTGGGCAGGCTTCCAAAAGAAAACATCAACCGGGCCAAGGAAATCCTTGCGTTCGAGGCGACGCGTCTGGCGCATGGAATGGAATCTGCAACATCTGCGTATATCGCTTCTTGCAGGCAGTTCGGTTCCGCGGATCCGGACGGAAGGATCAAAACCGCTTCCAGCATTCTGTCCGTTTCAGTGGATGCCCAGGCCGATGTACCGGTTGTCGATTTGCCCAAGTCCTTGATTGAAAAAGGGATATGGATCGTGAAGCTTGCCGTGGAATCAGGTCTTTGCTCCAGCAATGGTGAGGCAAGACGTCTGATTCAGCAGGGGGGTCTTACGGTTAATGATGAGAAGGTGTCGGATGAGAACCTGTCCCTGACCGGAAAGGATCTCAGGGAAAACGGGCTCCTTCTGCGGGCAGGGAAGAAACGCTATAAAAAGGTCCGGTTTTCATGACATGAAAGACCTGTTTTACAAATTGAGATATCTTTTCGTCCAGCGGCTGTTTCCCCTCTTGATGATTGCAGGTCAAGCCGTTTCGGCCGCCCAGGATTATCCGGCTGTTTTTGAGGGCTTGTCCATTGAAGAAGGTCTGTCCCAGAGCAGGGTAAGATGCATCCTGCAGGACAGTGACGGTTTTCTCTGGTTCGGCACGAGGGAAGGCCTGAACCGCTACGACGGGTACGAGTTCAAAGTCTTCAAGCGGATACCGGCCCAACCCAATTCCCTGACGGACAACCTGATTCTATCCATTTGCGAGGATGATTCGGGTTTTTTATGGGTGGGCACAGGGATGGGGCTGAACAAGCTGGAAAGGCGCAGCGGCAACGTCGTCCGTTACAATGCCGACCTATTGGACAGCTGCAGCCTGAGCAATGATTATGTCATGACCATCGCCATGGCAATGGACGGCGATCTGTGGATCGGCACGGCTTGGGGGCTACTCAAATTCGACAGGGCCACCGGGAAGTTCAAAAGGCATTTCTTCAGGGCCACAGCCCGGGACAGCGCGGATTGGAACCGCATTTGGGCCCTTTATCCGGACTCCTCGGGTCATCTGTGGATTGGGACTGATGCAGGCGTCCTCCGGTTGTATCCCGGCGCGTCTCAATATCGGCGATACTCGCATGATCCGGCGAATTCCAGGTCGCTGAGCAGCAATTCCGTGCGCGCCATTGTGCCCGATCCGGCCGGGTCCCTCTGGATCGGCACGCATTCCGGCCTGAACCGGATGGATCCGGAGACAGGCGTGTGCGAGCACTTTTTCAATCAGCCCCGGAATCCCGGCAGCCTGAGCCAGAACCGGGTCAAGTGCCTGGCCATGGACAGGCAGGGCGAGCTCTGGGTGGGCACGGAATGGGGATTGAACCGTTTCGAGCCCTTGAAAGGCCGTTTCACGCATTACTACAACAATCCCGTAGATCCGTACAGCCTCAGCAACAATTTTATCTCCACCATCTACGAGGACCGGTCCGGAATCCTGTGGATCGGCACCTACCATGCAGGTGTTGACAAATACGTGCCCTTCAAGCAGGTTTTCCGGAGCTACGGGAATTTTTTCAGCAGCAGTGCAAATGGATTGACGGATAAAAACGTGCTCGCGGTCATCCAATCGCGGGACGGGCAGGTCTGGCTGGGCACCTACTCCGGCCTGTACAGATGGGACCCTGCCGACGGGTCGCACGAGAGATTCGGCGGCGGATACCCGGCATCCGGCCTGTGGGGCGATTTTGTCCGCTGTATCACAGAGGACAGCCGCGGCGCCCTTTGGGTGGGGACCTATCAGAGCGACCGGTCCGGATTGAACCGTCTCGACAGGGCCGCCCGGTCCTTCAGGCATTATCTGCACGATCCCGGAAATCCTCTGAGCCTGAGCAACAACGACGTGACTGCCGTATGCGAGGACAGGGACGGCAGGCTGTTGATCGGCACGGACGGCGGAGGCCTGAATATTTTGGACCCAAGGTCCGGACGGTTTGAACATTTCATCACGAATTACTCGGACACCCTCCGGATCGCCGGGAACTGGATCACCTGCATCTTCCAGGACCGGCGCGGGCGGATCTGGATCGGCACGGATCACGGTCTGAGCCTTCTGCAGCCGGGGGCGGAGCATTTCACCAATTTCGTATTCGATCCCCGTGACACGTCCGGACTCAGCGGGAACAAGATCACCATGGTTTATGAAGACCTCTCGGACCGGATCTGGATCGGCACGGAGGACGGACTGAATCTGTTCGAGGATGTGCGGGGCCGCTTCAAGTCTTACACAAAAAACAACGGCCTTCCAAGTGCAGTCATTTACGGCATTCTGGAGGATTCGGACGGATATCTCTGGCTGAGCACGGGCAAGGGACTATCCCAGTTCAATCCGGTCAGGGAGACATTCAGGAATTTCGACGAGAGCGACGGACTCGGCGTTTCGGATTACAACATCGGAGCCTGCTGCCGCCTCCGGACCGGCGAACTGGTTTTCGGCGGCAAAACGGGTTTCGTTGTTTTTGATCCCAGGGATATCAAGCCCTCGCGTACGGTCCCCCCGGTCGTGATCACGGATTTCAAAAAGATGAACACGAGCATAGACCTGGGCGACCTGAATTCGGGCCGCGAAATCAGCATCCGGCGTTCCGAGGACGTTCTGTCCTTTGAATTCGCGGCACTGGATTTCAACAGCCCGGCGAAGAACCAGTATGCCTACCGCATGGAAGGATTCGACAGGCAGTGGATCTATTCGGGCGAAAGACGTTTCGCGAATTATACCAATCTCGACCCGGGGCATTATATTTTCAGGGTAAAAGGCGCCAATGTATACGGAGTCTGGAACGAAAACGGAACATCCCTGCGCATCCGGATCATCCCTTCCTTTTTCCAGACCGTGTGGTTCAAGCTCCTGTGCGTTCTAGCCGGAGCCGGTGTC